>Ga0247813_10000368_pt1 | contig 45769 bp, 40 predicted proteins | sample UWRJL169409C1_FD_180719 | JGI IMG/M metagenome (GOLD analysis project Ga0247813, IMG submission 180719) | Plant litter microbial communities from Arlington Agricultural Research Station in Wisconsin, United States - UWRJ-L169-409C-1 | ecosystem: Environmental > Terrestrial > Plant litter >... | reverse complement strand
GCCAGGCATTGGTGGCCGAGATGGCCGGTGTGCGCTTCGTCGCCACCGACATCACCGACGACGCGCAGATCGCCGCGTGCGTGGCCGATGCAGCGGCGCAGCACGGCGGCGTGGACATCCTGGTCAACCTGGCCTGCTCGTACCTGGACAACGGCATCGATTCGCCACGCGCCGACTGGCTGGCGGCGCTGGACGTGAATCTGGTCAGCGCGGTGGCCATGCTGCAGGCCGTCCGCCCGCACTTCCAGAAGGCCGGTGGCGGCGCGGTCGTCAACTTCACCAGCATTTCCTCGGGTGTGGCGCAGACCGGCCGCTGGCTCTACCCGGTGAGCAAGGCGGCCATGGTGCAGCTCACGCGCAGCATGGCGATGGACCTGGCGGGCGAGGGCGTGCGCGTGAACAGTGTGTCGCCGGGCTGGACCTGGTCGGCCATCATGAACCAGCTGACCGAAGGCGATCGCGCCAAGACCGACCGCGTGGCAGCGCCTTTCCACATGCTGCGCCGCGTCGGCGATCCCGAAGAGGTGGCCAACGTGGTGCTGTTCCTGTGCTCTGGGCTGGCCAGCTTCGTCACAGGCGCGGACTATGCCTGCGACGGCGGCTACTCGGCCATGGGACCCGAGTCGCACGAGCCCGCCATCCCCAAGCTGATGGCATGAGGGACCGCACCATGATCAAGACCGTGGGCATCGTGGGTGCGGGCTTTGCCGGGCTGAGCACCGCCAAGGTCCTGAAGGCGCTGGGCTTTCAGGTGCAGGTTTTCGAGAAGGAGCCCGAGGTCGGCGGCGTGTGGGCGGTGTCGCGCCGCTATCCGGGCCTGACCACGCAAAACGTTCGCAGCACCTATGCGCTGTCGGACTTTCCGATGCCGGCGAGCTATCCGGAATGGCCGTCTGGTGAACAGGTGCAGGCCTACATGCAGGGCTATGTCGACAAGTTCGGGTTGGGGCCGCACATCGCGTTGAACACCGAGGTGATGAGTGCGGTGCTGGACGAAGAGGCGCTGCAGTGGACGGTGGCCACGCGCGACGTGGCCAGCGGGGCTGTGCGGCAATACCACTTCGATCAGCTCATCGTCTGCAACGGCATCTTCAGTGAGCCGGCCGTTCCGACCTATCCCGGGCAGGACGCCTTCGTGGCGGCGGGCGGGCGCATCTGCCACACCAGCCAGTTCAACCATGCAGCCGACGCCAGCGGCAAGCACGTGCTGGTGGTCGGTTATGGCAAGTCGTCCTGCGACGTGGCCAACGCCATTGCCCCGACGAGTGCCAGCACGACGGTGCTCGCACGCACGCTCATCTGGAAGATCCCGAAGAAGTTCATGAACGTGCTGAACTACAAGTTCCTGCTGCTCACGCGCATGGGCGAAGCGCTGTTCCGCTACATCGAACTCAAGGGCTTCGAGAAGTTCCTGCACGGGCCGGGCAAGCCGGTGCGCGACGCCATGCTCGGCAGCGTCGAATCGGTGGTCACGCGCCAGCTCAAGCTGCGAGAGATCGGGCTGCATCCGGGCACCCCGCTGGAGACCATCGCGCGCAGCACGGTGAGCCTGGTGACCGATGGCTTCTACGAAAAGGTGGCGGCCGGCCAGTTGAAGGTGACGCAGGCGAACATCCAGGCGCTGCAGCCGGGGCTGGCCACGTTGTCGAACGGCGACACCGTGCCCGCCGACATCGTGGTGTGCGGCACCGGCTGGCATCAGCAGGTGCCGTTCCTCGATGCGGCCACCATGGCGCGCGTGACCGATGCGGCCGGCAACTTCCGCCTGTACCGTGCGATGCTGCCCACCAGCGTGCCGCGATTGGCCTTCAACGGCTACAACTCGTCGTTCTTCAGCCAGCTCAACTGCGAGATCGGCGCCCTGTGGCTGGGCGACTGGCTGCGCGGCGGCCTGCAACTGCCGCCACGCGCAGAACAGGAGGCGTTGATTGACCGCCGACTCGCATGGATGGAGGAGCGTACCGACGGCAAGCATGCCAAGGGCACCAACATCATCCCGTTCTCGGTGCACAACATCGACGAACTGCTGCAGGACATGGGCCTGCAGCTGGGTTCGTTGACGCGCTTCAAGCAGTGGCTGGGACCGATCGATCCGCGCGACTACCAGGTGGCGACGCGCAGGTTGCTGCAGCGACACGCGCTGCATAAACAAGCCTGAGGGGGCTTACTTCAAGAGCGTGTTCGACGGCAGCGTTTCGTCGAGCAGCTTGCGCGCCGTCTCGACGCCGGCCACCGGGAGCAGCTTGGGGTCGAGCAATCCGACCTGCACCAGCACGCTGGCCTGGTCCCAGTAGATGTGCTCGTGATAGAGCTTGTCGCCACGGAAGTTGATGACCGCCAGCAGCGGCACCTCGACGCGCTTGCCGGTGGGCGCCACGCCGGGCAGCATCCACGGAATCTCGGTCGTGTGCGTGAAGCTGAACAGCATTTCGTCGACCACCTGGGTCGCGCCGATCGTGCGCGAGATCGGCACCAGCGCCGTGTCGGGCGGATTGCTGTTGACGAAGTGGTTCGTGTAGAACGCGTGCAGGTTCTTGTAGCCCACGCCGCCCGTCATGGTCGGGATATGGTTCACGTAGGGCTCGGCCACCATGGTCGACATGGTGTCGTCGACGTTGCGCGTGCCGAACTCGTACTCGCAATGCTTGTCCCACAGCGCCGACAGGTCGAAGTGCGGACCCATGGCGCCCTTGAGCGCTGCAATGGTGCGTTCGTGCGCCATCAGTGCCGACGGGCGGTGGTAGTGCTCGCCGCCCACGCGGGCGAAGGCGTGGTCCTGCCCGGCGTACACGTGCAGCGTGACCTTGTCATGGCCCTTCAGCGCATCGACGATCTTGTTGCGCGCCTCGGGCGGGCAGAACTTGTCGAGCTCGGCGATGTGCAGTACCAGGGGCGCCTTGATCTTGTCGGCCTCGTCGAGCGCCGCGTCGATGCCCACGCCGTAGTAGCCCACCGCCACGTCCGCGTCGGTGCGGCAGGCCGCCAGGTAGGCCAGCTTGCCGCCCAGGCAGAAGCCGAGCACGCCGACCTTGCCGTTGTCGACTTCGCTGCGCGCACGCAGCATGTCGATGGCCGTCTGGATGTCCTGCATGCCCTTGGCTTCGTCGAAGCCCTGGAAGAAGCCGAAGGCGCGCTGCCAGTCGGCCTCGGTGTAGCCGAGTTCGACGTTCGGCTCCTGACGCCAGAAGATGTCGGGCACCAGCACCACGTAGCCTTCTTCTGCGTAGTAGTCGGCCACGTCGCGCATGGTGCTGTTCACGCCGAAGATCTCCTGCGCCAGCACCAGGCCGGGGCCCTTGCCCGAAGCCGGGGTTGCAAGGTAGCCGCGGAAGCTGCCGCTGCCGTCCGCCGCTTTCATGTCGATGTACTGACCTGCCATGTGAATTGCTCCAGAAAGGTGGGGTGCGTGAGGATTCGGGGCCGGCATGCCCCGTCGTGGTGATGTCGGATGCCTGCGCCGCATAGCGTGCCACAACGTGCGCCGCAGTGCAGCATGCAATGAAACTTTACGCTCCGATTGTTTAAGCGTAAAGTAGTTTTGCTGGCGCGAAAGCTGCTTGCAACGGTCCATCGCCCTTTGACTCCGGAGCTTGTACAGCGACATGAAGAGCACAGCACAACGCGGCATCCCCAGCCTTCGCGGCCAGGACCACATCGGCATCACCGTGCCCGACCTGCAGGCGGCCATCGATTTCTTCGTCGACGTGATCGGCTGCGAACTCGCCACCACCTTCGGACCGTTTCGTGACGACGCCGGCAGCTTCATGGCCGACACGCTCAACGTGCATCCGCGTGCGGTCGTGGAGCGCATCGCGCTGCTGCGTTGCGCATGGGGTCGAACATCGAACTCTTCCAGTACAGCGCGCCCGACCAGCGCGACGCCATTCCCAGGAACAGCGACATCGGCGGCCACCACCTTGCGTTCTACGTCGACGACATCGACGCCGCCGTGGCGTACCTGAAGGCGCAGGGCGTGACCGTTCTGGCCGGGCCGCTGCCGGTGACCGAAGGCCCCGCTGCGGGGCAGACCATCAACTACTTCCTCGCACCCTGGGGCCTGCAGCTCGAACTCATCAGCTATCCCCGCGGCATGGCGTATGAAGCCGCCTCGCCCACGGTGCTGTGGACGCCCAAGGCACCCGGGCAGTAGCACCGGCACGCAGGCCTGTTCTTTTCCCCTGCCTTCCCTCGCAAAGCCATCTCGATCCATCCCTCCAGGAAACTTCCCCATGTCCGAATTCGATCGCCGTCGTTTCATCCAGGCCACAGGCGGGGCCGCGCTGGTGGGCAGCCCGCTGGCCGGACTCCTGTCGGGTAGCGCGTCGGCGCAGCAGTCCGACAGCCTGACCATTGCCTACAACGTGGGCCTGCCGAGCTGGGACCCGACCACCGGTCCGTCGGCGGTCAACCCGTCGATCCAGGGCATCTGGAAGGCGGTGTTCGACTCGTACATCGACCAGGCCGCCGACCTGTCGTTCCAGCCCGGCCTGCTGAGCAAGTGGGGATGGAACGCCGACAAGACGAAGATCGAGATCGAACTGCGCCCGGGTGCGCTGTGGCACGACGGCGCACCGGTCACCGCGGCCGATGTGGTGTGGAACCTCAAGCGCGCGGGCGATCCGAAGTCGGGCAATCCGGTGGCCGGCATCATCTGGTCCAGCGTGGACAACTTCCAGGTGCAGGGCAACCGCATCACGGCCGACGTCAGGCAGTACGTGGCCGACTACTTCAAGTGGATGGCATTCCTCACCGGCTTCATGATCCCGCAGGCCTACTACGAAAAGGTCGGCGCGGCCGGCTTCGAAAAGAAGCCCATCGGCTCGGGCCCCTACATGATCGACGAGTTCGTGCAGGGCTCCTATGTGCGGCTGAAGGCCTTCGACCGCTACTGGGGTGCCAAGCCTGCTTTCCGGAACGTGACCGTCAAGTTCGTGACCGACCCGAGCGCGCGCGTGGCGGAGATCGAGAGCGGCAAGTCCGACGTCACGCTGGGCGTGCCCTTCGAGGAATTCGACCGACTGAAGGCGCTGCCGCACCTGAGTGGCGTGAGTTCACCCATCACCGACATCGCGATGATCTTCATCACCGACGTGGCACCGATGCTCGATGAGAACGTGCGCAAGGCGGCCGTGCACGCGGTCGACAAGCAGGCCATCGTCAAGCGGCTGTTGCGCGGCTACGGCGTGGCCATCGACACCCTGCAGGCGCCCCAGTACGCGGCGTTCGACGCCAGCACGCAGGTCAAGTACGACCCGGAACTTGCCAAGGCGCTGCTGGCCAGGTCGGGCTTCAGCGTGGCCAAGCCGGTGAAGTTCAAGATCCAGACCACCCGTGGCTACCTGCCCAAGGACTACGAGACGGTGCAGGCCATCGTGGGCATGTGGCGCAAGGTCGGCATCGAGGCGGAAATCGAGGTCTACGAGATCGCCAAGCACTTCGAGCTGCGCCTGGGCCACAAGCTCGCGCCCATGGCCTTCTACAACTGGGGCAACGCCATCGGCGACCCGAACGATTCGACCGGCTTCGCCATGTTCGGCCCCAGTCCGCATTCGGGATGGAAGTCCAAGGAAGTCGATGCCATGATCGGCCCGCTGTGGGGCGAGAAGGACGAGGCCAGGCGGATCGCGGGCTGGAAGAAGGTCGACAAGTACATCGCCGACAACGCGCTGGTGCTGCCGCTCTACCAGCAGGTGCAGACCCTGCTCTTCAAGAAGACGCTGGCGCTCAAGCCGCACCTGGCCGGTTACCTGCTTGCGCAGTCCGTCGGCAAGGCCTGATGTGGCCCCCACGCTCCCGCACTTCGTATCGTCGACCGGCGCCGGCCTGAGCATTCCTCGATGCCTTTGAAGCGTTTGCTGTGGGCCGTGCCCACCCTGTTCGGCGTGCTGGTGGTGGTGTTCGTGCTGCTGCGGCTGGCGCCCGGCGACCCGATCGCGATGATGATCGGACCGGGTGCGACGCCCGATGACATCCGCGCGCTGCGCACGCTCTACGGCTTCGACCGCAGTGTGCCCGAGCAGTTCGTCATCTACCTCGGACAGGCGGCGACCGGGCAGTTCGGCCAATCGATCACGCTCAAGCGCGACGTGCTCGAACTCGTGTTGGCGCAGCTGCCGCTCACGCTGGAACTGTCGCTGCTGGCGCTCGGCCTGGCCATCCTGATCGGCGGCGGTGCCGCGCTCGCGGCGGTGGCCTGGCGCGGCACGGCCGTCGAGCGGGTCATCGACTTGTTCACCGGATTCGTGACGGCCATTCCCGACTTTCTGTGGGGGTTGGCGGGCGTGCTGTTTCTCGGCGTGCTGCTGCCGGTGCTTCCGGTGTTCGGCCTGCTCGACCCGACGCTGCGCTTCGAACCCGTGTCGGGCTTCATGCTCGGCGAGAGCCTGCTGCGCGGCCGCCTGGATGTCTTCGGCTCCGCGCTGCATCACCTGCTCTGGCCGGCCTTGTCCCTGTCGCTGCCGCTGGCCGCGATGATCTCGCGCGTGCTCAAGGCGTCGCTGCTCGAAGTGCTGGCGCAGGACTACATCCTGATCGCGCGAGTGAAGGGGTTCAGCCCGTGGCAGGTGCTGTGGCGCGAGGCGCTGCGCAATGCGCTGGGCCCTGCGCTGACGCTGGCAGGCGTGCAGTTCACCTTCCTCATCGGCGGCACGGTGCTCATCGAGCGCCTGTTCGGGCTGCCGGGGCTGGGCAACATGGCGATCGACGCGGTGATCAACCGCGACCTGCCGCTCATCCAGGGCATCGTGCTCACGTTCGCGTTGCTGTTCATCCTGGTCAACCTGGCGGTCGACGTGCTCCACACCCGCATCAACCCGAAGCTGCGACGATGACGAACAGGCTGCATTTCCAGAAGCGGGTGTGGGCCGGCGCGGCGCTGCTTGCCGTCGTGATCATGTGCGCGCTGCTTGCGCCGTGGATCGCGCCCCACGATCCACTCGAGCAGGACCTGATGGCCGCGAGCCTGCCGCCTGCCTGGAGCGCGGGTGGCGAGGCCGCTTACCTCTTTGGGACCGACACGCTCGGACGCGACATCCTGTCGCGCCTGATCTACGGCGCGCGCCCGGCCATGATCGTGGCCTTTGCAGGCGCCACGCTGGCCGCGCTGATCGGCACCGTGCTCGGCCTGTGGGCGGGCTTCCATGGCGGTGCGGTCGACGCCGTGGTGTCGCGGCTGGTCGACGTGTGGATGTCGTTCCCGGCCGTGCTGCTGTCGATCGTGCTGGTGGCGGTGATCGGCACCGGCCTGGGCTCGGTGGTCCTGGCCATCGCCGTCATCGACTGGACGCGCTTTTGCCGCGTGGTGCGGGCAGAGACGCAGGTGCAGGCGAGCCTGGACTACGTCACGTCCGCGCGAACCATCGGCCAGTCGCGCGGCGCCACGCTGTGGCGCGAGGTGCTGCCCAACGTGGCGCCGCTGCTGCTGACGCTCTTCACGCTCGAGATGGGCATCGCCGTGGTGATCGAGGCCATCCTGTCTTTCGTGGGCCTGTCGGTGTCGAGCGACATGCCGACCTGGGGCGGCCTGGTGCAGGAAGGCCGGCTGTACGTCAATCAGACGCCCTGGCTGCTGGGCCTGCCGATCGCCGCCATCGCGGCCACCGTGCTGGCCTGCAACGCGCTGGGCGACGGCCTGCGCGCCTCGCTCGACCCGCTGCTGGAACGGTGAGCGCACGATGACGATCCCCTGCATCGACATCCAGGGCCTGCACCTGGGCCTGCGCGCGACGCGGCAGCGACCGGCGCGGCTGCTGCTGCGCGGCATCGACCTGCGCATCGCGCCCGGCGAAGTGCACGCGCTGGTCGGCGAATCGGGCGCGGGCAAGAGCATGGTCGGGCGGACCGTGCTGGGTATCGCGCCCGCAGGCACCGAAGTGCTGGCCGGCAGCGTGCGCTTCCAGGGCGACGACTGGCTGGCCAAGACCGAGGCGCAGCGCCGCGTGCACCTGGGCCGCGACATCGCGCTGATCCCGCAAGACCCGCTGACCGCGTTGAACCCGGGCCACACCATCGGCGCGCAAGTGAGCGGCGTGCTGCGCCTGCATCTGGGCCACGACGCGGCGCAGGCGAGGGCGCGCACGCTGAAACTGCTCGACGCGGTGCAGATCCGATCGCCGTCGCTGGTGGTGGGGCAGTACCCGCACGAACTCTCCGGCGGCATGCGGCAGCGGGTGCTGATCGCCATGGCCTTCGCGTGCAAGCCCAAGCTCATCATTGCGGACGAGCCGACCACGGCGCTCGACGTGACCGTGCAGCGCGAGGTGCTGCGGTTGCTGCGCGACCTGCAGCGCGACGAAGGCGCCGCCGTGCTCTTCATCACGCACAACCTCGGGCTGGTCGCACGCCTGTGCAACGCGGTCAGCGTCATCCACTCGGGCCGCATCGTCGAGCAGGGCAGCGTCCGCGACATCATCGAGCGGCCGCGCACGGCGTACACGCGTGCGCTCTTCGCGGCCACGCCGCGCTACGACCGTCCGGCCGACGCATTGCGCCCCATCGACGACGGCGTGACCGACGCCCTGTGGTCCGACGCCTCGGCCTACGACGACGCCTGGTGGGCCGCGCATGGCTGAGCACGCAAACCCTCTTTTGGACATCCGCGGGCTGAGGCTGGCGCTGCCGGACCTGTCGCGCCGCCGGCCGTGGTTCGGGCCTGCACCGTTGCGGCCCATCCTGCAGGACATCGACCTGCAGGTGGCAGCCGGCGAATGCGTGGCACTGGTGGGTGAATCGGGGTCGGGCAAGACCACCCTGGCGCGCACGGCCATGCGGCTCTACGCGCCGCAGCAGGGCGACATCGTGTTCGGCGGCCGCGAGATCACGCGCATGGACGAGGTGCAGTTGCGGCCGCTGCGCGCGCGCATGCAGATGATCTTCCAGGACCCGTTGTCGGCGCTGAATCCGCGTCGCCGCGTGGCCGACATCGTGGTGCAGCCTTTGCTGAGCTACGGCCGGCTCGGGCCGTCGCCGGGCCGGGACCTGCGCGACGAGACCGCCCGGGCGCTGCTCGCGCAGGTGAGCCTCCCGCCGGAATTCGCCTCGCGCTATCCGCACGAGCTGTCGGGTGGCCAGCGCCAGCGCGTGGGCATTGCGCGCGCCATCGCGTTGCAACCCGATCTGATCGTGGCCGACGAGATCGTCTCGGGGCTGGACGTGTCGACGCAGGCGCGCATCCTGCTGCTGTTGCGCGACCTGCGCACACGCCTGAACATGGGCATGATCTTCGTCACGCACGACCTGTCGGTGGTGCGCGTGCTGTGCGACCGCGTGGTCGTGATGCGCGCCGGCCGCATCGTCGAGCAGGGCCCGACCGATGCCGTGTTCGCGAACCCGCAGCACCCCTACACGCGCGCGCTGCTCGATGCCATCGCGTTGCCCGACATCGACGACGCGTGGCTCGACCGCGCGCCGCTCCACTCCGCCACTTGAACCCAAGGTCTGGACACCACCATGAAGCTCGATCAATCCGTCGCTCTCGTCACCGGCGCCAACCGCGGCCTGGGCCGTGAATTCGTCGGTCAACTCCTGGCCGCGGGGGCTGCGCGCGTCTATGCCTCGGCACGCGACGTCGCTGCGCTCGAGCCGCTGGTCGACGCGCATTCAGGGCGCGTCGTGGCGGTGGCGCTGGACATCACCCGTCCCGAACAGATCGCGGCCGCCCGGGCGCAGTGCGCTGACGTGACGTTGCTGGTCAACAACGCAGGCATCAACCGCGGCCAGGGTTTCATCTCGGCCGGCGCGCTGGACGATGCGCAGGCCGAGATGGCGACCAACTACATCGGCACCCTGGCGATGTGCCGCGCGTTCGCGCCGCAGCTCGCTGGCGGCGGTGCGTTGGTCAACGTGTTGTCCATCCTCGCCAAGGTCACCTTGCCGGCGATGGGCTCGCTGTGCGCGTCCAAGGCCGCGTCGCTGCGCATGACCGAGGGCGTGCGGGCCGAACTGGCAGCGCAGGGCACGCACGTGCTCGCGGTGATGAGCGGCGCCATCGACACCGACATGAGCCGCGGGTTCGAAGGACCCAAGTCGTCTGCCGCCGAGGTCGTCGGCGCAACGCTGGCGGCGCTGGCCGCGGGCCAGGAAGAGGTCTACGTCGGCGACATGCCGGCGTGGGTCAATGCGGCACTGGCCGCAGACGCCAAGGCCCTGGAACGCGAACTCGGCAAATACCTGCCTGCCGCGTGACGGGCAATGTCGCATTCTGGACATTCCGACAGGGATAATCGCGCTCCATGGAATTCATCAGCTTTCTCATCGACTTCATTCTCCACGTCGACAAGCACCTGGAGGCCTTCGTCATCGCCTATGGCCCGTGGGTCTATGCGCTGCTCTTCCTGATCGTCTTCGTCGAGACGGGCGTGGTGGTGATGCCGTTCCTTCCTGGCGATTCGTTGTTGTTCATCGTCGGCGCGCTCTGCGGTTTGGGGCTGATGAGCTTTCCGATCGCCTGTGCGGTGCTGATTGCCGCGGCCATCCTGGGCGACCAGTGCAACTTCACCATCGGCCGCTATCTCGGGCCCAAGGTGTTCCAGTGGGAGGACTCGCGCTTCTTCAACAAGAAGGCGTTCAACCAGGCGCATGCCTTCTACGAGCGCTACGGTGGCGTGACGATCATCCTCGCGCGCTTCATGCCGTTCATCCGCACCTTTGCGCCTTTCGTGGCAGGCGTGGCGGACATGAACCGGGCTCGCTTCACGATGTTCAACGTGGTGGGCGCGCTGATCTGGGTGCTTGGCATCGCCACCGCAGGCTATTTCTTCGGCAACCTGCCGTTCGTGCGCGAGCATCTGGACAAGATCATCTGGGCCTTGATCCTGGTGCCGGGCTTGATCGCGATCTTCGGTGCCTGGCGTGCCGGCCGCGCGGAGAAGGCTTCGATCACGCAGGTCTGAACCATGAAAAAAGCCGTGTCATCGACACGGCTTTTCCCCCCGGATGCCCCGCCGCTCAGTAGCGAGGCTGGTTGTTGTAGTAGCGCTGCTGATTGCGCTGGTCGGAGTTCTTGCCGACTTCGTTGCCGATCAGGCCACCGATCGCCGCACCACCCACTGTGGCGGCGGTGCTGCCACCGATCACGTTGCCCAGCACGGCACCACCCACTGCGCCACCGGCTACGCCGATCTGTTGATTGGGGCCCGTGCCGGCGCAGCCGACCAGGGTCATGACGGACGCCGCAGCAGCGGTTGCGAACCAAGTACGAATTTTCATGATGTGCACCTTTGAGGGAGTGATGCCACCATTGTCTCGACGTGTCGCGAATCGCCTGTAGGAAGCGGCCGTGGCTGTTTGAACGTCATCGTCGCCGACACGAAAGCGACGCAGACGTGGCCAGCGACCTTCCAGGCGTTACAACTGCCGACTGCGCGCCAGCGGCGGGTTTTGTGCAAAGTAGCGCTGGATGCCCCGCATCAACGCATCGGCCAGGTTTTCCTGGTAAGTCGTGCTGCGCAGGTTGGCCTCTTCCTCCGGGTTGCTGATGAACGCGGTTTCGACCAGCACGCTGGGAATGTCCGGCGCCTTCAGCACGGCGAAGCCGGCCTGCTCGACCGCGTTCTTGTGCAGCCGCGCGCCGATGCCGCGGATCTCGCCGAGCATGGCGGTGCCCAGCTTCAGGCTGTCGTTGATCTGCGCCGTGGTACTCATGTCGAGCAGGGCGCGCTGCACCTGCACCTCGTGGTCGCCCACGTTCATGCCGCCGACCTTGTCGGCCTGGTTTTCCTTGTTCGCCATCCAGCGCGCTGCGCTGCTCGACGCGCCGGACTGGCTCAACGCGAACACGCTCGCGCCCCGCGCCGCGGGCGTGGTGAAGGCGTCGGCATGGATGCTCACGAACAGGTCGGCCTGCACGCGGCGCGCCTTCTGCACGCGCACGCCCAGCGGCACGAAGAAGTCGGCGTCGCGCGTGAGGAAGGCGCGCATCGGGTTGCCGTTGACGGTGGCCGCGTTGATGCGATCGCGCAGGCGGTGCGCGATCATCAGCACGATGTCTTTTTCGCGGGTGCCGCTCGGACCGATGGCGCCCGGGTCTTCGCCACCATGGCCGGGATCGAGCGCCACGATGATGATCCGGTCGGTCCGGCTGGCCGTGGCGGTGGTGGGGCGGGTGGTGGTGGTCGCTGGCGGCCGTGCGCTGGCCACTGGCGGTGCCGAAGGCGGCAGCGGCAAGGGCAGCGGGAGCCCGCCCGCCATGGGGGGCGGCGCCGGGCGGGCCGAGGGCGTGGGCGGGATCACCGGGCCGGGCCGCGTGGCCTGCTGCGCCATCAGGTCGCCCAGGGGGTCGACCACGGGCGGCGGCGCGGGCGGCGCGGCAGAGGAGGGGCCTCCGGGCGGCGGTACGGGTGTTGGCGCTGGTGTCGGGCCGCTGGCCACGGCCGTGCGGGGTGCGTCGCGCAGGCGCTCGGCGATGAGCGCCTCCAGGGGGTCGACGCGCTGTTCGGGGTACAGGTCGAGCACCAGTCGATGCCGGTACGCCGCCACGGGCGCCAGCGAGAACACCTGCGGCTGCACCGCCTGCTTCAGGTCGAACACGATGCGCACCACGTTGGGCGCGAACTGTCCCACGCGCAAGCCGTCGATGTAGGGGTCGCCGGGCTTGATCTTGCCGACCAGTTCGCGCAACGCCGGATTGAGTTCGATGCCTTCGATGTCCACGGCCAGCCGCGGCGGGCTGCCCACGACGAGCTGCTGCGTCTGCAGGCGCCCGTCGGACTCGATGGTCACGCGGGTGTAGTCATTGGCCGGCCACACGCGCACGGCCATGATGGTGGCGCCGCGGGCGATCTCCTGGACGCCCAGCAAAAGGACGAGGCTGCCGGCCTGCAACAGGGTGCGCCGTTGCGCAGCTTGCGTCCCCTTCATGCCTGCGCGGCCGACAGCAGCGTCAGGCCGTGGGCGGTGTGGGCTCGGAGGGTCACGTTACGGGTGTCGTCTGTCATGGTCTCGATGTGGATGGCGAGGTCGGCCGGCGGAATGTGGCCGGCCGCGTTGTCGGGCCATTCGGCCAGTTTGAGGCCAGGTCCCGCGAAGATGTCGCGAAAGCCCGCATCTTCCCACTCGCGTGGGTCGTTGAAGCGGTAGAAGTCGAAATGGTAGATCGCCAGGCCGTCGGGCGCTTCGTGCGGCTCGACCACGGCGTAGGTCGGGCTCTTGATGCGCCCGGCAATGCCCAAGGCGCGCAACAGATGGCGCACGAAGGTCGTCTTGCCGGCGCCCAGGTCGCCATGTAGCGCCACGAAGGCGTTGCGCAGCGCGGGTTGCGCGGCGAGCGAGCGCGCGAAGACGTCGGTGTCCTCTTCGTTGCACCACGTCAGCAAGGCGCTTTGCGTTTCTACAATCGGCGGGTGATTGGCAGCCATCAACTCGTGCTTCGGATTCAGGCTTTGGCCCGGGAACTCGGATTCTCCCAAATCGGGATCGCGGGCGTCGATTTGTCGAGCGCCGAGGCAGGTCTGATGCAATGGCTGGCTCAAGGGTTCCATGGCGAGATGAATTACATGCAGGCCCATGGCCTGCGGCGGGCACGTCCGGCCGAACTGGTACCGGGCACCGTGTCGGTCATCACGGCCCGCATGAACTACCTTCCGAGCAGCACGCCCGACGACTGGCAGGCCGTGGAATTCTCGCGGCTGCAGCGGCCGGGCGAGGGCATCGTGTCGGTGTACGCGCGGGGCCGGGACTATCACAAGGTGCTGCGATCGCGGCTGGCGCGCCTGGCCGAGCGCATCGCGCTGGAAGTCGGCCCGTTCGGCCACCGGGCCTTCACCGATTCGGCGCCCGTGCTCGAAGCCGAGCTGGCGTCGCGCAGCGGCCAGGGCTGGCGGGGCAAGCACACGCTGGTGCTGGACCGCGACGCAGGCTCGACGTTCTTCCTGGGCGAGATCTACGTCGACATGGCGCTGCCGCCCAGCGAGCCGGTCACGCCGCACTGCGGTAGTTGCAGCGCGTGCATCGACGTCTGTCCGACCCAGGCCATCATTGCGCCGCAGCGGCTGGACGCACGGCGCTGCATTTCCTACCTGACCATCGAACACAGCGGACCGATTCCGCTGGAACTGCGCCCGCTCATCGCCAACCGCATCTACGGCTGCGACGACTGCCAGCTGATCTGCCCGTGGAACAAGTTCGCCAAAAAAAGTGCATTGCCCGACTTCGATGAACGCGACGGCCTCACCGGCCGCCAGCTGGCGGCGCTCTTTGCGTGGACCGAAGACGATTTCCTGCGCCACACCGAAGGCAGCCCGATCCGCCGCATCGGCCATGAACGCTGGCTGCGCAACATCGCCGTGGCGCTGGGCAATGCGGTGCGCGCGGGCGCGCCGGGAGCGAGAGAGGCGCTGGCCCTGCGCGAGTCCGATGCGAGCGTGCTGGTGCGCGAACATGTCGCCTGGGCGCTGGCGCAGGCCGACGGCTGCTGAAAAAAGAAAAAACCCGCCGAAGCGGGTGAAGGACAGCCCCCGAGGAGGGAGAGGTGCATTTGAATGGGCTGCCGGAAGTCAGTGTCCGGGCCCTGGCTTAGGCGAAACTTAAGCTGATGTGCACCGATGGTCCGGCAGCATCTCAGCCCGCGCGGCGCCACCTGCCCGAGGTCGGGCAAACGAGGGCCGGCGCACCGTCGACCAGGATCTGAGACTCTCCCACTTCCGGCATGACCGGCATGACCGACGGGGTGGCGCCGACCGGGTCGAAGACGATGCCCATGGCATGCGCCACGCGCGGGTCTTCGATTGGCAATTCCCACGTGAGGAACACCTGCGTGCAGTCGGTGCCGGGTGCGAAGTCGTTGTGATCGAACTGCGTCCCGTCGTCTTCATGCGCGCGGCGCACCACCCCGTGCGGTTGCCCGGTGTCGAACAGCAGCACGGTGCCGCGCCGCAGCGGAATGCGGTCGCCGGTGCCGGGAAAGTGAACGTCCAGCCCTTTGTCTTCGCTCAGAAAGAGATTGCAGAAGGCCGCGCCGCCGTACTGCACGCCGTCATGGTGATAACGCGCGCCGCGACATGCCATCAGCGCCACGTCGCACGACGCCAGCAGGTCTTCCAGGCTGAGCGCGCGGGTCCACTCGGCGGCTGCCTGTACCGCGTGCCGGTAGTCTGGCCAGCGCATGCGCGCGCGGGCCAGCGACAGGGTGTCGACGTCGCCGGCTTCCATCGTCGCCGCGACGTCGCGCTCCCAGTCCGCCAGCAACCGAGTGGGCAGCGGGGCCACGTCGACCCGGCCCGCGTGCACGGTGCGGCTCACGCTGCGGGTGCGCAAGGCGTCGCCGCTCCAGTAACGGGAGACGAGGAGTTCGGGCTCAGGATCCGCGCGGCGCATGGCGGCGAGTGTAGTGAGCCACGCGGACGCTCGACGCAAGCGACGTGGCTTCGCACGGCCTCTAGAATTCGCAGACGCGACATCCGCGTCGAGAACAGGGCGCCCATGACCGACACGCAAGAACCAATCACCCGCAGCGCCGAGCCGGCGCCAGCCCAAGCGGTCACCCGCCTGGACCAGTTGCCCGACGAGACCACGCTGCCTGCGGACCTCGCGGCGCTGTACCTTTCCATGGCGCCGGCCCAGCTCGCTGAACTGCGTGCGCCCAAGCGCACCGACGGGCGTGCGGGCACGGGCCCGGCGCGCATCAAGCACGTCGTCGAAAGTGGCGCGGCAGCGCAGAAGCAGGCGCCGCTCTACACGATGGAGGTGCTGCGCGACTTCGCGAAAAAACAATCGTCCACCGACCCTTTCGGTGCTGCGCTGAACGCCGGTTCGCTCGGCTGGGCGACCGTCAAGCTGCCCTTCTTCGCCGAGCTCGAACCCCGCGTCAAGCGCGGCCGTCGCGTGCTGATCGGCGGGGTATGGGACCGTGCCGATCCGTTGCGCGAGCAGCACTTCATCGCGCTCATGGCAGGGAAGATTCGCTGTGCATGGCTGACCTGTTCGGAAGCCGCGACCAGCCTGTGGGCCGACCCCGTCGGCCATCGCGCCTTTGCCGACAAGGGACTGGCGCTGCTCAGGAACGAGGTCCAGGGCATCGAAGCGGCATTGCAGGCCACCGATGAACTGGCAGCGGGCGCAATGGTCGCCACCTGACCTGGAAGCTGCATCCGTCACGGCTTGAGCTTCACGACATCCTGGACCACTGCATGAACTTCCTCTTTTGGCGCTGTCTTGCTTTGACGCTGGTCATCGTCGGCCTGGTGGGCTGCGATTTTCTGACGCCCGAGCCCGCAGACCCGCTGCTCAGGAAGCGCGCCATTGCCATCCGCGAGTCACCACCCGGGCTCATCTTCGACGGCGAACTCGCAGGTCAGCGCATCTTCCTGATCGCCCATGATTGCGAAGTGTTCAGCGTGACGCGCGCCCCCACGCAGGAAGCCGCTGAATGGACCAGTGTGGTCAAGCCGGAGTTCTATCCATTCTTCACGGTGTGCGACCGGCAGTCGCTGACTTTCGATGGCCGTGTGCTGACCGCCGTGCTGGGGCGCCAGGCCATCGGCGCTGGCGGCTGCTGTGCAAGCGGCGGCACCTACCGGTCGGTGGACGGTCGGGTCTGGAAGAAAGAATAACAACGGCGATTCGGTGCGAGGCTGACGCGCCGACCTGGTTGGTCACTCGTCGTGCGAGTCGTGCGTTGCCGCGGTCCCGCGGCGCCAGTAGCCCGAGGCACGAACCCACTTCGGGTTCGCCTTGCATTCGTTCACCAGATGCGCGCGCAGCGCTTTTGCCGCAGCCGACTCGCAGCCGACCCAGGCATGGAACGCGCCAGTGGGAAGCTGCTTGCGCCGCAGGGCCCGTAGCAGCGGGGACTCGGCCACAGCGTCAGCGGCCGCCTCTTCGGCAGCGCCAGCAACGTCCGCGCGATGCACCCACACCACCTCGACGTTCGCTGACGGGCTGGGCAGCGGCACCTGGTCGGCGACGCCGTCGACTTCTGCGAACACCAGCGCACGCGCGTCGACGGGCAGTTCGGCCAGCCGGCGCGCGATGGCGGGCAGGGCGGTGTCGTCGCCGATCAACAGGTGCCAGTCGAAGTTCGTCGGCACGATGAAAGAACCGCGCGGGCCGCCGACGCCCAGGCGTTGGCCGGGGGCGGCCTGTTCGGCCCAGCGCGTGGCCGGGCCGGCCTCGTGCAGCGCGAAGTCGATCTCCAGCGTGCGAGCCGCTTCGTCGAAGCGCCGCGGCGTGTAGTCGCGCATGACGGGCTTGCGGCCCTCGGGCCACACGGGCCCGTCGGGTCCTGCGGTCGGCACCGTCAGTTCGCCCGTTGTCGGATCGGGGAAGAAGAGCTTGGCGTGGTCGTCGAAACCCGGGCTGTAGAAGCCCTCGAGGTCGTCGCCGCCGAGCGTCACGCGCACCAGATGCGGCGTGACGCGCTGCACCCGCAGCACGTCGAGGACGCGAAAGCGCAGGGTGTGGCGCACGCGTTGCGGCGTGCGGTCGGCATCGGTGGCCGTGTTCGTCGTGGAAGTGGAAGCAAGGGATGTGTTCATGGCCGGTGTCCTTGGGGTTGGGCTCAGATCTGTTCGAGTTGCTGGGCGGCGCTGTCGAGCACCGCGGCGAAGGCGCTGGCCTGGGCGGGTGTGAGCGGCTCGCCCGACAGGCGCATGCGCATGGCCAGCTTGAGGTTTTCGATGGCGCGCATCACCTGCGGCGGTCGGCCGCCACGCGGGCCGGCACCGTCGACGCCGCCCTTCATGCGCGCCATCAGTTCGTCAGTGGTGGCGCGGTTGGCTTCCAGGAATTCGCGGCCGCTGTCGGTGATGCTGTAGCGCTTGCGGTTGCTGCCGTCGGCCACGTCGACGCTCAGATGGCCGATTTCTTCGAGCAGGGTGAGGCTGGGGTAGACGATGCCCGGGCTGGGCGCATAACTGCCGCCGAGCCGGTCTTCGATCGCCTTGATCAATTCGTAGCCATGCGCCGGTTTGTCGGCGATCAACTGCAGCAGCACGAAGCGCAGGCCACCATGGCCGAAGATGCGACCGCCTCGGCCACCACCACCGCCGCCGTGCCGCCGGCCGCGCTCGGGCGCGTCGCCGGCGGAGTGCCCTGCAGCAGGGCCGCCCGAAAGTTCGTCCCCGCGTTCGTCGTGCCGGCTGCGAAATTCAAAAGGTCCGTGTCTCATGGAGACTCCTTCAAGAAGATATCTGATGTAGTAAAGATATATCTAAATAGAGTCTGAGTCAAGCGATTGCAAGGCGCCTCGGTGCCGTCGCCCAGAATGGGGCTTTCGATGCTTTTGCGAAAGTAGCCGACGATGCAGTCGTTTCCTGAAGGTTTTCGTGCGCTGGTGCTGGGCGCGTCGGGTGCGCTGGGCGCAGCGTTGGTCGCGCAGCTCGATGCCGACCCGCGCTGTGCCAGGGTGATGGGCCTCGGGCGGCCGGGCAGGATGGCCGACGCCTGCGCACCGCCGATCGATTTCGATGACCAGGGCAGCGTGGCCGCTGCGGCCCAGGCGTTGATTGCCGGAGGCCCGTTCCACCTGATCGTGAATGCGACCGGCGTGCTGCATGGCGCCGGCTTCATGCCGGAGAAGCGGCTCGGTCAGTTGAACTATGCGCAGATGGAGGCGACGTTTCGCGCCAACGCCTTCGGCCCGGCGCTCGTGCTCGCGCACTTCGCGCCACTGCTCGATCGCGATCGGGGCGTGCTCGCGGTGCTGTCCGCCAAGGTCGGCAGCATCGGCGACAACCGCCTGGGCGGCTGGTACAGCTACCGGGCGTCGAAGGCGGCGCTCAACATGTTCCTGAAGACCGCCGCCATCGAGGTGCAGCGAAGCAATCCGAACGCGGTGCTGGTGGCGCTGCATCCAGGCACCGTCGATTCCGCACTGTCCGCGCCGTTCCGCGGCGCGGAGATCGGCCGCCCGGCGCCGGACGCGGCAGCCGACCTGCTGCGCGTGATCGACGGACTCACGCCCGCCGACACGGGCAGCTTTCGCGCGTACAGCGGTGACACGCTGCCATGGTGAACTCAGTGAGTGGCGCAAGCCCCCGGCACTGCGCCGACGTGCTCAGCGCTGCGGCATGTCCTTGACCGAGTAGCCCAGGCTCACGGTCGCGTCGGCCGGGATCGGCGGCATGGTGGCGTTCCAGGCGCTCCACGCGTCGCGCATCGCGGCCAGGCGCTCGGGCTCTCGCCTGGCGCGATTGGCCCGCTCGCGCTCGTCGCCAGGAATGTTGAACAGGTACTCGTTGCCGTCGACCTGCAGGTACTTCCAATCGCCATCGCGCAGGGCGCGCTGGCCGCGGTGGTTCATGCGCCAGTGCATCGGTCGCGCGAAGGTGTGCGCGGCGTCGCGCAGCGTGGGCAGCATCGACACGCCGTCCAGCGGGTACGCCGGGTCGGGTGCGACGCCGGCCGCGTCGAGCATGGTGGCCGACCAGTCCATGGTCATGCAGTGCTGCGCCGACGCGCCGCCCGGCGCGATGGTCGCAGGCCAGTGCGCGATCCACGGCACGCGGATGCCGCCTTCGGTCAGGTCCATCTTGCCGCCGACCAGTGGCCAGCTGTCCGAAAAGCGCTCGCCGCCGTTGTCGCTGGTGAAGACGACCAGTGTGTCGTCGGCCATTCCGTGCTTTTCGAGCGCCGTCATGATCCAGCCAATGCCCTCGTCCATGTGATGGATCATGCGGCGGTAGACGTGGATGTTGCCGCCGTCCAGGTCGAACAGGTTGTCCTTGACCTGCGGCGCGCGGCCGGCGTCTTCGCGCGTTTCCCAGGGCCAGTGCGGCGCGGTGTAGTGCAGGCTCAGGAAAAAGGGCGTGTCCTCGGTGGCCTGGAGGTCGGCCATGCGGTCGACGAAGTCGACGGCGTGCTGCGACAGCAGGTCGGTCAGGTAGCCTTCTTCCTTCTTGTCTTCTTCGCCGAACCAGAGGTCGTGCGTGCCGCGCGAATCGCAGTGCGTGAAGTAGTCGACACCGCCCGACATGGGCCCGAAGAATTCGTCGTAGCCCGAGCGCAGCGGACCGAACGTCGGCGGGTAGCCCAGATGCCACTTGCCGATCAGCGCCGTGCGGTAGCCGCCGTCGCGCAGCAGTGAGGGCAGCGTGGGATGGTCGGTCGGCAGCCCCAGCGTGGTGTTGCTGCGATCGCCGCTGCGGATGGGTTCTTCGGCGGCACCGCGCAACCGGTACTGGTAGCGTGCGGTGATCATGGCGAAGCGCGTGGGCGAGCACACCGGCGAATTCGAATAACCCTGTGTGAACTTGATGCCTCTGGCCGCCAGGCCGTCGAGCACCGGCGACACCGGGCCGAACGCGGCATCTCGACCGCCGTAGCAGCCCAGGTCGGCGTAGCCCAGGTCGTCGGCCACGATGAAGATGATGTTGGGTCGTTTCATGAAAAGATGCTTTCGGTCAAGGCCAATACCGTCAAGGCTGGTAGCCCGACTTCTGTACGACGGGTGCCCACTGCGCGCTGTAGGCGCGCAGCATGGTGGCGGTCTGCTCGGCGGTGCTCACCACGGGCACCAGGCGCGCGTCCTTGAACTTGCGCTGGGTGTCCGGGTCCTGCATGACTTCGCGGATGGCCTGCGCGATGCGGGCGACCTTGTCCCGTGGCATCGTCGCAGGCGCAAAGAAGGTGTTCCAGCCGGTGGCGACCAGGTCGAGGCCGGCTTCCTTGAAGGTCGGCACGTCGGGCGCGAACGCCGAGCGCCTGGCGCCCGAGATGGCCAGCACGCGCAACTTGCCGGCATCGTGCTGGGGCACGATGGTGTCGAAGGTGTCGACGGCGATCGGTACCTGGCCGCCCATCAGGTCGGTCATGAGCGGTCCCGACCCGCGATAGCCGATCACCTCGGTCTTCACCTTGGCTTTTTCCCCGAGCATCAGCGCGAAGAAATGCGGCAGGCTGCCGGTCGCCGGCACGCCGACGTTGGCTTGCGACGGGTTGGCGCGCATCCAGGCGAACAGGTGCGACAGCTCGCGCACCGGCACGGCGGCGGCCACCGCCAGCGCGAACTCGTAGTCGTTGACGTAAGACACGGGCACGAAGTCCTTGTCCGGGTCATAGCCGTTGTCCTTGAACACCAGCGGCGCGACCACCATCACGGCCGGGTTGGCCAGCATGATCACGTTCTGCCCGGCGGGCGTGGCCTTGACCTGCTGCGCCGCCAGGCGCCCGCCGGCGCCGGGCTTGTTGTCGACCACGACCGGCACGCCCAGCTTGGCACCCAGCTTCTCGCCGACCAGGCGCGCAACGCGGTCAGTGGCGCCGCCCGGCGCATAGCCGACGACGATGCGCAGCGGCGTGTCGAGTGTCTGCGCCTGGCTGGTGATCAGGGGTGCGGCACAGGCGAGTGCAAGGAATGCCAGGAGCGTCCGGCGAACGAGGGAGTTCTGCATGGTTTGGGGTTCCGAGAAAGAAGGGGATCGCTCAGTCGTTGGCCTGGAAATCGACCGCTTTCATGATCGCTTTCCAGCGCACTGTGTCTTCTCGCATGGTCTTGAGCAGGGCGTCCGGCTCGTCGGCAATGGGATACATGCCATTTTGCAGCAGCAGTTGACGCACCTCGCGCTGGTTCACTGCACGCAGGAATTCGGCACGGAGTCGCGCCATGATCGGTGCGGGCGTTTTCAGCGGCGCGTAGTAGGCGAACCACGCCGTAGCGATCACCTCGCGCATGCCGCTCTCGAAGAAGGTGGGCTGTTGCGGCATCAGCGGCGACCGTTTCTCGCCGCTGGTGGCGAGCACCTTGACGCGGCCGGTCGGCAGCATCTGGATCGCGCCGCCGACGGTGTCGAAGTAGACCGGAATGGTGCCGCCCATCACGTCCTGCCGTGCCGGCGTCGAGCCGCGATAGGGTACGTGCACCATGCGCAGGCCGGCCGCGCGGTTGAGCATTTCGCCAAGAAAGTGGGAGGGCGTGCCGGCGCCGTAGGAGCCGAAGCTGACCGCCTCGCCCTGTGCCTTCGCCCAGGTGATGAACTCGGCCAGGGTGTTGGCCGGCACTGCCTGGTTGACGACCAGCGCAAGCTCGAAGCGTGCCGCGTTGATGATCGGCTGAAAGTCCCGGATCGGGTCGTACGACAGCCGGGGGTATGCGCCCGGAAACATCGTCATCATGCCGGCCGTGCCGAGCAGCAGCGTGCGGCCATCGGGCGCGGCCGTCTTGACGGCCTCGACAGCGATGCGGCCGGCTGCGCCCGAGCGGTTGTCGAGCACCAGCGGGCCGAGCGTCTCGCGCACCTCTTGTGCGATGGCGCGGGTCAGTACATCCTGAGTGCCGCCGGCCGGGGTGCCGATCAGTATCCTGATCGGTTGACCTGGGGCGAAGGCCTGCACCGCTTCGGCAGCGGCGGCCTGGGCGGATAAAGGCGCCAATGCCATGCCGCCGAGCATGGCAAGCGTCTGACGGCGGTCAAGGCCGAAGGATGGGGTAGGTTGCATGCATGTCTCCTGGCGGGCCCTGAACGGCCTCGTAGCTGGCGACTGTAGGGGCCTCACAATTGATTGTTCTAATCAACTGTTCTGAGTACTAACCCGATGCAAGCGATGGTCAAGCTGCCCGCCACCCCCGCAAGGCCCCTGGACGATCTGCTGCTTTACCGTCTCAGCCGCCTGCTGTCCGTTGCGGGCAGCATGGTCATCAAACTGTGTGAAGGGCGTTTCGGCATCACGCGACGCGAATGGCGGTTGATCGCGATGCTCGCCAGCCGGGGCGAACTCAGTTCGTCGCAGCTTGCCGAGCATGCCCAGCTCGATCGGGCGCGCACGTCGAAGGGCGTGGGCTCACTGGCTGCCAAGCAGCTGGTGACGCGGGAGCCGACGCCGGGCGATCGGCGGCAGGTGCTGTTGCGACTCACGCCCGCGGGACATGCGCTCTATGCGGCACTTTTCCCGTTGGTTGCGCAGATCAACGCCGAACTGATGAGCGCGCTGGACAACAGCGCCGCAGTGCAACTCGACGCGTCGCTGCAGCGGTTGCAGAGACATGCCGAGGTGATGGTGGCTGCCCATGCGGACTTGCCGAAGGCTGATCGCAGGCGCGGCAAACGCCAAGGCAGCAGCTGAGGCCATAGCCGCCTCACACCACGTTGGGCGGCAGCGTCGGCGGCGCGGTCTGCAGGGGTGGCGGCGCATCGGCGGGACGTTCCGGCGCGCCGGCCGACTCTTCCACGCGCAGGCGCGGCAGGCCTTGCGGATATTCGCGCTGCATGAAGTCGATCACGCCTTCGCGCACGGCGCAGCGCAGGTCGAAGGCCAGCGACGACGACGCGGCCGTGCACAGCACGCGCAATTGCATGGTGCGCTCGGTGGTGTCGGTCACCTGCAGATTGAAGAAGCGGCCGTCCCACTGCGGCGCGGCCTTGACCAGGCGTTCCACCTCTTCGCGCAGCGGTGCGAGCGGCATGCTGTAGTCGGCGTAGATGAAGACCGAGCCGAGCAGCTGCGACGAATGGCGCGTCCAGTTCTGGAACGGCTTTTCGATGAAGTACGACAGCGGCAGGATGAGCCGCCGGTCGTCCCAGATCTTCAGAACGACGAAGGTGCCGGTGATTTCCTCGACGCGGCCCCATTCGCCTTCGACCACCAGCACGTCGTCGATGCGGATGGGTTGCGCCAGCGCGATCTGCAGGCCGGCGATCAGGTTGCTGAACACCGGCTTGGCGGCCAGGCCGGCCACGATACCGATGACACCGGCCGACGCCAGCAGGCTGGCACCGACCTGTCGTGCGCCCGGGAAGGTCATGAGCATCATGGCCGCGCCGGCCACGATCAGCACGCTGCTGGCGGTGCGCGCCAGCACGCGCGTCTGCGTGAGGATGCTGCGCGCACGCAGGTTGTCGGACACGTCGTAGGGGTTGCGCGCCAGTACGCCGTCGGCGATGCCGTTGACGGCGCGTGCGGCCAGCCAGGTGCTGGTGGCGATGAGCAGCAGGCCGTTGAGGTGGCGCAGGCTGCCGATGAACTTGAGGTCGTCCGGCGCACCCTGCCAGACCGCTTGCAGGGCGATCAGGGGCAGCACGAAGCGCGCCGGTGCGCTGATCTTGATCAGCATCATGTTCAGCGCGGGCGTGCTGCGCGTCACGCGGCGCAGCACGATCACACTCAGCCGGTGCAGCAGCAGGGCGAGGGGAATGGCGATGAGTGCGGCCACGATCGGGCCGAACCAGGGGTGGGAAAGGATGAGTTCCTTGGACATCAGGCGGGGGGTGTGCTTTTCTCGCTGAGGGGTTGCAGGATGCGTGCCGCGTCGTCACGCAGTTGCGTGGCGAGCGCGGTCGCGAGGTCGAGCCGGCGCAGCATCCAGGGACTGATGTCGTTGTCGAACGGATCGGGCAGCGGCACCGGCCCGGCCAGCGTGCTGGCGCCAGGGCTCTCGGGGGTGTGAGTGCCTGTCTGCGGCGCAGTTCCGATGGCTTCCTCGATTCTTGCGGCCGTGCGCGCCAGCGGGCCTTCGATCTCGGCGGGCGTGAGCCGGTCGCGGCGCAGCACCAGCATGGACTTCACTGCACTGAGTTGGGCCAGCAACTGGTAGCTGTGGGCCTGCAGGTGCTGCAGCGGTTCGATCGGCGGGCGCACTGCGCGCGGCTCCGACAGCGAGCGCTGCGTGGCCTGCACCAGGGCCGACAGGCTGTCGAAGGCCTCGCGCCGTGCCAGCCGCCATTCGAGCTCGGGGCTGGTATCGATGGCCTGCAACTGGCCCAGGCCGAGCGCCAGCCGCGCATGGTGCGCCTGCGCCTTGAGCGTGCGTGCGACGAGCGCCGGGAGCTGCGTGCGTTCCCACGACGGCAGCACGTAGCAGAAGGCCCAGGCCAGCGCCGCGCCGATCAGCGTGTCGGCCACGCGTTCGACCAGCGCAAAGGTGGTGCTGACGCCGGTATTGAGCATGTGGGCCTGTGTCAGGCCCAGCACGGTCGCGGCCACGGCGGTGATGAGGTAGCGGCGAACCGCAAAACCGTGCGCCACGGCCTGAGCCAGCGTCAGCGCGAGGAGGAGGGCCATGCCGGTCGGGTGCGTGGACAGCAAGCCGACCGCCAGCACGCAACCCAGCAACGTGCCTGCGACCCGGTGGTTGCGGCGTTCGAGCGTCTGCGACAGGCTGCCGCGCAGCACGACCACGATGGTCAGCAGGATCCAGTAGTCGTGCGAACCCCAGGGCAGCGACACGGCGATGCCGTAGCCCACCGTCATGGCCAGCGCTGCGCGAATGGCATGCCGCAGCGGCGGCGCGTCCCAGCGCCACAGCGTGGCGAATGGCCGCAGCGACCAGGCCGTCGGGCTGACGAACATCTGCCAGTTGGCGCGCACCACTGCCAGGTTGGGGGCGAGCTCGCCGCGCGCCATCGCCGACAGGCGCAGCACCTCGTCGTTGATGTGGCCGATGCGGCTGGCCAGGCCGCGCGCCAGCATGGCGGGCGTCGGCCCGGGCAGCACGCGCGTGCTTGGCATGCCGGTCACGCGGATTTCGGTCAGGCGCGGCCGGCGGTCGACCACGCGCGGCGGCATGCGGCCCATCAACAGGGCGTCGGCCAGCGCGGCGGTGTCGTCGGCCAGTGCTTCCATGACGTTGCGCATTTCGACCAGCGCGGCGGCGTGGGCGGAGTCCAGGCGCAGCGCGTCCAGGTCGAGTTCACTGGCCAGCAACTGGTCGCGCATTTCGATCAGCACCACAAGCATCCCGGCCAGCTTCTGGCGCTGTGGCGTGCGCGGCGATTCGAGCACCAGGTCGCGCGTGAACTGCATCTGGTCGGCCAGCGCGGCCTGCTGGCCCAGCAACTGCCCCAGCAGTGGCGTCGGCACGTCGCGGATGTCGTTGGTGTCGTCGCGCGCGCTGAACTGCTGGGCTTCGGTGCGCATGAGTTGCGCGAGCGACAGCAACGCATCGGCGATGGCCTGCACCCGGTAGCGCCCGTTGAGCGCCAGGTTGGCCAGCGTGGCGTAGATCACGTACAGCCCGGCGCCCAGCCCGAAGAGCAGCGAGCGCGCGACCGCTTCATGGAAGTCCGCGGGCTTCTGCGTGGCGATGGAGAACACCATCGCCAGCATGATCGCGATGGCGATCGGAATGCCGCGCTTGCCCCAGGCCATCAGGATGAAGGCGAAGAAGGTCGCTGGTACCAACAGCAGGCCCAGGCGGATGGGGGCGGCATGTAGCAGTTGCACACCGAGGAAGAGCGGAAGACCGATCAGGGGCGCCGGCAGCATCTGCAGGAACTTGCCGCGGCGGGGCGCGGCCAGGTCGGGTGGCGAGGCGACGATCACACCGACCGCTGCGGCGGAACTGGCCATGGCGCCCAGCCAGACATGCACGCCCGCGGAGATCAGCAGGAGCCCGAACGCGACGGACATCCCGTTGGTGATGTAGTGGCTCAAAGCGACACGCAGTGCCGCGCGGAGCCCTACGGCCGCGCCCTCGCGCTGCATCAGGCGCCGGTGTTGCCGTTTCCGTTGAATTGCCCGGGCGTGCCGGGCGCATCACGGCGAATGCGCGTGAGCTTGCGTTGCACGGGCGCAGCCGGTGCTGCCGCCGCCGGAGCCTCGCCTTCGGGCGCATCCAGCTCGGTCACGGTGCTGCGCGCGTACAGGTCGACCGATTCATCGGCATCGGGCTTGGTCGACGCCGACACGGCGCGCATGCGGTCGCTGGCGCGCATCTTGTCGTCGACGCCCGCGAACTTGGAATACTTGGCGAGCAGCGGCACCAGCTGGCCGTAGATGCGCGGTGCACCGGCCAGGCATTCGCGCTGGTCCATGAATTCGGGCTCGCCCGTGAAGTTGCCGACCAGGCCGCCGGCCTCGGTCACCAGCAGCGAACCGGCCGCCACGTCCCACGGCTGCAGGCCGGTTTCGAAGAAGCCGTCGGTGAAGCCGGCTGCCACGTACGCCAGGTCGAGCGCAGCGGCACCAGGACGGCGCAGACCCGCCAACTTGGGCATCATGTCGGCCATGATGGCCAGGTACTGCTTGAAGTTGTCGCCGGTGCGGAAGGGGAAGCCCGTGGAGATCAGGCATTCGTTCAGGCGGGTGCGCTTGCTCACGCGCAGGCGGCGGTCGTTCATGTAGGCGCCGCGGCCCTTGGTCGCGGTGAACAGGTCGTTGCGGCTCGGGTCGTAGACCACCGCCTGTTCGATCTTGCCGCGCACGGCCAGCGCGATTGACACGCAGTAGAACGGGAAGCCGTGGATGAAGTTGGTGGTGCCGTCGAGCGGGTCGATGATCCAGACGAATTCCGAATCCTGCGCGCCATGCGTATTGCCCGATTCTTCCGCGAGGATGCCGTGGCCCGGGTAGGCGGTCAGCAGCGTCTCGATGATGACCTGCTCGGCCGCGTGGTCCACCTCGGTCACGAAGTCGTTGACCTGCTTTTGCGAGATGCGAACGGACTCGACGTCCAGCGCGGCGCGGTTAATGATGGCACCGGCGGCGCGGGCGGCCTTGACGGCCACGTTGAGCATGGGATGGAGATTGGGCGACGACATGGATTGTGGGAAGAGCAGGTGGGGCGTGGGCCCGGGGAGCCGGCCGGCGATGCGGGCAGCGAGAATCGGGGCATTTTACCGGCTTGCCGTTCTTTCGGGTTGTACCCGTCTTTTTCGTTTGCTTCCATGCGCACCCGCTTCATCCTGATCCAGACCAGCCACGCCGGCAATGTGGGCGCCGCCGCGCGCGCCATGAAGACCATGGGCTTCGACGACCTCGTGTTGGTCGCGCCGCGCTGGGCCAATGTGCTGCGGCGCGAGGAGACCATCCAGCGAGCGAGCGGGGCGCTCGACGTGCTGGCCAACGCCCGCATCGTCGACACGCTCGACGAGGCGCTCGACGGCGTCACGCACCTGTGCGCGACCGCCATGATCCCGCGCGACTTCGGCCCGCCCACGCGCACGCCGCGCGAGCACCTCGAACCACTGGCACGCGAGGCGCGACAGTTGCCGCAGCACGTCGGCTTTCTCTTCGGTTCGGAACGCTTCGGCATGCGCAACGAGGACGTCTACCGCTGCAACGTGGCGTTGAGCATCCCGGCCGACCCGAAGTTCGGCTCGCTCAACCTCGGCGCGGCCATTCAACTGATTGCCTACGAATGGCGCCTGGCGCTGGGCGGTTTTCCGATCCATGAGGCGACCGCGCCGGTTCAGGTGGCCGACGCGCGTGCCGTGGCCGGCATGCTCGAGCACTGGGAACGCTCGTTGGTGCAGATCGGCTTTCTCGACCCGGCCGCGCCCAAGAAGCTGATGCCACGGTTGCAGCAGCTGTTCAACCGCGCCCAGCCGACGCCCGAAGAGATCCACATCCTGCGCGGCATCGCTAAGGCCATGGCCGAACCCAAGCCCCCGGCCGTCGCGCGAGACGACGCGAGCCTTTAGACTCCTCGGCCGCTGTACATCCAACGACAATATCCATGTTCTCGCGCCTGCGTTCCGACATCCAGTGCATCCTCGACCGCGACCCGGCCGCGCGCTCGCAGTGGGAAGTGATCACCCTGTACCCCGGCTTTCATGCCGTGGTGCTGCATCGCGCGGCGCACTGGTGCTGGACGCACGGGCTCAAATGGTGCGGCCGCTTCGTCTCGCAGTTCTCGCGCTGGGTCACCGGCATCGAGATCCATCCCGGCGCCCAACTGGGCGAGCGCGTGTTCTTCGACCATGCGATGGGTGTGGTGGTCGGCGAGACCGCCGAGATCGGCGACGGATGCACCATCTACCAGGGCGTCACGCTCGGTGGCACCTCGCTCTACAAAGGCACCAAGCGCCACCCGACCCTGGGCCGGGACGTGGTCGTGAGCGCAGGCGCCAAGGTGCTTGGGGGCTTCGTGGTGGGCGACGGCGCCAAGATCGGCAGCAACGCGGTGGTGATCAAGCCGGTGCCCGCCGGCGCGACCGCCGTGGGCATCCCGGCGCGCATCATTCTCTCGAAGTCCGGCAGCAGCGCGGACGTGACATCCGATGACCGGCACAAGTTCAACGCCTACGGCATCACGCTCGAGGACGACCCCCTGGGCCAGGCGATGCGGGGGCTGATCGACAGCGCCGCCGGGCAGGAGCACCAGATCGCGCTACTCTGGCAGGCCATCGAAAAGCTGGCCGGCCAGCCGGGAAAGACCGACGACTGCGTTCCGGGCGATGCGGCACGAGAAGAGAACTTCGAAGCGGAGCGCTTTGCTCAACTCGTAGGCAAGTAGTCGGCCTGCACGCTTTCAGCTTGCTGGCGACAGCGCGGTCACCGGCCCCAGATGGCCCTGCCGGTCGCTCGCGACCTGCTGCCCACCGACCAGCACCACCGCCGGATCGGCAGCCACATCGTCGTTGCGCCGGGCCACGCCCACGTGGCCCTGTTCGACGCTCACCTGCACGCCGTCCTTGCCGGGCAGTGCGGGCGTATGCCGCACCGCGAAGCGCGCGCCTGGCGTCTGCATGCGCAGCGGGCCGGCCAGCACGTCGAACGGTCGTTCGGCATCGGTGCGGACCGTGAACGCGACGCGGCCATCGCGCAGCGAGATCTCCCGGCGCTGGCGGTAGTAGTGGACTTCCAGGTGCGTGGCCGCGTCGAGCCGCAAGCGGCTGCCGTCGGGCAGGCGCACGTCGTTCGGCTGGCCGTCGGGCGCGTCGAATGCGGCGGTGTATACCGGGCGCGCCTGCCAGTTCTGCCAGCCCAGGAGCGCAGCGGATGCCGCGACCATGACCAGCGCGGTCAGTGCGACGCCCGGCCGCAGGGCGCGCGGGCGAAACGAAGCAAACGAGCCGAGAGGCGACTGCCGGGCGCTTGCATCAGCCTTGTCGCGTGCAAGCTGCCGCCGGAGCATGGCGATGGCCTCGGGGGGTATCGGCTCGGTGGGGGGCGGCTGGCCTTCTTCCCATTCTTCCCACTGCGTGAGGGCCGCCAGGCGCTTCGGGTCGCCGGCCAGCCAGGCCTGGAAGGCCTTCTCGTCGGCCGGTTTCCATTCGCTGCGGCCGCGGCGCGCGCTCCAGTCGAGCATTTCTTCGTGCTGACGGGCGGTATCGGGGGGCGGGGAGTCTGGGTCGGTCATCGATGGGACATGCGTTGCGGCCGATTTTCCGCGTGCACGGGACCGGTCGATTGTCCAAGCAGAGCCGCGTTTCCAGTGCCGAACTCACTGATCTCGCGCGCCCGGCGCTGGCCTCAGGCCGCCGTGGCCTGCCGCACGGCGTGCTCCCAGCGCGCCATGGCTTCCTGTGCCTGCGCGCGGCCCTGGGTCGGCATGAAGCGCCGTTCCACGCGCCAGAGTTTCGAAAGCTCATCCACGCCGCCGTACACGCCGGTCGACAGGCCGGCCAGGTACGCCGCACCCAGCGCTGTCGTCTCGGTCACCTCGGGGCGCACCACGGGGATGCCGAGCAGGTCGGCCTGGAACTGCATCAGCAGGTCGTTGACGCAGGCGCCGCCGTCCACGCGCAATTCCGACACCGGCGCACCGCCGGCGGCCTGCGCGTCGCGGCTCATGGCCTGCAACAGGGCGGCGCTCTGGTAGGCGATGCTTTCGAGCGCGGCACGCGCGATGTGCGCGACCGTGGTGCCGCGTGTCAGGCCGGTGATGGTGCCGCGTGCGTCGGCGTGCCAGTAAGGCGCGCCCAGACCCGTGAAGGCGGGCACCATCATCACGCCGCCTGCATCGGGCACGCTCTCTGCCAGCGATTGCACTTCGGCGCTGCCCTTGATGGCCTTCAGGCCGTCGCGCAACCATTGCACGACGGCGCCGCCGACGAAGACGCTGCCTTCCATCGCGTACTGCGGCTGGGCGCTGGTCTGTGCCGCGCTGGTGACGAGCAGGCCATTGGACGACGGCTGGAACGCGTCGCCCGTGTGCATCAGCAGGAAGCAGCCTGTGCCGTAGGTGTTCTTGGCCATGCCGGGGCCGAAGCAGGCCTGGCCGAACAGGGCGGCCTGCTGGTCGCCTGCCACGCCCCCGACGGGCAGCGAGTGGCCGAGCAGCGCGGCGTCGGTGTCGCAGAAATGCGCGCTCGACGGCTTCACCTCCGGCAGCAGCGCGGCGGGAATGTCGAGTGCCTTCAGCAGGTCGGCGTCCCAGGTGTTGTCGTGCACGTTGAAGAGCATCGTGCGCGACGCGTTACTCACGTCGGTGACGTGCACCCTGCCGCCCGTGAGCTGCCACATGAGCCAGCTGTCGACCGTACCGAAAGCCAGCTCGCCGCGTTCGGCCTGCGCCTGCGCGCCCGGCACGTGGTCGAGCAGCCAGCGCAGCTTGGTGCCCGAGAAGTAAGCGTCGATCACCAGGCCGGTCTTGTCGCGGATGGTGTCTGTCAGGCCATCTTCACGCAGTTGGGCGCACAGCGGTTCGGCGCGGCGGTCCTGCCAGACGATGGCGTGGTGCACCGGCTGGCCGGTGCGGCGGTTCCACAGCAGCGTGGTCTCGCGCTGGTTGGTGATGCCGATCGCATGGATGTCGCTGGCCTGCAGCCCAGCCTTGGCCAGCGCATCTCTCGCAGTGGCCAGCTGGCTGCGCCAGATTTCCATGGGGTCGTGTTCGACCCAGCCGGGTTGCGGGTAGATCTGCGTGAGCTCCTTCTGCGCCATGGCGACGATGTGGCCTTCGCGGTCGAACACGATGCTTCGCGAGCTGGAAGTGCCCTGGTCGAGGGCGAGGAGGTATGTCATGGTGGTCTCGGTCCTGTGCTGTCTCTGGGGTAGGTGAAGGCCGATGCCGCTTGTCACGTCAGGCAAGGGCGGCGATCGATCGTGTCAGGTTTCGGCGTGCCGGTGCTTCCAGCAGCGCGTGCATGGCCGCGGTAGCGTAGATGGCGGGGCGGTCCAGAAAGCGCTGCAGGATCGCGCGGCGCCTGGGGCCACGCACGGCGGCAGGTACGTGCGCGTACTCGGCCAGCACTTGCGCTTCGTACTGGGCGAAGCGTTCGGCGCTTGCACCGAGGATCGACAGGTCGATGTCGATCAGCAGTTGGGCGTCGCGACCCTCGGGCAGCGCATCGTGCTGCGTCGCCATGACGAGGGCGTGCACGCGCTCGCCCACATCGGGCGCTGCGCCGGCGGCCGTGAGTTCGGTGCGTGCCCAACTGGCGCTGCGCGCCTCGTTGTCGTGCGCGCCGTGCACGTCATACACGGCGTCATGGAACCACAGTGCAATCGCCACTTCGGCAGGGCGTTCGGCTGTGGCCTGCAGGCGCTCGAACCAGGCGAGACATTCGTCCAGGTGCTGCTGCGTGTGGTAGTGGCGCTGCGGCTCGGCATGCGCGGCCAGCAGCCGGTCGCACAGCGTCGGGTCGGGCACGACGCCGAGCGCCTGCCAGGCGGCGGGCCAGGTCGCGAGGCGGGCAGGGTGGATCGCGTGCATCGCCGGCATGGCTTCAGTGCGACATGGCGGCGCGGATTTCCTGGCCGAGCTCGATCACCGACATGGCGTAGTAGCTGCTCCAGTTGTAGCGCGTGATGGCATAGAAGTTCTCGGTGCCCGCGACGAAGGTGGGCGCGGCGCCGCCGTTCTGCAGTTCGATGAGTGCGAGCGGCCCGGCGTGCCGCTGGCCCTCCGGGTCCAGCACCGCGCCTTTCGCGCGGAAGCTCGCGGCGCTGAAGGTCGGCAGGATGTCTGGCGCCAGCAGCGCGTCCAGGTCGAGCGTGGCAGGGTCGAAGGACACGCCATAGATGGCGGGCATGCCCGGCTGCCAGTTGAAGGCCTTGAAGTAGTTGGCGACCGAGCCGATCACGTCGACCGTGTCGTTCACCAGGTCGATGCGGCCGTCGCCGTTGAAGTCGATCGCGTACTTGGCGATGCTGCTGGGCATGAACTGCGGCATGCCCATGGCGCCGGCATAGCTGCCGAGCGGCGCCATCGGGTCTGCGGCGGTGCGGCTCTCCAGGCTCAGGAAGCTCTCGAGCTCGCCCTGGAAAAAGGCCTGGCGCTCGGCCGCACGCGGATGGCCCTGCGGAAAGTCGAACGCCAGCGTGGCCAGCGCGTCGATCACGCGAAAGCCGCCCATGTTCTGGCCATAGATGGTCTCCACGCCGACGATGCCCACGATGATCTCTGCTGGCACGCCGAATTCGGCTTCGGCACGTGCCAGCGTCGCGGCATTGGCGCGCCAGAACCGCACCCCTGCGGCGATGCGTACCGGATCGATGAAGCGGCTGCGGTAGGCACGCCAGTTCTTGGGCGTGCCGCGTGCAGGCGGCAGCATCAGCCGCGGCACGTTGGGCAGCAACCGGGCGCCGCCGATGGTGGCGCGCACCCATTGCGGGTCGAGGTTGCGCCGCGCTGCAACGTCGTCGGCGAAGCGCATGGCGTCTTCGCGCGTGGCGTAGAGTTGGCCGCTGCGCGGCGTCGTGGTCGTGCTGCCTGCGGACCTTGCTGTGGCCTTCGTCGGTTTTTTTGCGGCAGCCTTGGCCGCTGGTGCAGCGTTTGCGCGCTGCGCCGGAGCGGGCTTGCGTTCGGATTGCGCCAGCACCGGCGCGCACAGCGCGGCCGACAGCAGCCCAGGCCAAAGCAAGCGGGGCAGGGCGCCGGAAGGCGGGCGGAGAGCAGTGCGGAAGAAGGTGCGGCGCATCGCTGGATTGTGACGCCGTGTCGAAGCCGATCCGCAGGCTGCCTGGGACGTGTTCCGGACCTTGCTGGCAGAACCACCGTGGTAAGCTGAATACACATCCTGGAGGCTGCTCCGTAGGCAGTTCGCAGAGTGCCATTCAAACAATAACCTGAGGCGTCAGCCATTGCGCGCGAGAGGGCGTTCGGGCGACAGAGACATGGGCAAAACCGGCTACTTCACTCACCGCGACTGCTGGAAACACGACATGGGGGGCGGGCACCCCGAATGCCCGCAGCGCCTCGATGCCATCGAGGACCGCCTGCTCCTCACAGGGGTCGGCGACGCGCTCACGCGGGGCGAGGTCCCGCTGGCCACCTTGCCGCAGATCGCTCGCGCCCATACCGTGGCGCACCTCGAACACCTGCAGGAACTCACCCAGCGCCTGATCGCCGATGCGCCCGCGGGCGGTCCCGGCCACGCGATGCTCGACCCCGACACGCTGCTCATGCGCGATACGGTGCAGGCCGCACGCCGCGCGGCCGGCGCCGCCATCGCCGCCACCGATGCCGTGATGGCCGGCGAGCTGGAAAACGCCTTCTGCGCGGTGCGTCCCCCCGGGCACCATGCCTGCCGAGAACAGGCGATGGGCTTCTGCTTCCTGAACAACGTGGCCATTGCCGCGCGCCATGCGCTGGACGTTCACGGCCTGGAGCGCGTGGCGGTGGTCGATTTCGACGTGCACCACGGCAACGGCACCGAGGACATCCTCGCCAACGACCCGCGCGTGCTGATGGTGGGCATCTTCCAGCATCCGTTCTATCCGTATTCCGACACCGAGCATCCAGCCGCCAACATGCTCAACCTGCCCGTGCCGGCCTACACCAAGGGCATGGACGTGCGCGAACTCATCGAGATGATGTGGCTACCCCGGCTGGAAGAGTTCCGCCCCCAGATGATCTTCGTCAGCGCGGGCTTCGACGCGCACCGCGACGACGAGATGGGCCAGCTGAACATGAACGAAAACGACTTCGCCTGGATCACGGCCCGCGTGCGCGACGTTGCGCGGCGCCATGCACAGGGACGCATCGTGTCGCTGCTCGAAGGCGGCTACAACCTCGACGCGCTGGCGAAGTGCGTCGAACTGCATCTGCGAGAACTGGCCGACCTCTGACCTCACGAATGAATTTCAGCGACTTCACCGAACGACTCCAACAGATCCATGCCCGCAGCGTCTGGATCGAACTCGCGGCACTGGCCGCCTGCATCGCCCTGGCCTGGGGCCTGTGCCGATGGTTCGGCCGGGACCAGCCCAAGGACTCCATCTGGTTCGGGGCCCGCGTCTTCGACGGCCTGCTGTTCCCGCTGCTCGCGCTGCTGCTGACCGACCTGGCGCGCCGGCTGGCGCTCGAGTACCAGCCGGTGCTGGTGCTACGCATCGCGGTGTCCGTGTTCCTGTCGCTGGCGGCCATCCGGCTTTTCGCGCGTGTGCTGCGCGCCGTTTTTCCTGCGTCGGCGCTGGTCCGGCTGATCGAGCGAACGATCTCCTGGATCGCCTGGATCGGTGCCGTGCTCTGGATCGTCGGCCTGCTGCCGCCGGTGCTGGCCGAACTGGACAACATCACGCTGGCGTTCGGCAAGACGCGCGTGAGCGTGCGCACGATCTTCGAGGGCGCGCTGTCTGCCGCCCTGGTGCTGGTGATCGCGCTGTGGATCGCGGCGACCATCGAAAAACGCATCCTGCACCAGGCGGTGACCGATCTGTCGATGCGCAAGGTGGCGTCGAACGCGGTGCGCGCCTTCTTGATGCTCATCGGCCTGTTGTTCGCGCTGTCCGCCGTGGGCGTCGACCTGACGGCGCTGTCGGTACTGGGCGGCGCGTTGGGCGTGGGCCTGGGCTTTGGCCTGCAGAAGCTGGCGGCCAATTACGTGAGCGGCTTTGTCATCCTGCTGGAACGCTCGATCCGCATCGGCGACAACGTGAAGGTCGACGCTTTCGAAGGCCGCATCACCGACATCAAGACCCGCTACACGCTCATCCGTGCGGGCAATGGCCGCGAAGCGATCGTGCCCAACGAATCGCTGATCACCAGCCGCGTCGAAAACCTCACGCTGGCAGACCGCAAGTTCAACATCACGACCAACATCGTGGTGGGCTACGACAGCGACGTGGCGCAGGTGCAGGCCATTTTGTGCGACGCGGCCACCGCGCAACCGCGCGTGATGACCGATCCGGCCCCGGTCGCCTACCTGGTCAATTTCGCGCCGGACGGGCTCGAATTCAGCCTGCTGTTCTGGGTGGCCGACCCTGACAAGGGTAAGGACAACGTGCGGTCGGCGATCAACATTGCGATCCTCGCGGCCCTGCGGCAGGCGCACATCGACATCCCCTACCCGCAGCGGGTGCTGCGCGTGGAGTCGGTGCCGCAAGAGTTCTTGCCCAAAGGCGAGGCTCCTCTATAATCCGAATAAAAGCACGATCGTTCTTTTTCCTGCCGCGCACCGCGTAGCGCTTGTGACAGGAACGGGTACGCCCTTCGGAAAGTCGGCCCCTAGAATGGTCGGCTGTCCCGAATTCATTCAGTTTCGCAATTCAACGGAGTCAAGCCAATGAAGGTTCTGGTACCTGTCAAACGGGTCGTCGATTACAACGTCAAGGTTCGCGTCAAGAGTGACGGTACGGGCGTGGACATTGCCAACGTCAAGATGAGCATGAACCCCTTCGACGAGATCGCTGTCGAGGAAGCGGTCCGCCTCAAGGAAAAGGGCCTCGTCACCGAAGTCATCGCCGTGTCGTGCGGTGACGCCAAGTGCCAGGAAACCCTGCGCACCGCCATGGCCATCGGCGCCGATCGCGGCATTCTGGTCGAGACTGCCGAAGAACTGCAGCCGCTGGCCGTTGCCAAGCTGCTCAAGGCATTGGTCGACAAGGAACAGCCGCACCTGGTGATCCTGGGCAAGCAGGCCATCGACGACGACGCCAACCAGACCGGCCAGATGCTCGCTGCGCTGGCGGATCTGCCGCAGGCCACCTTCGCCTCGAAGGTCGAGCTGGCGGCCGACAAGGTCACCGTGTCGCGCGAAGTCGACGGCGGCATGGAAACGCTCACGCTCACGCTGCCGGCCGTCATCACGACCGACCTGCGCCTGAACGAGCCACGCTACGTCACGCTGCCCAACATCATGAAGGCCAAGAAAAAGACGCTCGACGTCTTCAAGCCCGAAGACCTGGGCGTGGACGTCAAGCCGCGCCTGAAGACGCTCAAGGTCAGCGAGCCGCCCAAGCGCGGTGCCGGCATCAAGGTGGCCGACGTGGCCGCGCTGGTGGACAAGCTGAAGAACGAAGCCAAAGTCATCTGAAGGAGAACAAGAACATGACAGCCCTCGTTATTGCCGAACACGACCACGCGACCATCAAGCCCGCGACCCTCAACACCGTGACCGCCGCACTCGCCTGCGGTGGCGACGTGCACGTGCTGGTGGCGGGCGCCAATGCCGCCGAAGCAGGCAAGGCTGCCGCGCAGATCGCCGGCGTGAGCAAGGTGATCGTGGCCGACAGCCCGAGCCTGGCCGAGAACCTGGCCGAGAACGTCGCCGCGCAGGTACTTGCCATCGCCTCGAACTACAGCCACATCCTGTTTCCCTCGACCGCCAACGGCAAGAACGTCGCTCCGCGCGTGGCCGCCAAGCTGGACGTGGCGCAGATCAGCGACATCACCCTGGTCGTGAGCCCTGACACTTTCGAACGCCCGATCTACGCCGGCAACGCGATCGCCACGGTGCAGAGCGCCGACGCGACCAAGGTCATCACGGTGCGCACGACCGGCTTCGACGCCGCTGCAGCAACCGGCGGCAGCGCCACGGTGGAAAGTGCTGAAGGCGTGGCCGACAGTGGCAAGTCGAGCTTCGTGAGCCGCGAGGTCACCAAGAGCGATCGCCCCGAACTCACCGCCGCGAAGATCATCGTGTCTGGCGGCCGTGCCCTGGGCAGTGCCGAAAAGTTCAATGAAGTCATGACGCCGCTGGCCGACAAGCTCAACGCGGGCCTGGGCGCATCGCGCGCCGCGGTCGACGCGGGCTATGCGCCCAACGATTGGCAAGTGGGCCAGACCGGCAAGATCGTGGCGCCTCAGCTGTACATCGCCGCAGGCATTTCCGGCGCGATCCAGCATCTGGCCGGCATGAAGGATTCCAAGGTGATCGTCGCGATCAACAAGGACGAGGAAGCGCCGATCTTCTCGGTGGCCGATTACGGCCTGGTGGCCGACCTGTTCACGGCAGTGCCGGAGCTGGTGAAGGCCCTGTAAAAACGGGCATCCGTTTTTCATGAAGGCATCGTTCGCGGTGCCTTTTTCGTATCTGGAGACGACAAGATGAGCTATACCGCCCCGATCAAGGACATGCTGTTCGACATCGAGCACCTCGCGAATATCGCGCAGGTCGCGCAGATGCCGGGCCTCGAAGACGCCGGGCTCGAAACCGCACAAGCCGTGCTGGAAGAATGCGCGCGCTTCAACCAGGACGTGGTCGCGCCGCTGAACGTGGCCGGCGACCGCAACCCGTCGTCGATCAAGGATGGCGTGGTCACCACTACGCCGGGCTTCAAGGAAGCCTTTGCGCAGTACGCGGCCGGCGGCTGGCAGGGTCTGCAGCATCCAGCGGACTACGGTGGACAGGGCCTGCCCAAGACCATCGGCGCGGCCTGCGGCGAGATGCTCAACTCGGCCAACATGAGCTTTGCGCTGTGCCCGTTGCTGAGCGACGGCGCCATCGAGGCGCTGCTCACCGCCGGATCGGACGACCTGAAGGCGGTGTACCTCGAAAAGCTGGTGAGTGGCGAGTGGACGGGCACCATGAACCTCACCGAGCCGCAAGCCGGCAGCGACCTTGCCATGGTGCGCAGCCGTGCCGAGCCGCAGCCCGACGGCACCTACAAGGTGTTCGGCACCAAGATCTACATCACCTACGGTGAGCACGACATGGCCGAGAACATCGTGCACCTCGTGCTGGCCCGCGTGACCGGTGCACCCGAAGGCGTCAAGGGCATCAGCCTGTTCGTGGTGCCCAAGTTCATGGTGGAGAAGGACGGTTCGCTCGGTGCGCGCAATGACGTGCACTGCGTGAGCATCGAGCACAAGATGGGCATCAAGGCATCGCCCACGGCCGTGCTCCAGTACGGCGACCATGGCGGCGCCGTGGGCTACCTGGTGGGCCAGGAGAATCGCGGCCTCGAATACATGTTCATCATGATGAACTCGGCGCGCTACGCAGTGGGCATGCAGGGCATCGCCATTGCCGAGCGGGCCTATCAGCACGCGGTCGCCTATGCGCGCGAGCGCGTACAGAGCCGACCGGTCGATGGGTCCATCAACGCCAGTGCGCCCATCATCCACCACCCCGACGTCAAGCGCATGCTGATGACGATGCGTGCCTACACCGAAGGCTGCCGTGCCATGGCGTCGGTGGCCGCCGCGGCCTACGACGCCGCGCACCACCATGCGGACGCCGATGCGCGCAAGCAGAACGCGGCCTTCTACGAATTCATGGTGCCGCTGGTCAAGGGCTTCAGTACCGAGATGAGCCTGGAAGTGACGTCGCTGGGCGTGCAGGTGCACGGCGGCATGGGCTTCATCGAGGAGACGGGCGCCGCGCAGTACTACCGCGATGCCAAGATCCTGACGATCTACGAAGGCACGACGGCGATCCAGGCCAACGATCTGGTAGGACGCAAGACCGCGCGCGACGGCGGCCAGACCGCCAAGGCGATTGCCGCGCAGATCGAGAAGACCGAGGCCGAACTGGCGCAGCAAGGCAGCGCCGACGCGCAGGCCGTGCTCAAGCGTCTGAAGGCCGCGCGCGAAGCCTTCATCGACGTGGTCGAGTTCGTGGCCGGGCAGACCAAGGCGTCGCCCAATGCGGTGTTCTCGGGCAGCGTGCCGTATCTCATGCTGGCCGGCAATCTGGTGGCCGGCTGGCAGCTTGCACGCTCGCTGCTGGTCGCCCAGGTGCAGGCCGAGGCGGGCCAGGACATTGCGTTCATGCAGGCCAAGGTGGCGACGGCGCGCTTCTACGCCGAGCACATCCTGAACAAGGCACCGGGCCTGCGCGACAGCATCGTCGAAGGCGCCGACAGCGTGACTGCGCTGGCACTCGAAGCCTTCTGAGCGGACCGGCCGGGCGCCCCTGCGGCGTCCGGCCGTCCTTCGACCCTCCGTTTTCGTTCGTTCGTTCGTTCCTTCTTTCCAACCCAACTCCAGAGACAACAGACCATGTCCAAGCTGCCCCCCGTGCTCGCCAACCTGCCGCTGCCGATCATCGGCTCTCCGCTGTTCATCATCAGCAATCCCAAGCTGGTGATCGCCCAGTGCAAGGCGGGCGTGGTCGGTTCGATGCCCGCGCTCAACGCGCGTCCGGCAGCCCAACTGGAAGAATGGCTGATCGAGATCACGGAGGAACTGGCCGCCTACAACAAGGCCAACCCCGACAAACCAGCCGCACCTTTCGCCATCAACCAGATCGTGCACAAGAGCAACGACCGCCTGGACCACGACATGGAGATGGTCGTGAAGTACAAGGTGCCGATCGTCATCACCTCGCTGGGCGCGCGCACCGATGTCAACGACGCGGTGCACAGCTACGGCGGTGTCACGCTGCACGACATCATCAACAACACCTTCGCGAAGAAGGCGATCGAGAAGGGCGCCGACGGCCTGATCGCCGTGGCTGCGGGCGCTGGCGGCCATGCAGGCGTCAAGAGCCCGTTCGCGCTCATCCAGGAAATCCGCCAGTGGTTCGACGGCCCGGTGGCGCTGTCGGGCTCGATCGCGTCGGGCAGCGCGGTGCTGGCTGCGCAGGCCATGGGCGCCGACTTCGGCTACATCGGCACGGCCTTCATCGCGACCGAGGAGGCACGCGCCAGCGACGACTACAAGCAGGCGATCGTCAATGGCAGTTCCGACGACATCGTCTATTCCAACCTGTTCACGGGCGTGCATGGCAACTACCTGGCGCCGAGCATCGTCGCTGCCGGCATGGACCCGACCAACCTGCCCGAAGGCGACCTGAAGACCATGAACTTCGCCAGCGGCGACGGCAGCAAGGCCAAGGCCTGGAAGGACATCTGGGGCTCGGGCCAGGGCATCGGTGCCATCACCGAAGTCACGTCCACGGCCGCGTTCGTCGAGAAGCTCAAGCGCGAGTACCAGGCCGCGCGCGAACGGCTGGCGCTGTGATGCCGGCCAGGGTGCGCCCTGGCATGTGAGTCGACCCAAGGGCCTTCGAGGCCCTTTTTTCATGGCCGCGGCCGGCTCATTCATCCTGGCCGCATGGGTTCCGAAGCGGTTGCGGACGAAGCAACCGATCCTGGATTGCGCTTGCCGGCAACGCTTGAGCGGCTTATGATTGCCGTAATTTCAGTAAATACTGAAATTACGGGAAAACAAAGTGCATTCTTCATCATCCGCTGCTGCTGTTGCCGAGCCCGCGCTCGAGCCTCGCGACACGCCCACCGACGCCCTGCGTTCGCTGCAGCGTCCTGGCATTGCCAGCCTGGTGCAGGGCATCGCCGCCCTTTGCTGGCTGCCGCAGGCGGCGCTGCTGGCCTGGGCCGTGCAGCAGATCAGCCAGGGCGCAGGGTGGCAGGCCGTCGTGTTGCCGGCGCTCGGCCTGCTGTTCTTCGGACTGCTGCGCGCAGGTGCCGAGGCCTGGGGCAGCCGCCGTGTGTTCGCCCAGGCGCGCTCCCAGCTGTCGGCCGTGCGCGCACGGGTGGTCGCCACGTTGGCCGCACGTTCGCCGCTGGACCGCGAACGCGCGGCCTCGGGCCAGGCCGCCAGCGTGATCGCCGAGCAAGCCGAAGCGGTCGTGCCATACCTGGTGCGCTACAACCCGGCGCGTTGGCGCGCCACCATCGTGCCGCTGGTCATCTTGCCCGTCGTGGCATGGTTCTCCTGGATCGCGGCATTGGTCCTGCTGGTCGCCGCTCCGCTGATTCCGATCTTCATGGCCATCGTCGGCTGGCGTGCCAAGGCCGCGAGCGAGGCGCAGATGGTCGAGATGGGGAGCATGAACGCGTTCCTGCTCGACCGGCTGCGCGGCCTGGCCACGCTGCGTGCGCTCGACGCCGTCGACGCGACCGCACAACGCATCGGCGAATCGGCGCAATCGCTGCGCCGCCGCACGATGGCGGTGCTGCGCATCGCCTTCCTGTCTTCGGCCGTGCTGGAGCTTTTTTCTGCGCTGGGCGTTGCCATGGTCGCGGCCTACGTCGGCTTCCACCTGCTGGGGATGATCGGCTTCGGCACGTGGGGCCGCACGTTGACACTGGGCGAAGGCCTGTTCGTGCTGCTGCTCGCGCCGGCCTTCTTCGAGCCGCTGCGTGAACTGTCGAGCGTGTGGCACGACCGCGCCGCGGGCGAGGCGGCGCTGGCCGAACTCGACCGGCTGGGTGAAGGCGGCATGGTGCTGCCGGGCGCCCTGGTCGCCACAACCGCGGTGCAGGCGACGACCGTGCACCCGCGCATGCCCATCGCGCCCTCGGTCGTGCTGCGAAGTCTTTGCTTTGCCCACCGCGGTGAAGCACCGTTGTTCCAGGATTTCGACCTGCACATTGCGCCCGGTGAGCACGTCGCGCTTCTCGGGCCGAGCGGCACCGGCAAGACCGCGCTGCTGAGCCTGGTCGCCGGCCTGGTGTCGGCCGATAGGGGCACCGTCGAAATCGGTGGTGTCGTTCTTCATGACGGCTCTGCTGCGGCACTGCGCGCAGGCATGGGCTGGATGGGCCAGCAGCCGCACGTGTTCGCAGGCTCCGTGCGATCCAACGTGGCGCTGGGGCGGCCCGGCGTCACGGCGGCGCAGGTTGATGCGGCTGTGCGGCTGTCGGCACTGGGCCATGTGGCACAAGCCCGGTCGGGCGCGCCGCTGGGCGAGGGCGCAAGCGGCCTGTCGGGCGGCGAGGCGGCGCGGCTGGCATTGGCCCGCATGGTCGTGCAGGCCGACGCCCGCCTGCTGCTGGTCGACGAACCGACGGCCCATCTCGACACCGCCACCGCGCTGCGCATTGCCGACGCGCTGGTCGCGCTCGGACGTGGCCGCACGCTCATCGTCGCCACGCACGACCCGGTGCTGGCAGCGCGCATGCACCGCGTCGTGCGGCTCGACCTGCCTGTGGCTGCCGCGCACTTCCCGGTGCAGGAGGCCGCATGAAGCGCCAACGCGACCTCGCTGCCGTGCTGTGGCTTTTCGTGGCCGCGCAGCCGGGCCGACTCGCGCTCGGCGCCGGCATGGCGACGCTGACGGTGCTGATGGGCATGGCGCTGCTGGGCCTGTCGGGCTGGTTCATCACGGCCACGGCGCTGGCGGGGCTGCAGGCGGCCACCGCGATCGGTTTCGACGTGTTCATGCCCTCGGCGGGCATCCGGTTGCTCGCGCTCGGGCGCACCGGCTCGCGCTACGCCGAGCGCCTGGTCACGCATGACGCCACCTTCGCTGCGTTGGCACGACTGCGTGAAAGCCTGTTCCGCGGCTGGGCGCGCCCCGAAGCCGCGCGCCAGTTGCTGGCCCGGCCCGCGCGGCTGTTGTTTCGCCTGACCGCCGACATCGACGCGCTGGAAACCTTCTACCTGCGCCTGCTGGTGCCGGCCATGTCGGCCTTCGGCGCGGCCTTGCTCGCGGGTGTCGTGCTCGGTGTCATGAACGTCTGGATGGGCGCGGCGCTCGCGGCCTGGCTGATGACCGCGGGCTGGGGCATTGCGCTGGTCACGGCAAGGCGGGCGCAGCCGGCTTCGGTGCGACGGGGACTGGCGGTCGAGGCGCTGCGCGCGCGCACGGTCGACCTGGTGTCGGGCCAGACCGACCTGGCGATGGCCGGGCAGCTGGGTGCGCAGTGCGAGGCCATCGCCGCGGCGGACCTGCAGCTGGCACGCGCCGACCTTGCGCTCAACCGCCTCGAAGCGCGTGCGGGCATCGCCTACGGCATGGCCGGCACGCTGACGCTGGTGGCGGTGCTGCTGGGCGTGGGCATGCTGGCGGGCGAGGGCCGCATCGGCGCGCCGGCTGCGGCACTGGCGCTGCTGGTGGCGTTGACCGCGGTCGAGCCGTTTGCCGCGTTGCGGCGCGGCGCGCTCGATGCCGGTCGCAGCTGGCTGGCCGCGCGCCGGCTCGGCCCGCGCCTGCGCAACCTGCCGGCGCAAGTCGCCGTGCCGCGGGCTGCGAACGACGATGAGGTGTTGCGTCTGGTCGGCATGCATGCGGCCCACGCAGCCCGTGCAGGCAGTTGTGTGAACGTGTTGCACGACGTCTCGTTGACGCTGCACTCCGGCGAGCGCGTGGCCCTGATCGGCCCGAGCGGTGCTGGCAAGTCGACGTTGATGGCCGTGCTGGCCGGCGAACTGCGCGCTGCCGCCGGCCGCGTGCAGGTGCCGCCGGTCTGCCTCTTCACCCAGCGCACCGAGCTCTTTCAGGACAGCCTGCGCGACAACCTGCGGCTGGCTGCGCCACAGGCCGACGATGCGCAGCTCTGGGCCGCACTCGATGCAGCAGGGCTCGCAAGCGACGTTCGCGCGATGGCGCGCGGCCTGGACACGCAGTTGGGCGAAGGCGGGCTCGGGCTCTCGGGCGGCCAGTCGCGGCGCCTGGCGCTGGCGCGGCTGCTGCTGCGACCGCCCCGCGTCTGGCTGCTCGATGAACCGACCGAAGCGCTCGACGCCGCCGTGGCGCACGACGTGCTCGCGCGCCTGGCTGCACAGGCCGCCGGCCGCAGCCTCCTCATTGCCACGCACCTGCGCCGCGAGGCCGTGCTGGCCGACCGGCTGGTCTGCCTGGAGGCCGGGCGCATCGTCGCCGAGCTGCGGCGCGGCACCCCCGAATTCGATGCCGCGCTCGACACGCTGCGGCCCGACTGAATTGCCACGATCCGAAGAGAAACGAAAGGACTTTCCATGGACCTCGATATCGTCGCGCTGTCCCGATTGCAATTTGCACTCACAGCGCTCTACCACTTCCTGTTCGTGCCGTTGACCATCGGCCTGGCCGTGATCCTGGCGATCATGGAGACGGTCTACGTCATGACCGGCCGCACCGTCTGGCGCGACATGACGAAATTCTGGGGCGTGCTCTTCGGCATCAACTTCGCGATGGGCGTGGCCACCGGCATCGTCATGGAGTTCCAGTTCGGCATGAACTGGAGCTACTACAGCCACTACGTGGGCGACATCTTCGGCGCGCCGCTGGCCATTGAGGGGCTGATGGCCTTCTTCCTCGAAGCCACCTTCGTCGGCCTGTTCTTTTTCGGCTGGGACAAGCTCAGCAAGGTCGGCCACCTGATGACGACCTGGGCGGTGGCCATCGGCTCGAACCTGTCGGCGCTGTGGATCCTGATTGCCAACGGCTGGATGCAGAACCCGGTTGGCTCGGCCTTCAACCCGCAGACCATGCGCATGGAGGTGACCGACTTCTTCGCCGTGCTGACCAACCCCGTGGCGCAGGCCAAGTTCGTGCACACGGTGTCGGCGGGGTACACGGTGGCAGCCATCTTCGTGTTGGGCGTGTCGGCGTATTACGTGCTGCGCGGACGCCACCTGCAACTGGCCAAGCGCTCGATGACGGTGGCGGCAGCCTTCGGTCTGGCGGCGTCGCTGTCGGTCGTGGTGCTGGGCGATGAGAGCGGCTACCTGTCGACCGAACACCAGAAGATGAAGCTCGCCTCGATCGAGGCGATGTGGAAGACCGAGCCCGCACCGGCCGCCTTCACCGTCTTCGGCTTTCCCGACCAGGCAGCGCGCGAGACGCATTTCGCGGTGCACATTCCGGCGGTGATGGGCCTGATCGGCACACGCTCGCTCGACACCGAGATTCCTGGCATCGAGGACCTGGTGAAGCTGGCCGAGCACCGCATCCGCGACGGCATCCGCGCCTACGACGCGCTGCAGACCATCCGTGCGGCGGGCAGCGACGCGGCCGTGCCCGTGTCGGCACGCGCCGCCTTCGAGGCCGACGGCGCATCGCTGGGCTACGCGTTGCTGCTCAAGCGCTACGTCGATGACCCGCGCGAGGCCACGGCCGAGCAGATCGCCCAGGCCGCCTGGGACACCGTGCCCGCCGTGGCGCCGCTGTACTGGTCGTTCCGCATCATGGTCGCGCTGGGCATGTTCTTCATCGTGCTGACGGCCACTTTCTTCGTGCTGTCGGTGCGCCGCCGGCTCGACGCGCACCGCTGGCTGCTCAAGGTGGCGGTGTTCGCGATCCCGCTGCCTTGGATTGCCGCGGAGTGTGGCTGGATCGTGGCCGAGGTCGGCCGCCAGCCCTGGGTGATCGAGGGCGTGCTGCCCACGGCCGTGGCCGTCTCC
>Ga0247813_10000367_pt1 | contig 45867 bp, 41 predicted proteins | sample UWRJL169409C1_FD_180719 | JGI IMG/M metagenome (GOLD analysis project Ga0247813, IMG submission 180719) | Plant litter microbial communities from Arlington Agricultural Research Station in Wisconsin, United States - UWRJ-L169-409C-1 | ecosystem: Environmental > Terrestrial > Plant litter >... | reverse complement strand
GACCATCCTTGATACTCAACTCAGCAAAGGACTTAATGTTCGTCACAAAGGTGCCGAAGCTTCAAAAGGGGCTTTAGCGATTCCCAAAGGCAGCCAGCTCAGCCCTGCGGCTATTGGCTTTCTGGCAGGAATAGGTTATGCCGAACTGGAAGTTAACCAGACGCCTGCCATAGGAATCATCGTCACAGGTAAGGAACTTCAGCAACCGGGGCGCGAATTGAATTTTGGACAGGTCTATGAATCCAATTCGTATTCCTTAACGGCGGCTTTACAGCAGTGCGGCTTAAATGACATCCATTTTTATCTGGCAGATGATCACCTGGAGGAACTTACAGCTGTTTTGCAGGAAGCGTTAACGCAAAACGATGTGGTATTGCTGACTGGCGGTGTGAGTGTCGGAGATTATGATTTCGTCATCAAAGCTGCAGAACAATGTGGCATTACGCAGATCTTTCATAAAGTAAAACAGAAACCGGGCAAGCCTTTATACTTTGGCAAAAAGGAAGCTAAAGTAATTTTTGGTCTGCCGGGCAACCCCTCTTCGGTATTGAGTTGTTTCTATCAATATGTACTGCCTGCGCTTGAAAAAATGGCAAATCGCAAAAGCAGGTTAAAGATAGTTGAAGCAGAGTTAACGCACGACTGCACAAAAGCAGCTGGTTTAACGCATTTCCTGAAAGCCCATTTTGAAGATGGAAATGTTACACCGCTTCATGCACAGGAATCTTTCAGGATGAGTTCATTTGCACAGGCAAATGGAATGATTGAACTGGGAGAGGAAGAAACAAATTTCGCTGCCGGAAGGAAAGTAAAGGTTTACCTTTTTCCTGAATAAGGGCATAAGATTTATTAACCGGGCTCAGTTAGCCCTCAACGATATTAAATTGGAAGTACAGGTATTATTATTTGGTAGATTAACAGAGCTTACCGGTCAGCACAGTCTCCGGATAGGCGACGTAGCAGATACAGACGCGATCCGTAAAGAGCTTACGGCTGCGTATCCGGATTTAGCGCAGTTGCGTTATCAGATTGCAGTCAATCAAAGTATTATTCACGGTAACGCGCCTTTGTCAGATGGCATGACTGTCGCGCTAATGCCACCATTCTCAGGAGGTTAAAATGATAGATTCCCCTATAAAAGGAGCAGAAAGGTATCAGCGGCAGGTGTTGCTGAAAGACTTTGGTAGCACAGGTCAGCAGAAACTCTTTCAGTCAAAGGTACTGGTGATAGGTGCCGGAGGTTTGGGTTGCCCGATATTACAATATCTTGCCGCCGCAGGAGTAGGTACTTTGGGTATTGTAGACCATGACGTGGTTGAATTGAGTAACCTGCACCGGCAGATTTTATATACCGTAGCAGATACAGGTAAGTCCAAAGCATCCTGTGCAGAAGAAAAACTGAGTCTCTTTAACCCGGATATTACTATTCTCCCTTATCCTGTACAACTCAGTAACAAAAATGCCGCAGCTATTATCAGTGAGTTCGACATCGTGATTGACGGGTCGGATAATTTCCCTACCCGCTACATGGTCAATGATATCTGTGTCTTGTTAAATAAACCTTTAATTTATGGCGCATTGTCTGCTGCTGAAGGACAAGTGGCTATTTTCAATGTTCCGGACAAAGAGGGGATAAAAGTGAATTACAGAGATCTGTTTCCAATTGCACCACAGCCAGGAGAGGTATTGAACTGTTCTGAAGCGGGAGTATTGGGTGTTTTACCGGGGATTATAGGCACTATGCAGGCTAATGAAGCAATCAAACTGATTGCCGGGATTGGAGAGCCACTCATCAACCAGATGCTGATTTATGATATGTACACCTGCCAGTCCTACAAAATAAAATTGTCATCGGCAAATTTAGCAGCTACCAGTTTACCCTCCACACTGGAGGCTTTTCAGGAAATGGATTACAACTGGTTCTGTGGTATAAAAGCGGCTGGTGATGATGTAAAAGAGATCAGTGCGGAGGAATTGCATGAACTGACTAGTGAAGGGAATTATGAGGATAATTACATCATTGTTGATGTGCGTGAAAGGAATGAAGTGCCGCTTGTGGCCGAATTTAAGTATATCCGTTTACCTTTATCTGAGTTAAAACGGGATATTCCGGTAATTGCCCAGGAGAAAGTAATTTTATTCTGCCAGTCGGGCATACGCAGCATCATTGCCGCCGAACTCCTGGCAGCTGCTTATCCTGATAAAGAATACTATAGCCTTCAGGGGGGCATCTCACGTTTGACTATTAGATAAAATGAAAGAAAAGAAGCTTAAAAATATATTTACGAACGGAGCCATTCCTGCTCAGTTCATCGCGGAAAGCATCCAAAAACATCAGAGTAACACAGCAATAGGTGCACACAGCATCTTCCTGGGCCAGGTACGTGCAGATCAGATTGGTGATGAAAGTGTGATCGGAATCAACTACACCGCGTATGAAGCGATGGCACTGGAAATGATGTACCAGATCAGGGAAGATATCTTTTCAAAATATCCGCTCACCTGCTTGCATGTACACCATAGCCTTGGTTTGGTGCCGGCGGGAGAGGTCTGTCTTTTCGTCTTCACGTCATCGGCACACCGTAAAGCAGCCATGGAAGCATGTGATGAACTGGTAGAGCGTATCAAGGCCGAATTACCGATATGGGGAAAAGAGATCCTGACAAATGAATCCCACCAATGGAAGGAGAATAAATAATGGTAAACATCACTCATAAATCAAATACCCTGAGAAAAGCAATTGCTATTGCCATGGTCAAAGTCTCCGGACAAGCCACCATAGATGCAATCGTTCAGCGAAAAGTACCCAAAGGGGATGTTTTTGAATTCTCCAGAGTTGCAGGATTATTTGCTGTAAAAAAAACCAGCGATGTGATTCCGGATTGTCATCCGCTTCCTGTAGAATATACCGCAATCAGTCATGAAATAGAAGGACTCCACATCATTATTCGTGTAGAAGTGCATACCGTTTATAAAACAGGAGTAGAGGTAGAAGCAATGCATGCAGCTGCGATAACGGCTTTGACCTTGTATGATATGCTCAAGCCTATCGACAAAGGAATAGAAATTGAGAATATCAGGCTCGAACAAAAATCAGGCGGTAAAAGTCAGTACAAGTTAGATGGTGCAGTATTAAAATGTGCTGTAGTAGTCTGTTCAGATAGCATTGCTGCAGGCAGCAAACAAGACGGATCAGGAAAAGCGATCATCCAAAAGCTGGAGCAATATAAACTGGAGACTAATCATTACGATATCATTCCAGACGACGTTGATCAAATTCAGCAAAAGGCAATCAGCCTCAAAGAGGAGGGATTTGACCTCTTAATCTTTACTGGAGGAACTGGTTTGTCGTCAAGAGATGTAACTCCAGATGTCATCAAACCTTTACTTGACAAAGAAATACCCGGAATTATGGAAACCGCGAGGGTTTATGGGCAGGAGAGGATGCCTTATGCTATGCTTTCAAGGGGTGTAGCTGGGTTTATGGAGCAAATGCTGGTGATTACGTTACCGGGCTCCGTGAAGGGGGTGAAAGAAAGTATGGATGCATTATTTCCTGCGGTTCTTCATGTATTTAAAGTAAAAGAGGGGACTTCTCATTAAGGGTAAATATAAAAAAAGCGGCTAAATTATTCGATGACTGGAAAATTCGCCTGAAGGGGCGAACATCCCTAGGTCATCTCATAACATAGCCGCTTTTTTATTAGATTATCCATAACTCGGGCGGTAAAAAAGGGTAAAGAGGAATCACTCTCTCTTCCCAAAAACTTCCATCTTCCGGAATCCCGATGTGTTTCTTTCGGTCCATCCCTTGTAGAACCTGTGTTGTAAGAATACACATGCAACTGATCATCCTTAGTTTACCTTTTTTCTTCCGGAATCCCGATGTGCTACCTTCGGACTATCCCCTGCAGGATCTAAGGTTACAATTATGTTCATGTTGTTTTTCATCCTAGGACTGTTGCCTTCTTCAGGCAATATTCCAGATGGAAAACAACATGAACATAATTGAACATTGTTTCTTGCCCCCCCTTTACTCATATCTTAGTGCTTCGATAGGATCCAGCCCAGATGCCTTAACTGCCGGATAATAACCAAAAAATATCCCCGTTACTGCACATACCAAAAAGGAGATAACAATAGAAGATTCCGAAATTACCGTAGGCCAGTTTAGCATTGCCGGAATAATCAACGCAGCAGAAATCCCCAGGATAACTCCGATTACCCCGCCAGTGATACTGATCATAATCGCTTCAATCAGGAATTGCAATAAGATATCGATCCCCCTTGCGCCGATAGACATCCTCAGGCCTATTTCCCGCGTTCTTTCCGTTACCGAAACATACATGATATTCATGATTCCGATTCCTCCAATGACCAGAGAGATGCTCGCTACAGCAGTTAACAATGCTGTCATCATGCTGCTTGTAGAATTCAGCATCGTCATCAATTCTGCCTGTGTTCTTACCTGGAAATCATTTTCTTCTGTAGTACGTAAACGATGTGTATCCCTCAATATCGATGTTACTTCATCAACTGCAGCATCAGAAGCATCTTCTTTTGTTGCTGAGGCGTAGATCTGTCCGAAATAGATAGATGACAACACCCTTTTTTGTACTGTGGTATAGGGGGCGATAATAATGTCATCCTGATCCTGTCCAAAATTACTCTGCCCTTTGGGTGTTAATATTCCGATCACCTGGAAAGGTATTTTTCCGAAACGGATGATTTTCCCTAGCGGATCTTCGCCATTTGGAAAAAGGTTATCCACTACTGTTTTGCCCAGCAAGCATACTTTTGCAGAAGATTTTACATCCTGTTCCGAAAACAGGATGCCTTCTTTAACGGATAGTTTCCGGATTTCCAGGTATTCCGGACTCACCCCCTGGATAGAAGTAGGCCAGTTTGAGGCGCCGTTAATTGCTTGCCCGCTTGATGAAGCCAGGGGTGATATTTGCGCAATGTCGGGTGCCCCCTTTTTAATCGCTTCTACATCCTTTATCGTCAGTGTTTTCAGGCTGCTACCCATTGCTCTTGCGCCACCGGGTTCATTACTGTAAGGCATGATGGTAATCATATTTGATCCCATGCTGGATAAAGAAGCATTGATACTTTGTTTTGAACCTTCACCGATAGACATCATTGTAATTACAGAAGCTACCCCTATAATAATGCCCAGCATGGTTAGCAATGCACGCAGTTTATTACGTTGTAAAGCTTTAATCGCTAGTCTGATCAGATTTATAATCTTCATAATTTCCGGTTTAATAATCGTCGCTTTCGGGCAGGGAAGCCAACGCTTCCTTAGCTGAACGGCGATTGGTGTTCATCGTGTCTTTTTGGACCTTTCCATCTCTCAGCATCACTGTTCTGCTACTGAAACCTGCAATGTCAGGCTCATGGGTAACAAATACGATCGTTTTACCATTGCCGTTCAATTCCTGCATGAGCGACATAATTTCATAAGAGGTACGTGTATCCAGGTTACCAGTAGCCTCATCGGCAAGGATCATTACAGGCTCATTCACCAGTGCCCTGGCGATAGCAACACGCTGCTGCTGTCCGCCAGATAGCTGGTTTGGTGTGTGGTCAAATCTTCCGTCAAGCTTTACTGCCTGCAGGGCTGCAATTGCTCTTTCTTTTCTTTCTTTTGTACCTATTGTAGGATTGTAGAGCAAAGGCAATTCTACGTTCTCCAATGCTGAAGTACGTGGGAGTAGATTATAGGCCTGGAACACAAAACCAATCTTGGTGTTCCTTAATTTGGCAAGCTCATCCCTGGAGAGCTCTTTCACATTTACATTGTCCAGCATGTAAGTGCCTTCAGTCGGTTTGTCCAGGCAGCCCAGCATATTCAGTAATGTTGTTTTACCAGAGCCGCTGCTGCCCATAATAGTGACAAATTCACCGGCATTTACATCGAAGGAAACACCTTTTAAAGCTCTTACTATTTCTGTACCCATGGTAAACTCACGCTTTACGTCATGGATTTCAAGGATCTTTTCGCTCATCGTCTTTTTGGTCTTTGTGGCATAAACGGACTCGATGCTGCAGCTTGTGTTGCCGCTGTCGCTATTTCTGCGCCAGTCGCCACCACATCGGTATTACTCAGTCCTTCCAGTACCTGTACATGTGTATTGTCATTTAAACCAATTTTGATCTGTTTCTGCACCAGCTTCTGCCCCTGTACGAGCCATACATAACTCGCTGGTGTGACAACCGTTTCCTCAGCCGCTGCTTTCTTTTGCTGTGTCCCTTTACCTTTTTTTCCTTTGCGAAGCGCTGGATCAGGAATGATCTCATATGTTTTTGATAAGCTCGAATCCGGACTGAATTTCAATGCTTGTGCAGAGATTAGCAGCGCATCTTTTATTTCCTTAGTGTAAATTACAATACTGGCTGTCATGCCTGGTTTCAGTTTTTTATCATCATTGGGGGCATCAATCAGTGTGGAATAGGTCACCACATTTGAAGATATTGATGGCTGCAGACGGATTTCTTTAACGGTTCCGTTGAAAGTATCATCAATAAATGCATCTACTGTAAATGTTGATCGCTGTCCTTTTACCACATTGCCTATATCAGCCTCATCTACCTTGGCCTGAACCTGCATTTTAGTAATGTCTTTTGCAATGGTAAAGATAGTAGGCGTGTTAAAGCTCGCTGCTACTGTTTGTCCTATATTCACACTTCTGCCCAATACCACGCCATCAATAGGAGAATAGATTTGCGTAAAGGAAAGGTTCCGCTCTGCAGAACGCAGCTGCGCTTTGGTATTATTCACACTTGCTGCAGCTACCTGGTAACTATTCAGGGCAAGATCATATTCCGCCTTGCTGATAGAACCTGTTGCATACAATTGTTTCTGACGGTTAAAATTGGCCGACTGGTATTGCTGGTTGCTTTGCGCCTGCGCCAGACTGGCTTTGGCCTGGTCTACCGTAGCCTGGATTAGTGTTTTATCCAGTTCCGCCAATAACTGACCCTTTTTTACAACCGAATTGAAGTCGGCATAAAGCACAGAGATTGTTCCCGAGACCTGCGTACCCACAATGACAGTATCTACTGGCTGTATGGTTCCTGTTGCAGTTACACTAGTGGATATGGCACCTATCTCAGGTTTTTCTGTAGTCACAACCACAGGCTTTTCTTTATTTCTTAAAAAGAAGTACCATATCAAACCGAGTACGGCTACAACAGAAATGATGATAATGATGATTTTTTTCGGTTTCATGATTTATAATTTAATAGGTACTCCAATGTAAAACTCGTAGATTCTGGCTGCCAGTGCAGCATTGTATTTGGCTTGTATATAAGATTGCATCGCCTGTACATATAAATTCCTTTGCTGATAGAAGTCGACAATGTTTGCTGCGCCAATTTTCAGTTCCTGGTTCGCTATGCGGTAAACCTCTGTATTATACTTCAGCTGTTCAGTAGCAGATACAAACTGGTTTTGCGAATTCTGCACATTGATATAAGCATTCTCTGTTGTCAGGGCCAGCGTAGTTTTTGTGTTTTCCAGCGTCAGTTTAGACTGCGCTATTTCTATTCTCGCTTTGGCTACGTTTGTCTTGTTCTGTCTTCTGGTAAAAATTGGAATAGAAAGCGTTAATCCTGCCTGCTGGTAAAAATTATTATCAAATTGTCTGAAAGCATTATAAGTAGGGTCTCTCGCATAACTTGTTCCTATCCCCGCACCCAAGGTTAAAGATGGCAGATAACCAGCTTTGGCTTTCGCCAGGCTAAGATCTGAGATCTGCACGCCCAGTTCTGCATTTTTAACTTCCGGACGGTTTTGTAAAGCATATTGCTGTACGGCTACCAGATCAGGGAGACGTTGATCAGAAATTACTGTATCTGGTTTTACCACGTCGAAATCACGCGCATCAGGTAGTTGTAATAACTGCTTCAGTGTGATTTTATCCTGGCGTTCCGCATTTTCAGCCGCAGTCAGGTTATAACGGTCGCCCGCCAGCTGCGCTTCAAACTGTACCACCTCCTTACGTGCTGCAGATCCGGCATCAAAGCGGCGCTGCGATTGCGCTAGTTGTGCCGTAGAAGTATTGACCAGGTCTTTATTGTAAATAATACTTTCCTTATCTACCAGGATATTCAGGTAAGCCTGGGTAATCTGTAAAGTAATATCATTTTCACTTTCCAGGATGCTGTAATTTGCCGCCTGTACAGACAGGTCTTTCTGTTTGATATCCGTCTTCAGGTAGCCACCATTGTACAAAGTCCAGGAAGAGCTTAGTCCATAAGAACCCGAGGTATTTATAGCAGAAGTACTGTTTGTGGTATTTTGGTTGTAGTGGTTGAAAGATTGCGAAGCTGAACCTGCAAGGTCGGGCAATACTGCTGCCTTTGCGAGTAATTTATCCTGTTCTGCGCTTTCCTTAGTTAACCTTAAGCTCCTTAACTGTATATTATTACTTTTCGCGTATTGCAGACATGCTGCCAGATCCCATACAGGAGGGATCTCGTTTACCTTCGTATCCTGACTAAATCCACTGGTGCAGGAAAAGCCCATTAATAAAAAGAGCAGGCTTTTAATGGTGAATTGTGACATAAGCTGTGATTAATATCTGTGTTTAACATCAAAACAACAGCTATTTACACAGTATAAAAAATGGAATAGACCAGCGCTCAAAAGACACCGATCAGGAGCCGATCCGCACCGACGGAAATAGTTGCACCTGTATAAAGAGCTTCATACCTTGCACATATCTTATTCATACCTAAAATTAAAAGAGATGATACCTGTTAAAAGCCGTCCGTATATTACCATTCTGCTCCATGTGTTAATGTGGACATTGTTTGCTTCCGTACTGCTTTTTTATCTGCCATTAACATGGAATATCAGTCTGCCCTATCAGTTCTGGGTTAAACAGGCCTTTATTCTGCTGATCCTGGTCGTAGTTTTCTATCTCAACAGCTTTATTCTTGTGCCGGCTTTACTGCTGAAGAATAAGAACCTGGCCTTTATCATCATCGTTATCGCCCTCTCTTTCCTTGCCGGACCATTAGTAAGGGCTATAGATGATAGTCTGCAGCTGCCGGATTTAATGGAGCAGGCATTTAAGAAAAATGGAATCATCAAGCCACCAAAAAGAGGGGATAAAATCGATGTGTTCATCATTATGGTCACGCTCATGGTGGTGGGGATCAGTACCAGTATTACGCTCATACAAAAATGGCAGGCAGATAAACAGGAGCGTGAAGCACTGGAGAAAGAGCGTATCGGGTCAGAATTGTCTTTTCTGAAAGCACAGATTAATCCCCATTTCTTTTTCAATACACTGAACAATATCTACGCATTGACACATGTAGATATAGAAAATTCGCGGCGTGCATTGCATAAGCTGTCGAGAATGATGCGTTACCTTTTATATGATACACAGGCCGGTATCACTCCGCTAAGTAAGGAAGTTTCCTTTATTGTAGATTATATCGAATTGATGAAACTGAGGCTGAATGACATGACCACCGTTACTTTTGAAGGACCGCTGATACAACATGATATGCATATCGCGCCCATGTTATTTTTACCCTATATTGAAAACGCATTTAAACATGGCATCAGCACAACAGAAAAGTCTGTTATCGCTATTGAGCTTTTACTGGAAGAAAAAGTACTGACCATGACGGTGAAGAACTCGGTTTTTAATGAAAATGCGGCTACGGCAGATGGTTATGGAGGTATTGGTTTAACCAACACAAAAAGGCGACTGGATTTGTTGTATCCGGGAAGTCATACTTTCTCCGCCTCTAAAACAGCAGACACTAATGAATTTATTGTTCATTTAACACTTACACTTGATGATACTGAATTGCATAGCAGTAGACGATGAGCCGCTGGCATTAGGCCTGGTTTGCAGTTTTATTGAACAAACCCCATTTCTGCACCTGGCAGGTAAATTTTCCAGTGGTATAAAGGCACTAGATTTTATTCATGATGAGCAGATAGACCTTATTTTTCTGGATATTCAGATGCCTGATTTAACAGGGATTCAGATGGCCCGTTTATTGGAAAAACAGCCTGGAAATCCAGGTCCGAGAGTAATTTTTACTACGGCATTTAATAATTATGCAATTGAAGGGTATAAAGTAGATGCGCTGGACTATCTGTTAAAGCCGTTCGACTATGAGGAATTTCTGAAAGCTGCAAATAAGGCGAGGACCTATGCAGAGATGCTGAAACCTGTTTCCGCTATTTCCAGCACAGAACAGGAAGATTATATCTTTTTAAAAGTGGAATACCAGTTGATCCGGGTCGCTGTAAAGGATATTATCTATATCGAAGGATTGAAAGATTATGTGAAGGTTTACCTTGAAAATACAGATAAACCGATACTCACGCTGACCAGTTTAAAAGCATTAGAGCAGAAGTTGTCCCCCAAAACCTTTATGCGGGTACACCGTTCCTATATTGTATCTCTGGATAAGGTTCATTCCGTAAATAAAAATAGCTTAAACATCGCAGAATTAACCATTACCATTGGGGATGCTTATAAAGAAGCATTCAATGCCTACTTAAGTAAATGGATGTAAGCTTAAATGAATGTAAGCGGCTAAATTTTATTATTTTCGCGGTGAAACCATTCGATTTATGTTAAAAATATACCGGTCAATTGCTTTTTCAGGGATTATATTTCTGTGTTCCTGTTCCTCTGTTTATATGCCCAACGTGCCCAATACACCTATGTTGAGCTCAAAAGGAGAATTTAGCGGTGGTGCACATATCTCTCTGAAGGGAAATGGGAATTTTAATGGTGCCTATGCCTTATCTAATCATTTTGGCGTACTCTTAAGTGGTGCTTACATGAAAAATGAAAAGACCAGTAAAGATTTTGAACATAAGCTGATCGAGGCTGGCGCGGGATATTTCGATGCTTTTGGTCCGGACAACAACAGGATCATTGAAGTTTATGCAGGAATTGGAAGCGGCAATACTTTGCGTACCTACAGAAACTACGAGAATGATGTATTGCTCAGTACAGAACTGCAGAAAGTAGAGTATAGTAAAACATTTTTGCAGGTAAATTACAGCTCTAAGAAAAAGAGCAATTTCCATTTGTTTGGAAACAACTATCCTTTGAACTATGGCACTGCATTAAGGATCAGTCATGTAGGTATGGATGTCTTCTTAATTAACGGAACTGCTCAGGCAAAGGAAGACAACATCTTTCTGGAACCCATATTCTTTACCAGAATGCGGTTAAGTGATGCCGTGCAGCTGCAGTATACCAGCAGCGGTAACTTTGGCTTAAAGAACAGGAAATATATGACCGCCGGGAATTCAATTTTCAGCATCGGTGCTGTAATTAATGTTGGCGGCGCTAAGAAGAAGTAATTTGCGGCCTGCCTAGTATTCACTACAGAAATTAATTGGCTCACAAGGCGTATATTGAAAATAAGAACGTCGGATTTAAAAAATCGTTTTATCTATTTATTGGCCTGATTTATGGTACAAGGTGTTCACACACCAATATAGAATGAAGCTTAATGAAATCACGTAAGATTGCCGTAGGGGGGGAGGTATATCTGGTAACGGAGAAAAACCAGCGCTCTGGACTTTATCAGTTGTACTGCTTTGATGATGACAGCATACATATTGTTGGGAGAAGCTACAAGACTGATGATTGGCTTTATATACAAAAATCTCCTTTTTCCAATTTATTATGTCCTCAAAAAATTGCCCATCTAATTGAAGAATTTATTTCCTGTCAGCAAACATCGCGGGCGCAGGTGAATTAAGCACCGCCGGGCAAACATTCTTCCAGTTTCTTTTTCAGGAGATCCGGGCGGAACGGTTTGGTAAGATAATCATCCAGATAGGCATAACTGAAAGATTGCTGAATATCTACGTCGCTGGATGCCGTTAGCGCAATGATCTTGATTTTTGACATCCTGATATCGGGAATTTCCCTGATATGCCTGGCCGCCTCGAAACCATCCATTACTGGCATATGTATATCCATCAGCACGATATCAAAACTACCTGCTTTAACCATTTCCAGTGCTTCCAGGCCATTTTTGGCGATAGAATAATCACAATCCCATTGCTCTAATATTTTCTTTAATACCATGATATTCACAATATTATCTTCAGCAATAAGTATCTTCAATCCACTGATATCGGCCGTAGACGCCGCAGTCACCGCAACTGGCAAAATATCCTGCGTTGCAGCTAATTCATAGCTGATTTCAAATGAAAAGGTAGAGCCAACATTTTCTTTACTTTCCAGTTTAAGCTTACTGCCATGCAGCTCTATTAGTCTTTTTACAATTGAGAGCCCTAAACCGGTACCGCCATAACGTTTGGTAATGTTGTTGTTCGCTTGCAGGAAGGGTTCAAACACGGTTTCATGTTTGTTTGCGGGGATACCTATTCCATCATCCTTCACGGTGAATAACAGGCTGACATTTTCGGGCGTTCGCGCTGTAATATGAATGCTCATTTCTACCAGTCCACCTGTATCGGTAAATTTAACGGCGTTTGAAACCAGGTTATTCAAAATCTGTGTTAATCTCGTTTGGTCACCTTTCACAAACAGCTGCTGCTCTTCAAAATCGCTTGTTAATTTTAATGTGATCCCTTTTTGTTCTGCCTTCGTACGGAAAGTCGCATTAATATTCTGCACCAGCAGTGTCAGGTTAAAATCTGCTTTATTGAGCACTATCTTATCCGCATTCATCTTGCTGAAATCTAGTGTATCGTTAATGAGTGCCAGTAAATTCTCTGAAGAGAACCGTAAGATAGCCAGATTTTCCTCCTGATCTTTTCTGGGGTTTTCAATACTCAATACATTAGTCATCCCAATTACAGCATGAAGAGGCGTACGGAGTTCGTGCGACATAGAAGAAAGGAAGTCGGCACGCATTCTGGTTGCCTCCTGTGCTTCCTGCAAGGCAGATTGAAGCTGATTATTCAATTCCCGTTCTTTGATCTGACTTTGGTAAAACGATTTAAAAAATTCGTACTGCATCAGAATCAGCAGGATAAAGTTAACTACCAGACAGAGCATAAAAGTATTACTACTTACCTCCGCGTCACTTAAATAAATGCTTCCCCCCTGCGCTCTGGTCATCGTAAAGGTAATGACAATAGGCATTATATTAATCGCAGAGTAAATGATTCCCCAGTTTTTGCCGAGGATAAAGAATGATGCAGAAATGATGATGATAGAAAGCTGGAATGTAACCATATTGATGCCATGCTTGTACATCAGGATATTTGTTAAAATAAACAGCGATAGTGCGAAGAGCAGTATATGTGCGGCGTTACGCCACCTGGCTTTGTATAACAGCAGATAAGACGCATACAGCAGGGTCAGCAGAAGAACCACCAGCCGAATTATGATGGGCATTTTACCTGAAGAAATCAGCAGGAGTAGTATGGTAACAATCAACAACATTAAAAACCCCAGTCCAAACGTCAGAATCTTAATTCTTGCCTGCATCAACGGGACTGTCGACTCCTTTATCAGGGCATTATAGCGGTATTTTAACTTGCTGAAAAATTCCATAAATAGGTGTGTATGCCAATAATACGAATTTTTGTCGCTATAAGCTTTTCTTTATTTCAATTATGTCAACTCCTAATAATGATATCATTGAGCTTTAAAACTGCACATAACGTATATGTTTTAATTATTATATATTAACATAATAGAATTGAAGATAACTTGTAAAACGATCATTTTGATAAAATCATTTACAGTCATATGTTTAAAAATTTCATCATCTGTCTGTTCATCAGTTGTTAACCAATGTTATTGTCTATCTTTGTTCCTCCAAATAGCAAATTTCGTCTCATCAATGAACGACAGATTAAAGATTCTTCACCTTAGTAACCGCGATACTGATCCTGGACATTTACTAAGTGTTTTAGAAAATCTGGTTCAGAAGTATGTTCGTTACCCGGTTTATGCCCGTGAAGACTATCTCCTTGCGCTTACAGAAGTTGCACCTGATATCATTATTGCAGATGAACATGCAAGCTCGGTTTATCCTGCGGAAGCACTGCAAATAATGGGAGAAAAAAAATTAATCATCCCTTTCATCCTGTTGATCTCGGAAAGTAGGGAAATGGATGCCCTGTCTCTATTACAGGCAGGTGCCGCTGATTACGTCGTGAAAGAGAAATTATGGCGTTTACCTTATGTAATTTCCAGCCAGATGAAACAGCAGCAATTGTCTGCCGCACTATTACAGGCCAGAAGCTCAGCCAGCAATCATTCCAGGCTGATTAAAAGAAATAGAAATCTTGAACAGTTCACGTATATAATCTCACATAATTTGCGTGCTCCGGTCGCGAATATTATGGGTTTAACAGCTCTTTTGAAAGAATTGCATACAGACCATCAGCATCTTGAGCTGGTAGAGGGCTTAAATTCTTCTATCCTGACTATGGATACGATTATAAATGATATCAACCAAACACTTCAAACGAACAACAACCTGCTATCAAAAAAAGAGCATATCTGTTTTCAGCAATTAGTTGATGAAATTATCTTAAGTATCAATCATCTTGTGGTGGAATCAGCTGCTAAAATAGATTGCGACTTCACTGTTATGCCTGTCTTCTACACGATAAGAGGATATATTTACAGTATTTTTTATAATATAATATTGAATAGTATCAAATATCGTAAAGAAGAAGAGCGACCGCTCATCATGATCAGTAATCAAATAATTGATGACCAGTTGGTTCTTACTTTTAAGGACAATGGCAAGGGGATCGACATGGAACGACATGGTGCCGACCTGTTCAGTTTATATAAGCGGATTGATACCTCTATTGAGGGGAAAGGTATGGGGATGTTTATGATAAAAACACATGTGGAAGATTTAGATGGGAGCATCGGCCTGGAAAGTCAACCTGGGAAAGGAACAGACATTACAATTCATTTCCCCTTACACGGGGATAATTAGTATGTTTGCTACCTAATTTTTCTAGACATGATGATAAATTCTCAGACAAAAATTGCTGTAATCGGATTAGGCTATGTTGGTCTTCCGCTGGCCATTGAGTTTGCGAAGAAATATAACGTATTAGGTTTTGATATTAATCAGGAGCGTATTTCAGCACTTAATTTGCTGCAGGATAATACCCGGGAAGCAGACCTGGTACGCTTAAAGGAAGTGTTACAAACAGGAGATACCAGGTTAATACTTTCTGCTGATCCGGCAATGCTCGCTACAAATCAGGTTTATATTATTACTGTTCCTACACCAATAGATCAGTTTAAAGTGCCGGATTTGCGTCCCTTACTGGCGGCAAGTAAACAAGTAGCGGCTTACCTTAAAAAAGAAGATATCGTAATTTATGAATCTACAGTTTATCCCGGATGTACAGAAGAAGATTGCGTGCCTGTACTCGAGAAATACTCAGGTTTAACTTTTAATTCCGATTTCTACTGTGGGTATTCACCAGAAAGAATCAACCCGGGGGATAAAATAAATACCCTGACAACCATTATGAAAGTTACCTCAGGTTCAACGCCTCAGATAGCTGATGAAGTGGATGCATTATATAGCAGTATCATCACCGCCGGAACACACAAAGCGCCAAGTATTAAAGTGGCAGAAGCCTCAAAGGCCATAGAGAATGCACAGCGTGATGTAAATATTTCATTTGTGAACGAGCTGGCACTGATCTTCGATAAACTGGGTATTGATACTACAGATGTGATCGAAGCTGCTGCAACCAAATGGAATTTCCTGAAATATAAACCCGGACTGGTAGGAGGACACTGTATCGGTGTAGATCCTTATTATCTTGCCTATAAATCTAATTCTCTTGGCTACAGTCCGCAGGTAATCCTTTCCGGCAGAAACGTAAATGAAAATATGGGTATCTTCGTCGCCAATAAAGTAGTGAAGATGATGATTGCCAGGGAAGATAAAGTGAAAGGTGACAAGGTCCTGATTCTTGGTTTCGCTTTTAAGGAAAACTGTCCGGATATCAGGAATACCAGGGTGATTGATATTTATAAAGAACTGGTGCAGTTTGGCGTATCCGCAGATGTGTATGATCCCTGGGCCGATGCTGAAGAAGTAAAGAAAGAATATGGGATAGACCTGGAAACTGTCCTCCTGCAAAAAGAATATAAGGCAATTGTACTCGCCGTTGCACACCGGCAATTTTTGGAAATAGATTATGCTGCTTACAGAAATAACGGGGCACTTATTTTTGATACCAAATCTTTTATAAACAGGAAGCTCACAGACGCAAGGCTTTAAGTTTTACTGGTATGTTTTACCATATGCTGGATCTTCTCATCAAGTTCTTTTACGGCACGCTCCATCATCATCAGGTCGTCCGCTGAAGCCTGATAGCCGTCAAACTTAAATAAATTCATCAGGCCTAGTATGGAAGAGACGGGGCGCCTCACTTCATGTGCCTGAATATAGGCGATTGCCTTCAAGGACTGGTCGCGGTCCAGCGTATCCTGCTGTGCTTTTTTTAGTTCAGATATATCTGACGCATGATAAGAAACGCCAATAATCTCCCCTGCGGGATCAAAGGCGGGATTATAATCAAACTGCCACCATATTTCCTTGCCCGCATGTACCAGGGATCTTTCGGTTTTAACAGCTGTTCCCTTTAATGCAGTGTGATAATGCTGCAGAAAATCAACTGTGAAATCTTCTCCCACGTAGTGCATTACATTTTCATTCACTTTCATTTCCATCTGGTGGTTATCCAGCATAAATTCCGCCAGCGCCCTATTAAAAACTATTATTTTAAGGTCTCTATCAAGCAACATGTGGCATGATGTTGAACTTTCAAAAAAGGAACGGAGTTTCATGGCTGCATTTTTTGATTCCAGGTACTGTGCTGTTAAAATGTGCTTGTTATACTCCGATTCCAGCATATAATTATCTGCTTTGATAATACGATCAGCACCTGCTGCTGCATTTCGGAGAGATCTGCCGGCACATCACTAATGACGCATAAACTGCCAACATTATAACCATCTGTTGTTTTTAAAGGAACTCCTGCATAAAACGGGGTATCTTTAGCTGTATCCCTGATCACCACTACATGATCCTGGTCAATGATATGATTACATAAGGCCTGATCGCGTGGAATTTCTTTTATCGCTGAACCAAAACTATAAGTGATATACTGCGTGTTTTCATCAAGGAGTGTAATCCTGGCTACAGGCATTCCGCAAATGGCTGCTGTGAGTTTCACAATAGCTTGCAGTTCCTCCTGCTTTCCTGCTTCCAGTTTCAGAAACCTGGCGACGGCCTTTAAGCGTTCCAACTCCTTTATATACATGTATTATTATTTTATTGTGATTGTAATCGATAACATTAACATGCCGTTAGAGTTTTGAGGATAAGTAAATTAGCTTCATTTAATGGAATTTGAACTCCTGACTATAAACTGAAAGTTGTCAGAATGTAAAACTTTCGCTAAATACGATTATTTTACTGACAAAATAAATAATAATGATTGAAATTTAAAGTTGATTCCTATTTTTGCGCAGGTTTACGATTGATTAACATTCTATTAACTAATCCATCAGCCTAAAATAGAATAACCCTAATTTAATAATGCAAAATCAAGAAAATAAAATCAGAGTAGCGATCCTGGGTGTTGGGAACTGCGCCAGCTCACTTGTACAGGGTGTAGAATACTACACAGAGTTCACTGATAAAACATCAGGCTTAATGGCTGATGATATTGGTGGCTATAAAGCGGCAAACATTGAATTTGTTTGTGGATTTGATGTAGATGAAAGAAAAATTGGTCAGCCTTTAAAAGATGCCATTTTTGCTAAACCGAACTGTACAATTGTCCTTAATGCAGCGATCAAAACAGAAGCTCCGGTTTACAGATCACCTGTTATAGACGGAGTGTCGCCACAAATGAGCGCTTATCCTGAAGCAAACAGGTTTGTGATCAAAGATGAACTGAAAACAACAGATGTTTTAATCGATGGTGTTGACTACGACAAAAATCTGGTAACGACCCTACGTGGTGAGATTATAGCACAATTGCGCAGCCATAATGTAGAAGTACTGATCAACTACCTGCCAGTAGGATCTCAGTTAGCTACAGAATTCTATGCAGAAATATGTATTGAACTCGGTATTTCCCTGGTTAACTGTATTCCTGTATTTATTGCATCTGATCCTGTTTGGGAACAGAAATTTATTAATGCCGGTATTCCTATTATTGGTGATGATATGCGTAGCCAGTTTGGTGCAAGTATCGTTTCTCAGATGTTGCAGGAGCTTGCTTTCGAAAGAGGACACCACGTTAAAGCACATATTCAAAGAAATGTTGGTGGAAATACTGACTTCCTGAACATGGAAGATAAAAACCGTCTGAAGTCTAAGAAAATCTCTAAAGAAAATGTAATCAGGGCACAAAATGATATCAGAGGTATCTCTACTGAAGACAGCTTCCTGCATGCAGGTCCTTCTGAATATATTTCATTTTACGGAGATAATAAAGTAGCTAACTTCCGTTTGGAATTAGAAGGTTTTATGGGTGCTCCTGTTATTTTTGACGCACAACTTTCTGTGCAGGATTCTCCGAACTCTGCAGGTGTAGTAATTGATGCGATCAGATATGTATATGTTGCGAGAGAATTAGGTCTTGTAGGTGCTTTAAGAGGACCTTCTGCTTCAACTCAAAAAACTCCGCCAGAGCAAATGATGTTCAGTGATGCCATCTATGAATGCCATTCACTAGCAAAACGTCAGTTAACTGATTCTACAAAAAAACAATTAAAAAAATAGCATACTCCTAATAGGAGTCTGAACCACTACAGTTTAAATATACTGTAGTGGTTTTTTTTTTGATCCGGCCAGCCGGATTTCCCGTATTGTAATAAATATTGCCTGAACTGAATTTTATGAGTATCAAAAAACTGACACCTTTAATGGAATGGGGTAAAAACTGGCATGAAATTTTTCAGCTCAGTCCCCAGCCTATGTGGGTATACCATCTGGATACATTAAAATTTATAGATGTTAACCAGGCTGCGTTGGTACATTATGGTTATTCCTATGAGGAATTTTTAGCACTTACCATTTTTGAACTGAGTTTAAAGGAAGATATTAACCTTTTCAAATTTGCGGTTCCTTTAATTAAAACGTTTAAGCGAAATGATGCCAATGAAATTTACCGGCATTTAAAAAAGAATGGTGAAGTAATTCAGGTTAAAATCGGGAGTAACCTGATCACTACTACGCAGGGAAAAGCGGTACTGATCACGGTAACTGATGTCACCGCTATTGTCAGATCTGAGCAGGAGTTAAAAGAATCCAGAGAAGAGCTTCAGAAGAGTGAAAATAGGTTTAAAGCCTTAGTGCAGGAAGGGTCTGATCTCATCGCGGTTATTGATAGCGAGGGTTATTATAATTTTGTGAGTGAAAGTTTTAAACCGCTTCTTGGTTTTTTACCTTCAGATTTTATAGGTAAATGTGCGTTTGATTTTGTTCATCCTGATGACAGAGACCGCGTGCAAGCCACAATTTTGACCGTCAGACAGATTAAAAGAGTGACTTTTGAACCTTTCAGGTTTATCAACAGCAATAATGAATGGAGGTGGATAGCTACAACCGCAACCGATTTAACGGATGACCCTGCTGTTGGTGGTATTGTGACAAACTCTAATGACATCACAGAATCAATTATTAAAAGAGATCAGCTCAGGTTAAGTAATGAACGGTACAGGCTGGCATTGAAAGCTGCAGATGAAGCTATTTGTGATTGGGACATTGAGCATGACACCACAGACTGGGGGAGTGGCTTCTATGAGATTTTTGGTTATGATCTCGCCATTTACAGTAACACGATCTGGTCTGATAATATTTATCCGGAAGACAGGGCCGGAGTACTGGAGGAGATGCAACGGGTAATCGCGGACCCGCACAGGGATATTCTGTATTCGGAATGCCGTTTTATTAAAGCAAATGGAGAAGTAATTAATCTGCAGTTCAGGATGTTGTTTTTAAGAAATGAACAGGGCAAAGCCCTGAGGGCTGTTGCTTCCTTCAGAGATATCACCGCTATAAAACAAACCCTGTACCAGGTGCAAAGTCAGAATGAACGGCTAAAAGATATTGCCTGGGCACAGTCTCACACCGTCCGTGCCCCACTGGCAAGGATTATGGGATTAATCGAATTACTCAAAACAGAGGGCTCTCCCTGCAACTATCAAAACGAACTGATGGAATATCTTTGTGTTTCTGCGGTAGAACTTGATGAGGTGATCAGAGAGATTGTCCGCAAAACGGAAGCCCTGAAAATTAAATGATCCGTTAATAGGCATTAATATGTCCTAATAACACCTGTGATATAGTCCGCAGAATAATTTTTATATCAAGGTAGACCGACCAGTTTTCGAGGTACCAGATGTCATGCTCCACTCTTTTCTCCATGGCTTCAGTCTGCAGGGTCTCTCCCCGGTAACCATTAATCTGTGCCCATCCTGTGATGCCTGGCTTTGAGTAATGTCTCACCATGTAATTCTTAATGACATGCCTGTATTGTTCGGTATGTTGAAGCATATGTGGTCTGGGACCTACCACACTCATGTTTCCGATGAGTACATTGATAAATTGCGGGAATTCATCGAGGCTTGTCCTCCGCAAAAATCTTCCCAATGCGGTAATCCTGTCGTCATTCCTGCTGGCCTGCCGGTGATGGCAGTCGTTGTTTACCCGCATGCTCCTGAATTTATAACACCAGAAACTTTTATTATCTCTTCCACTGCGGTGCTGTTTAAAAATGACAGGTCCCTTGCTGTCCAATTTAATCAGTATCGCCAGCAGCGGATATAACCAGCTGAGTATAAAAAACAATACAAAACAGCTGAAGATCAGATCAAAAGCACGTTTGATATAGCGGTTATAGCGCTCTTCCTGTGGGTAAGCCGATTTTAGCCGAATGACAGTTACCTCCGGTGGCTTTTGAACGCCGGTAAAAATATTAAGCCTTTCGGCTAGTTTGTCCGCTTGTTTCATGTGTTAAGAGATTAGGGTGACTAAAGCTGGTTCTTCAACACGTTCCATCAGTCCTTGTAAAATATTGTTCTTATTAAGGAAGGTTTCTGCATACTTTCTGCCGTTTAGATTCGCATCAGAATAATCAGCTGTGCAGCAGTCGAGGATACTCTCCAGGAGTAATTGCTCATTCTCACAATCGATCACTACACCCATTTTATTTTCATTAATTACCGCATGCAGGGTAGTGCCCGGCTCGGCAGTAACTAAAGCAAGTCCGCCGGCCGACCAGATAGCGGTGAGCTTAGATGGCATCATGAGATCACAGGCGCTCTTTTTCTGTAACACCAGGTGAACATCGGTCATATTCAGTAGCGCATTAAATGCATCGAGAGGTTGTGTGGGTATAAACACGAGGTTCTTCAATTGATGTTGCGCTGCAAGTTTAAGCAACCGTTCTTTATAAGGCCCGTTGCCACAAATCACAAACTTGATCAGACTATGGTGTTCCAGGTTCTTGGCAATAGAAATCAGACTTTCCAGTCCCTGTTTTTCGCCGATACTACCAGAATACAACACGATCTTATCTTCAGGCGTAAAGCCCCATTGCTTTTTAAGGTCGTCCCTGCCAATCAGCAGTGGATAGAACAATTTTGTATCTACCCAGTTGGGAAAAAGAATCACCTCCTTATTTGTTTTTTTAGCCACTTTATGCAGCATTCCTGAAGAGATCGTACTCACATAGTTGGCGCGGTCAATAATATATCTTTCCATTGCAAAAAGGACCTTGAAAGCTGATTGCGTCTTTAAAACCTTCAGGTCTCTCGCCGCCTCAATTTGCAGGTCATGGATGTGGTAAACAATTTTACCTCCCTTGAAAAAGCGGTACATCAACGCCAGGAAACCCAGGTGGAAAGGTGGTGCCATACAGAAAATCTGGTGATGCCCGGGTTTAAACAGCAGGTAAACCGTCATGAAGAATGCGGAGATTAAAAAGCTGGCATCGTGTAAAATCCTTCTTAACCCTGTAGGTTTTTTCGGTACATATAAAGGACACCGGTAAACATTCAGCTGACCATCTCTCCATACTTCTTTTTTATAAAAATGACCGGAATAAGGCTTTTGAACCTTCCAGTTTGGATAATAAGGGAATGAAGTGAGTACAGTACAATCGTATCCACTATCCACCAGCCAGTGAGCCATTTCTCCGGTATATTTCCCTATACCAGTGAGTTCCGGGGCAAAGTTAATGCCTATTACCAGAACCCTTTTTTGATGAGTAGAATTTTGTGTCATTACAGCGTTTTTTAGATTTTTGACAATAGGATCCCCTATCCGCCATATCTGGCAGTTTCGGTCCTGAAAAGAAAGGTTAAAGAGCCTAGGTAATTACAGTAAGAATATCTTCAATTACAGATAATGCAGGAATAGCGGTGACGAACTTAGCATGCCATCTTTTTACATAACTCAGGTGCTCCATGATCTCTGTTTTCAGATTCCATGGGAAAATGATGATATAGTCAGGCTCTTCAGTCATTAGGACTGATTCTCCCACTACAGGAATATGACTTGCCGGAAGCCACATATTTTGTTTATGCGGACTGGCATCAACTACAAAAGAGACACTATCTTCATGTACATCACAATAATTCAAGAATGTATTTCCTTTTGCTGCGGCACCATATCCGGCAATTTTTTTACCGGACAGTTTTTCCTTGTGTAGAAAATTATTAAATTCATCCCTGATCCTCTCCACCTTTTCCTGGAAATTCTGATAATAAGCAATTGTATTCATGCCCTTACTGATTTCTTTTTCCAGTAAGGCAGCTACATTTGGTGAGATTTCCTTTGAGGCATCTTCAGTATGTCTGGCATAGATTCTCAGTGAACCGCCGTGTGTAGGTATTTCATCCACATCGAAGAGCTCCAGGCCCTGCGCAGCGAAAATCTGCTTTACTGTATAAAAAGATAAATAAGAAAAATGCTCATGGTAGATCGTATCAAACTGATTGTTCTGCACCAGCTGCATCAGGTGTGGGAATTCCATGGTAATAATTCCTGTGCTGCTCAGCATCACTTTCATTCCCCTTACAAAATCTACAATATCCGGTACATGTGCCAGCACATTATTCCCGATCAGCAGATCGGCCGTCACGCCATTTTCCACCAGTGTGGTGGCTAAATTTGTTCCAAAAAATTCAGTAATGGTCTCTATGCCTTTTTCTCTCGCCACTTCCGCAGTATTTGCCGTAGGTTCAATGCCCAGAACAGGAATCTGCTGCTCTTGAAAATATTGCAGGAGATAGCCATCATTGGAAGCGATCTCCACTACTTTCGAATTGCTATTGAAACCAAATCTCTCCACCATCGCATAAGTATAATCTCTTGCATGCTGCAGCCAGCTGGTTGAAAATGAAGAGAAATACACATAATGATCGTCAAAGATGGTATCGCACTTTTTATATTCCGCAATCTGTGTTAAAAAACAAGCGCGACAAGTATACACCTTCAGTGGATATATGGCCTCTGGCTGATCAAGCTGCTCATGGGTAAGAAACGAATTCGCAGCGGGCGAACTGTTCAGATCAATAAAGACATCAGTTAATTCTGATGCGCAAAACCTGCATTCCATTTCATTATTTATTAGAGTGTTAAATCACAAGACTATTTTTCAAATTGAAATATGCTACCTGTTCCCTGCGCAGTCTGTCTACCAGCCTGCCATCGGGTAAAATCACATCATCATAGGTCAGCACCTGATCTTTTGGGATGTCGTGACGCAGGGTGCAGTTCTCTGCGATGCCAATCGGTAGCAAGTTCTCCGCCGTGCTGATCTCTATGTTTTCACACAATCCGTAGGTCATATAATGACCGATACCATCGATAACAGTACCCGCTTTCAAATCTGTTTTTGCGGCAGCAACAACTTCCACACAGGGTTTGTCAAGAGGAGTCAGGGCCGCATCATGGAACAATGCTGCTCGCGCTACCGTATTAGGAACTTCCAGATGGCAGAGATGATAGGGCGTATAAAAGAGGTAAAAAGGGCCGGTTCCTAATTTGTAGAGGTTCAGGTAATGTTGCTGTACGGGATGATCTGTGGTGGCCAGTACAAAAACACCCGGACCAGGCTCGGCACCCACTATATAGTCGACTATTCCCGGGCCATTCAATAGCTCTTCGGCTGGAAACAGACCGATGGCATCTTTGAGCTGCATACCCGGGGCATCAGGCCCTACATGCCTCTTTTTGCGACACGCATTCCTGTCCCGTTGGCAATAATAGCCTGTTCAAAGGAGATCTTGCTGCCATCAGCAAAAGAAGATACCATAGCAGGTTTCTGGCCCCATTTCATCGCGAAACCTTCCTGTGTAGTAGGATTGCGGTAGGGGTCATGCAGCCCTTTCATATTGCCGCATAAAACAGGTTTTAGACCCATTGATTTGACAAAGCGGTAAAGGTTCATCGTCACCCCCGGCTGGTCACCGTCAGAATTAGTGAGTACAACCCCTGCTTTTTCTGCATATTTCTTCAGGATCGGACCAACAGTACCATCTAGTTCTGCATTCATCAGCACCACATGTTTGCCATTTTCAATGGCTGCCAGCGTTACTTCTGCACCAAATTCAATGGCTCCGGTTACTTCAATCACCACGTCAATTCCTGCTGCACGGCAAACCAGAAAAGGATCATTAGTAATTGAATATCGTTTATGCCTGATATTGTCTTCCAGTTGTTCAATGGTAGTCACTTCCTGGAAATCTGTAATTCCGGCATCTTCATAAGCCAGCACAGCTTTTTGCAGCCTGCGGTTGGAGATGGCGACCAGTTCCATACCTGGTGTAAAACTGCAGATCTGCAGGGCAATGGCCTTGCCCATAAATCCGGCACCTATCATGGCTACTCTGATTGGGGTATTTGCTGCTTCCAGTTGCTTCAGTGCGGTATCTATTATAATCATCTTTGTATAAATTAAAAGGTTAGAAAAAGGCTATTTATTTATATGCGCCGATAACTGCTCAGCGAAAGTTGGATGTGCACGGTCCTTGTCCGAAATCACCTGCGGCTGCATGGGCCACTGAATATTAAAAGCAGGATCATTCCAGAGAAAGCCTTGTTCAGCAGAAGGGTTATAAAATTCTGTCACCTGATAGCTCACATCAGTATCATCTTCAAGTGTGATAAATCCATGTGCAAATCCTTCAGGAATATAAAGCATGGTGAAATTTTCCGCATTTAATTCTACACCAAACCATTGCCTGTAGGTGTCAGATTCTCCGCGTAAATCTACAATCACATCAAAAATTGCCCCCTTAGTACAACGGACCAATTTGGTTTCTCCAAATGGGGCATTTTGCATGTGCATTCCCCTCAATGTACCTTTTTGATGATTATGGCTCAGATTAGCCTGTACAGCATTGGTATTTAAACCATAAGCTTCAAATTCATTTTTGCAATAAGAGCGGGCAAAGAAGCCCCGTTCATCCGTGAGGCGTTTCAGCTCAAGAACATAGGCGCCCTTTAAAGGTGTTTCTAAAAAAATCATAGGTATAAAATTATAAGGTGTTAACTGCTGAGATTTCTGATTCTTTGAAGGTCCACTCCAGTTTTCCATTAATCAGTTTCCTTTCCTGAAGGCTGGACAAGATGTGAAGGCGCATAAAGTGAGAGTTTCTAAAATCGCCGTTTTTGAATCCCATGCTAACCAAACCAACAAAAAGTTCGAGTATCGTTTGCCTGATCTGCTGTTTCGGCTGATGATCTGGTGCCATAGCTCTGAATAAATTGAAGTCCACCCGGTAAGAACGTTTATCAGGTGCTGCATCCCTGTTGATGCTCAATGCCGTTCCGGGAATGGCTGATATCACTTCTTCTGCAAGCTCGAAAACCTGGAAATTCCAGGCTTCACTACCAGCATTTATAGCTAAAAATTCATCATTTTTATCTGCCTTGCGTTGTACAGCCCATTCAATAGCTAAGGCCATGTCTTTTACATGGATCAGCGGTCGCCAGGGACTCCCGTCACTGAGAATGCTGATCTTTCCTGAGGCAACCGCACCGGCAACAAAATCATTCAGGACCAGATCCAGCCTGAGTCTGTCGCTCATTCCACAAGCAGTTGCAAAACGAAGACAGGTGATGGTAAAGTCATCATCTGCAAGGTTTGCCAATTCCCGTTCTGTAAGTACCTTGGAGCGTGCATAAGCCGTAAGCGGGTTCAGCGTAGAATTTTCTGTTTTCGCGTGACCGTCTGCCTCTCCGTACATACTACAGCTGGAAGCAAAAACGAATGTTTTTACACCCGCAGTTTTCGCCATTTCTGCAAGCCTGACGCTGGATTTATAGTTTACATCCAGCGTGATATTTTCATAACGGGAGCCCATAGGGTCGTTACTGATTGCTGCAAGATGAACAATTACATCTACGCCGCTTAAGGCTGTAAATGCTATTGTACGTATGTCGCCGAATAACTGTATATCAAGCTTGGCCTCTGGTAAAATCGCAGCATTGGTCAGGCACGACGCAAAATAACCCATGTCGTATCCAATCAGCGTTGCATCAGGAAAGGCAGCGCGGAGCTGGCTCACTACTCCGGGACCTACATATCCCATGTTTCCGGTAATCAAAATTCTCATAATCTAAATGTTAAATTGTTTAAAGTTCTTCTGTTCAGGTTTTCAGGAGTGATTTCTCGAGCGATTTTACATGCCATGGCGCTTTCCCGTCCTGCCACAGTTCTTCCAATAACATTTTATCGCGCAGGGTATCCATTGGTTGCCAGAATCCGGTATGGCGATAGGCCGACAGTTCATTGTCCCTCACCAGGTTCTCCATCGGCTCGCGTTCCCAGATCGTTTTATCATCTTCTATATAGTCGAATATCTTTGGCTCCAGTACAAAGAACCCACCATTGATCCATGGCATTTCTTCCGACCCGTCTGGTTTCTCCTGGAAATGACTGATTTGTGTATCATTTGCACCCAAGTTAAATGCGCCAAAGCGGCCGGGCTGCTGCACAGCAGTAAGCGTAGCTAAAGTGTGCTGTGACTGGTGGTATTCAATCAGTTCTTCGATGTTCACATCACTCAGACCATCTCCGTAGGTCATGCAAAACGTTTCATCACCAATGTATTCTTTCACACGCTTCAGCCTCCCGCCGGTCAGCGTGTCAAAACCCGTATGAACCAGGGTAACATTCCAGGGCTCAGTATGGGTTCTATGCACCTGCATTTCATTGTTCCGCATGTTAAAAGTCACATCCGAATTATGGAGAAAGTAATTCGCAAAATACTCCTTGATCAGATGGCCTTTATAACCACAACAGATAATAAAATCGTTAATGCCGTAAGTGGAATAGATTTTCATTACGTGCAAAAGGATCGGTGTGCCGCCGATTTCAACCATGGGTTTGGGTCTCACCCCGCTTTCCTCACTAATTCTCGAGCCAAAGCCCCCTGCTAGTATTACTGCTTTCATATTTTATGGGTTTATATTGATTGATTTTTAGTAGTTGCTGTGCCATAGGGTAGGTTAGGCGCTGCCTTTTGTTGATTAATGAAAATGAAAAAAGGTAAGGCTGTCTTTGTAAAGGCCACAGAATTGCCGATTTCGCTTTTAGCAGTCTTTTCAGGTAGGTGAAATGACCTTTTGATGCAGCCTTGAGGGCAACCCTGTAATGGTATGAGCAGATTTCGTAGTTGAAATAACTGATCAGTTCTTTACGATTCAGTTTGCCGTCTGCTGCCAGCGCATTGATGATCTTTTCATAAATCTGAACATGCTGTTTAAACCCTTCTCCCTTCTGGTTCATGTAATTCGAAGCTACCTTTTCATGCCTGCGGATGTAGACGATATCATCCCGTTGTACAGCCATGGCAGTTAGCCGGGCAAGCCGGCTCCAAAACTCGAAGTCGCCAGCAGATGGAAAATCCAGATCAAACCCACTGGTTTTATTCACCAGCTCGGTCCGGACACTCATACAGGAAAGATTTCCACAGAAATTCCCGAAAATCAGGAACCAGATATCTGCCTGTCCCGCCTTAATTATTTCTGGCAGTACCTGAAACTCCAGGTTCTGAATCGGATATACTGTAGGCAAGGGAGGATTATAAGTAACAAACCCAACTTCCGCTGGAGCCTGCTGCCAAAATTTTATGACAGTGGATAATGCTTTCGTCCCTATAAAGTAATCGTCTGCACATAGTATATAAGATAAAGCTGTACTGCTCTGCTGAAAAAGAAAATTTACATTGGCCATAATCCCGATGTTGTCCGCTTGTTTGATCACACGGATCCTCTTGTCGGTCAGCGAATCAAGATATTCCAGGGTTCCGTCAGTAGAGCCATTGTCGCTCACAATCAGCTGCCAATCCTGAAAATCCTGTTTCAGTACAGAGTTGATGCATTCTTTTATATAAGGTAAGCCATTCCATACCGGTGTAAGAATGGAGATTTTTGGTTCCATGATAAGTTGTTTAAGATTCCTGAATCGCCTTTAATAGCTGGTTAGCAGCAGTTGATGCTGAAAACCATTTTTTGAATGATCCATAGGCATTTTTGCCCATCTGGATTTTATGTAAGTAAGAAGATTGCTGCCAGTTATCTAGCAAACCGCAGGTACCATCCAACGTGTCTCCTGCTACAAAACAGCCACCACCCAAGCTGATTTTTTCCCAGATATTCACCTGGTCTGAAATCAGTACGGCTCTTCCGCAGGCCATGGCTTCCACTACGGCAATACCGAAATTTTCCTGGTGACTCGGCAGGATAAAAGCTTCACAGCCATAAAAGGCACCCCATTTTGCATCTCCGGACAGCATTCCGGGCAAAAAAACAGCATTACTGAGTTCGGGGTTTTCTAGTATGAGTTGTTGCATTCTGAATCCATAATGTGTTTCTATACCGGGCCCGGCAATGACTAGTCTTGGCAAGCAGATTGTAGTGCCTGCAGTTTTTTTCAAAGCATCCAGGTAAGCATTCAGTAGGAGATCTACCCCCTTTTTTTCGTCAATGCGACTCAGAAAAAGCAAATACGATTCATTTTCAAGACCGGGGCATTTTTCCAAAAGTGCCTTTGTCATTTCTAGTTTGAAAGGCGGCGGAGGTTCTATTCCCATACCTATTACAATATCTTTTTTTGGCTTATATCCCCAGAAAGGTTCTTTTGCAAGAGTTGCTTCTGCCTCGCAGGTAAACAAAATACCATCGGCTCTGTTGATCAGTTTCTTCTCTATCAGCTCCCAGTAAACATAGTTACGGATGGCCTTCAGTTTCCTTTCCGGGGAACGCTGAAAATAAGGATCAAGCATTCCATGGGGCATTACAAATAACTTTGGCAATGCCTTACCATAAGCTCTCTTTGCCAGTTTATTCATTGCTTTTCGTATGGCATACCCCGGATATGACCAGAGTGCATGTACAATAACCACATCGAAGTCGCCCAGGTTAGTCAGCAGCCATGGATAGAAACTTTTGTTATAACGCCAGGGACCACTTTTCTTTCCCAGCGCATAAATGATGAAAGGTTCATCGCGTAAAAAAAGTGCTCCGGGGTCGTCAAAAGTGACTACTTCATTTTGTTCACCTTTATTGATCAGGCCTTTGACCAAGGTTCTTACTGCTTGCGATACGCCTCCTTCAGCTGGATTCATAGATGTGACTACATGTAAGATCTTCATAGACTAATTTTTTTATAAGCCGCGTGATTTAAGAATTCTTCTCTTTCGTTTTCCAGCTGTGAGCAGATCAGTTTGTCTATCTGTTGTACTGCATTCCTGTGATGAAATAGATTGCTCACTGTCTCATAGTTTTTTTCTATTAATGCCTGCCATTTTGCAGGGTGGGCAAGAATATTCCGGATCTGCCCTGCGGGATCATTCCAGTCTACTTCCACAACAGGATTGTAATCCAGTAAATAATGAATATCTAAAGGTGCAGCACCTAAAATCAGACACTTCGATGCCATAGCCTGCAGGTAGCGGATGGTCAGCGTAGATACATTCCCAGCCAGCTGCGGATGGGTGATGGATCTCGGGAAACAAATGCAGATCTGTGTATTAGCCAGGCCTGCAATAAAATCAGTCCATTCAGGAAAAAGAAGATCTTTTTTTAATCCATGTACAGCAACATCATGGTCTTCGCTAGAGCGCTGCCAGACATAATTAATCTTGTTCTCTTTGCAGCCTTCCACTATTTTGTCGTGGTATTCCCGCCAACCGCGACCAAAAGACAGGATATCGATGTTGCGCTCATTCCAGGGTTTTTGCTTATAATGTGATACATTTATCGTTTCGGGAACCCATTCCACGGTGCAATCGGGGATTTTTAACCTGGAAAAATGCTCCGTTGCCTGATGGCTGGATAAAAGCAGCAGATTTACTTTACCCTCTCTCACTATTCTTTCCACCCTGGAGTAGTCTGGCTGCCATACATCATATGTCCACAATACACGCATATCTGCATCCCGCGTAAAATAGGGGAAGGTCTTGGAAAAGAAATAAGGCCTGTATGGAAAACCCAGACTCAGAACGGCACCTTTAATTTTATTTCTTTTTATCAGTGGTTTGGCCAGGTAATGAATTAGTGTATAAAACCGGCTGGAAACAGCACGTGGTACAAACAAGACCGGGCCGGTCTTAGTTTTCCATGTGCTGTGAGTTTTACAAAACAGCTCCATCTTTTTCAATAATTCAATATCAGGCTGTTTACTGCGGATTCTGGCGGTAATTAATGTGATCATAATAAGAGAGGTTAGCAATAGATTAGCTGGTAATGTGCCCATAGATAAACTCTATTTGATCTACAGTAGCTGTTGTATCGAATCTTTTAACGTTGCTGATTGCCGCTGCAATAACAGCCTTCCGGTTGGCTGTTGTCAGGCAAATAATCTGATGTAGTGTAATGGCTGCTCTCGTAGCCCATGTGTCGTCATTTTCCGGTCCGCGTGGTGTGATAAGGAAGGCTGCTCCTCCCGCTACTTCCGTCATGGGTGCCAGATCTGTTGTTAGTACCGGGCAGCCCGAGGCCATTGCTTCTGCTATCGGCCAGCCAAAGCCTTCCGCATGTGAAGGAAAGAGGAATGCATTTGCACCTGCATAGGCATACCGTACAAATTCATCACTCAGATTACTGATAAAATGGATGTCCTGTTTGAAGGGTGAACGCTCCACCAGCTGCTGTACTGCCCGCGATGGGCTGGGGCCGATCATTAATAAAGGCAATGTCCATTCCGTCTGCTTGCGCCAAGCGGTATAAATTTCAATCACCCCCTCCCTGTTTTTATACCATTGGTTTCCACCTACATGCAGGCAATAGCCACCAGTGAAATCAATGCCTGTTTTTTTGGTGATCAGCCTTCTGGCTTTGCCATGGAAAAATGGGCGATAGGATGGGTCAAGTCCATTATAAACTACTGCTGTGGATGCCGGCTGATGGGGCAGCAACTCTTTCAGCACCTGGTCTGTTTTCCTGGATACCGAGATAAAGTTTTTTCCTTTCTCATATCCACGGCGTATAAAATACTGGTACTGTTTGCCTGTCCAGCTGGTTTTATGTTGTTCTATTTTCCCCATTGCAGAAAGCTGTGCCAGGAAATCATGACAATGCATGACGTGTTTTCTCGTAGCTACTAAGGGGAGCCAGGGACCCTGTGCCTGGTCTGTAAAAACGAATAATGTGTCTGGCGGACAATGTTTCAGCCTCTTTTTTACGGTCGCCGGAAATACAATATATTGATCTACATAACCCAGCCATTTTTTCACAGCAGCCGGTGCGGGAATAGAGAAATATTTTCTTTCTGGCTTCCATAACGTTACCTCATGTCCGCGCTGAGCCATTCCGTTGGCCAGTATCATTGTAAACCTGTGCATGCTGGAAAATTCGGGCGCATTTTCACTGCCCATAAAATCAGGATTGGAAAAAAAAACTATGTTCATTTGGCTTAATTCAGAATCTGGCGTATAAATCAGTTTAATGCGGTTTCCAGTATTGCTTTGCATACATCTTCGTTCCCGGCTTTAATCTCTCTCACACGCTGCATTCCGGCAAGGCGGAGCTGATCAAGCTTTCCATTGCTCAGTAAATCTTTACATACTTTTACACATTCGCTGGCGTCCGACCAGAATGCGGCTTCTACCCCTTCGATATATAAATGCTGATGCTCTTCGGTGCGCTGTGCACAAAGCAATCCGCCTGCGTATGGAATTTCCAGTGACCTTGTTGTATGTAAGTCGCGGTTACCTTTAGAAAGCATTCCCAGGCAAATTTTTGCGCCCTGTATCGCTGCGATATACTCCCTGCCACTCAGACTACTTCCGCGCCAGCACTGTTTTATTTTTGGAAATAAATAACTCTTCTGCCATCCGTCACCCCAGATATTTACCTGCAGACCTTCATTGACCAGGTGAAGGATGAATTCGTCTCTTTTTTCATTCCGCATCCAGGTGCCTATAAAAGCGATGTCCGACTTAAACTTATCCGGTATCTCACTGCTGTCTGCATAAGGCTGATGCGCTACTTCATCATAACTTCGCAGTACGCGCATTACATTTTTAGCACCCAGAAGAGCACATTCTTTTGCTGTTTCCATTCGCACTACTACCACCAGGTCATAAAGCGGAAGTGCGTTCAGCAGTGAGTCGAATCTTCTTCCATCTCTTTTGCCAGTAGGATCGTCAATATTATAAAGCACTACCGGGCATTTTAAACTTTGTAATGTTTTTATACAGCTCTGGCCAATTAATTCGCCACTGTCTACCCAGACAAGGTCTGGTTGCGCTGTACTTTTTACAATCCGCCTGATCCAATTCAGCATACCAGCTTGCAAAAACCGATACCCAGTTCTGAAATGCAGTGCTGCCCACCAGCGTGAGCCCAGTTGCCGGCTGAAAGCTGCAGCAGGATTTTTAACAGATACCCGATGTCCAAGTCTTGACAAGGCACGCGCTCTATGAAATGACGTAGAACCCGGGTAATCATCACCGATGTAAAGAATATTTAACATGAGATAGAATTAAGCTTAGAAAAAGACCAGCAGTACTTAGAAGAAATAATGCGCTGTTTTTGTCACATGAAAGATGGCGAGATAAAGCGCGGTCATCTGCAGATAGCCCCTGATCAGGTACGTAGTAATACCCATCACGCTTTCTGTAGGCAAAAATTGGAAGATAGAAGTGATGGCCAGCAGGCCGCAAATACTAAAAATCAGTTGTCGCTCTGGATAACCCTTAAACCTTTCTATCTTTCGGATCAGGCATAGACGGTCGAACAGAAGAAATATAGGAATAATCCCAATACCAAGAATAGCCAGATACCACCAGCCAAAAGCGGCCATGCCCGTACCCGCAAAATGGCCTGTTCTGAAACCGCCATACGCCTCAGGGCCTGCCCCGGCAACACTATACAAGTAGTCACCAAAGGACATGGAATATACCAGCTCCTTATCAACTTTTGAATTGGTTATTTTTAGAATTGGTGAAGGAAAAATGCCCCACATATAATCCATTGAATACTTTAGCATTGCCGGATTTTTGTCGCCCACCTGCTCCGCAAGAATCAGGCTGGCATCATTGAATTTAATATTTGCGAACCTTGCCGTAAATACATTATCCAGGTAACGCTCGTCCCATACACTTTCACTTGTTTTATCTTCCAGTCTGCGGTACGCTATTGCATCCTTATCATTGTATGCTTCCAGCGTCAGGTCAATCAACTCAGCCTTAGAGATATCATTCCGCTGGCTGCGCACAATTACCATTGCCGTACCTAGATCTGCCAGCGGTCCCGTGATCAGCCAAAAGAAAAATCCACCTACAACCAGTATTTTAGTAGAGATCACCGGAGTTTTAAAGATGCCCAGCATCATTCCCAGGAAATACGAAAATCCGACAGCCGTAAAACCGAGCATAAATGCGCCCCTGCTGTTTCTTGCGATGCTCAGTAAAAATAAGATCAGGGTAAATATAATCAGCAGTGGAACCGTCTTTTTAAAGTCCGGTTTTTTACCACCATAAAGCATATAAAAGGGAATAAAATATGGAGAGTAACCAAAAGGAAGGAAGGCCTGTATAGCTTTGTCTCCCGCATTGCCAGTTACTTCTGTAGCTGTTGCCGAAGAGAAGAAAAATACATACACATTTGCCATTAGACCGATTGCACCCATCAGCCATAACTGGAGTTCAGAAGGCGGAGAGAAAAACCCTAAACGGCGCAAAATTGAACCTGAACTTCTCAAGCTGTTAATTGGGAGCGCCTGATAAACATAATGTCCCGCAATTATTGCGAAAAGGGAAACCATTGAATGGAAAAACACCTCATACGGCAGGTCCAGATTAAAGATCAGTGGTTTTAATTCGATAGAGGTGAAAACCAGGGGGAAATAAAACTGGGTAGCTGCAAAGCCAATAATGAGAAGTGAAGAAAATGGGAATCTTTGGAGGATGAATTGCTGAAAATAAAGCTGGCATAACAATAACCATGCGAAACCAACATAGAGCATTGCCACAAGATTCGGGATGCTCCACCAGAAAAGACATTGATAGGTAGCAGCAGAAAAGAAGATCACCCACGACCACAAGATTACTTTATCAAGGAAACTGTCAGCCCGCATTAACTTGATTGCAACTGGTTTTCCATTGTATACGGTCAGGTGCCCGGAATCCGGGTTGGGCATTATTTGTGTGTTCATACAGAGCGCGTAAAATAGAGATGCGTTAATTTTTATCAGGCTTTGTGGCATATAGCCTGGAAGCTTTTTTCATATTGCCGGGCTACCAATTGCGGAAGGAATAGCTGTTGTGCACGGAAGAATGCACTTTGACCAAGCATCTCCCGCCAGCAGGTATCCTCTATTAAAACCCTCAAGGTGCGGGCTATATTTGCAGCAGATTTATTGTCGAGCATAATGCCCGTATTTCCCACAATATCCTGTCTTATCTCATGGTCATCCGTCACGATCGTGCAGCCGGCCAGCATGGCTTCAACCAGCGTAAGTCCATAAGATTCATTTTTTGGGAACACTACAAATACCGATGCTTCTTTCATGAGCCTGAGTACTTCATGATAAGGTAATTTAGGATACCAGGCCAGGCGATAATTCGTTTTTGGCTTAGGTTTATCTTTAGAGATGACAGTTACATCTACCTTATGTATTTCCATGTATTCCTGCCCCAGCAGATCCAGCGCCTCAATTAGGTTAAACAAGCCTTTGTTTTTACCATCAATCGCAACAAACAAGATATTTACCCGGCTTCGGTCTGGCCTTACATATTCGGGAGCAGTCAGACCAGGTCTGAAAAAAGGAATAGCTAAGCTTTTCTCCTTAAAATCTGGTCTGTAGGATAAAAATCTTTCCATACTATTTTTGGTAATAAAATGAATCACCGCTGCTTTTTCCAGCGATCTGGCTAGTTCATCCGCTTTCTGCTGTCCCTCAGTTAAACTCTCAGATAGATGATCTGTATGTTCATCCGTCATAAAACCTGTCGTTACAAATACAGGAATTTCTTTCATCGCTTTAAAAAAGGTGGCGGGATCGGTTGGTGTTCCGTAATGATAGATCAGGTCTATTTCGTCTTCAGTTTTCTTTATGCCATAATCAATCAGCGGCGGTAAAGCCGGCAAGAGCCGATGCAGGAGCTGGTGAATATTCAGTGTTCGCGTATAATTTTCTGAAGCCACGAATTCAGTTTTCAGCTCGGCATAATCCCCCAACTGTACAAACATCCGCGCTACTTTGTGACTTTTATTATGTCTGTCCGCCATCCATGCCGGATAATATATTCCTACATTCATCATCTGGAAAATTTAAAATTATCTGGAAAACAGAAATCTGACTAATGGTAAACTACCAACCATATGTTTTGCCCTGCTGGCAGAAAGCAGCGGTAATACCTGCCAGTATCTCCAGCAGTTCCATCCCAGCAGCAGCAGTGTCAGCATCAGCACTGCCCATTTATAATCCGGCAGTAAGATAATCAGCGCCATTGCGGCAATCGCTATACCTACTGAGGTTAGGCTCCGGTGGAAAGGTTGTTCCGGCCATGTCAGTTCGTTTTTATGCAGCCATCTTTTGGCGATTATCCTGAATCCTGAATTGGCTGTAATTTCTGCCGCTAACAATGCAATACCAGCTCCCGTTATGCCAAGCCGGGGCACCAGTAAAAAAATACCTGCCAGCGCAATTCCCGCCGTTAATCCGGAAATGAGCAGCTGGGCATTCAGCAGGTTATTTCCTCTTACAATCGCAATTGCAGGTTGAGCTATTGCATATATCAGTACGCTGGCAGATAATGCCGCAAAAAGCCAGGGATTAAAAGGAATTCTACCACGTGTCCATGCTTCGTATAATGGTTCAACTATCACCTGTGCACATACCAATGCAGGTGCAAGTAGTGAGATGGACACAATCCATACCGTTCCAAATGCTTTATCACTTCTTTCCTGATCTTTATTGTGGAGGAATAACATTAATTCGGGCATGAGTGGATTGGTGATTGTATGTAAACCCTGCATAGCAACGTTTGTACCCGTTCGCATCGTAGAAAAAGCCGCAAGTCCTGCTGCCCCTGTAAAGGGTGTTAACAGCAATCGGGCGCCCTGCTGCCTCAGGTTTTCAAATAGGCCGGTAATGGATAATAAAATAGATTTCATAAAGATCTGCCAGCCCAATTTCAAAGAAGGTTTAGTTCTTGTCATTCCTTCTTTTTGAAGGAGGCGTATCATATCAATGTAAATCGGTACGTCGGCAATAATCCGGATACCTGCCACAATAAAGCCTGTTTGTAACAGACTGGCACCAGCTATTACTGCTATAGCAGGAGCAATATTTAGCAGTACAGCAGAGAAAACGCCCCACCATGCCATCCGGTGAAAATAGCCAAATGTAGAAAGTGCCCTGGTAAGGATTCCGCCGATACTGCCACAAATAAGCCAGGCAAAACTCTGGACCAGTAAAACTATTCCGGCATCATATATTAGTTGTGCATGTTTACCTGTTGATTGTTCACCAAGAAATGCACCCATATTTCCGAAAAAAAGGATTCCTGAAATCAGGAGCAGCTGAATAATTCCCATTGCAATTCCTATCGTGAGGCCAGAGCATAAATATTTACTCAGTTCAGGCAGATTTTTTTTGCCAAAACGAAGAAACTCAAAACCTATGTATTCCTGAAAACCAAGGTCAAGTGAAGTTAGCAAGGTCGACAAAGATAATACGGCGAGCCAGAGTCCATAAGTAGTTACGTCCCAGTAACTCAGATATAACGGCACCAGTGTTAGCTGGGCAATTAGCGTGACGCCTATTTGCACCCATGAAGCCGTTGTTCCGGAAATTAATCTCGATGATACCGACATGTGGTTTATGCTCTTAACGGTTTTAGTCTTAAACGTCTGCTCAGCAGATATAAATTGTCAACCAGCCTTAAGGAGTGCTGTATAAATGTTCCAGGCCTTTCTATTGGTGTCGGCGGAATTTCCCTGCCATTTTTTGCAGCTTCCTCACGACACGCTTCCCAGTCAAAATACCAGATGTCATCCGTGTGAAAACGTTTGTAGCCGTAATTTTTAAAGTGCTCCAGGACTTCGAAATCCTGCCATGAAAATTCGGGTTCCTGAAAGGTTTTTAAGTTAATCCCCATTTCTTCCCATTCTCTCAGCCATTTTACCGGAACAGGTTTTATCCTCTTAGAATTGCGCAGTTTTTTCATTTCATCAGCATTGTATTTATACCTTCTGGTATAGGTGTTGCTTGACTGGTTTACATTCTCTATCACCGAGTAGAATCTTATTTTAGCATAACGTACTTTCATCCGAGAGTATAAAAAATGCAGGATTTTTATCTCTTCTACATGTACTGTTTCTCCTGCCGGATTGAAGGGTACCCTTCTGGAATGAATGATATCTGGTTGATGCGCAATACCATCATCTACATAACCCAGTGGAAAATACTGGTGATATTGATCCCCTCTGATACATTTATTATTATTGAAGATCATATCAGTTCTTTCGAAATGGAGCGATGTGCCCGGAGGCAGACTTCTGATCCGGTCCCAGGTAACTTGTTGATGGAGACTATCTGCTGCAAATATCTCATCAGCATCCAGTCCGATTAAAATCCTTTTATCACTAGGAAACAACATTCTCGCAGTTTCAATTAGTAAAACCTGTCTTTCATCTTCACAGAAGTTCTCTTTGTCATTGATAATCAGATGCACTTTGGGGAAGGCTGCACATATTTCCCTGCTCTTGTCCGTTGAGAGCTGATCAGCTACCACAATACAATCCGCAAATAAACTCGTTACCGTCAGGAACTGTTCGAGAATCCAATCTTCATTTTTAACCGGGGTCAGCACAATAATCTTAGTCATAAGCAATAGGAGGAATCATAAACATTAGAATCTTGTTGAAAAATTGCGAAAGGGCGCGAGCCATGGAGATAAGTCTACCTTATCCTTATAATAACCGTAATCCAGATTATAGCCATAGCGGCTATCCATTTGCACGCCATTAAATACCAGGCTCATGTTTACCAGTTTACCTTCTTTGTATACTTCATCAATAAATTTAAGCTCTGATTTTGGCGTATAATTATGACGCACCAGGTATAAACTCACATCACACATCGGTGCCAGAATTGTTGCGTCTGTTACCAGGTGCAATGGGGGCGTGTCAATCAGCACATTATCATAATCGGCACGCAGTTCTGTAATCAGCTCTGCCATCTTATCAGAGCCGATCAGTTCTGAAGGATTTTCAGGCACTGCACCAGACCGCATCACATATAAATTCGGATGCACACCCGAGGGCACAATAATTTCCTCTTTATTTGCCTTTCCACTCAGGTATTCACTCAGCCCAAGCTGGTCTGCCGTTAAATTAAAGATCTTGCTGATTTGCGGTTTTCTTAAATCCAGTTCAAGGATGATCGTTCTTTTTCCCAGCATGGCCAGGGAAGTGGCAATATTGCTCGAAACATAACTTTTCCCTTCTTTTGGAATACTAGAAGTAAACAATACTACCTTACCTTTCCGCTCATACGCATGTAACAGGTTGGTCCTCAATCCACGCATCTGTTCCCCAATGGCATAAGCATCGCGGTTCAGTACCACCAGCGGTTTTTTACTGTTTTCGTGGATGAGTTCACAAATGACCGGCGCGGCAGTAATTGCTGCAATATCATCTTTGGTCAGCACCCTGTTTCTAAGTATGCTCCTGCCCGTGATCAGACCAGCCGGAACCAGCAGGCCAGCTAACAGGGCAATAAATAGTGGTATTTTTTTACTTGTTCTGGGATCATCATAGTAGGCTTCTTCCACTGTGCGTGCATCAGTCAGCGTAGAGGCATAACTCAGTGCTACTTCTTCTCTTTTTTGCAGCAGGTAGACATATAAACTTTCCTTGATGCCCTGCTGGCGTTTGATGCTAACATACTGACGTTCTTCTCCCGGCATATTTTTGATCCCCGCTTCCAGTCCGGAGTTGAAAGAATTCAGTTGTCTTTTTGTTGCTGTTAGCGATGCTTTGATGCTATTTACATTCTCTTTTATCGCATTTTGTGTACTTTTTATCTGCCTGTTGATCGGTACGAATATGGGGTTGTTTTCCGGTGTGATGGCCAGCAGCCTTTCCTTGTCTACCTGCAGCTTGTTCATCTGTGCCACCAGGCTGATCAATCCGGGATCAGTAATCCCTATGGTAGCCGGGGCATGGTCATTTTTATCCGGAGCATTTACATATTTTTCTACACCTTCAATCACGTTCAGCTGCACATTAACTTCATTCAGCCTGCTGTCATTTGCCTGCACATTGTCTAGAAATACCTGCGATTTGGCGGAAATATCCGTTAGGCCGACACTGCTTTTATACCCTTCCACATCCTTTTCCACACTGGTCAGCTCCTCCGTTAAAGAAGTAAGTCGTTCGTCGATGAATTTTAGCGTACTTTCAGTTTCTTTATTTTTGTCAATTACGTTGAAGCTCTTATATACCGATACCAGCTTATTTAAAACAGCTGTTCCGCGCTGATAAACTTCATCCTCGATCTTCAACTCTATAATCGGCGTTGTTTTATTTAAGACCGTTACAATCTTTTCCTGGTATTCAGAAATGGTCTTGTGCTCACTTTTCAACTGCAGTAAAACCGTTCTGCCGATAAAATACTTTAAGTTGGCGGTCGGCACCAATTGCCATTTACCAAAAGAGCTGTTCAGGCTGTTGTTGAAAGTTCCTTTTAATACCGTTTCATCCGGTCTGATCATCGTATAGTTGTTCATACTATTGATCGTTATGCTGACCGCATAATCCTGTAAAGGGCCTTTTTGCTGGATAAATTTGAAACGAAAGGGGGTAGTGGCATATAAATCCAGTGTAGTGTAACTACTTTTTTCATAATAATTACACCATAACTGGAGCTCATCCACAACATTTTTGATGACAGGTCTTGACTTTAAAATTTCTACTTCACTTTCGGCGAACTTCGGTTTGGAAGAAATGTTCAATTGCTCCAGTGCGGCAGCACCACCAGATAGCGGTTGATTTTTATCATCTTTCAAGGCTACTTTAGCTTTAATTTGATAAACCGGGATCGTATGTTTGATATATACATAAGCCAAAGCCATTGTGCAGATCAGGCAGATCAGAAATAAAGGCCAGTGATATATATACTTATTCAGGATCTGTCTCAGGTCCTTTTGCTTTTCTTCGCCGACTTCAGTAAATGGGGTATATGTTAATTGTTCCATAGATAGCAGATTTAGGGTTATAAAACGCTTGTCAGTACAATGGCAACGATTGAAAGCGCAGACAAGATCAGACTCAGACTGCGGTAGCTATTGTCTACCGTTGCGTATTTCGTCTTATCAGGCTGTACATAAATCACATCATTGTTCTTCAAGTAATAGTAAGGTGATTCGAATATTCGTCCAGTAGTCAGGTCCAGCGGAATGAATTCACGTTTTCCGTCAATTTCCCTGATCAGCAGGATATTGTTTCTACGGGCTGTAATATTAAGATCGCCCGCCATACTCAGCGCTTCAGTCACAGTTACCCTTTCACTTGGAATCTTGAAAACATCAGGTTTTAATACATCCCCCAGGATGGAGACCTTGAAATTGAGCATTCTTATGTTTACCGATGGTTCTCTTAAATACTCTGTTAGTTTTTTTCTGATTTGTTCTGCAGCTACAGAAGTAGTCAGTCCTTCTACTTTTACATTCCCTATCAGTGGGAGCTGAATCTGTCCGTCCTGATCAACCAGGTAACCCAGATCCCTCGCACTCGAGTCGCTGTAAGCTTTTGGATTCAAGCTGCTCACATTTACACTTAAGATGTCAGATTTCTGAATAGTCAGTGCTGTGAAATTTTCAATCTGCTTTCTGGTCTCGGCAGATCTGTTTACATTCTGAAAGTATGGGATTTTCTGATAATTGTTACTGCAAGCGCTGAAAATGAGCATGCATGCACATAAAGCGAGAAACGTTGAGGATTTTATCATCATCTGATTTTGGATTAAAATGAGCTTCGCCACTCCACTTACAGTAGATCTTTATTTAATAAGCAGAGCGCTTCAACTGATTTTTTATGAATTCTATGCCGAATGCATTTCCATCAATTGTTTCATAAAATTAGTCGCTGAAGAAGAGAAAATGAAGCATTTATTCCATATGATGATGCATTCGTGAAGATGTGTGAATTTTTGAGAAAAAAGATTTAATGAATATAAGTATTTGTTTATTAGCATGTTGTGGTGTATGGTTAAATGTTGGATGCGGAAACGGTCTACTGTCTTTTTTTCTTTACAGGGTAAAAGACCGTCACAACATTTACACACATTCTACACTTTGCTATACATTGAATAAGTCTTTAATTTATTCAGCCCTTTTTAATACTATTTTCGTTTAAGCACAATAAAGCGATTAAATTTATGAAAGCCCCGCATATAATCAGCAAAGATACCTGCAGCAGAAGCTGGATGGTGGTATACACAAAATCAAAATGTGAGAAACGGGCACATGAGCTCTTAAACCTTCAGGGGATCCAGAGTTTTTGTCCTTTAGTGAAAAGGAGACAGAAATGGGCAGACCGGTTTAAGCTGGTAGAATTTCCATTGTTTAACTCTTATCTGTTTGTTTGTGTAAACCCGGCAGAGCAGTTGAAAGTATTGCAGACCGCTGGTGTGGTGAATTTTATCTATTACTGTGGAAAGCCCGCCATAGTGCCTGCAAGTGATATTGAGCGGATCAAAGTTTATATGGAACAGTATTCAGATTTGGAAATAATCAGTATAAATACGCTGCAGCCGGGCGACTTTGTTCGGGTGAACGATGGCATTCTATTTGACCTACCAGGAGAAGTAATTGAAATACAAGGGAAATCCGTATTAGTGATGATGAAGCAGTTAGATTGCGCATTAGTTGCTAAAGTAAAAATCAGTTCCGATCATATTATTTTAACCAAAAGTATTTCCAAATACCATCACATACTAAATTAACTATTTCATGACCTAATTTTAATATTCATTATGGAGCTGCATAACGGACAAATAGTAGAGCGTATCATACGTCGAAATGGGCATAGCATCAGCGAGCTCGCCCGTCTTACAAAAGTAAACAGGAGATCTGTTTATAATTGGTTTAATCAGCGGCATCTCAAGCCGGAGATCATATTTCGCATAGGATGCGTTCTCAATTATGATTTTTCTTCAGAATTTCCCAACCTATTTTCGAAAGATGAATTTATCAGGCAGCACGCTCCTGATCCTATGGATATGTTGCCAAAAATGAAGACTGCTCACGGAAATGTGACTGACTGGAAGGATAAATATATAGACTTGCTAGAAAAATACAACCAGTTACTTTTGGTATGTATGGAAAATAAAGCGAGCTGAAATCAATTTCTTTTCGCTAAAAAGATTTAGTAGAATATTGTCCACATTATGAGGATTTAATTGCCTCATTATTAGTTTGTTGTAACGTACGTTGCTGTTGCGATTTGACGCAAAAAAGCCTGATTTTTACGTCTTTCTTGATTTTTACGGTGTTAAATACGTGATTTATTCTCTATTGCTGGAATTATGAATTTGATGCTAATGTAATCATTCATATTTTGAGCCAAATAAAAAAAACCGCAGAATTTAATCCCTGCGGTTCTCCATAATGTGATACTCACTACTTTGCAGTGTTCTCTACTTTTGCTTCTTTAGGAGCTGGAGGAGGTACTGTTCCGTTTCCTCCTGGTCTGTAAATTGCACCCGTTGCGAAGTCGACAATTAAACCTGGCCAGAAAAGGATGATGTCAGCAATTAATGCTACAACCCTAACTGGTCTTGTTGGTTCTCCCGGTAAAGGTCTGGTTCGTTGAGCAGTACTTACACTACCTCCGAAAACCGTAGCACATGAGCTTAATGAGCTTGTTAACAAAACTGCGATCAGCACGTTTAGTAAAATCTTTTTCATTTATAATAATTTTGAGCGTTAAGTTTACCACGTTGAGAGGTGATAAACATTGATTATATGGCGAACATAGCTAAATTATCATGGAAATGCAATTTTTAATTAAGTGCTGTTGATTTAATATTAAAATTTTATCAGATCGTTGATTCGCAGAGATAGGGAGTGTTGGTTATTTAATTCTCTTACCTATCTGTCTTGATACAAGACCTACTACGATTTTTGTGAACCAGCCAGATTTTCTAAACAATGTTTTGTTCAATACCACGGGCAGTGCGACACCTAAAACATTTGAAGTAATACTTTTTGAAGCTAAATTTTTACCTGAAGAGGGTTTTACAGCTTTGCCCAATAATGCAGGCAATGAAAATGACTTGATCAGCGTACCGGCCGTTTCCTTCATCCATATTTCCTGCGTACTTGATTCCAGGTTCAGGACCTGTTTATATTGACGCAGCTCATCTAAACTTTTGATATTATAATTCCTTTTCATCTTCAATCTCCTGTAACTTTTTAAAAATTCGCCTGATAGAAAAATTGGCGATTACTCTTTCAACATTATCTTTAAATACCAATACTAAAATGGCGATCAATAAAAATAAAACCGTAACGATTCCGAATCCTGCAGGGTAACTGTTCAGTTGAGCGGCTAGAAAGCACGCCAGAGTGACCATTCCTAGTATAAAAGCCAGAGTAAAACAGATAATTACTGTAGTACCTGTAATGACATCTGCCAAAATTGATGCTGATTTTTCGAGGATCAGGATCCTGAAATATTCAACCCGGTTTTTTGCATAAAGCTGAATTACTTCAAACAATTCTTTAAAACCATTTTCTTTATTATTCTCCATTGCGCTAATCTAATATCCATTAGTTTTAACTGTCTCAGTAGATAAAAGTTTTCAGTTTTTTGATTTGGGGAATAATAGTTTATCACTGTAAGTTGTAAGCATCTTATGACTCTTTACAATTCTTCGATTTCCGTTGAGGAGAGCTTTGTGATTTTTGTTATCGTTGGTAGAGGTATACCTTCTAGTTTCATTTGTCTTGCATTTTCCAGGTTTTTTTTCATTTTACCTTCTTCAATCCCTTCTTCCTTACCTTCCTGAAATTGAAAAAGATCGGCATTTTTTAAATTTTCCTTGTGGAACATTTTCAGGTCATACACCATCCTTTCATCTGGCGTGAGCTTATTGAGGTCGGCGATTTCAAAAACTTTCTTAAATACGCCCTGGTTGAGTACTTTGGGGATTTTTTTCATGGCATTCAGATTTCTAAACAGATAGATCCATTTGTCTATTGCTGAAGTGCAATTGTCCAATGTTTTATCAAATTTAGGAAGTTCCACGAAAATATAATCAAGTTTATCGTAAAAGATTTCATTGGTCTGTTTGTTTTTCAGGCAGATCTCATTGATATGCCCTTCTCCAATTGCCTGTTTAAAATTGAAGTTAAGGATACCGATGAATATGACCTCTTTCAGATCATACTGATAATCCTTTCCCTTTCCCGTCTGGTTGCTAATAATCCGCGAAGTATAGGCCACACACCTTTCCCTGAAATTGATATGGTTCACCCGCTGCATCTCGATGATGAAGTGCTGTCCGTCATCCCCAACACAATGCAGGTCAATCAAAATGCTGCGGTCCGAAAGGTATTCAGGCTGTACATCCTTTATAAAACTGAGTTCGGTAATCTTCTTTTTACCCTTTAACAACTCATTGAGAAAACTGATCAGTACTTCCCTGGATCTTTCATTCCCAAAAATCTTCTTGAAACCAAAATCGCTGATCGGATCTATAAATTCGAATTCTTCTGTTACAATGCTACTTGTTCCCATACGCTTAACCTGTTGCTAAGGTAGGGTTAATAATATTTAAAAGAAAATTTATATTAAATAAATAGATATTAAAATGCTTAATTCGATTTTATTGATGATATTAGGTTAATCTTGATTCGTGCTTTTACAGCTACACCGGGAGCTTAATTCCGGTGTAACCTTATTATTTATTTTTTGGGTATGGTCAAATTTCCCAGGTAATCCGTATTCGATACCTGTGTTTCATCCGGGGTATAAAAGAAAATCCATGCATGAATGATATCTCCAGGTTTTATCCCCCTCAGATATAGCTCACAGGAAAGTTCTTTCCTGGTGACCATATAAGATTCAGCGGCAGCGTTCTTGCGGCTTTGATTGTATACCATAATGCAGGCAATGTCATCCCCAATCATTTTGCTGTTTGCGGTTTCCGGCACCGCCCATTGTACCTGGAGCTGATTACCTGCATCCAGCGTCATTTTGGTGGACCAGGCAGTTTCCCTTTTCCCCTTGCTGAATTTCAGCTTAGGGAATTCAATATGGTACCTTGGTGCTTCACCATCAATGGCATGGATCAGGTTATAGCCCATGGCCTTGTTCATCTGCGTTAAAGGGCCGCCTTCAGGA
>Ga0247813_10000366_pt1 | contig 45878 bp, 41 predicted proteins | sample UWRJL169409C1_FD_180719 | JGI IMG/M metagenome (GOLD analysis project Ga0247813, IMG submission 180719) | Plant litter microbial communities from Arlington Agricultural Research Station in Wisconsin, United States - UWRJ-L169-409C-1 | ecosystem: Environmental > Terrestrial > Plant litter >... | reverse complement strand
ATATGGGAAGTGGATATTTAATTATTGCTGGAGCAATTATGTTGTTCAGCTGGTTAGTGAGTTCAAAGCTCAAAAGTAAGTTTGAATTATACTCGAAAATACAATTAAGAAACGGAATGAGTGGTGCGGAGATTGCCGAAAAAATGCTGGCTGATAACGGAATCACAGATGTTCGTGTGATCTCGACTCCGGGACAATTAACAGATCATTATAATCCATCAGATAAAACAGTGAATTTAAGCGAGGCAGTTTACAATCATCGTAATGCAGCTGCAGCGGCTGTTGCGGCGCACGAATGTGGTCACGCAGTTCAGCATTCTATAGGTTACGAATGGCTGACTCTGCGTTCTAAATTGGTGCCAGTAGTTAGTATTGCATCAAACTATGTACAATGGATTTTGCTGGCCGGAATTTTAATGATCAGGACTTTTCCGCAATTACTATTGGTAGGAATCGTGATTTTTGCCGCGACAACATTGTTTACCATCATAACTTTGCCTGTAGAATACGATGCGAGTAACAGAGCACTTGCCTGGTTAGAAAATAAACATATGCTGACACAGGAAGAGCAGGCCGGTGCAAAAGATGCCTTAAAATGGGCTGCAAGAACTTATGTAGTTGCTGCAATTGGTTCTATTGCAACGCTGTTGTACTATATCTCGATTTATTCCGGAAGTAGGAGAAATTAAAATGAGATCATTAGGAAATGAGATAATGAGATAATATATGGAACCCGATTAGTTTTAAACTAATCGGTTTTTTTTTATGAATTGCTAAAGCTTAAAAAGATAAATAGTAAAACCCAAATTCCGGATATAATATAAATTGAGTTTAAGTATTGTTTGTTCTCTGATTTATAATATTTGTAATAAAGAATTGAAGAATAAATTATACTCACCGGTATTGAAAGTAAAAACAATAAAAAGCCAAATCCTGGTGTGCAAACACCGCTTGGGCTTGTTTTCTCTGCAATAAATGCTATTACAAAGTAAAATATAAAAAACAGGATGGTTTTAATCTCGGGTCTAATGTTTGTCATAAAGTTTTTTAAAAATTATTTCATTATCAAATTGACACATTATCTAATTTACAATTGAATCTGCCTGTCAATCTGCTGATCTAAGGAAATAAAAGTCTCCGTTCTTGAAACTCCTTCAATAGCCTGAATTTTGGTATTCAATAGCTGCATCAAATGTTCGTTGTCGCGACAAATGATTTTAATCAAAACCGACCAGTTTCCGGTGGTATAATGACATTCTAAAACTTCAGGGATTTTTTTTAAATCTTTTACGGCTTCAGAGTTTCTCGAAGCTTTGTCCAGATAAACGCCAATAAACGCCATGGTGTTATAACCTAAAACTTTTGGATTTACAGTAAACTTAGAGCCGGAAATAACGCCGGATTGCTCCAGTTTTTTCAAACGCTGATGAATTGCAGCTCCGGAAATGCCTATTTTGTTAGCAATTTGTAAAATAGGTTTTCGGGCATCATCCATTAAGTAACGAAGGATTTCTTTGTCGATACCGTCGATTTCGATTAAAAGGGAGTTGATTTTCATAGTTGTGGTTTGAAACTTATTTTGATGATTTGGTTTATAATAGAAATCAAATTTAGGAATAAAACTTTAAAATACTTGAAAAATCAAGATTTGAATTATTTTTCTCAGCGTTGAGTTTTTTTTCTTTTTTTTTACGATTAAGAGATTACGAAAGTAAAGAGAAGTTCTTAAAATGTTAAATTTAAATAAAGACAGAAGAGAACTTTGACAAATGTTTACGTTCAAAGTTATTATGCGCATTTTTGTCATCCCGAGGAACGAGGGATCTCCGCAAGAAACTCCGTAAAGTAAGTTGTCTATCTGTCGAGCTAGTCGCGGAGATCCCTCGTTCCGGATGACAATGATTGTGTTTAGATACTTATAATCCAAAGTGATTTAAAATAAAAAATTCCAAATCCCAACAGTAAAGTTGAAATTTGGAATTTAAAAATATTGTAACTTAAAAAAAGGATTATTTTCCTTTGTTTGCTTCTGCGATGTATTTTTCTAAAGCCATTGTCATAGAAGGAGTTTCAGGAGTTGGAGCAAGAATATCGATTCTTAAACCGTGGTCAAGAGCTTCTTTTTGAGTTGTGCTTCCAAAAACTGCGATTCTGGTATCGTTTTGCTTAAAGTCCGGGAAGTTTTTAAACAATGATTTTATTCCGGTTGGACTAAAAAATGCTAAAACATCATAATAAACATCTGCAAGGTCAGATAAGTCGCTCATTACCGTTTTGTAAAAAACAGCTTGTGCCCAGTCTACTTTTAGATTGTTTAATGTTATAGGGGCATCGGCATTCAATTGGTCAGATGCCGGAAGCAGGAATTTTTCGTCTTTGTATTTTTTGATAAGAGGTGATAAGTCTGCAAAATCTTTTGCTCCAACGTAAATCTTACGTTTTCTATACACGACATACTTTTGCAGGTAAAATGCAACAGCTTCAGATTGGCAGAAATATTTCAATCCTTCAGGGACTTTATAACGCATCTCATCAGCTACTCTAAAAAAATGATCCACCGCATTACGGCTTGTCAAAATTATAGCAGTATAATGATTAAGGTCGATTTTTTGTAATCGAATCTCTTTTGCATTAACCCCTTCCACATGAATAAATGGTCTGAAATCAATTTTTATTTTGTGTTTTTGTTGGAGCTCAAAGTAAGGAGAATTTTCCACTTTAGGTTCAGGCTGTGACACCAAAATTGTTTTCACTTTCATATTATAAACATTTTCTAAGCACTCCCTTTTGTAATCCAATAATAAAGAAAATAATAAGGTGCTATTTCAAGAGCGCAAAGATATAAAATAAAATAAAATAACTTGCTGATTATTACGTTTTGATATGTTTTTATTGAAATAAAATAGGAGTAGAGGCTGATACATAGCGAAATACCTATGATTGCAAGCGGTATAATTTTAGGAATATTGTCATAATAAAATAAAATAGCATTAATAGGAAGCACTAAAACGCCAATATAAGTTCTGTAAGTAACTTTTTGTAAGTTAAAAAGGTCGGCAAACTCATCGATGTTGAATGAAGTTGCAATGATTTTTTCGATTAAAAACTTCGCCAAAATAAAATAAAGCAGCAATGTAGCGATCTGAATAAACAAAATCCAGTCGGTTTTTAAAATACTATAAGTTCCCGTTTTAGGATCTTCTGAAAAAATATGCATGGTCAACTGAATGAAAAAAGCATACGAAATAACCTGTACAAAAAACAAACCAACAGTAAAACTGCTTTTTAGGTGGTTGTTGTCGCGATATATTTTTGCGTATTTGTCTGAAAAAATAAGCTTGCTAAATTCGCTAAATCTAGTTTCATATGCTGATTTAGTAATAGCCACAACAGCAAAGGTCAACACAAATAAAAGTGTCGCCCAGTCTTTGTTTTCGATAATTCGAGGGTGAAGTTGTTCAATCATAACGACACAAAATTAGTAATTTTTTGTATCAATACTTTTATTATATATTTATTATGAATCAAATGCTATAAAAAGTTTACTTTTGCGGTGAAATTTACGCAGAAAAATGAATGATTGTATTGTCATAATCCCCACTTACAACGAAATCGAAAATATTGAAAGTATAGTAAGAGCTGTACTCTCGCAACACAAACCTTTTCATCTTTTGATTATTGATGATAATTCGCCGGATTTTACGGCCAATAAGGTAATTGCGTTGCAGGAAGAATTTCCTGATAGGTTGTTTTTAGAAAAAAGAGCCAAAAAATCAGGTTTAGGAACTGCTTATGTTCACGGTTTCAAATGGGCTTTGGAGCGCAAGTACGATTACATTTTTGAGATGGACGCTGATTTTTCTCATAACCCCAATGATCTTGAAAAATTATTTGATGCTTGCCATTTTGGCGGAGCGGATCTGGCTATTGGTTCCCGTTATGTAACAGGCGTAAACGTTGTAAACTGGCCACTAAGTCGTGTTTTAATGTCTTATTTTGCCTCTGTTTACGTGAAGTTTATTACCGGAATGAAAATACATGATGCTACGGCAGGTTTTGTTTGTTATAAAAGAGAAGTGCTGGAAAAAATCAATCTTAACAAAATAAAATTTGTGGGTTATGCTTTTCAGATCGAAATGAAATACAGAACATATTGTGCCAAATTTCAAATTACCGAAGTTCCTATTATCTTTACAGACAGAACAAAAGGAGTTTCGAAAATGAGCAATGCCATTATCAAAGAAGCTATTTTGGGTGTAATTTCCCTTAGATTAAAAAAATTAATCAATACATTATAATACCACGGTGATGAATAAGATTTTAATAAAGAATGCCAGAATAGTAAACGAAGGATCTATTTTTGAGGGTGATGTCTTGATTGAGAACGACTTAATTGTTGAAGTTGCAGATAGTATTAGCTTAAAAACATCCGATTGTAAAGTAATAGATGCCGAAGGAAGTTATTTAATTCCGGGTGCTATTGATGATCAGGTGCATTTTAGAGAGCCTGGATTAACACATAAAGGGGATATCGAATCAGAATCAAGAGCTGCGGTTGCGGGAGGAATAACTTCTTTTATCGAACAGCCTAATACTGTTCCTAATGCGGTTACTCAGGAAATTTTAGAAGATAAATATCAAATTGCTGCCGTAAAATCATTTGCGAATTATTCGTTTATGATGGGCGCAACTAATGATAACCTGGAAGAAGTTTTGAAAACCAATCCGAAAAATGTTGCGGGAATTAAGATTTTCTTAGGTTCATCTACCGGAAATATGTTGGTGGATAACGAAGCGACTTTAGAAAAAATATTCTCAAGCACGCCAATGTTAATTGCTGTGCATTGTGAAGATGAAACAACAATTCAGAATAACCTTGCCGCTTTTAAAGAGCAATATGGTGATGATGTTCCCGTAACGGCGCACCATTTGATTCGTAGTGCAGAGGCTTGTTATATTTCATCATCAAAAGCTGTGGCGCTGGCAAAGAAAACTGGGGCTCGTTTGCATATTTTTCACCTTTCGACTGCGAAAGAGATGGAGTTGTTTACGAATAAAATTCCATTAGAAGATAAAAAAATTACCGCTGAGGTATGTGTACATCATCTTTGGTTTACCGATGAAGATTATAAAACAAAAGGAAATTTCATCAAATGGAACCCTGCTGTAAAAACGGCTCAGGACAGAGCAGAGCTTTGGAAAGCCTTAAATGATGGCCGTATTGATGTAATTGCTACAGATCATGCGCCGCATACTAAAGAAGAAAAAATGCAATCGTATCTAAATGCGCCTTCTGGAGGTCCGCTTGTGCAACATGCTGTTGTAGCAATGTTCGAGGCGCATCATCAGGGGAAAATTACTGTAGAGAAAATTGTAGAGAAAATGTGCCACAATCCGGCTAAAATTTTCAAAATCGAAAAAAGAGGCTTTATAAAAGAAGGTTATTTTGCTGATTTGGTTATTGTGAATCCAAGTTTGCCATGGAGCGTAAAACCAGAAAATATTTTAGCAAAATGTGGTTGGTCGCCTTTCGAAAATTATACTTTTAAATCGAGAATTACCCACACTTTCGTGAATGGTGAACTGGTTTATAATAATTTTAAAGTAAAAGACCTTCGCAACGGAAAAAGATTATTGTTTGACAGATAAAAAGCTGAAATGAAAAATTGTATAATAATAGTATTGGTTTTGTTTCTTTCTGTAAGTTGTAAAAAAGAGTTGGTCAAACAGCCTGCAAAACTTATACAGAAAGAAAAGATGATTGATATTATGTATGATTTGTCTCTTTTGGATGCAATGAAATATCAAAATCCGATCTCATTAGACTCAGTTGAAACAGATCCTGTAAAGTTTATTTTGAAAAAGTATAAAGTTGACAGTTTGCAGTTTGCACAAAGCAATATGTATTATGCAACTGACTATGAAGCGTACAAGGAAATGTTTGATGAAATTGGTAAGCGTTTGTCTGTCAATCAAAGAGCTACAGATTCGATTGTGAAAATCGAAGACAAAAAAGCGGCTAAAGAAAAGAAAAAGAAAGAAAAAGATTCTATTAAAGAAGCAGTGAAGAAACCTGTGAAGCAGCAGGCAACTATAGATTCTATAAAACAATTAATACAATTAAGAAAAAAGAGATAGTCTTATAACTTCGAAACTTCTTTTATGTATTGATGTACATCTAAAAAAACCGTTCCCAGAGCGGTTTTTATTTTTTCATTGGAGTACAAATTCTTAGAATAAGAAGCTTTTGCAGTTGCTTTGGTAATACTTCTTTTTTGAAAAAATAAAGTTGAAAACACCACATCCGCAATCCATAGAAAATTCATCAATAATGGCTTAGCATGAGTACTAGGTCTTTTTACTTTTAAAGTATCTGCAATTGTGTTTAGAATATCCTGAAAAACAATATTATCGGCGATTAAAGTAAAACGTTCGTTTTTGATGTCGCTTTTCATTAATTCATTTGCAATTCGTACGACATCATTGATAGTGATAAAGCCAGTGCTTCCAAGAGTGTAAAATGAAAGCCCGTTCGCTACTTTTCGGTACAATTCGACACTTCCTTCATCAAAAATTTTTGTTGCTGCAATTGGGCCTAAAATCACACCTGGATTTATGATAATAATATCTAAACCTTCCTGAAGTGCACGCCAAACTTCCATTTCGGCACCATATTTAGAAATCGCATAATCGCTGTGGGGTTTCTCAGGATTCCATTCTGTTTCTTCGGTAATATAGGTTTCGTGCGGTGCTATGTCTCCTAAAGCGGCAATTGAACTTACAAAACAAAATTTCTTGACTTCTTTGGCAATAGAAAAATTAACCATATTGGCTGTTCCTTCGATATTGGTTTTTCGTAGTGATTCTTCGTCTTTAGGGTCAAAGGATATTAATGCGGCTGAATGATAAACGTAGTCAATACCAATAAAAGCAGTTTCTAATGAAGGAACATCAAGAATATCGGCTTCAAGCCAATGGATCTTTTCGAATAAATCACCTTTATTATACAATTCAAAAACTGATTTTGTTTTTTGAATGTTGTTTAGGTTTCGATAAATTGCCCTTACATTTTCTCCATTTTCAATTAAATGAAGTAATAAATGTGCGCCAACTAAACCTGTTCCTCCAGTTACTAATACCATTTTGTAAATATACCGATTTTGTTACAAAAGCACAAAAGTTTTGCCACGAAGGCACAAAGGCACAAAGTTTTTTTGTTTTTATTTTGCATCAAAATCACGAAGTTTTTTAATTATTCTTTGTGTCTTAGTGCCTTTGTGGCAAATTACATTGTAATTGTTTTTTGATATTGAGATTGACATTGATTACATTTGCACAAATTATTTTAAAAATGAAGAATCTAGTTGAAGAATTAAAGTGGCGCGGATTATATCATGATAGCATGCCAGGAACGGAAGAACAATTGCTTAAAGAGGTAACAACGGCATATATAGGTTTTGATCCAACGGCAGATTCGCTACATATTGGTAGTATGGTTCAGATTATTTTATTGGTTCACTTAAACAGAACTGGTCATAAAGCGATCGCCCTGGTTGGTGGTGCAACCGGAATGATTGGTGATCCATCTGGTAAATCTGATGAAAGAAATTTGCTGAACGAAGAAACTTTGGCTAAAAACGTTGCAGGAATAAAAAGTGTTTTGTCTCGTTTCTTAGATTTTAATTCAAAAGAAGAAAATGCTCCTGTTATGGTAAACAACTATGACTGGATGAAAGAATTCTCGTTTATTGATTTTGCACGTGAAGTTGGAAAACGTATCACGGTAAATTACATGATGGCGAAGGATTCAGTAAAAAAGAGATTTGCCGGAGAAGGTGAAGGAATGTCTTTTACAGAGTTTACTTATCAATTAATTCAGGGTTACGATTTTTATCATTTATATAAAAATAACAATTGCGTTTTGCAAATGGGAGGTTCTGATCAATGGGGAAATATCACCACAGGTACAGAATTAGTGCGCAGAATGGGAGGAGAAAATGCAAAAGCTTTTGCTCTTACAACTCCATTAATAACAAAAGCAGACGGATCTAAATTTGGTAAATCTGAAGGTGGAAATGTTTGGTTGGATGCTGATAAAACTTCGGTATATAAATTTTACCAATTTTGGGTAAATTCAACAGATGTTGATGCTGAAAAATACATTAAAATCTTTACTTTTTTAGATAAAGAAACAATTGATGCTTTGATTGAAGAGCATAAAACAGCTCCGCATTTAAGAGTTTTACAAAAGAAACTGGCTGAAGAAATTACGATTTTTGTTCACTCCGAAGAAGAATTAGAAAAAGCAATTCAGGCTTCGAATATTTTGTTCGGAAATTCTACTGCAGACGATCTGAAGAAATTGGATGAAACAACTTTTTTAGAAGTTTTTGACGGAGTTCCTCAAGCTGAAATCGCAAAAGCTGATTTAGAAAACGGATTGGATATTGTTACCGTTTTAAACGAAAAAACAGGTTTCTTTAAATCAAACGGAGAAGCTAGACGTGCTTTAACAGCAAACTCAATCTCAGTAAACAGAGAAAAAATAAAAGAAGATTTTGTTTTGACGACAAATGATTTGATTAATAATCAGTTTGTGTTATTGCAAAGTGGGAAGAAGAATTATTTTGTGTTGAGGGTAAAATAAATTTTAAAAAATATAAATTGGATGAATTAACTAAAATGAATGGTTTGGTTACCTTAGTAATGCCTGTTTATAATGCTGAAAAATTTATAAGAGAAGCTATCGATAGCGTAATAAAACAAACATATTCTAATTGGGAATTAATTGCTGTAAATGATAATTCTAAAGATGATAGTTTAGTTATTTTAAAAGAATATCAGGAAATAGATTCCAGGATAAAAGTTTATAGTTTTGATGAAAATCATAAGCCAGCGATTGTTAGAAATTTTGGAATAGCAAAAGCAAAAGGAGATTATATAGGTTTTATTGATGCTGATGATATTTGTTTTGAAGACCGTCTTGAAGTACAGGTGAATTTTCTCAAGAATAACTCAACTATTGATTTATGCGGAGGATTTTGGTTGCGGTTTGGGAAAAACATTAATTATGAACAGGCTTATATTAAAGAGCATAATGAAGAATTGAAACTAGCTTTTATTTATGAAAATTATATAGGTAATTCCACAGTTTTAGCACGTAAGGAAGTCTTTTTATCTAACGTTTTTAATCCAGAATTTGTCCCAATGGAAGATTATGAGTTGTGGACCAGGATTATAATGAAACACAATCTTTATAATATCCAAAAACCTTTAGTTAAATATAGATTACACGATAATAATATTAGTGATACAATTGCAGTTGATTATGAAGGAGTAAAGAATTCTATACAATTGAAGTATTTGAAAAATATTGGATTTGAAAGTGATGATGATGAATTAAAATATTTGAAAAAAGGATTGCAAATTGGCCGGGCTGAAGGATATAAAGAGTTAGAAAAAATACTATTTGCTGTTCATAAGTTTGAGGCTTTTCAAAATGAAAATCATTTTTTTGATAAAGAATTAATTCAAAAAACAATTAATCAGAATATTAATTTCTATTTCAAAAGATTATCTTCTCATAGATTAAAATTCATGCTTTTTATTTTGAAAAAACAGTATCGTTATTTTAAAATTCTTTCTGTTAAAACTAAAGTAAAGTTTGTTTTAAAATCTATTTTTAGGTGGTTGTAATTATTTCGAAAACAGTATTATAAGTTATCAAATTGTATTCGATAATGTCAGAATAAGAAAAAAAAAGTCCTAATAACTAAAAAGTGTTGTTGGGACTTTTTTTTGTTTAAATTTTATATGAAGCTATAATGAAAGAGAAGAAAAGTTACCTCGATTTGACTTGTTGAGGATGTTTCTTTTAGTTTAGTAGTTTTTGTTTTCTAAAACAATGTTTTGATTCTCATCATATAATTCCATTTGAAATTTACAGTTAATTGCTTTAAAGATATCAAGTAAAATATTAAAGTTTTTGTTGGGATTTGCTATTGAACCATTTAATAAAAGTGTAAGTACGGTAAGCTACAAGATTTAGTTCTGCCCAATCATTAGAACATTCAAAATCGTCTAAACTTTGCTTTCTAATTTTCCATCCATTTTGTTCTAATAATTTTTTTATTTCAGTTTTAGTTGGGCTAACGAAAGATGAGTAGAAGTTTGGCTGGTTTGGGATTTCGTATTTCATTGTCTAAAGAATAGATTTTTAAGTTGTTGGGCTTTTATAACACCATCAAATTACAACCACGAATATCAGAATTATCAAAACGTCCCAATACCTCGAAAGAGTTGTTGGGATTTTTTTTGCCTAAATCCTGCGTAGCGATAAAGGAACATGAGTTGATGTTGGCCAAATCAATAACGTTTATTCCGCCGGTTTTTCCATCTTTCACGTAAGTGAGAGCATCTTCAGGATCACGAACTAAAATGTGCATCCATGACGGACATTCGAATACGCCTTCGCCTAGAGAATACGCTTGTCCTAAAAGTTCAGTCATGCCATATTCTGAATGAATTGCCGAAACGCCAAAACCTTTACAAAGCGTATCGTGTAATTCTTCGCGGATCATTTCTTTACGTCTGCCTTTCATTCCTCCGGTTTCCATAATAATGGTATTCTGAAGATTGAATTGATGTTTTTCGATCAAATCCAGTAATGCGTAAGTAACTCCAATTAAAATTACATTTTGACCGGATTCGTCAAGAGCGGTTAGTTTTTTTATTAGGTCGTCGTGATTGTGTAAATAAAATCCGCTTTCAGGCTGATTGGATAGTTTTATCAGGTCTTCGACCATATAAATTAACGAAGATCCATCGCGCTCCAGATAAGATGGTAAAAGGGCTAAAACTACGTAATCTTCGATGTTGCCGTAAAACTGCGAAAAACCATTGCGATAACTTTCCTCATATAAGGAAACATCGGTCACGATATGTCGGCTTGTAATCATTCCGGTTGTTCCGCTGCTGGTAAAAGTAACCTGCGCCGGATCATTATTAGAAACTACATCATGGCTCTTGAAAAACTGAATAGGTAAAAAGGGAATTTGCTTAAGTGATTTTACCTGCTGTGGATTTACTTTTAAAAAATCACAGAAATCACGATATACAACGTTATTCTCATGTTGAAAACGAAACACTTTTAGCGCTATTTTTTCAAATTGTTTATGACTCGAAATTGTGAATATATCGTTGGCTGTGATCAAAACTTTTTTTGTGCAAAGATATTGTTTTTAGTTTTCAGTCGCGGTTTTCAGTTGCAGTTTTTGACATGTAACGAAACTGAAAACTGAGATTGTGACTGAAAACAAAAAAAGCTCCTGAAAGGAACTTTTTTATGTTTGTTAGCGATTTTATTGCTAATCTGAATAAGAATAATTTATACAATTGCCTAATGATACATCAAAAGTAGTAATGCAGCCTGAACTAGATGTCCTTGTAACAGTTCCTGCAGCTGGCCATGTAGTGTTATTGGCTTTTACTCTTACTTCACAAGCGCTAGTATTGGTATAGACTATTTCTAACGAATTGCCAGATACCTGCCAAGTCGAAGTTGTTCCGTTTTCTGAGATTGTTTGTTTAGTTCCAATTGCATACACATTATATCTTATAGGATCGTTGTATCTGTCAAACGCACATTTGCCAATAGATGGACCATTAAGACGACTATTACAAGGCAGAGTAGGATATAAATAATTAACCGCTGTTACGTCGTAATTTGAAAAACCGTTCCAGGAATACAACGCCGTACCTGAATTCATAACAGAGTTCGGATCTTGCGATGGAGTATTTGGAATGTAGTTTGCTCCTATAAGAGTTCCGTTTTGATCATAAAGACCTTCAGGCTCCCAATTAGTATGTCTAAAGCCAATGCAATGACCAAGTTCATGAACCATATTGTATATTTTAGTGCTTTGTGTGATGGTTTGATTGTTGTTGAAATCTAAGTTTATTGTTACATAAAAATAAGGTTTTCCATTAGAGTAAGGAAATCCAGCAGCTGCTATGACATTAGAAGGTAATAAGCCAAAATCACTAGAAATAATGATATCCGGATTGTCATAGGTACGTACAAATTGTATAGAATTTCCTGATAAATCTGACCATTTTTCCATTGCAGATACGATGGCACCACTCCAGTCATCTACTCCGTTCTGAGATACATAACTGTCGATATAGACACTAACTATTCTATATTGTGTTGAAACTAGATTATTTGTTGATGCATGTCTACTGGTTTCACTTTTATTATAATCATTAATATTTTTAGAAAACATTATGTCTCCCTGTACTAAATAAAAATCTTTGGTTTCTTTAATGTCTTCGGCTTTGTAGCCTAGATTGAGTAATTTTTGTACAACAGGTGAATCTTGAATCGTTGACGTTGGCTGGTTTTCTGAGCTTAATTCGTTGTCCTCACAAGAAAGGATCATGCACAAATGTCAGTAGACTGAGGATAATTTTTTGGATTTTCATTTTTAGATTGTTTTAAAGTTTGTGAAATTTTCTACTATAAAAGTAAGAAAAGCTCTATTTTTAAAACAATCTTTAAGTTAAGTAATAGTTAATATTAATCTTGTTAAAAAATAGTCGATTAATACAAAAAAAGCCTCAAAATTTATTTGAGGCTTTATATTGTTTTCTTTATGAATTTATCGAATGATGAGTTTTCTGGTTGCAGAAGCATTTTCTTCGCTTATTTTAATAATGTAAACGCCGGGTACAAGATCTGAAACGTTTAATTCTTTTGAACTTAAATGTGTTTGAAGTACTTTTTTTCCTAAAACATCAAAAATGATAATTTCTTTTTCCAAATCATTTTTCGAAGAAATATATACTTTTCCGTTTTTCACTGGATTAGGGTACAAGCTTAAACCCTCAATGTTAGTAGACTCTTGAGGTTTTGGTAATTGCTTACTATCTTGTGCCGAGACACTAAGAGTAAAGAAAAAAGCCAATAAGAATGTAATATAAAAGTAGTTTTTTGCCATCGCGTTATTTTGATTACCGTAAATATACAAAAAAAATTACAAAAATTACGCCAAAAAAAAACACCCTAAAAATTTAGGATGTTTTTAACATTTTATATGTGAAGAACTTATAGTTTCGCTAATAGATTTACACCATCAACTGTAGCCCATGCACCTCCAGTTAATACAGCTCCTGTAGCAGTAGTACTAACTGTCCAGTTTGTTGCAGGAACAAAACTAGCTGCAGTTACTGTGAATGAAGCAGGTACTCCTGAAATGAAAGTAAGAGGAGAGTTAGTAATTTTCACGTTAGTTAATTTGATTTTACCAGCAGCAACTTGGTGATCATAAGTAGCTTTGTCTAATATTTGAATCACACCACCTTCGTAAGCTTTTGGAGTAGTTTGGCTAACATAACCATCTATTACGATGTTGTTGTAATCACCATTTCCTTCTTTTTTAAATTGGATAGCGTCCAATTGAATTTCGTTTTGTGCTTCTGTAGTTGTACCAGCGGCTCTTCTAAGAGTGATACCATTAACTTTTGGCCAGAATGCATTGTCAACACTTTTAGCTTCTACTTCGATACCGTAGTTAGCAACACCAGTTTGGTAAGCATACCAGTTTGAGTTTTCTTGACCTCTCCATCCGTCTTGCCAGTCAAAAGAGTCATCAGTATTACCGTAAGATATTGAGTTTGTTAAGCTTGCTGTTCCTCCGTAAAATTCAAAACCGTCATCATTACCTTTGTAAGCAACCAAGTGATCTAATACAGTTCCTGATCCAACAGAGTAGAATGAGAATCCGTTATTTTCTTTACTGTTACTTGTAATTACTTGTCCAGCATATTCAACTCTTACATATTTCAATGAACCACCATTGTGTGCTGCATTTGAACCACCGTATGTTAAGTTTAAACCGTCTTCTGAAACTGCTGTTTGTGGAGCAGGAGCAGTTGCTGAGTTTACAATTGGAGCATCTCCGTACATAATGATACCAGCCCAAGAACCACCTACTTTTGATTTTTCAGTGAAAACGATTGGAGCATCAGCTGTACCGTTAGCGATTAGTTTTCCTCCTTTTAATATAATAAGACCATTTTCTCCTGTAGATTTGTCAGCAGTAATTGTACATCCAGGCTCGAAAGTAAGAGTTACACCTTCGCTAACTTTAACCATCCCTTTTAATGTATAGTTACCGTATGCGTAAGTTTTATTTGCTGTAATGTTTGCAGAGATTTCTCCTGTTACTGGTTGTTTTACCGGTGCCTCGTTATTGTCGTCACTTGATGAGCATCCTGTAAAGATACTTCCTAAAACTGCTAAGCAGAATACTAATTTTTTCATAAGTTTTGTGTTTGTTTTATTTATTTCAATCTTCCACAAATTTAACCTGAGTCTCTTTTAATCTATTTAAGAGAATGTTATCAAATCAACACCTGCTCTTTAAGTTTGTGTTTGGTAATTGTTAAGTGTTTTTTTAAAATGTGTAAGATATGTTCATAGAGAAACCAACTCCTTTTTTGTATTCTCTTACTGTTAAATCGGTTTCAGTTATTTCGATTCTGCTCTTGTCACCCATTTGTATTTGATAAGCCGGGTTTAATATGTTGTCTATAGAAAGTTTAACATCAAATTTGTCTGAAATTTTGTTTTGCCAGATAAAATCAAGTTTACCAAACGGCATTTCATAATAATTATCTAATCCATTTGTACCTACAGCATAGATTCTTTTGCTATAAAGATTGTAAACCATAGTCATAGAGCTTTTCCATTTTTCACTAAATTCAGAATCGTATCTAAGATCAGCATTTAAGATCCAAGGAGAGGCTCCTTGTAGTTTTCTCGATGGATTGTCATCAACTGCAATTGTTTCAGGATTGTTTACTCCATTTTCAAAAGTTTTTTCGATGGTTACTTTTGTATCCATTAATGCTGCATTAGCACCTAAAGAGAAATTAGATAATGATTTTGAAATTCTTTCTAACTGAAATAAGAATTCGAATTCAGCACCGTATAGTAAAGCTTTGTTGGAGTTACCGTATGTTATAATTTGTCCACCACTTCCTGCTGAGTTTGTAAATAATCTCTCGATAGGATTGTCTATCATTTTAGTGAAAATTGTAGCAGAAATTAATTCCTTACTTGTTGGGAACAATTCGTATTTTAAATCAAAGTTATAGTTAGCACTATTGGTCAAAAATTCATTACCTCTTTCGATAGTACCGTCCGGATTTACAAACTCAAGAGGGTAAGACTCCATAATTACAGGTCGTGTAATTGTTTTTGAAGCTGCAAATCTTAAGTTTGAATTCTCATTTATAATATATTTTGTATTTACAGATGGCAAAATATCTGTTTTATCAGTAGTTATTATTTGATATGGATCTTCAAAACTTCCTGTTGACTTGTATTTTGTTTCTCTATGAGTCTGTTCAACTCTCGCACCTACATTTAATTCAAATTTTTCAGATAATTTTAAAGCTAAATCCAAGTATCCAGCGTTAATAAACTCTTCTAACATTGCTTTGTAAGTTGAGTTTGTTCCTTCTCTATAAGTGAAATTGTCATTTAAAATTTCGTTCTTTAAAGTGGCATCAGGAGTATTAGTTGGGAAAGTAGCACTATTTGAGTTTAGATTTTGTGATACTAAAAATCTAAATTCAGATCCCATTTTGTTCATATAACCACTATATCCCGCTGTAAGTTTGTGTGATTTGCTTAGATCTTCATTTCCAAATTTCCAACCGTATTCTAGTAAACCAGAAATGTGTTGGTCACCTTTAAAATCAAGATATTGTCTGGTTATACTGTTTCCGGTATAGGATATTGACGTTGTGTTGTCATCCATTTGAATACCCTTGAAAGATTTTCTGTCAGGAAGTTCGTATTGTGTTGTAGAGAATGAGATACCAGATTTTATGGTGTGTCTTTCATCTTCGGTTATTTTATAATTACCAAACAATTGTGTATTAAAAAAAGCAGACTCTTGCAATTGATTCATTCTTATAAAACCATTTGTTTGGGCTGCATTAGAATTTGTATAACCCAACTGATCTTGTATCAAATTTTCTGTTGATTTTAAATAGATAGTGTTTGATGTAAGAGAAAGTCTTTTTGTTTTATAGGTTAAGCCTAATAATGCAGATGAATTTGTAATAAATTTATACTGTGTTGTATTTAAATCATTATCATAATTTCCTTGTGCAGTATTGAAAATTCTATCGGCACCACTTCTAATTTGATATTTATTATCATAGTTAAGTGATATTAAATATTGAAATACATTTTGTTTTTTGCCTATGTTGAATTTTTCTGAATGAGTAACTCCAAAACTTGTATTTAAAGGAGCTACATCGCTTTTAACATCAAACCCTGAACCAAATCCGTTTGCAGCCTGGTCTGTAGTTAACGTTTGGTTACTAGGAGTTTTAGTCAAGGCAGACGGTAAATCTCTTTCGTTCCCTGAAAACCCGAAAAAATCAGATGTTGAAGTTGCATCTTGAGAAATAAGGAATTTCTTTAGGTTATTATTTACAGTATAGCCAGCTCCAAAATTAATTTTCGTTTGACTTTTTCCTGTGGCAGTTGTTATGATATTAAAAGTCGCTCCGGCAAAATCACCGTATAAATTAGTATTGAAAGTTTTGTATGTTTCTAAAACACTTACAATATCCGTTGGAAAAATGTCTAAAGGAATGATTTTTTTAAATGGATTGTTTGATGGAACAGCCAAATCATTAATTAAAAGGCTGTTGTAACGATCCTCTAATCCTCTTACGAATAATCCTCTTCCGTCTACTTTGGTGATTCCGGTTATTTTAGTCAAACCTTCCTCGACATCGCTAACGCCCTTTCTTGACATTTCCTGCGCACCAATACTTTGTTTAATAACAACAGCATTTTTTTGTTCCAGTAATAAGGCTGTTTCTTTTTCTTTGCTTGCAGTAGATTTTACTACAACATCTTTTAAAGTATAACCCCCAGATGAAAGTACTTGATTTACAGTAATAGTTTCATTTGCTTTAACAGTTACTGGCTGTTCTACAGATTCATATCCAACGAAACTAAAAATAACGATATAATTTCCCGGATTTACGTTCAACGAATATTTTCCGTCAATGTCAGTGTTCGCACTTGTTGTAGTCCCTTTTACTAAAACATTTGCGAAAGGCAAAGGTTGATTGTTGGTTTCTTTGTCGGTTAATACACCAGAAATCGTACCTTTGTTTTGAGCGATCGAAATCGTACAAATAAAGAATGTGATAAATAGAAATTTTAAATTGAATTTCATTTTTGTGTTGTGTTTGATTTATTTTTGTGCAAAGAAAGAAACGCTGTGTAAAGTTCATGTTAGGCACTTGTTATGTTTTTGTGTCTTGTAGATTATCAAATTGTTACCAGATTAAATTACCGTTAACCGCAATTTTTAACGGTTATTTTGTTAGTATATTTACGCTGTGAAATAAAAAACATCGAATGTTTAACGAAGAAAATTTGATGTAAAAATCTCAATTTTTGCTATTTATGAAAAAAACACAAACCAAGATTTTATTAGTTGACGATGAACCAGATATCTTAGAAATCGTTGGCTATAACCTTGCTCAGGAAGGCTACCAGATTGTTACGGCTTCAAATGGAAAAGAAGCAATAGCAAAGGCTCAGAAAGAATTACCGGACCTAATTATTATGGATGTAATGATGGCCGAAATGGATGGAATGGAAGCTTGCGAACACATTAGAAAAATCCCTGAATTAAATAATGTTATCATAACATTCTTAACTGCCAGAAGCGAAGATTACTCACAAGTTGCTGGTTTTGATGCAGGTGCAGATGACTATATTACCAAACCAATAAAACCAAAATTATTGGTAAGCAAAGTAAAGGCTTTGTTAAGAAGGTTAAAAGAACAAGAAGTTGTTAGTGATACCTTAAATGTTGGCGGAATCGAGATTAACCGTGAAGAATATAAGATCATAAAAGGCAATGTAGAAATTGCTTTACCAAGAAAAGAATTCGAGTTATTTTATTTATTGGCTTCAAAACCCGGAAAAGTTTTTAAAAGAGACGAAATCCTGGATAAAGTTTGGGGTAATGAAGTGGTAGTAGGAGGAAGAACAATCGATGTTCACATTAGAAAACTACGTGAAAAAATAGGTGAAGATCTTTTTAAAACTATAAAAGGTGTTGGTTACAAATTTGAAGTCTAGACATTCAATAAATATTTGAACCATATAAGTTATATAAGTTCATTTAAATTAGTACAACATACTTTTCGAATCAAAGATTATCTTTGTCAAAGTTCAAAACTTTGACAAAGATTTCTTTTTTTAAGTTCTTAATGTAATCATACAATTGCGCTTTACTTTAAATGAACTTATATAACTTATATGGTAAAAATATAATCTCTTAATGGTTCAATAATCTCAATGAAAATTAATTTTAAAAAAACATACAAATTTGCTGTAAAGTCAGCATTATACATCAGTCTTTTCGGAACAGGATTTGTGCTGATCCTGATGAATTTATTTTATAAAAATCAGCTAAAGCATCAGGTCGCATTTGGAATAGTTTTCATTATTTCGATTTATATTTTCTCCTTTTTGGTCTTGCAATATCGTGTAGAACGCTTTATTTACAGACGAGTAAAGAAAATCTACGATGAGGTTTCTTTATTAGAATCAACAACACTAATAAATCAACCCATCACTACTGATATGGAAACGCTTTCGCGTGAAGTAAAAAAGTTTGCTACCGATAAAAAACTCGAAATCGAAATGCTGGAAATTCGTGAACAATACCGTAGAGAGTTTTTAGGAAATGTTTCGCACGAACTTAAAACGCCTTTGTTTACGGTTCAGGGTTATGTTTCGACTTTACTGGATGGAGCAATGGATGATAAAACCATTAGAAAGAAATACTTGAAACGTGCCGAAAAAGGAGTTGAACGTCTCATCTATATAGTGGAAGATTTAGACATGATTACCAAACTCGAGTCAGGAGACCTGGACTTGAATATGACTGATTTTAATATTGTTGAACTTATTCAGAATGTGTTTGATTTGTTGGAAATGAAAGCTGACAAAAAGAAAATCAAACTGGCTTTTGAAAGCAAAAATGTACAATCGGTTATTGTGCGTGGTGATCAGGACAGAATTCAGCAAGTTTTAGAAAACCTGCTTGTAAATTCTATTAAATATGGTAAAGACGGAGGTTTAACCGAAGTTGGTGTTGTAAACTTAACCAAGAAAAAAGTTTTAATCCGAATTAGTGATAACGGAGAAGGAGTAGAGAAACAAAATATCCCAAGACTTTTCGAGCGTTTTTACAGAGTAGATAAAAGCGGAACCCGTTCAGAGGGTGGTTCTGGTCTTGGATTGGCCATAGTAAAACATATTATTGAAGCGCATAAAGAGAAAGTATATGTAGAAAGTGAATTCGGAATTGGTTCTGAATTTTCTTTTACACTCGAAAAAGCACATAAAACAGTAAAAGCGGAAGTTAAATAATTGTGATCTGATTTTTGTTAAGTGCTGTAAAACATAGGATTTTAACAATTAACTAAACTACGCCAAAACTTCGTAACATTAAATTTTTATTATAGTAACATCTTGTTAATGATTTCTTAACATAGGTGAGTCATCTTTGCACCTTGAAATTAAGGGAATTAGAGAAAGGATGATAAAAAGAAAAATTTTAGCCGTTTTGTTACTCATAACTTGCGCATCAAATGCACAAGAATTAAATAAACAGGATGTAAAAAACGAAGTAATGCGTATTTTAGATTCTATTAATAAAGCGAAACTTCCGGATACCAAATCCGGAGTTAGTAGCGAAGAACATTGGTACGACAGGATTTCCCTAAGAGGATATGCTCAAATACGATACAATGGACTTTTTTCTACAAATGATAAAGTTTCCTGTGATCAATGTGATAAATCCTGGGGAACAACTTCTACAGATCCTGATGCAAAAGCCAACAACGGACTTTTTATTCGTCGTGCGCGTTTGGTATTTTCAGGACAGGTTCACCCTAATGTATTTTTCTATTTCCAACCTGATTTTGCGAGTTCGCCAAGTACAGGAATTCAGAATTTTGTTCAGATTCGTGATTTGTATTTTGACCTTTCTTTTGATAAGAAAAAGGAATATCGTGTACGTGTAGGACAAAGTAAAATTCCCTATGGTTTCGAGAATATGCAGTCCAGTTCGCAGCGTTTGGCATTAGATCGTAATGATGCGATGAACAGTGCTATACTAAACGAACGTGATTTGGGGTTGTTTTTTTATTGGGCTCCAGCCGAAATAAGGGAACGTTTTAATATGCTGGTAAAAGACGGTTATAAAGGTTCAGGCGATTTTGGAGTTTTTGCCTTTGGAGTTTACAATGGTCAAATTGCCAATAAACTGGATGGTAACAGAGATTTGAATGTGGTTGCAAGAGTAACATATCCTTTTGTAATAGGCAGCCAGATTATAGAACCCGGAATTCAGGCTTATACCGGAAAATGGGCATTTACAGGCGAAATTTCACCGGGAGTAAAAGTAAACGATCCGCAATATGTAAAAGACCAGAGAGTGGGCGCAACTTTTGTTTTGTACCCAAGACCTTTCGGAATCCAGACAGAATATAATATTGGTACAGGCCCAAGATACAATACGGTAACCAATACAGTTGATGAAACCGATTTAAATGGCGGTTATGTATTGTTGAATTATAAATTAGATATCAAAAAACAGCATATTTATCCTTTCGCCAAATTTCAATATTATGACGGAGGAAAAAAATACGAAAAAGACGCCAGAAGTTATGTGGTTAGGGATTATGAAATTGGTATAGAATGGCAGCCAATTAAAGCTTTTGAGTTTACAGCAGAATATGTCATTGCTGACAGAACTTTTGAAGACAGCGTGCTGCCAATCAACCGTCAGCAAGGAAATTTATTACGTTTGCAAGCGCAGTTTAATTTTTAGAATTAATCCTCAAAAACGCTAAACAGCGAATCCCAGTCGATATCTTCGTTGAACTGAGTTAAACCTTTAAACGATTTTACTTTTGAAAGATCTTCAATCGTAAAGTCGTTTTGCATTGCATACGGTACCAGATTTTCTTCCTGAAGTTTTATCGCCAAATACTCTTGTTCATATTGCCCCGGAGTTGGGATAAAAAAGGCTTTTTTGCCTAGTTTAGCCAAATCCATTACTGTGGTATAACCGGAACGGCATAAAACAAAATCACTTTCATTAAAAGTTTGTTCCAGTTGTTTTGAGTTCATGAAATTGTAATATGTTACATTTCCAGCCTGCCATTTGGTTTGGGTTTTCTCAACAATGCCTTGTATAAAAACAACTTTACCTTTATAATCAGCGACTTCTTTTTGTAATTTTTCGTCTAAATAAGTGCGTTGAGGTTCAGGACCGGACAAAATCACCATCAGGTCATATAATTTTGGAGTTTCCTTTTTGCGCATTCTGCTTAAAGGACCAATGTATTTTAAATTGAGGTGAGTAGTTTTAAGATGTCCCAGATCGCCGGTTAAATTTACCGCGTCATTAGTATCGGGAACCCAGCATTGATTGTATTTTTTTATAATGTATTGATGGCATTTACTCGTAAACCAGGTCGTATTTCCAGTCATGACATTCAATTGATGCGTCATAAACACAGATGGAATTTTTTTACTGAAAACACCCAATCGATTATCCGAGATAATGCCGTCAATTCCGTGTTTTTTGATCCAGCGGTTCACCATTTTTTTCTCGTCTAAAATAGCAACGATCATTTTAGGCAGGCTTTTAATCAATTTCCATTTAAAGTTTTTACCATTTTTAGCATACTCAATATGATAAGAAGGCAGCTCAAGTGTTTGTATGTAAGGGAATTCTTTGCGTAGTAACGCCAAAGCAACTCCATCGGAAGCTATAATTGGGATGAAATTTTTTTCCTGAAGCGCTTTTATAATAGGGATACATCTTGTGGCATGGCCAAGTCCCCAGTTTAATGGAGCAACTAAAATTGTTTTGTTCGCAGAATAGTCAATGCTCATAGTTTAACGCTTTTTAAAAACGAAGATAGAGAAATAAGCTTTTTGTGTTATTTCGTACATATTACTAAATTATTAACTCTGATTTAAGCTTCTAGGTTTCTAAGCCTCTAAGATGCTAAGTTTTTTGCTTGTTAAATAAAAAAACCGAACTATAGTTCGGTTTTCTATTAATATTAGCGCCTTAGTAGCTTAGCATCTCAGTATCTTTAACTAATCCTGAATATACGTTTTATTTCCGTTTTTATTAATGTAGTATTTACCGCCTTTTGGTCCCGTATATACTTTTTTACCGTTGTATTCTCCCGTAACTTTATCCGCTACTTTTGGAGCTTTCTCTGTGGTTTCTTTTAATGTTTTAGTGGCTGTTTTTTTAGTAGCGGTAGCATCTTTCTTGGCTACAGTTGCTTTGGCATCGGCTTTTTTGGCATCAGCTTTAGCTCCATCTGCTGCTGCAGTTGCTTTTTTAGAAGCTTTAGTGGCATCGCTTTTTGCTTTAGCAGCTTCTTTGTCGGCTGCTTTTTTGGTTGCTGCAGTGCTTGCTGCCGAAGCATCAGTGGCTTCTTTGGCTGCTTTTTTTGCTTTAGTAGCTTCTTTTTTTGCATCTGATGCCGCTTTGTCAGCAGTTGCTTTTTTCTTTTTAGCAGCAGTTTCAGTTTTGCTTTTTGTGTCTTTTACAGCTGTTTCCTGAGCATAAAAATTAGAAGACAAAACCACCATAAAACAAAGTAATAATAATTTTTTCATAAGGTTACGGTTTTAAATTTCAATTAAAATTAATCAATTTATGAATACATTTTTCGTAAAGTGTTAAAAATAAGCGCGAAGCTGAATGTTACCCGTATGAACAACCGCTGAAGTCTCACCTTTTCGGCCTTGATAATTTAAATTTACATCTAGAAACTGTGTTATGTTTTTCTGTAAAAGCAATTTCCAGACTAAATTTTGTCCTTCCTGAAGTCCTTCCAGCATCTGAAAACCTACAGATGAAAATTCATTGCCGTTAAACTTGTTTTGATAAAAAGAAAATTCTCCATTCAGGGTGACCTTTTTCTCTCCCGCAAACGAAAAGGAAGTTCCAAGTCTGTTTTGCACTAAAGTTTCGAAATTCCCAATTTGGTTTTCTTTGTTCTGAAATTCATAAAAGAAATCTAAACTGGTATTTTTAGAAAACAAATAACTGATTTTTGGTGCTACCTGATAGCCTTTTAAATCATAGTTTTTTTCGACAAAATCTTCAGAAACTAAATTGGTACTTATTGTCTTGGTAAAGAAATTAAACAACCAGCTTTTTTGATACAAATGAGTGTATTGCAATTGGTTTGAACTATTTCTAACATTTTGAGATCCTATCGAAAGCAAATTCTTCCCTTTATTAATAAGATAAGTGTAGGTTACAGAATGTTTTTGCTTTCCGCGATTGTAATACAAACTGTTTCTAAAACTCGAATTCAATCCCAGAATATTTTCTTCAGATGAATCAAATGGATTGAGTTCTAAACGTTCGCCTCTGCTTTTTACTTTTCGATCCATAATAAACGAAGTTTGATTGTAAAAATAGGAAGCAAGTTTTTTAAACCCTGTTTCGTTTTGCCATTGCAGCGGATTCAAAGCAACAGATTGAGAAAATTTATTCTGGTTGGTTTTAATATAAATTTGATTGGGCAAAAAGATTCTAACATATTTTGCCTGATCCGCAAATGCAGCAATTTCAAACTCTTCCAATTCCTGAATTCCGTTGCCATTATAATCGTTCCAGGTATAAACCCCTTGTCCTGTTGGAACTTCTACATAGGTAAATTCTTGTTGTGCAATTGTTCCTGAACTGGTTTCGTAAGTCGTCCCGATTTGCATAAACTGGTTAAAGAAGCGATCATTATATAATATTCTTGAATTTAAGGAAGGTTCATTTTTTCGGGATGAATTAATGAAATCTAAATTACGATAACTCGCATAAACCGCTAAATCGGTTGTTTTATTCTGAATCAATTTTGACTTTAAGTAATACGTTTGCGAATTGTTTACATGTTGTAGCAATCCGTTTTGCAAACTATCATTCCGACGCTGCAAATAACCTAGTTCTACAAAAACTTTGGTGCTGTCACCACGTCCAACAAAAGCACCGTATTCTGTGAATTTTTGGCTTAAAGCCGAAAACTGATTGCTAACTTTATCCCGTTGCTGGTTGTTTTCGAGTTGCATACTGGCGCCAATCCAGTTTTTGCCAAAGTGATATTTGGTTCTGGTTTGATTTCTGATAAATTTAGAAGTCGAACTTGTGGCATCACTATTTAAAAAACTACCTTGGTTTTCTAACGTCCATTGTTTTAGTTTGAAGAGGGCAATCGTAGTATGTCTTGCCCCCGAATAACTTTCAGAATAATCTAATTTTTCAAATTGATAGGTAAATAGTCCAATATTTGAGGTTTGTTTTTTAGCAAATAAATCAAAATTCAAACCCGTAACCAATAAACTCTGATTGCCTAAAAGTGCTTCATTTAAATTCCAGTCCCTATTAAATTCAATATTATACAATCGCTCCACAGATCTAAAATCTTCCTGAACAAATTGGTAGTTAGCAAAACCGTCTAAAGTCCATTCTTTCGTAAAAAGACGTTTTTTAATGTTGGTTTTAAGGGCAATTCCGCTATTGTCGCCGTCATCGATTTTCGAAAAAAGATTTTTATCGTTGTTGCTTATGGCAATTTCAAAATCAACCAGCGTTTTTTCATCAGGATTGTATTTTCCTAAAAATGTGGCTACCTGCAATTTTATCGGGGCAACCAATTGTACAAGAGGTTCATAATTTCCTTGAAGAATTCCGTTTACAGGAGCAGCATATACATAAATACGTTCTACCGAATTGTTGTTCTGAATAATATAATTTCCGGCATTATTGCCTACAAGACTAAATTTTACATTATACAAAACATTGCTGGCATCATTCGAGTATTCGTAAGCTTCAACCGCATTGACGAGTATTTTTTTGTACAGGATTTTATTATCAGCATAACTATCTTCGTAAGCAGATGGCGCTTTCATTAAATTAATATTATCACCGGCCTGACTTAAAATCCCGACCTGCTCTGTAGAAAGATTTTGTTGCAATGGCTGGTTTTTCATATCATTTTCTGAATAAATATAGCCGCCAAAACTCCAGTTTCTATTTTCGTGTGTTGCCCCGGCGTAGGTTACGAGTCGGTTATAATTTCGTTCAGAATATTGGTATTCAACATTAATTCGCATTTCAGAAGTAATTGTAAAAAGCGAAGTAAACGTAATTTCTCCGGCATTATAATCAATAACATAATCGTTATTTTCGCCACGTTTTAGCAAAACACCATTTACATACACCCGTTCAGATCCTGAAATAACCAGAACATACAACTCACCGTTTTGACCTTTTAATTTATACGGTCCCTGATTGCCTTCCTGCCCAGTAAAAGTACTTTTGGCGTATTGTCCTTTTACAAAAGCCACCGAGGCAAAAATATTGGTTTTGCTTTCCTCTGTACCAAAATTAAAACTGGTTGAAAGGCCTTGTACTTTTTTATTAAAATTTAAAAATTGGGTTTTTCTGTTCTCCAAAAAAACATCTCCCGCACGAATATTCCAGTCATTGCTGAATAATTCAATAAAAATATTATCAAATTGATCGAGTTTTTGCGAATAACCGCCATCCTGCAACGGTATGTTATTGTCCTGAAGCGAAGCCCGAATACTAATTTTATCAGAGATTTTTCCGGTAATCTGAAGATCTAAATTAGAGTTTAAAACTGTATTTTGATTGTTCCCCACCGTAACGCCGCGAGTAATACTTCCTGAAGTTTGTAAGCCATCAAATGGCGTAACTTTTTTAGTGTTGGTATTATCAATTCGGTACAATTTTTCAGAACCAATATCATTGGTCACCACCTGATCAGATTTGTACAGACTGTATTCTTTGGTTAAGAAATCAGGATATTTTAGATAATTTACAATTAAAGTATCCGAAACTGAACCGGCATTTTCATTCAAAATCAAAGTTCCTTTTTGAAAATCAATCTTATAAAAACTGGAATCTACAGGTTCATTTTTAGTATTTAATATTTTGAAAAAAGCAGAATTGATACTAACTTCTTCGAGATGAATCGTATCCCGGCTTATAATTACTTTTTTGGTTTTGTACGATGATTCCGTTTCCTGTGCCTGAAGCCCGGAATACCAGATCAAAACCGTTAAAAACAGTAATTTTTTCAACATAAATACTTTAACTCTAAAAAATCAAAAGTAGTATTTATAATTGGGAAATTCCGAGTCTGTATTTTGGAGATTGAATGTGTGTTTTTCGATCTATTTTCTGGTTTTTATCTGACTGAACATCGAGATCGAAATTAATAGTGCCAATACAATTGATGTCCCGGATTTTATCATGTTGCCGGTGTGATCCGGGCTATAAAAAAAGTATGCTAAATACAGACAGCTTATAATAGCCATGCTATATTTGAATAGGAAGAATTTCATGTGGTAATGAATATTAATCAGGAGTAATTACCCGGTTTTTTTGAATTTAAGTGTTGGTGTTTTCGGCCAGAATAAGAAGAATTGCAATTATAATCAAAGCTATAAAAACAGAATTTGGATTGGCAAAATTAATCGTCCAGCCCAGTTCTTTGATTCTTTTAGGAGGAAACAATCTATTGTCTTTTGGATTATAATAAAACATTCCCCAAATCCAGTTATCAGGATCATTATTCCATTCGTTTTGATTTTCATGATCAGGTTTATTGTTGATCCCCATGATTTTTTTAGCACTTTAAAGTTATTATTACGAACTAATTTGCAGAGGTATTTTTAACGATACTTTTTTGAAAATCGGTAGCCAAGCGCAATAACTATTATTAAAAGACATAAAAACAATGATGGATTACTCATATTATTTAGATTTTAGGGGTTAAATTTTTTAATAGATCTTATCCTTGATTTCAGGTAATTTCTATTTGTTTTTTGGCAAGTCTAAATTACTGTTTTGTAAGGCTTGTTATTATGTGATTATCGGGTATTTTAATACGTAATTTATAGTTGTTTTTTTATTTAAAAATAAAAGTCTTTTTTTGTGAGTATATTTTTATAAAATCGCCCTCTATTAGTTTATAAGGAAAAATACCATAAAATATGAATGTTGTTGTAGGTAATAAACTTAAAATACTCCGAAAGAATAAAAAAATGTCACAAGAAGAAGTGGCAGATTGTCTTCATATATCACAATCAGCATATGCCAGAATGGAAAGCGGCGAAAGCAGTTCATGGGCAAATCATATCTTAACCATTTGTAAAATTTTTGGAATAACTCCGGAAGACTTACTAAAAGTAGATCTCAATAATAGGGGAGTATCTTCTATTGATGCAGATCAGTTATCCGATCAGATCATTGAGCAATATGAGGAGCGTATCAAAGAATTGAAAAAAGTGATTAAGGATTTGAAAGAGGATAAAAAATCTTTAAAGTCATAATTTTTTTTAGCTTTGTGAAGATAAAACAAACTTAAATTATGGATACCAGTAAAGAACTCTTATTCTTTTTTAGTGCATTAGGAGTTTTTAATGGAATTATTTTAAGTGTGTATTTCTTCTTTTTTACCAAAAAAAAGTTGCTGACCAATTATTTTTTGGGTGCATTATTATTCGCATTAAGTATCAGAATTGGAAAATCGGTATTTGTATATTTTAATCCCACATTGCCAAAATTGTATTTGCAATTTGGGTTAACTGCTTGCTTTTTTATTGGTCCCTTTTTATATTATTTCCTGAAATCAGCCTTTGCTGAAATTAATATAATACCGAAATCCTGGAAACTCATACTTTTATTTTGGGCTACATTGATTGTTTCGGTTGGGATTATTTATCCGTATGAATATTATCCTTTGCTTTGGAACCAAATTTTTATATGGATTATTTATTTTCAATGGTTTGCTCACATTGTTTTCTCTGGCTTTACGATCAGAAAAATAGTAGCAAAAATGGTAAATAGTAAACACAAAACAACTCCTGCAGAAATGTGGTTTGGAATGATTTTTCTAGGCAATTTTCTTTTATTTCTTTTTTATTTTCTTGCTATAATGCGTGCTCCGGCGGCTACTTATATTAGCGGTGCAATTGTTTTTTCTTTTATTCTTTACCTCATTATTTCGATTCTTTTATATCGAAAAAAAACAGACGATTTATTTCTGCTCAACAATCAAAAATATTCAGGCAAGAGAATAGATTCGACCGAAGCCGCAATTTTATCCGAAAAGCTGGAAAATATAATGAACGGAAAAAGCTTGTATAAAAATCCAAATTTAAGTTTACAGGATGTATCGCAGGAGATGAATATTTCGACTCATCAGCTTTCACAGTTTTTAAACAATAACCTGAATAAGAATTTTACCAGTTTTGTAAACGAATTCAGAATAAAGGAAGCTTGTAAAATCATCACATCAAATGATAAACTGACGTTAGAATCTGTAGGTTATGATGTAGGTTTCAATTCTAAATCGACTTTCTTTTCGGCCTTTAAAAAACATACCGGAACAACACCTTTGAATTATCAATTGCAGGCTTTACAGGTTTAAAGGAGTTTGAATTTATAAATTCGTACTCCTGATTTCTCTTTTGATTACCTCGTTTGGCGATTTACAATAGACTTTTGTTACAAACAAAGTCAAATTTTAAATCACCAATTCTTATGAGGTTTCCAGTTACTGTTTTCATTCACATCTATTGTTTTCTTTTTTATGCCTTAGAAATAAAAGCACAATCTAAGCAAACCAATCCCGAGAAAATTACAAATCCAAGCAATGAATTAAATGAAGTTGTCATTAAAAAACAAACGTCATTATTAAAATATGGTGCAAACGGAACTATCGATGTAAATGTCGCCAATACATTGCTTTCGACAAGCAGTTCTGTAAATGAATTATTAGGCAGAGTTCCGAATGTTATTGTAGCCGAAGGACAAATAAGCGTTCTGGGAAAAGGTGAAGCGATTATTTACCTTAACGGAATTTTGATTAATTATGAGCGTTTTGCTGCAATCCCGGTTTCGCAAATTTTAAAGATTGAAGTAATCTCAAATCCTTCTTCAAAATATGATGCCGAAGGAAAAGCAGTCATTAATATTATTACCAAAAAAAATATCGAAAACGGAATATTAGGAAGCGCAAGTCAGCAAATTACAGTTTCAGAATTCGCAGGAACAAGCACCAATACACTACTGGATTTTAATTATACCAAAGGCAATTTTTCGTTTATCACCAATTACGGATTACAATTGGGCAAAGGCCGCGAATTGTTACATACAACCAGAACGCGACCTAATCCGGAGGATTACATGCGATCTGAATTAACGACAGATTGGAAAAGACAGTTTAATAATTACTCTAATTTTGGTTTTGGATTGCAATATGTTTTTTCTGAAAAGAATTATATCTCTTTAGCCTATAGCGGGAATGTTGAAGATTTAGGCGGAGATGTAGAAAGCCGAAATTCAATCAGTAATAATGTTGGAAACAGCTTTTATGCCACGGATGTTGCTAAAAATGATGTGCTGCTGAATCAGTTCATTAATCTAAATTATAATGCTATAACAGATAGTAAAGGTTCGTCGTTATTTATAGGAACGCAATACTCTAATTATAACGGAATTGTAAAAGATTTTATTGATGAAAATAGTTTGGTCGACGAAGGAAATACTGAAAAGTATTTGAAGAATAATGTTGACAATACAATTGATATTATAAGCATTCAGGCAGATTATTCTAAAAAGATAAATGAAAATACAAAGCTCGAAACTGGAGCAAAATACAGCAATGCGAAAGTACAATCAGGAACAGATTTTCTGATTTCTGATGCAGAAAATGGCAGTTTTGAACCGGATAATCAACTTTCGAGTGATTTTAAATACGTAGAAAAAATCAGTGCGGTTTATTTTAATTATGGAAGTTCATTAGGAAAGAAACTTAATTTTTCTTTTGGCGCCCGGGGCGAATGGACGAGTTATAATTTGTATACCACAGCAAACGGGATTCAGCAATTCAACAAAAGTTACGGCAATTTTTTCCCTAATGTGTTACTAAATATCGATTTTTCCGATGATTTGAAAGCGCATGTATCGTATGTTTCCAGAATAACAAGACCACGATATCAGGCTTTGAATCCGTATGTTATTTATCAGGATCCGTTTACCACTATAGAAGGAAATCCTAATTTATTGCCCGAAAAAGTTCATGCCTTTGAAATTGGTGCGATGTACAAAAAATTCGATTTTAAAATAGGATATACTTATAAAACCGATCCAATTTCTGGAGCTGCTTTGCGTGGCGATACGCCTAACAGTTATATTTTGAGATCATTAAATATAGAAAAAGAACATACTTTTTTTACTTCGCTTTCAAGATCATTTACAAACAAATGGTGGAATTCAACAAATACAATTAGTATGAATTTAAGTAAATCGATCGACAATTTTTATGAATATGCTTTGGGTTCGGTCAAACCTCAAATCTATCTGTATTCGAATAATACATTTACCATTCCGAATCTTTTTAAAATACAATTATTAGCGTGGTATTTGGGCGATAAGAGCTACGGATTACGAAGTGAAAATAGCAGGTCGACAGTTACGGTAGGAATCGAAAGAAACTTTTTTAAAGAGGCGCTAAAACTCAATTTTAGTGCAAATGATATCTTTCATGACTTTATGGTTTCCGGTAATTATGACGTAGGACAAACCGAAATCTATTATCACAGAACGTATACTACCAATTATTTTAAACTCATTGCAACGTATAGTTTTGGGAATTCAAAGAAACAGGTTTTTAAGAAATCAGAAATTGAGCAGAGTGAGAATAATAGAGCGAGATAAAAATTAAAAAAGGCTTCACAGTTAAGCGAAGCCTTTCTTAAATATAGTTGAATTGTATAATTAACTTTATAAAAAAGATTTAGTTATTAATCTCTTTAGTAACAATCTGCATCGTCTCGCGGCTTACTTGTTTTAGTAAAACAGTTTTGTTTGCTTCAACAGTTTCGGCTGCATTTTCTGTAAAGTGACGAATCGTATATAAAGTCACATTCTCGTTATAATCTACCTTGAATTTTTTCGAAAGAATCGAATTCAGTTCATTGAAATTCTCAAACTTATCTTCCACACAAACAGAAAAACTAATCGCTGAATTCTGAATCAAATTTACTTTTATTTTAAATTGATGAAATAATGCAAAAATCTCACTGATGTTTTCTTCCATAATGAAAGAGAAGTCTATTGAAGAAAGTGAAATTAAAAGCTGATTTCTTTTTACGATAAAACAAGGATATTGTGGCTCTAAATCAACACCTTTAGAAACGCAAGTTCCTTTTAATAATGGGTTGATAAACGATTTTACGTACAACGGAATTTCTTTTTTCTGTAGTGGCTGCAAAGTTTTTGGGTGAATGACCGTTGCGCCGTAAAAAGCCAATTCAATCGCTTCACGATACGAGATTTGATTCAGTAAACTTGCATTTTCAAAATAACGCGGATCGGCATTCATAACTCCAGGAACGTCTTTCCAGATCGTTACACTTTCGGCATTTAGGCAATAAGCAAAAATTCCGGCCGTATAATCAGAACCTTCACGGCCAAGAGTTGTAGTAAAGTTATTCTCATCCGCGCCTAAAAATCCTTGTGTAATGTTTAATATTTTGCGTTTTACATTTTTGCTGATCAATTGCTGCGTAGCTTCCCAATCAACTTCGGCATCTCTGTAATTAGCATTCGTTTTAATGAAGTTACGAACGTCCAGCCATTGTGTCTGAATACCTCTGTAATTCATATAATGACTTAAGATAGTAGTCGAAATCAATTCTCCAAAACTTACAATCTGATCGTAAACAAAATTGTAATTAGGCGATTTGTTATGCGCCAGGAAATATTCTAATTCAGAAAACTGCGCTTTTACAGCAGTAAAAACCTCATGTTTTTCATCCTCAAATAAATCTAATAAAATTTGATTGTGATATTTTTTTATTTCTTGTACCGATGAATTCAACTCTGTCGATTTATCAAAATAATTTTTGATCACAACTTCAAGAGCATTTGTAGTTTTTCCCATCGCCGAAACGACCAAAATTACATCTTCATAACCTACTTTTTGTAAAACGTCGTATACGTTTTTAATTCCATCGGCATCTTTAACTGATGCTCCACCAAATTTAAATACTCTCATTTTTAATTTTAGATTTCAGGTTTTAGATTTCAGATTCGGGGTTTGAGTGAAATCTGGTTTTATTTATTTTATTTTATAATTTTTCTAAGAACGAATTAATTCCGTTTTCATCCATTTGAACGACTTGCCAGTCTTCCAGAATTCTGGCGCCTGAATTTTTGTAAAAATTAACGGCTGGCGTATTCCAGGCCAGAACATTCCATTCAACTCTGCGAACATTATCTTTTTTGCCTTGTTTCATGATTTCGGCATAAAGAGCAGATCCTAAACCTGTGCCGCGCATTTTTTCTTTTACGATTAAATCTTCAAGATGTATGGTTTTTCCTTTCCAGGTAGAGTAGCGATAATAATAAAGAGCGATTCCAACTATTTCTTTGTTGCTTGATTCATCTTCAATTTCTGCCACAAAAACATTAAATAATGGTTTTTCACCAAAACCGTCACGTACTAAATCCTCTACAGTAATGACAACGGCTTCCGGTTCTTTTTCGAATATTGCCAACTCCTGTATTAATCCCAAAACCGATTCCATGTCTTCAGGATTTCCTTTTCTAATATTCATATTATGTAATTTATTTTAATCCTAAATATACTATTCCCTCTTTATATTTAAAAAATTTGTTTGTACGAATTTCTTGTAAGGGCAATTCATATATTCTTATTATTAAGCGTTTATTAGCTAAAAATGTATTTTTTTATTTGATACTTCCCGCTTTTAATTAGCAAATATACAATAGTGGCAAACTAACAAAATAATTTTTGAAGCATTCTCACAAAAAAAGCGATATTTGTGACTTATAATCAAAAACTATAACGATATAGCAATGGAAGAACGCAATAAAACACTAGGAGAGTTTATTATTGAGAACCAAAAAGCATTTCAGTATTCGTCGGGGGAGCTTTCCCGAATCATCAACTCTATACGTTTGGCGGCCAAAGTCGTCAACTATAAAGTAAACAAAGCCGGATTGGTGGATATTATTGGCGCTGCAGGCGAACAAAATATTCAGGGCGAAGACCAGCAAAAATTAGATGTGTATGCAAACGAAGTATTTATTCAGACGTTAATAAACCGTGAGATTGTCTGTGGTATTGCTTCAGAAGAAAACGACGAATTTATTACTGTCAAGGGGAGCGACAACAGTAATAATAATAAGTACGTGATCTTAATGGATCCGCTTGACGGATCTTCAAACATTGATGTAAATGTTTCTGTAGGAACTATTTTTTCTGTTTTTAGAAGAATTACACCTATCGGAACCCCGGTAACAAGCGAGGATTTTTTACAACCGGGAATCAATCAAGTTGCAGCAGGTTATGTAATTTATGGCACTTCGACCATGTTGGTGTACACAACCGGTCATGGCGTAAATGGTTTTACGCTGAATCCGGCAATTGGTACATTTTATCTTTCACACCCTAATATGAAATTTCCACAAAACGGAAATATCTATTCAGTAAACGAAGGAAATTATGTTCATTTTCCGCAAGGAGTAAAAAACTACATTAAATATTGCCAAAGAGAAGAAGAAGACAGGCCATATACTTCAAGATATATCGGAAGTTTAGTTTCTGATTTTCATCGAAATATGATCAAAGGCGGAATTTATTTGTATCCCACAAGTTCAAAAGCACCAAAAGGAAAATTACGTTTATTATATGAATGTAATCCAATGGCATTTATTGCCGAACAGGCAGGAGGAAAAGCAACTGATGGTTTTGGAAGAATTATGGAAATCCAGCCAACAGAATTGCACGAAAGAGTTCCTTTTTTCTGCGGAAGTTATAATATGGTCGAAAAAGCAGAGCAATTTATGGCGGAAGCTTTGTAGTATTCAGTCACAGTTTTACAGTCTCAGTCTCAGTCTCAGTTTTCAGTCTCAGACTGGGCTACAAAAAGCAAACCCGACAGATTTCAAAAATCTGTCGGGTTATTTATTTTAGTTAAACTGTTTACTGTGGCTGAGACTGTAAACTGAAAATTATTTGTTCATATTTTCCATTTCGAAAAGGAAAGTATCAAGATCTACTTTTTTATCTACTAAAGACAAAGCTTTCCTAACAATATAATTTACGTTTCCTGGTGTAAATCCTAGAGCTAATCCCATACGGGTTAACATCACTTCCTGCTGATCTCCTAAATGGTGGTCTACATGAACCATTCTTGCCAAATCATACAAACGCTCTAAACGTTGTGTGTATAAGTAAGGTGGGTTTATTGGATGTTTCCACGGATCTTTTAGGATTTCTTTATATTCTTCTTCTGAAATTTGTAATGTCGAAGCTATTTTATCTAAAAAAGTTTGTTCTTCGTCATTAATTTTTCCGTCAGCGAAAGCTACACGAACAATTGCAGAGAAATGGCCTCTGTTTCTTTCTTTAAATTCGTTATCAAATAATTCTGAAAATGGCATAATTTGTTGATTTATATATCGCAAAGATAAATTTTATTTTAAACTATTAATTTTAATTTTCTCATAAATTTTAACGTATCAATATTCATTGATTTACGATCAGACAACTTTACTTTTTCAAAATAAATCGTAAGTTTACAGCCCCTAATCATTTAATAGTAGTACCCGTATGTCAGAGTTTTGGATTTATTTTCAAATAGGATTAAAGCACGTATTAGATATTCATGCTTACGATCATGTTCTTTTTTTAATCGCATTAACAACGCCTTATTTGTTTAAAGACTGGAAACGCATTTTGCTTTTAGTTTCAGTATTTACAATTGGTCATACACTGGCATTATTGCTTTCTGTATACGGAATCATTGCCATAAAAGTCAATACGGTCGAATTTTTAATTCCGATTACAATTTTAATAACGGCGGTTTTTAATCTTTTTACAGCAGGAAAAACGTCAAAGAACGATGGATTGAATTTAGTGTTTTTTGTAACCCTGTTTTTTGGGATTATACACGGACTTGGGTTTTCTAATTATTTCAAGACCATTTTAGGAGGATCACCTAGTTCAAAATTACTACCTTTAGGCGAGTTTGCGTTAGGGATCGAAGCAGCTCAGTTAGTTGTGGTGTTTGTTGTGCTCATTATATCATATATTGTACAAACCGTATTTCGCTTTTCAAAACGCGATTGGGCGCTTGTAATGTCGGCTTTTATTATCGGAGTTGTAGTTCCGATGATTATCGAAAGCCCAATTTGGAACAGATAAAATAAATGGAAGAAAAAAAATTAAATAAATACGATAAAGCTTATTTGCGAATTGCGACAGAATGGGGAGCGCTTTCCTATTGCAAACGAAAACAAGTAGGCGCGATTATCGTAAAAGACCGAATGATTATTTCTGATGGATACAACGGAACACCATCCGGTTTTGAAAATTGCTGCGAAGATGAAGACGGATTAACCCGTTGGGATGTTTTACATGCCGAAGCGAATGCCATACTTAAAGTTGCCAGATCAACACAATCGTGTGAAGGAGCTACTTTGTATATTACGCTTTCGCCTTGTAAAGAATGCAGCAAATTAATACATCAATCCGGAATAAAAAGAGTGGTGTATCATAACGGATATCGCGATGATTCCGGAATTCAGTTTTTAATAAAAGCAGGTGTCGAAGTCGAACATATTCCTGTTTTAGAAGAGTAATGAAATTGAACTTAAAATATTTGCCAATCATTATCGGAGCGACCTTTGCTCTTGGTATAGTCATCGGAAGCCTTATGAGCGCTCCCGTTGATGATCAGCTTTTGGCTAAAAATTACTCGAAAACCAAGCTGAATAAACTCATTGATTTTATCAATAATGAATATGTTGACAGCATCAATACAGATTCTATTGTCAACCTTACAGTAGATAATATTTTATCAAAACTAGATCCGCATTCCGTTTATATTCCGCCAACAGAACAGGCTGAAGTGGCAGAAAGTATGAAAGGTGATTTCGTTGGAATCGGGATCAATTTTTATATGTATAAAGATTCTGTTGCGATTATAAAACCAATCGAAAACGGACCTTCGGCTAAAGCCGGAATAAAATCAGGAGACCGAATTTTATTTGCAGGAAAAACGAAATTGTACGGAAGAAGGTTGCCTTCAGACAGTTTGTTTTCAAAATTAAAAGGAATAAAAGGTTCTGAGATTGAGTTGACAGTCTTTAGAAAATCAGAACAAAAGAAACTCAAGTTTAAAGTAAAAAGAGATATTATCCCTATAAAAAGTGTCGATGCTTCTTTATTGCTCGATAATAAAACAGGTTATATCAAAATCAACCGTTTTGCCGAAACTACTTTTAATGAATTCAAAACCGGTTTAACCCGATTAAAACAAAACGGAATTGAATCGCTGATAATTGACCTTCGTGATAACGGAGGCGGTTATATGGAAGAAGCCATTGCAATTGCTGATGAATTCCTGAAAGACAAACAATTGATCGTTTTTACCAAAAATAAAAATGGTACAACAGAGAAAACATTTGCAACAAAAGCCGGAAGTTTTGAAACAGGAAAAGTATATGTTTTAATTAACGAAAACAGTGCTTCGGCAAGTGAAATTCTGGCTGGAGCAATTCAGGATAGCGATCGCGGAACCATTGTTGGTCGTCGCTCTTTTGGCAAGGGATTGGTGCAGCGCGAAATGGATTTCAATGACGGATCTGCCGTTCGTTTAACCGTGGCAAGATATTATACGCCAACCGGGAGATCGATTCAGAAACCATATAAAAAAGGAAACGAAGAATACTATAAAGAGTCGGAATCGCGTATAAAATCAGGTGAACTTTATGCAAAAGACAGTATAAAAGTTGCAGATACTTTAAAGTTTAAAACGCCAAAGGGTAAAATCGTATACGGTGGCGGCGGGATTGTTCCTGATGTTTTTGTACCAATAGAAGCGGAACACGGTAATGAAAATGTAGCTTATTTGATGCAAACCGGAGTTGTGGGACATTTTATTTTTGAAGAATTAGACAAAAACAGAAATGCTTTTGCCGGACTTCATTTTAATGAGTTTCTGGCTAAAATGAAAAACTCTGATGTGTATTTTAAAAAGTTCAGAAATTATATTTTAATGACAGGTTTAGACTTGAAATTAGATAAAACCAAAGCTTTGGTCAACCGCTATATTACCGCAGAATTTGCCCGACAATTGTATGGCGAACTCTATTATTATGATGTCATTTTAAAAGATGATGCCATGATCAAAGCCGTTTTGAATCCGAAAAAGTAATCCTTAATTTTTATCAGATGAAAATAGAATCTATTGTAACTGCTGAAATCGAACTTTTAACAGCAATTAAAAATGCTGATGTTGCTGCTTTGGAAAATCTTCTTCACGATGATTTGCTTTTTAATTTACCGGATGGAAATACGATTACTAAAGAATTTGATTTGAATTCCCATCGATCAGGTAAAATGAAAGTAGATACTATCGAAGCTTCAGATCAGATTATAAATTTAATTGATGATACAGCTGTTGTTGCCGTTACAGTTTTATTAAAAGGATCTTTTGATAATAATCCTGTAAATGCTGCTTTGAGATACATTAGGGTTTGGAAAAAATTTGATGAAAGTGTAAAAGTAATTGCGGGAGGTTGCATCCAGTTACAATAAAATAATAATAATTTATTAAGATATAATGTAATGAAACTTGTCTGTAATAGTGCGAGATTTGTCGTTAAATAATATAATATGAAAAATCTAAAAAAATTAAGTTTCTTAGTATTGCTAATGACTTTTGTAATTTCTTGTGCCTGTATGAAAGATAAAAATACGATTTCAGGAAAAGTAGAATCGATAGAAAACGGAAAAGATGGTTACACAGCCAAAATCAATACCGATAAAAATGAGGTTTATTTTGCAACTGTAAGTATTGTAAATGTTGGAGGGCCACAAAACTACAAAAGGTTTAAAGAAGGTGATGAGGTTTCAGTAAAAGGAGAAATCTGGAAAACAGATACCGAAAAACATATCACAGTAAAGGAAATTGTTTCAGTGAAATAATTTTTTACCATTAAGAGATTAAGTTTATTAAGCTTTGTGCTAAAAATTTATTTACCATTAATAGATTAAGGTTATTAAGTGTTAAAGCTTAATTTTTTTAATCTTTTAATGGTTTTTTTATAATAAACGCAAAGTCTTAATATTATAGAGAAATCTTAATAATGGTAAAATGAAAATAAGCTTATGCTTTTAGTTTCACGCCAAAGCTTAATAATCTTAATATCTTAATGGTGAAATAAAAAAAAAACTTATGTTTTTAAGTTTATCGAATACTATCGTGCGAATGAGTTTGTACGCCGTTATTCCATAAAGTAAGAATATCTGTGGCAACAGCGGCACCACTTCCGGCAGCAATTGCCAATTGGCTTCTCCAACCCGCTAAAGTTCCAATAACATAAATGCCTTCGGCTACTTTATGATCGTCATTTTTAAGCTGAATACGTTGTTTTTCGGGTAATGCTTTTTTATGAGGTTCAATATATTGTGTCAAACCTTCGATGTCGAAAGTATTGGCAGAACCAATCCCAACAACGATATTTTTTGTTTGGTAGGAGTTTTTGTTTGTAGTAACAGTGAATTCAGGATAAGCTCCTTCTACTTTAATTACCTTCTCATTTGCGATTTGTGTAATATGCGGATAAGCAGTAGTTAAATCCTGTGTGCTTTCTGTAAGCAAATCAGATCCTAATTTACCTGGTGTTATGCCATAAGCATTGTAGAAAATTGCTTCTTGTAAAGAAGAATTCTTTTGATGTGTAAAAATTCCGATTTTTTTATCGGTAACAAAAGCTTTGTTTTTGGCGGATCCTAAAACAAGGGCACAAGATATGCCTGAAACACCTCCGCCAATAATTAAAACGTCAAACATAATATTATCGTCCGTTTGTTTTTTCTTCGATTCTTTTTGAAATTCTAAAGATTAAAAGAATCAATACGGCACAAAATGAAGCTGCGATTCCAATAAAAGCAACTACACTGTCTCCCTGAAAAGGATTTTTGAAGTCTAGCAACGTAATATTAAAAACAATTAAAGCCAATGCCAGAAGCACTAAGATTGAAGTAAAAATTTTCATAATGGTTGTTTATTTGCCTAAAATAATAAAGTAAAACTCTTAGATGTAAAAAATGTCCTTAAGTTGTATTTTAGAAATTTTATGGGGTAAATTTATAAAAATAAATGTTAGACAAACAAACCTTTAACATTAGCAGCAAATAATTTAACAGCAATCGCTAAAAGTATCACTCCAAATGTCTTGCGAACTACGCCAAGTCCGTTTTCTCCTAATAAATCCTCGATTTTTTTTGAAGATTTTAAAACGATATACACTAAAATAATATTTAGTAAAATGGCAATAATAATATTAATGGTGTGAAATTGAGATCGTAATGAAAGTAAAGTTGTCATTGTACCCGCTCCGGCAATTAACGGAAATGCTAATGGAACGATAGAGGCAGATCCTGGTTCTTCATCACGAAAAATCCTAAGTCCTAAAATCATCTCTAAAGCAAGAAAAAATAATACAAATGAGCCTGCAACGGCAAACGAATGCACATCTATACCAATCAGGTTAAGAAAACCTTCTCCCACAAAAAGAAAAACAATCATAATTGTTCCGGCAACAATTGTAGCTTTTTCAGATTCGATATGGCCCACTTTTGCTCTTAAGTTCACAATAATTGGTATAGAACCTACAATATCAATTACAGCAAAAAGTACCATTCCAACAGTAATGATTTCTTTATAGTCGATTTCTAGCATATTACTTTGATTTTAAGCGTTTAAAATTTTTGCAAAGGTAGATAATAAAGGTAGGTGTTTTTTTGACAGGATGTATTTTTGTTATAAAAACATGTTTTATTGGTTAAAAAAGTGATATTTGTAACAAATGATTCTTTTTACCAAAGAGATTCGTAGGGTTAATTGTTTTTTACCGCGGAGTTGCATAAAGTTTTTTCACAGAGTTTCGCAAAGTTTTAATTTTTTAAGGTTTACAAAGCTTTGGGTTTAAACTTTTGTAATTTTTAATAAATCTTTGTGTGTCTCTTTGGTAAAACTTTGTGCAACTCTGTGGTGAAATTATGCGGTAAAATTTAATTTCATATCATCTACTTTCTTTGCCTATCTTTGCACTTTATAAATTTCAGTATTTTATTATCATGTTTCAATTAGGAAAAACCATTATTTCAGAAGATATTCTTGAAAAAGAATTTGTGTGCAACTTGTCAGCTTGTAAAGGAGCTTGCTGTGTTGACGGAGATGCCGGTGCGCCCTTAAGCGAAGCAGAAACTAAAATAATGGAAGAAATCTACCCAAAGGTAAAACCATTTTTACGCAAAGAAGGAATTGCGGCTATCGAAGCGCAAGGAACTTGGGTAAAAGGAACTGATGGTGATCTTGAAACACCATTAATAGATGAAAAGGATTGTGCTTACGTTATTTTTGATGGTAAAACTGCACTTTGCGGAATTGAGCAAGCGTACAATCAGGGAATCGTAGACTGGAAAAAACCAGTTTCTTGTCATTTATATCCAATTAGGGTAAAAGACTTTACAGAATTTGCTGCAGTCAATTATGATAAATGGGATATTTGCGATGATGCTTGTTCTTTAGGGAAAGAATTAGAAGTTCCGGTTTATAAATTTGTCAAAGAGGCATTAATACGCCGTTTTGGTCAGGATTGGTATTTAGAGCTCGAAAAAGTCGCTGAAGAACTTAAAAAACAGTAAAAATTCAAGGGCCTTAGTTACCACTTTTTAGAGAGGTATTTTGACTCAAAAAATAAAGTTTTAACTCAAAAAAAAACTTTTAAAAACAATTTAAAATTTCTTGCTTTTTATCTCAAAAAGTCTATATTTTACGGGCTTCGAGTCTGTTTGTTTGGTTTTAAACCATTCATTTACAATAAATTAATTATTGTCTGAAAAATATCTCATTTTTTCACCTTTGTTAAAAACTACGCCGAATTGTGAATAAGTTTGGCTTTCTTTTTTAGCGATAATTGACAATCTTTGTAGTCTATTGAATTAGCAGAAATTCAATACAAAAATTAAATAAAAAATACCATGTCACAAGTCGAGCCAATATTACAAGAAAATAAAAATCGTTTCGTTATTTTTCCTATCAAACATCATGATATTTGGGAATGGTATAAGAAAATGGAGGCTAGTTTCTGGACTGCTGAAGAAATCGATTTGCACCAGGACTTGACAGACTGGAACAATAAACTTAGTGACGACGAAAGATATTTCATTAAACATATATTAGCATTCTTTGCTGCTTCTGACGGAATCGTAAACGAAAACCTTGCTGAGAACTTTGTAAACGAAGTGCAGTATGCAGAGGCGAAGTTTTTCTACGGTTTTCAGATCATGATGGAAAACATTCACAGTGAAACTTACTCTTTATTAATTGACACTTACGTGAAAGATGAAGCGGAGAAAGCAGAATTGTTTAATGCTTTGGAAGTTTTTCCTGCAATTAAGAAAAAAGCAGACTGGGCCTTAAAGTGGATTGAATCTGATTCATTCGCTGAAAGATTAATTGCTTTTGCTGCAGTTGAAGGAATTTTCTTTTCAGGAGCTTTCTGTTCTATTTATTGGTTGAAAAAACGTGGTTTAATGCCAGGTTTAACTTTTTCTAACGAGTTGATTTCCCGTGACGAAGGTGTACATTGTGACTTTGCAGTACACTTACACAATCACCATTTGATCAATAAAGTGCCAAAAGAAAGAATTAAAGAAATCATTGTAGACGCATTAGATATCGAAAGAGAATTTGTTACAGAATCACTTCCGGTAAGTTTAATAGGGATGAATGCTGTTTTAATGACACAATACTTAGAATTCGTTGCCGATAGATTATTAGTAGAATTAGGTTGCGAGCGTGTATATGGATCAGCGAATCCGTTTGATTTCATGGACATGATCTCACTTCAGGGAAAAACCAATTTCTTTGAAAAACGTGTTGCCGAGTATCAAAAATCTGGTGTGATGAACACAGATAGCGATGCTCAGAAAATTTCATTCGATGCAGATTTTTAGAGCAAAAATAATGTAGCGTTACCTCGAAACGCTGCAAAAGATTAAAATCATTTTTTTAAAGATTGAATCTCTTTTCCCAAATCGCAGATTCAATAACAATTTTTAATGCCTTTTCGATCTGATTTCAGATCGGGAACACACAACTATTGAGAATTTCATAATTCTCAAAAAATAATTTAAAAACACGCAATGTTTAAGTGCTGGAATTCGTTTTCTAGTGTCTTTCATTTTTTCAATAACTAAAATAGTAAGCTTATGTATGTAGTAAAAAGAGATGGCCACAAAGAGCCCGTAATGTTTGATAAGATTACAGAAAGAATCAAAAAATTGTGTTACGGCTTGAATGAGCTTGTAGATCCTGTTAAGGTAGCCATGAGAGTTATCGAAGGATTGTATGATGGGGTTTCAACTTCTGAACTGGATAATCTTGCGGCAGAAACGGCGGCTTCTATGACAATTGCGCACCCTGATTATGCACAATTGGCAGCACGTGTGGCAATTTCAAACCTACATTCAAATACAAAAAAATCGTTCTCAGAAACGATGAAAGATATGTACCTTTACGTAAATCCAAGAAATGGGCAAGAAGCTCCGTTGCTTTCGGATGAAGTATTCAAAGTAATTCAGGAAAACTCAGCTTTCCTTGATTCTCATATTATTTATACAAGAGATTTCAATTACGATTACTTTGGTTTCAAAACTTTAGAGCGTTCGTATTTACTGAAAATAAATGGAAAAATCGTCGAAAGACCACAACATATGTTGATGCGTGTTTCGGTTGGTATTCACCTTGACGATTTAAAGTCGGTAATTGAAACGTACGATTTAATGTCTAAAAAGTTCTTTACGCATGCAACGCCAACGTTGTTTAATGCAGGAACTCCAAAACCACAAATGTCTTCTTGTTTCCTTTTGGCAATGCAGGATGATAGTATTGATGGTATTTATGATACTTTAAAACAAACGGCTAAGATCTCGCAATCTGCGGGAGGAATTGGTCTTTCTATTCATAACGTTCGTGCGACAGGATCTTACATTCGTGGTACAAACGGAACTTCAAACGGAATTGTGCCAATGTTGAGAGTTTTCAACGATACGGCACGTTACGTAGATCAGGGTGGTGGAAAACGTAAAGGAAGTTTTGCGATTTACATCGAAACATGGCATGCTGATATCTTCGAATTTTTGGATTTGAAGAAAAATACAGGAAAAGAAGAAATGCGTGCAAGAGATTTATTCTTCGCTATGTGGACTTCAGATTTATTCATGAAACGTGTACAGGAAGATGCGTCTTGGACTTTAATGTGTCCGAATGAATGTCCTGGACTATACGATGTTTACGGAGAAGAATTCGAAGCCATGTATTTGGATTATGAATTTAGAGGAAAAGGTAGAAAAACCATTCGCGCACGTGAATTATGGGAGAAAATCCTTGAATCACAAATCGAAACAGGAACGCCTTATATGTTGTACAAAGATGCAGCAAACCGTAAATCAAATCACAAGAATTTAGGAACAATTCGTTCTTCAAACTTGTGTACTGAGATTATGGAGTACACTTCTAAAGATGAGATTGCAGTTTGTAATTTAGCTTCTATTTCGTTGCCAATGTTTATTGAAAACGGAAAATTCGATCACCAGGCTCTTTACAATGTTACCAAACGTGTAACTCGTAACCTGAACAAAGTAATCGACAGAAACTATTATCCGGTAAAAGAAGCTGAAAACTCAAACTTACGTCACCGTCCGGTAGGATTAGGTGTTCAAGGTTTAGCTGATGCTTTTATCATGTTGCGTATGCCGTTTACAAGTGATGAAGCAAAAGCATTAAACCAGGAAATTTTCGAAACTTTATACTTCGCAGCTGTAACCGCTTCTATGGAAATGGCAAAAGAAGAAGGACCATATTCTACATTTGCAGGTTCTCCAATGTCACAAGGAGAATTCCAATACAATATGTGGGGAATGAAAGATGAAGAATTATCAGGCCGTTGGGACTGGGCTTCATTAAGAAAAGAAGTAATGGAACACGGAGTTCGTAACTCATTATTAGTTGCGCCAATGCCAACAGCTTCGACTTCACAAATTCTTGGAAACAACGAAGCTTTCGAACCCTATACATCAAACATTTACACACGTCGTGTATTGTCTGGAGAATTCATCGTAGTAAACAAACACTTACTTCACGATTTAGTAGACAGAGGTTTATGGAACGAAACATTGAAACAAGAAATCATGCGTCATAACGGATCAGTTCAAAATATTGATGTGATTCCGCAAGACCTGAAAGAATTATATAAAACAGTTTGGGAAATGTCGATGAAAGACATTATCGATATGTCACGTCAAAGAGGTTACTTTATTGACCAATCGCAATCGTTGAACTTGTTCATGCAAGATGCAAACTATTCTAAACTTACGTCAATGCACTTTTACGCTTGGCAATCAGGTTTAAAAACAGGAATGTATTACTTGAGAACGAAATCAGCTGTTGATGCGATTAAATTCACATTAAACAACGATAAAAAAGAAGAAGATGCACCGGTAACTTTAGTTCCGGAAACAGAAGCAATCAGCGTTGAGGATTATAAAGCAATGCTTTTAAAAGCACAAGCTGCAGAGCCTGATGATTGTGAAATGTGTGGAAGTTAATTTTAGAATTTAGATCTGAGATTTTAGATTTTTAAAAAATATTTATAAAAGCAGTTATTGTAATGATAGCTGCTTTTGGTTTAAATTGGCATTTTATTGTCAAATTGGATTATAAACAACATTTAAAGTATTAAGTCAATATGTAGCTTATGAAAAAATGGACTAAAGAAAGCGCGTTACAAGCAGTAAGAAATTTGATAGAACAAATTAGTATTGCACAAAGTGAAGGTAGAGATTCAGAACAACATATAAGGTGGCTAGCGAATGCTTTAAGAATTCTTGAAGAAATTTTTGGCGGTAAATCAAGATATTATTTAACATTAGCAAGTTATAAATGGCGCGAGACTGGAGCTATGATGTTAGATGCTTATGATATGGAGTATCAAATGGAACGAATGCATAATGATGCTTTTTATTCTCAAATGAAACAAGCAAAAGGGTTGCTTTTGGCAGCTGAAGATCAATTAAGAGATAGTGAAATTTCTGAAGTTTACGACGGGAAAGATACTCCTCAAGAAACTAGTGAAATAATTAAAATTATTAATCTTGGAGAGAAAAAGTTGAGAAAATTAATTCGTAATTCACCAGAAAGGGAAAAAGAAATTCAAGAAAAATTTGAAGATTTGTTGATTGCGAATGAGATCGAATATTCAAAGGAACATCCACATATAGAGTATTCAAGTAAGAAATATATTCCTGATTTTAGTTTTGAAAAATTAGATCTAGCAGTAGAAATAAAGCTCTGTAAACTTGAAGAAAAAAGCTTAATTGCTCAGATTAATGATGATATTTTAGCTTATAGATTAAAATTTAAAAACATTTTGTTTATAATTTATGATTTAGGTAATAAAAAAGAAGTGTATTCTACTATTGAATTCAAAAAATGGTGGATAGCAAAAATGCGAAATGATGAATTTCCGTTACGCGAAAAAATGGCTTGTTTTTGGCACAATCATTTTGTTTCTACCGCTCCA
>Ga0247813_10000365_pt1 | contig 46059 bp, 43 predicted proteins | sample UWRJL169409C1_FD_180719 | JGI IMG/M metagenome (GOLD analysis project Ga0247813, IMG submission 180719) | Plant litter microbial communities from Arlington Agricultural Research Station in Wisconsin, United States - UWRJ-L169-409C-1 | ecosystem: Environmental > Terrestrial > Plant litter >... | reverse complement strand
CCAATACCTTCTACTCTTACTTAGCTTTTATAGCACCTAATTCAAATGCCAGCCTATCTCTTCTAAAAAACAATTTAGAAACTTTTTATCAAAAAGGAACTATAGAAAACAAACCCGATATTGTTCTTGACAACAATCAGATCGATATTATTTTTGATGATGATTATCAGCTTCATATTGCATTTTCTGAAGAAGAATATGTAAATGACGAAGCCGTCGAACTGGCAGAACAATACGAATTTGACTGGAATGAAAATGTTTTTGATAAAGCCAAATTAGAAACCTGCCATAAAAGATTCGAAATTTGGGGCGATGACGATTTTGATATGGATTATTTTAATGATAGTTTATTCGTAATCGAAGAAATAGAAAATTTTAGCGATGTCATTATTTTTGCGATGCAATAATTATTTTGAGTTTAGAAGACATTCTTTGTTTTACCTGAGATTTACTATGCAATATTAATAAAATGTAAACTTTTAAGAAATTACAAAAACAATACGCAACCTTTTAAAGCTTTTTACATCTTTTTATTAAACCAATGTAAAAATCTATGACTATGAAAAAATTATTTCTCTTATTCGCAATTGTCTTATTTTGTTCTTGTAATAACGATGATAATCACAATTCATCTCAAAACCAATTAGAAGGAAAATGGAGCCTACTGAATATTTCAGGTGGAATTAATCCCCAATATTCGCCAAAACCTGAACAGCAAATTACAATTGAGTTTGCTCATAATATCTTAAAAACATATAACAAAGGAACTCTAACTAATACTCAGACTTTTTCTTATCAAACAAAAAAATCAATTTTTGGTGGTATCAAAAAAATGATAGCGATTCAAAGTAATCTAATAGCAAACGATATTCCTAAACTGCAATCTTTTGAAATTAAAGGTGATAAATTATACTTAAAAGATGAATGTTACGATTGTTATAGTTACGAATACTCCCGAATAGAATAAATGTTACAGCCTTATAAACAAGATTAAATAAAAACTATGTTATCTTTTTTTAAATCCGCTTTCAGCAATAAACCTGAAAGTGGATTTTTTGTTTTATCAATTTCCTTTTTAGTATCATGCTATCTCATCTTTATTTTGGTTTTAATTTGTATTTTCGTTCAAAAAGAAAAACGATCACCTAACACTACATCATGGAAGAAACAATACTCGAAAAATCAGTTTTTGAAGAAGTCCCAACAGAAAAAATTTATACTGAAAAAGCAATTTGTATTGGAACATTTTTAGGAGGTCCCATAGTTGCAGGGTATTTTATAGCCGAAAACTTTAAGGTTTTTGGTGATTTCGCCAAAGTAAAAAGAACCTGGATTATCACCATATTGGCAAGCATACTTATTTTTGGTTTAATATTTATGATCCCCGAAGATGTTAATATTCCTAATGTTATATTTCCAATTATTTACATGGGAATCGCAGCTTACTTCACAAAAAAATATCAGGAAGAAAATATAGCCAAACATATCGAAAATGGTGGCGAAGAATATAATTGGTGGCGAACGATTGGTATTTCTCTTATTGGATGTATCGTTACTCTTGGTGCAATATTTGGAATCGCCTTTGCGAATGAAGCTGCCAGCGGAAGACTTACAGAGTCGACTAAGACATATGGCAATATGAATCATGAAATTGCGTATCAGAGTAATATCAATGAAAATGAAGCAGATAAAATTGCTGAAGCTTTTGAGAAAACAACTTTTTTTGATGACGCTATAACGAAATATGTGTATCTGGAAAAAATAAATAACAATTACGAGATTTCTATTTCCTGCAACGAATCAATTAAAGATGATATAGCAGCTTCGCAAACTTTCGTTTACTTAAGAAACGATATGCAAAAGTTTTTTCCAAACAATAAAATTATCTTTAAACTTGTTGTTAATGACCTTGATAATGTGGTAAAACGGATCGAGTAAAATAATCACAAGACATGAACAAACCCGTTGAAGATCAAGAAATAGATGACACAACAATTGTAGGTAATCCTAATTTACTATTACTTGGCTTAGGTATTTTTGCGTTTTTACTTTCTATAACTATTGCTTATTTTACTTTTAATCCTAAATATTTTACTGAGATTAACGTAGAGAATATTTTAGTTTGGGTATTTGCGGGCTTCATTGCATTATTCGCTTTTTTAAGCATTTATCTGATCCTAACTTTAAAGAAAGTTACGCTCACCAATACTGGTTTAAACATTTCATATCCCTTTTTAAATTCATCAACCGATATTATTTTTGATGATGTGTGCAAAGTTTATGATCAGGATTACAATATAAAAGGTTCACACAATTACAGATTATACGATATTTATAAAGGGAAAAAGACGATCATAGAAATTTATAATGCTAAAAACATTGTGATTACTTCGCTCGAAGTTACCAACTATGCTATTCTTGCTCAAAATTTAAAGAACATTACAAAGTCTTATTTTAAGGTAAAGACACATTATTACGAGAATATTGTAAACACGCAGCGTTATGGCTGGTTTGTGTTTTGGGTGTTCTTTATTTATTTTTTAATAGCTTACATTATTTATAAAAAATATTCCTGATCAATTACACTTCATAGGATTAGAAGATTAAACAATCGTCATTAATTCTTCAGCCCTTTTCATCAGCATTTTCGATTTAGCGAATCAGTAAAATCAGCGTCTAATTTTGACGCGGATAAAACAGATTTACTTCGTAAAAACGCTGATAAAAAACGGATTTTATTTGTAATAATTTTATTTCTAAAAGCTTAACTTAATGACATTGGGCCCCGAAAGCCATACAGCAGAACAAATGGTGTTGCTAAAAATGATGATTTCTGCTACTTAAAATGAAATCTAAAAAACCAAAAAACCTGTCTGATTTAGCCCTCAAAATTGTCCGCTAAAAACCCTAAAGCATTGGTTTTTAAAAAGTAAATTTGATTTACTAATTTCTAAAATTAAAAAAGATGAGTGCAACAGGTTTTACCACAAGTATAAAAGTAGACCAATCCCCTAAAGAAGTTTTTGATGCCGTTACAAATGTTCGGGGTTGGTGGTCTGAAGAAATTGAAGGCAATACCGCTCAACTTAATGATGTATTCGATTATCATTATGAAGATATTCATCGTTGCAAAATAAAACTGATTGAAGTAATTGAGAATGAGAAAATCGTTTGGCTGATCGAGAAAAACTATTTTAAATTTACAGAAGATAAAACGGAATGGACAGATACAAAACCTACTTTTGAAATCTCTGAAAAAGACGGAAAAACCGAACTTAAGTTTACGCATTTTGGCTTGGTTCCGGAATACGAATGTTTTGAAATCTGCAGGGATTCGTGGACAAATTATATTCAGAATAGTCTGCAAAAGCTTATCACAACCGGAAAAGGCGAACCAAATGCAAGCGGAAAACCGCAAACAGAAAATGAAAAAAAATTGTCTGCAAAATAACTTTTAGTCCTTTCCTCCCACTTTTTGACTACGATAATAATAGTTTTGACTACAGCTGTTGTTTGAATGTTACGCAACTTTGTAATATAAAATTTAAACAGATGAAAATTATAATTACAGGTTCTTTAGGGAACATTAGCAAACCATTAGCACAAGAGTTAGTGCAAAAAGGACATGAGGTTACTGTGATTAGCAGCAGTACTGAAAAGCAAACCGAAATTGAAGCTCTTGGAGCTTTGGCAGCAATAGGTTCTGTTGAAGATGCCGCTTTTCTAACGAAAGCTTTTACAGGCGCAGATGCCGTTTATTGTATGATTCCGCGAGCCAATTATTTTGATCCCAATCTGGATCTCGAGGCTTTTACACGCGAAATTGGGAATAATTATGCCGAAGCTATCAAAAATTCCGGTGTAAAACGTGTGGTGTTTTTAAGCAGTATTGGTGCTCACTTAGAACAGAATTCGGGAATAATTCAGCGTTATAATGAGATCGAAGCTGTTTTGAAAAAGCTTCACGATGTTTCGATTACGTTTATGCGCCCAACTTCTTTCTTTTATAATTTACTCGCCTATATCCCGTCGATCAAATCGCAGGGCTTTGTTGCAGCCAATTATGGTGGCGACAGAATGATTCCGTGGGTTTCTCCCAATGATATTGCAGCTGCAATTGCTGAGGAAATCATAACGCTGCGTGAAGGTAAAACTGTACGTTATGTTTCGAGCGAAGAATTAACAGGTGATGAAACAGTTCGCATTTTGGGAGAAGCAATAGGTAAACCGGATTTAAAATGGGTTGTAATCACTGATGAAGAAACATTAAATGGTTTAATAAACGCAGGGATGCAGCCTAAAATCGCCGAAGGTTTGGTCGAAATGTACGCCGGACTTTATAACGGTATATTGGGCGAAGATTACATTAAAAACAGACCGGCAGTAAAGGGAAAAACAAAACTGGCAGATTATGCCAAAGAATTTGCTGCTATTTATAACCAAAAATAAGTACCTTAGATTATGGCAAATCATCAACCGCACCGTATAAAAAGTATCAGCGAATTTCATGAGTTTAGGGATTTGCCCAAACCTGAACATCCGCTGGTAAGCGTTTATAATTTTGAAGATCTAAAACATCTAAACAAAGATGAACCTAAAAGTTTGATGCTTGATTTTTATTCGATTGCATTAAAACGCCATGCCAATGCAACCATGCGTTATGGTCAGCAGGAATACGATTTTAATGAAGGTGTTTTGTTGTTTATTGCACCAGGTCAGGTTTTTTCTATTGAAGGAAATGCCGAGTTACAACACACAGGATGGTCATTATTGATTCATCCTGATTTTTTATGGAATACGTCTTTGGCAAAAAAAATTAAGCAGTACGAATACTTTGGCTATTCGGTTCATGAAGCTTTGCATCTGTCTGATAAAGAAGAAAAGATGATTGTTGGCCTTATAAAAAATATCCGCCAGGAATATCAGTCCAATATTGATAAATTCAGCCAGGATGTTATTATTGCCCAAATCGAATTATTGCTTACTTACGCAGAACGTTTTTACAATCGCCAGTTTATAACCCGAAAAATAAGCAATCATCAGATTCTGGCTCGTTTAGAAAACTTACTCGACGATTATTTTGCGAGTGAATCTCTGGACAAAAAAGGTTTGCCAACTGTACATTATATTGCCGAAACCCTAAATGTTACGCCCAACTATTTAAGCGGATTGCTCAAATCGCTTACAGGCCAAAGCACACAGCAGCATATACACGACAAACTGATCGAAAAAGCCAAAGAAAAACTTTCGACAACTAATTTATCAATTAGTGAAATTGCTTTTGAACTGGGTTTCGAACATCAGCAATCTTTTAGCAAATTGTTTAAAACCAAAACAAATACCTCTCCTTTAGAATTCAGACAAGCTTTTAATTAAAATAGCATCTATAATTTTCATAAATTCGTTATTCTTAAATCAAGTTTATGAATCCGATTTTTAAAAATACTTTGGCCGTCCTTATTGGCCTTTTTGTTGGAAGTATTGTCAATATGGCTATTATTTTAATGAGCAGTTCGGTTATTCCTCCTCCAAAAGGTGCAGATGTTACTACTATGGAAGGATTAAAAGCAACAATGCATTTATTTGAACCTAAACATTTTATTTTTCCTTTCCTTGCACATGCCATCGGAACTTTTGCCGGTGCAGCAACAACAGCTTTAATTGCCGCCACTCGAAAAACAGAATTGGCTTTGGTAATTGGTTCTTTCTTTTTGTTAGGAGGTATTGTTAATGTTTTTACATTGCCGTCACCCATTTGGTACAACATACTAGATGTCGTATTTGCCTACTTGCCAGTGGCTTATTTGGCTAGAAAGTTAGTCGTTTCAAAATAATATTAATTTTTAAATTTTTCAAAATGAACGAGAAATCAGTTTTACGAAAACCTGCAAAAATGTGTTACGAGCATATTGGAGGAAAATTGGGTCAGTTACTTGTAGAAAATTTTACTGAAAAAGGCTGGATTGCCAAAAATAAACCCCTTGATAAAAATTATTACATTACTGATCTTGGACAAAAGGAATTTGAAAAATTAGGTATTGATATTTCGCAAATCAAGTCAGAAGATTTATAAAATAAAAAGAATGAAAAAAGTTGGACTTGTAGGCGGAACCAGTTGGGTTTCGACAATGGATTATTATAAATTCATAAACGAAGGCATCAATAAAAAACTAGGCGGATTGCAATTCGCAGAATGCCTGATTTATTCTTTGAATTTTGCTGATATCCAGGAAAAAACCTGGCCAAACTCATACGAACTGCTATTGAATGCATGCTTAAGTCTACAAAAAAGCGGTGTTGACGCTATTGTTTTGTGCGCCAATACAGCGCATATGCATGCGGACAAAATCGAAAAAGAAATTGGGTTGCCATTGATTCATATTGGTACTGAAACCGCAAAAGCCATAACACAAGAGAAAATTACCACTGTTGGCCTTTTAGGAACTTCGTTTTCTATGGAAATGGATTTTTATAAAGACCGTCTGAAAAGTTTTGGATTAAATGTATTGATTCCCGAAAGTCAGGAAACTCGAAACTATATCCAGCACGTTTTAAAACAAGAATTAGGAAAAGGAGTTATAAATCCGGAATCGAAACAAAATTATATTAAAATTGCCAACGAACTAATCGACAGTGGCGCCGAAGGGATTATTTTAGGCTGTACCGAAATTCCGTTATTAATCGATCAATCTGATTTTTCTGTTCCTGTTTTTGATACCACAAAAATACATTCTGATGCTATCGTAAACTTTATGCTTGCTTCAACTTAAATTATAATTTATGAGTTATTTTGGCGGACTGGGCTCTGGAAAAGGTTGGAACAAATTCAATTTTATTCTTACACCCAAGGAATTTGAATCTATTTTCAGAGAACTTAAATTTTACTTTGTCATTACCAATACAAGCGTTGCCATAAATTACAAAGCAACGGATAAGACGTACATATTTGATAGTTATAAAGATTTTTTTAATGAAATTTTAATTGGAAAAACAGCATTAGACCAAAAAAAACAATGGTCTTATGAGAAAAAAATCAGAATTTCTATTACTGATGATCTTCATAAAATTAACTTTAAAGAAATTATAGATAAACAAGGATTACGGTCTGATGAATTTAAATTAGTCGATCCTACAGAGCCGGTAATCAACATTAGCCCTTTTTATCTTACCTTTTCAAAGGATAAGGAAAGTTTAAGCATCGCTTACATGAATAACGAAGGCACAATAGGTTTAGAACTGACTTATCCAAAAGTGGTAAGCTTTTCTACAGATAAATTTAATTCTGTTGTTGATACCAGTCAATTCAACAATACGCTTTTATTTAATGATTTAATAAAAAACATAAAAGCATTATCTGCTAAAGCAAAATTGCAAAGCAGTACAAAACTATATCGACCAAATTTTTGGATTAGTCCTGAAGCCAAAAAGCTCATTAATGAAAATCACTATTTAAAATCGAACTTATTAAGTATCATTTAATACCACAAAATCGGATATGAAAAAGACTTTAAAACTATTGTTACTTCTGTTAGTTTCAGTTTCATTACTAAACTGCGCTTCTTTTTCTACTAAAGATTTCAAAAATGATTGCACTAAAATAAATGAAAGTAATCTTCTTTCGTTTAACGGAAAATATTCTTTTTATCCCGTAAAAAAATTCGACAAAAAAAATCCGGATTCACAATATGATATTTCCCAAAACATCATCAACTCTTATAATTACATCACAAACGATATCCTAAAATTTGACGATAAAGATTCTATTGTAAAAGGCCTTACTGAATATCATATCGAATTAAATCTCATTAACAATACGGATTTAGACGTTGCATTGTTTAAAAACAATAAAAGCATAAAAAAACAGCAAATAAAAGGCGAGCTGAAAAAAGACGGCATGTTTTATCTAGATAACAAATACCTGAAATGCAACGGAATACCTTATCTTTTTGGTGGATGCAATAACAATAAAAGACGCATTACGCTTTCTAAAAACAATAATCTAATTATAAACGAAGCCTTAGATAATACTGGGGCACTGTTATTTATTTTTTGGGCTGGCCAAAGTTATAATGGTGTGTATGAATTTAAGCGTTTAGAATAAAATAGTAATCTCTTTTTGATTTTCTTAAATTCTTATTTTATAACTTAGTTAGCTTTTAAAATTTTAAAATCATGACTAAGAAAGAAATAGCCCAGGACTTTTTAAAACTCGCTGCAAACGGGCATTCTCACGAAGCATTTCGTTTGTATGTTGGTGAAAAGTTTAAACATCATAATGCTTATTTTAAAGGTGATGCCGATACATTGATGCTGGCAATGGAAGAATCTACAAGAACAAACCCGAATAAAGTTTTTAAAATTCATCATATTCTTGAAGATGGAAATTTGGTCGCCGTGCATTCGCATTTAAAACAAACTCCGGTAGAACTAGGTTTTGCAGTGGTTCATATTCTTAAATTCAAAGCCGATAAAATTGTAGAACTATGGGATTTGGGACAACCCATTCCGAAAGAAACTATTAACGAAAATGGAATGTTCTGATTTTAACCGCAAAGAACGCAATGTTTTTTTACTTACGGAGTTTTATAAATTAGTAAAGTTCGCAAAGCTTCGTATTGATGTAGTTTTATGGTGAATTTACCGCAAAGAACGCTAAGTTTTTTTAGTAATCAGGAAGTTTAAAAACACAAAGTTCGCAAAGCTTTGTATTGATCCAGCTTTACGAACTCTGCCAATTTATAAAATACTTCAGTAAAAAACATTGCGCTCTTTGCGGTAAAAAAAATCACAATTTGACCTCAACTAAAACACAAAGTTCGCAAATCTTTGTATTAATCTAGCTTTGCGAACTTTGCTAATTTATAATTACATAAATAAAAAACATTGCGCTCTTTGCGGTAAAATCACAGTTAAGTTGGCAGCAAAGAGATTAAACCCGAGACTGAAAAACCTGAAACTTGAAACTTGAAACAAAAAAAATAAAAAATGACTTCCAATCTTCGAATTACCTTTATATTATCCTCTATTCTCTTATTTTCCAGCAGTTTTTTATCTGCTCAGAAAAAAAACAATTATGCCGCTCAAATTGATAGTTTGATAAGTGTAAGCAATCCAATATTTAATGGCGTTGTACTGATCGCTAAAAATGGAAAAACAGTTTACAGTAAAGTATATGGTTTTACTAATTTTCAAACCAGAAAATATTTAAAAACAGACAGCCAATTTGAAATCATGTCGAATACAAGACAAATCACGGCTGTTTTAATCTTAAAAGAAGCAGAACAAGGCCGAATTGATTTACAGGCTCCCATAAAAAAATATTTACCTCAATTGAACCAAACCTGGGCAGAATCTGTAACGGTTCACCAACTTTTAAATCATACGCATGGAATTATCGATTTGACAAAACCGCTTTTGTTTAAACCGGGAAGTGACTTTAAATACGGAGATTTAGGATATAGTTTACTGGGAAAAATACTGGAATCTGTTACTAAAAAAAGCTATTACGAAGTAGCCAATTCATTTTTTAAAGAGCTAAAAATGAAAAATACACTCTGTTTTTCTGCAGCGCCAATTAAAAAATTAGTTTCTGGTTACGTCAACAACAATAATGCTTTTAAGTTAGTTTCAAGATCTATGATTACTATTGAAAGTACTTCTTCTAACGGTATTGTTTCAACTGCAGGCGATTTAGCTATCTGGAATGAAAATCTGCATAAAGGAAAACTGCTGCAACCAGAAACGTATCAATTACTGTTTAAGTACAATATAACAGCTCAAAATAGTTTCTTCGGACCAGAAAAAGTAGGTTACGGATATGGTTTTAGAATTGTAGATAAAGAACCAATAAAATATGTTGGTCACACAGGCTTGGGGGATGGTTTTTCTTCTGTAAATTTATATTTTCCTGAAAGTGATGTGAGTTTAATTATTCTAGAAAACCAAATGAATCAAAATCGTGATTTGTTTTACGCTAACGAAGTGAAAATTAAAAATATTCTGCTGAAAAGCAATTTGCTAAACAAAAAATAAAACACAATGGCAAAGAATAAAACTACCGAAACCAATGAAAGTATTACTGATTTTATAAATACTTTTGTTGAAGATGAAACCAAAAGAAATGATGCTTTTGAACTCATCAAAATAATGCAGGAACTAACCCATTTTGAACCCAAAATGTGGGGACCAAGTATTATTGGTTTTGGGAGTTATCATTATAAATATGCCAGCGGTCACGAAGGCGATGCACCTCTTGTGGGGTTTTCTCCCAGAAAAGCAGCCATTTCGCTTTATGTTTATACTTCACCAGACGATAGAGACGAATTGCTTTCTAAACTAGGAAAACATAAAGCTTCAAAAGGTTGTATTTATATTAAAAAATTAGCCGACATCGATGTTGAAGTTTTAAAAGATTTGGTTTTACATTCTTTAGAAAATTTAAAAAAATTATATCCCTCAAATTAAATACCACCATGATTCTGACCGTAATAATTCTTTTGTTCGCCATTCTTATTTTTGTTTCACAACATCCCAGATATGGTAAAAAGCCATCAGGAGAAAGATTGGCCTTAATACAAAAATCACCCAACTATAAAAACGGAAAATTCGAAAATCAAAGCTTTACTCCTGAACTTGCCGAAGGCTATAGTTTCTCTAAAGTTTTCTTTGACTTTTTATTTAAAAAAGTAGACCGTAAAACTCCAACAGATAGTATTCCGTCTGTAAAAACAAATCTGCATGAACTTCCTGTCGATCAGGATGTTTTGGTTTGGTTTGGACATTCCTCCTATTACATTCAGCTTGAAGGAAAACGATTTCTGATTGATCCCGTTTTTAGCGGTAACGCTTCTCCTATTTACGGCACCACAAAAGCTTTTAAAGGAACTGATATTTACACCGCTGATGATATTCCTGAAATTGACTATTTATTTATTACGCACGATCATTACGATCATCTTGATTATGCCACAATCAAAAAGTTACAATCCAAAATAAAAAAAGTAGTTTGCGCTCTTGGCGTTGGATCGCATTTAGAATTTTGGAAATTTCCCAAAGAAATTATCATCGAAAAGGACTGGAACGAAAAAATAGAATTAGATCAGAATCTCACGCTTTATACCACTCCGTCAAGACATTTTTCGGGCAGGAGCATCGATCGCTGTAATACACTTTGGACATCGTTTGTGTTAGAAGCTAACAATTTTAAAATGTATCTGGGCGGCGACAGCGGTTACGATACGCATTATGCTGAAATTGGTAATAAATTTGGTCCTTTCGATATCGCCCTTCTCGATAACGGACAATATAATCCAGCCTGGAAATACATTCACAATCTACCGGAAGATGTCATAAAAGCCATGAAAGAGATAAAGGCAAAAAGAGTTTTTCCGGTTCATAATTCAAAATTTCCATTATCTCTCCATTCCTGGGACGAACCTTTGATAAAAATAACCGAATTGAATGCCGCTTCAGAAAATCCTATTCCGTTAATTACTCCAAAAATCGGGCAATTAGTAGAACTCAGAAACGAAAAACAGGAATTCCAACAATGGTGGAAAGGAGTTAAGTAATTTTTGATTGTAGATTGTAGATTGAAAACTGCGATCTAAACTGAACCAAAACACCATAGTTTGTCATCCTGACGAAGGAAGGATCACACTAGTTTATCGACAAAGAATCTCGACAATCTTTGCAGAGTTTCTTGTGTGATCCTTCCTTCGTCAGGATGACAAGATTAACAAAAAATTGGAATGCAATTCAGAACCAGAAACTTGAAACAAAAAACCATGAACCAAAAAATATACTTTTTAGCAATTGCTTTTCTCATTACCCTAAATAGCTTCTGCCAAAATACTTATGTCTTTCTGGGAAGTTACAACCGGGATCTCACCGCAGAATCTATTCAGGTGTATCAATTAGATACTGTAAAAGGAAAACTGAACAAAATAACCTCAGCAAAAAATATCATCAATCCCTCCTATTTGACTTTATCGCCAAACGGAAAATTTCTTTATGCTTGTACTGATACAAAAACTCCAAATGCAGGAAGTGTAAGCAGTTTTGAATTTAATCCTGAGAGCAAATCCCTGACTTTTTTGAACAAACAATCCAGTGGCGGCGAAAATCCGGTTTATCTATCGGTTCACAAAAGCGGAAAATGGCTGGTAAATGGTAATTACAACGAAGGAAGTGTTTCCGTTCATCCGATATTAGAAAATGGAAAAATAGATACGATTGCACAAAATTTTCAATATTCAGACGGAAGCGTCAATAAAGAAAGACAAACAAAATCCCATGTACATTCGACTGTATTTTCACCTCAAAATGATTATTTGTTTATGCCTGATTTAGGTGCCGATAAAATTCGCTGTTACCGTTTTGATGCCACTCAAAAACAACCTTTGATAGCAACAAAAGTTCCTTTTACCAAAACAGATTTAGATGCAGGCCCAAGACATTTTACATTTCACCCAAATGAAAAATTGGGTTATTGTATTGAAGAAATGGCAGGCGCAATAAGTGTTTACGAATATCAGGATGGAACTTTAAAACAAATCCAGCGTATTAATACACATCCGGACACCATAACTGCGGGGTTTGAAAGTTCAGACATTCATATTTCGCCCGACGGAAAATTTCTTTACGCAACAAATAGAGGAAAAGAAAACAACATTGCCATTTTTTCTATTAATGAAAAAGGGCTTTTGAAAAACATTGGTTATCAATCGACTTTAGGAAATCATCCAAGAGTTTTTGCCCTTGATGAAAGCGGAAAGTTTTTAATTGCCACCAATGTCAATTCCGGGAACGTAGTAGTTTTTAAACGAAATCAAAAAACCGGATTGCTTAAAAAAGTGGGAAATGAAGTTAAAATGGAGAATGTTTCCTGTGTTCAGATTAAGAAAATATAATCACATTTTACGTCATTGCGAAGAACAAAGCAAGCTCAAGTGCTGCATCTGCAAAGTTTATAGTATTGTGATTTCGAACACAGATGACACGGATTCACAAGCGAGGACACAGATTATCGCGGATTTACAATCGTTTGGTATTTATGCAAAAGCAGAAATTACACACAATTTATAAATCATTTATAATTCCTATAATCTGTGGCAAAAAACTTCTTTGTGGAAAACTAAAGTCAAATTTTTATTTTAAATTCGTGGTCCTCCGTCAAAATTAGTGACAAACGAAAATTTTAAACTTTATAAAATGGCAAAATCAACGTTCAATTTACAACCTGAAATTTTAGAAGACGACATTACTAAATTAATTCCGTTACAGGAAAGTGATTTTGAAGCACTTTATCAAGTAGCCTCAGATCCATTAATTTGGGAACAACATCCAATCAAAGAACGATATAAAATAGAAGTTTTCAGACCCTTTTTTGATGCGGCAATCAATTCAAAAAGTGCTTTTTTGATTTTGGATAAACAAACCAATGAAATTGTAGGCAATACCCGCTATTATGATTACAATCCGGAGAAATCCAGTATTGCAATTGGTTTTACCTTTATTGGTCGAAAATTTTGGGGAGGTTTGTACAATAAATCGAATAAAAAGCTACTGATTGATTATGCTTTTCAACATGTAGATTCGGTACTATTTCATATTGGAACAGATAATATTCGCTCACAAAAAGCAGTCGGGAAACTGGGCGCAATAAAAGTGGGTGAAGTAAATGTTATCAGTAATGTGGCACTCAATATGCCTCATTTTGAATATGAGCTGAAGGTTGAAAATTATAAATTATAAGTTGGGAGTTACGAATTATTAGTTATGAATTATGAGTTATGAGTTATGAATTTAAATGTTGAAAATTATAAGTTGTGAATTATTAGTTGGTAATTGTCTACTCTGCTTTTTTTGATAAATTAACTTTCAAATGTGCCTTTAGGCACTAAATATTGGTAGCATATTAGATTATGAGGTTGGTTATCGTGCCGTAGGTACGCAACAAAAACATTCCATTGCGTACCTACGGCACGCTAAATCTAATCTGATTTATATTTTTTCTACCAATATTTAGTGCCTAACGACACAAAATACAGACTTTCAATCTTTAATTTGCATTATAATTTCCAAAATTTAACCAATATCTTTTAATTTACAACATTTAACTTCTACTATTTAACTCACAACCAATAACACAAAACACACAACCCATAACACAAACAAATGAAAAGAATTACAGTTTTCTGCGGATCCAGTTTTGGAACCGAAGAAATTTACAAAGAACAGGCAACATTGCTGGGACAAACCTTAGCAAAACAAAATATTGAATTGGTTTACGGCGGAGCAAACGTAGGTTTAATGGGTGCTGTAGCCGACGGAATTTTAAAAGAAGGTGGAAAAGCAATTGGAGTTTTACCCAATTTTTTAAGATCTAAAGAAATTGCACATTTAGGCCTGACCGAATTGATTTTGGTAGAAAGTATGCACGAAAGAAAAACCAAAATGAACGATTTATGCGACGGCGTAATTGCGCTTCCTGGTGGTTTTGGAACTCTTGAAGAACTTTTTGAAATGCTGACCTGGGCTCAATTAGGACTTCATAAAAAACCAATTGCGATTTTAAACATCAATGGCTTTTACGATGCTTTGATCGAATTAACAAAAGTTATGGTAGAGAAAGGTTTATTAAAAGAGGCTAATCAGCAAATGCTTTTAGTAAGCGATAATATTGACGATTTATTAGATCAAATGAAAAATTACGTGGCGCCAACGACCGGAAAATGGATTGACAAAGATCAGGTTTAAACCAACTTTAAATCATAGATTATAGAATCCATACAGGTTAAGACTTGTGTGGATTTTTTTTTTGAAGTTATTTGGGATTTCTTTCTTAAATTAGAGGTCGTAAAAATTTGTTTCAAGTTTCAAGTTTTTTTTTTTGTTTCAAGTTTATACGCCAGTTTCGTCATTCCGAAAAACGAGCAATCACACTAGTTGATCGACAAAGATTAGCGACATTCTTTGCGGAGTTTCGTTTGTGATTCCCCGCTCTTCGGAATGAAAAACTCTGCGATTTTATGTTTCAAATTTTACAAATAACATTTTACAAACAACATCTCACCAATAAAAAATGAAAACAGAAAACAACCACTTCGCCAAAGCCGAAATGCTAATTAGAAAACCTGTTTCAGAAGTTTTTAAGGCTTTTACAGATCCGGAAATCACCCGTAATTTTTGGTTTACAAAAGGTTCCGGAAAACTAGAACAAGATACTACAACCGAATGGACCTGGGAAATGTACGGATTTTCATTGACCGTTACGACTCATGTTTTGCAGGAAAATCATAAGATTGTTATCGAATGGGGAAATCCGGACGAAAGTACTTTGGTCGAATGGATTTTTAGTCCATTAAACGAAAATGAAACATTTGTAAGCATTATAAATTCAGGCTTAAAAGGAGATTCGGATAAAATAATCGATCAGGTCCGCAATTCTACTGAAGGCTTTACACTGGTTTTGGCTGGAGCCAAAGCATATTTGGAACATAATATTCAGTTGAATCTGGTTTTGGATCGATTTCCTAAAGGATTGGCATAAAAACTTATTTAACCGCAAAGTTCGAAAGGATTTTTTTTATTGGGCTGAAAATAATCTCGCAAAGTTTTTAGCACATTTCTGGTTCCTTTTTCACGCAGATTTTGAAGATTGAGCAGATTCAAAATTTGTAATTGAATCTAAATCAAAGTTTAAAGAGAAAATATTAAAAAACTTTGCGCCTCCGCGCCTTTGCGAGATTAAAAAAGAACAAACTTTAAAATAAATTGCATTAAAAAATGGACACAAAGAAACCAGCAAATATCGACGAATATATTGGCGCGTTCCCCAATGATGTTCAGGAGATTTTAGAAAAAATCAGGGCAACAATCCAAAAAGCAGCACCAGACGCCAAAGAAAAAATCAGTTATTCGATGCCGGCTTTTGAGCAAAACGGCGTCGTGGTCTATTTTGCTGCATTCAAAAATCACATTGGTTTATATGCATTACCAAGCGGACATGAAACTTTTAAGGAAGAACTTTCGAAGTATAAATCAGGTAAAGGTTCTGTACAATTTCCTCTGGATCAACCAATGCCATTTGACCTGATTGCCAAAATTGTAAAGTTTAGGGTAAAAGAAAACCTCGAAAAAACAAACAAGAAATAATTTAAATGAATTTAACCGAACATTACAATCAACTTTATAAAAAATCCTCCAAAGCTATTCTTGCGGAGCAATATAAATTAGATCCTCAAATAAATAATCCATCAGATTCCAGATTTGGTCTCACGTTGCTCATTCGCCCAAGCGAAACCATTAAAGCAAATATTCAGTTATTTTTAGAAGAAATAAAAGCAATTGAACCCAATCAGTATTATTATCCTGATTCTGATATTCACATTACGGTAATGGGAATTATTTCCTGTTACGAAGGGTTTACGTTAGATCAAATAAATATTCCCGAATATATTGATCTGATTGAGCAAAGTTTGGTTGAACTAGATCAAATCGAAATTGAATTTCGGGGCCTTACAGCTTCACCTTCTGCTATAATGATTCAGGGTTTTCCAACGGATGAATCGTTGAATATTTTCAGGAATAAACTTCGGGAGAGCTTTAAAAACTCTACTTTAGAGCAAAGTATCGACAGTCGTTATACCATTGCAGCAGCACATTCTACGGTAATGAGATTTCAGGAAAAACTTGAAAATACGAAACAATTAATACAAGTTGCAGAAAAATTTCGTGACTATAATTTTGGAAAATTTCAGGTTAAAAAACTCGAACTGGTTTATAATGATTGGTACCAGAGAGAAGGAAACACCATTCATCTAGCCGATTTCAACTTATAAATGTCGATTTTTTTGCCACGTCCCGAGCGATAGCGAACAGGCAAAGCAATTTCACTAATTGAAATGACGGTAAATTCAAAAAAACTTACTGCCTTAGTTTCTTAGTGGCAAAAAACTTATTTATTAAACTTCCCAAAGTGCCATAAAACACCTGAAGGATCATGCAAAAAACATTCACTTCCCCAATCAAGATGAACAGTTGGCGTTAGTTTTACACCATATTTTTCTGTTAAGTTTAAGGCCAATAACTGATTGTAATAATCATCGACATCTTCGACTTCAAGGAAAATCATGGTATTTTCGATCCATTCTTTCGCATAATAATCCTGAAGGTAAAACGCAATTTCCCCAGTTTTAAAAACAGAAAATTTTGGATCTAAAACTGTTTCTTCGAAACCTAAATCTTTATAGAAATTTCTGGAGACTTCAAAATCTTTGGATCCTATAAATGGACGGATTGATTGGGCTTTATGTTTCATCTTTATTGAGTTTTATAACACTACACGACTTTTATGTACCGGGATTGGTTGAGCAATTTTCTGTCACTATTCAGTACATTTACAATAACATTTTTTTGATCCATTTTAGATTCAAAAAACAATTGCTTCTCTTCGATCCTTTTTTCACTTCGCAAATTTACCTGAATAAAATTGTCTTTTATCTCCATTTCAAATTTAATCGAAAACGGCAGATTATTTTTTACTCTTAAATCTTTGTAACCATACACAATCGTAGCATCTGTACCTAAGGGTGTAAATCTGGTTTCATCTGTGTAAATATCAACAGAATGATTGTGCCTTTCTACAATTTCCAACCCTGCAATTAAACTGATATGATAAATAATTCCGGAGACCTGACATAAACCGCCTCCGTTTTGTTCTGTTAATTTTCCGTTTACCAAAGTTCTGCTTTTTTTGAAATCGTATTCGGGGTTTCCCACAATTTTAAAAAAAGAGAAAATCTCATTGGGCTTCATACTATATTCATTAATTTTTCCTGAAGCTATTTCAAGATTATGAAGCTTATTTTCAAAAGAAATTCCTTTTTTTATCTCCTGTGATAACGAAATCGAATAATCAAAATTTACATTATTATTGGTCTTTTTAGAAAATTGAAAGCATCTTTTACTCCACAAATCATTCGTAAACCTGATTAATAATTTTACATTTATCTTGAGTTGTTTCCAGCTATTCATCTCTTTTCTAATTCTATAATGAAGTAAGAACTATACTCTTTCAGGAATGAATTGGCTAAAAATGAATCGAGCTTTAATAAGGATTTCCGACAAGACCCTGGAAATCGATGTATAGGAAAAAACAAAAAACCAAATGTTCTTTTGATCTTAAAATTTGGATGTGCTTCTAAATCTTTAATATTTAAACTAGTTGCTCCGTGCCAATTCTCTTTTTTATAACCCAACAAATTTCTTCGTTTTCGCGATGGAATATCAAAAATAATTCGGCCATTCTTTTTCAAAATCCTGTTTGATTCTTCTAAAACCTGATTGATTTTATCCTGATCCAAATGCATAAAAAAATGAAAACTAATAATAGTATCTACAGAATTGTCCTGTAGAGTTATTTGATGAGCTTCGTTTTGTAAAAATGTTTTTTCGGGAAACTTCCTTCTCGCCACTTCGATCATTTCAGCGCTTGCATCAACTCCTATAGAAGCATAATTTAAAAGTCTGCCAGTACCGCAAGCTAAATCAAGAATTTGCTCGTTTTGGTTCGTTAATAACGTATCAAGGATTTTTCGCTCCTGAGTGTCTATAAATCTTCCGTAAGAATTATCAAATCTATTTTGATCATAAGTGTTTGCCAGATCATTATAGTAATGTACAATTTCGCTCATTCTTAATTTTTAAATCAAAATCAAAAATAATAAAATTCTTACTCGAAAAACATTTTTTATCCTTTATTAAATATACTTCCCAAACCACGGCCAATTTGCTCAATCGCTTCAAGTCCTTTTGTTAATGGCGTCGCAGTAAAATCTTCGTAGGCATCCATCGAAGTTCCCTTGCGATCGTCTTGCGAATACACTAAAATAAGATTGTTGTCATCGAATGATTTTTCGAACTTCTGAGGTAATTTATCAAAAATCGACTGGTACGAAACAGAACCTTTTCGAGAGAGGTTAAAAACAATTAAATCAGTTGGTTTTATTTCATCAGAAATCGATTCAAAATCTTCCCAATCCATAATGCTTTTAAAACCTAACTTGGCATTTAATTTTAAATTAGCCGCAATTTGCTGGATCGTTTGATGTGTTTTATACTCGGCATAAATCACAATAGGGATACTTAATTCCTGTGATAATCGGCAGATTTTCTGTAATAATAAATGAAATCCAACTCCTCTTTCAGAAAAAGGCGGACAAATAAAAACCAATCTTTTTTCTTCTATAAAAGTTTTTTGAAACCTACAGATGAATAAACTTTTATCGACATTATTAATAATCGAATCTACGTTTTCTCCAAAAATTTTATCCAGAAAACCTGTTTTTCTAGGCCAGCCCACAATCACAATATCTGACATAATTTCTTTCGAAGTTCTGGCAATTCCGCTCGCAGGATTATGATCAATTCTGGCAATTGTATTTATTTTTACTTCTGATGCTGATCCCTGAATCACGAATTTGTCAACCGCTTTTCGATACTTTAGAATATTTTTTTCGGCCTGATCATTATTAGGAACAATCGTTAACAATGTGACAGGATTAGATGATTTCTTATCTTTTATTAAAAGTGCAAAATCTAATAAAGTGGCTGTCGCCGAAGTTTTTGCTAACGGAATTAGTATGTGTTCGTCTAAAATCTGATCGCTATGTGCATCTTCATGAGAAACTTCTTCCTCGCAAATTGCTATTTTTTTAGCCGCTTTTTCGGTAGCGAAAGATGCTACAATACACGTTATTAATATTAAAATAATAGTTCCGTTTAAGATATTTTCATCCAGAATTTTCGCTTTAAATCCCACTAAGATAACCGCCAACGTTGCAGCGGCATGTGCACTGCTTAACCCGAAGATAAGCTGTCTCTCTGTTCTGGTATATTTAAAAACAATCTGGGTAAAAAATGCCGCAATCCATTTCCCAAAAATCGCCACAACACTCAAAGTTCCGGCAACAATTAATGCTGTTGGTCCGCTGAGGATTACGCTAATATCGACCAACATTCCCACAGAAATAAGGAAAAACGGGATAAACAATGAATTACCAATAAACTCGATTCTGTTCATCAACGCAGACGAATGCGGAATTAACGGATTCAATGCCAAACCTGCAACGAACGCACCAATAATAGGCTCTACTCCTGCTACTTCAGCCAAAAATGCGGCAAAAAAAACAACCGAAAGTACAAAGATATAATGTGCGTGTTTTTCGCTTTCTAATTTTTTAAAGAACCATTTGGCAATTCTTGGAATCACCAAAAACATAATCGCGGAGAAAATGGCCAGCGAAACCGTAAGTTTTATCCAGAAAGCCTGATTCAGGTTTCCCTGACTGCTTCCCATAATTACGGCCAGAATAATCAAAACGGCAGTATCGGTTAATATCGTTCCTCCAACTGTTATGGCAACCGCCTGATTTTTTGCAATACCTAACTTACTCACAATTGGATACGCTACAAGCGTGTGTGTAGCAAACATACTGGCGGTCAGAAAACTGGCATTAAAATCATATTGCAGTAAATAATAACAAACCGGAAACCCAATCGTCAAAGGAAAAATAAAAGTAAAGAACCCAAACAATAAACTCTTATTTCGGTTGGCTTTAAACTCATTCATATCCAGTTCCAGACCGGCAATAAACATGATGTATAAAAGTCCAATTGTCGAAAATAAATCTACAGCTGAGTTTTTGGCCAGAATATTAAGTCCGTGTGGGCCAATGATAACACCCGAAATAATTAGTCCTATAATTCCGGGAATATTTATTTTTTTTAATAAAATAGGTGACAAGAGAATAATGAAAAGTATCAATGAGAAAATCAATACTGGGTTGCTAAGAGGTAATTCGAATTCTTGTAAAAAATGCTTGAAAAATTCTATCATAATATATTTTTATCTTCTGTATGGTATTTTAATTTTCGCGAAAGTTGTATCCCAATTAAAATGAAATCCCAGAAGTTATGGTTTACCGATTTCTGTTTAGAACTTAAAAAATCGGATTCTTTGTTTTCATTACAAAAATACCTAAAAAAAATACGAACTTTTCACGAAAACCGCATATTAAGCAATAATTTTTGTTTCGTTATCAAATTATTAATATTTAATATTTTTTTTAACAAAACTGCAACATTAACAAACGAAAGTAAAAGTTCATTGCATTATTCAATTATCTTTGTCTTAATAAATATTGCACAATGGAAGAATGTATCTCTGTTTTTGATATGCTTAAAATTGGCGTTGGCCCCTCAAGTTCGCATACTTTAGGGCCTTGGAGAGCCGCAGAACGTTTTTTAGAAGAGTTAAAAGACGAATCAATTTTAGATCAGATTAAACGGGTAAAAGTCGATTTATACGGATCACTTTCTTTAACCGGAAAAGGCCATGCCACAGATTTATCTGTAATGTTAGGTTTAAGCGGGCAAGATCCGGAATATATTCCTGTTGATAATATTGCCGGAATCATTAAAACCATCGAAGACAACAACGAGATTATTCTGGCCAATGAATACAAAATTCCGTTTTATTTTCTTCAGGATATTGTTTTCAATAAAGAATTTCTTCCTTTTCATGCCAATGGATTAAAATTTACGGCTTATAAAGAGGATGATTCTGAATACGAATCTACTTTTTATTCTATCGGAGGAGGTTTTGTGGTGAAAGAAGAACGCACGAATGCCAAAATTAAAGAGGTTATAAAATGCGCTTTCCCATTCCCTATCCAAAATGCAGTGGAGCTTTTAAATTATACGGTTTCAGAAAACAAGTCCATCTCGGAAATTGTTTATGAAAACGAAAAATCGATGCGTCCGGAGGCAGAAATTCATTCGGAATTAATGCGCATCTGGAACACGATGTTAGAATGTATGTATATTGGCTGTCATACCGGAGGAATTCTTCCGGGCGGATTAAACGTTCGCAGAAGAGCTTTTGATATGCACCAAAACTTAATAGGTTTATCTAATTATTCTGATCCGCAAAGCTGGCTGGAAGAAATTAGAAAAACCGAAGTGAAATTTCGTCAGATCCTAAAATGGGTAAGTTGTTTTGCACTTGCCGTGAATGAAGTAAATGCATCTTTAGGCCGCGTGGTAACTGCTCCTACAAACGGAAGCGCTGGTGTAATTCCGGCCGTTTTAATGTATTATCTGGTAATCGAAAATCACGATGCAGGCGAAAAAGAAATCAAACAATTTTTGATGGTAGCCGGAGAAATTGGAAGTATCTTCAAGAAAGGTTCTACAATCTCGGCTGCAATGGGCGGTTGCCAGGCCGAAATTGGTGTGTCATCATCGATGGCTGCAGCAGCGCTTTGCGAACTTATGGGCGGAACTCCTGCTCAGGTTTTAATGGCTGCCGAAATTGCTATGGAACATCACCTTGGCCTAACCTGCGACCCAATTGGCGGTTTGGTTCAGATTCCGTGTATCGAAAGAAATACTATGGGGGCCATAAAAGCCATAAATGCTGCCGAATTAGCCCTTGAAACCGATTCTAAAAATGCAAAAGTGCCTCTTGATAAAGTCATCAATACCATGTGGCAAACGGCAAAAGATATGAATTCTAAATACAAAGAAACCTCTGAAGGAGGATTGGCAATTGCTGTAAATATGGCTGATTGTTAAAATAATAAAGGTTGCCACAGATTAAAGAATTTACACAGATTAAATAAGTATGAATTAAGCATATTAAAAAAATCATTTTAAATCCCTTAATTCTGTGGCAAAAAACTCTTCCAAATTTATTCCATGAAAAAATATTACTTTCTTATAGCAATCTTATCCTCTGTTTTATTGCACGCTCAGGAACGTTATTTTTTAAATTCAGATACACGCTTGTATACTTCAGCTAATACTTCTGCTGAGTTTTTGGGCTATTTTAAATATGGTGCCGAAGTACAATTATTATCCGAAAGTAAAAATGGCTGGTATAAAGTAAAAGCCGATAACTTATCTGAAGGTTATATTCCCGAGAAATATGTGGCAACACGATTAAATGCTAAAGATGTCAAAGTAAGGGACAATGAAAATCCTATTCTAGAAGGAGGCGATAATTATTATGGCGGCAATCATCTTTTTGTTTTGGTGGCTGGTTTAAAGGCACGTGCACAACCTGATAAAAATTCAAAAATTAGAGAAATTTTATTTGTTGGTGATCCTGTAGCTATTAATTATCTTCCAAAAAATCAGGAAGACTGGGTAAATATTAGCGGTCAGTTTAGCGACGAATATGCAAGGTTTACACTAAGAAAGTTTGTTGGTAAAAGACCTGATTTTAATAGTTTATTAAAAGAATTTGACAAACTTGATGCCAATAATATTACAGAACGTAAAACTGTAGGCGAACGAATAGTACAGCTCGCCTGGAATAGTGACAATAGTAAACTGGCACCTGCTTACCAACGCTATTATGAGGTGGTAAAGCAATTAAATGATCCTAAGCTTATAGCTGATACCGAGTTGAATATGGCTATAGCCAAAGGATTAGCAAAACATAAAAAACAGGAAGAAATTACAGCATTTACAAAAAAATCAGAATTTGTAGTAAAAGGTTTAAAAACCAAATCATTATTTTTCACTCAAAAAGAATTAGTAAATGCATTGGGAAATCCAATAAAAAAAGCCAACATAAGCGATGAATGTGGTCTCTATATTAGCGAACTTTTTTATTACTATCCGGATCTGGAAGCTTCTGTAGATGAAAAAGAAAATAAAGTAGAGGTCATAAAGATTTTCATCAATCAAACGAATAAACTTATTTTCAATGCAAATGCTGCATTAGACAGCTCATTAACTGAAAAAGCCTTTATCGAAAAATACGGTTCTTATATTGGTGCATCAATAAAAAAACCGCATTCATACTCTATACCATTAGAAGACAGCCATTTTGAAATAGAATTTAAAGATGGAAAGATATTTGCCATCGAAATAATCTACTATTGCTGATTTCAATCTATAATTATTCAATACTTTTACATCTTCAAAAAAAAATAAAATGTCAGTAGCAAAAAAAGATTATAAAAGAATCACAACAAAGTCATTGATCGAAATGAAAAGCAACGGAGAAAAAATCTCTATGCTAACAGCTTACGATTTTACAATGGCAAAAATTGTCGACACAGCAGGAGTCGATGTGATTTTAGTAGGCGATTCAGCATCAAATGTGATGGCAGGTCACGAAACGACATTGCCTATTACCTTAGATCAAATGATATATCATGCTTCATCTGTAGTTCGTGCTGTAGAAAGAGCTTTAGTTGTAGTAGATTTACCTTTTGGAAGTTACCAGTCTGACCCAAAAGAGGCTTTGCGTTCTGCTATTCGAATCATGAAAGAAAGCGGCGGTCACGCTGTGAAACTTGAAGGAGGAAAAGAAATTAAAGAATCAATCAAAAAAATATTAAACGCCGGAATTCCGGTTATGGGACATTTGGGTTTAACACCTCAATCGATCTACAAATTCGGAACTTACAGTGTTCGTGCAAAAGAAGACCAGGAAGCCGAAAAACTAATCGAAGATGCCAAATTGCTTGAAAAAGTAGGCTGCTTTGCTGTTGTTTTAGAAAAAATTCCAGCCGATTTAGCTAAAAAAGTAGCCGAAAGCATTTCGATTCCGGTTATTGGTATTGGTGCCGGAGGTGGTGTGGATGGACAAGTTTTGGTGATTCACGATATGTTAGGAATGAACAATGAATTTAGTCCGCGTTTCTTACGTCGTTATTTAAATCTATACGAAGAAATGACAAAAGCAATTGGTCAATATGCAGCTGATGTTAAGTCGAGTGATTTTCCTAATTCTGGGGAGCAATACTAGATTAGACTTCTAGACTTCTTAGATTTTAGACTTCTTAGATTTTTCTAATTTATTTTTCACGATCTAAGAAGTCTAAGTTGTCTAAAAATCTAACTAATCTAAAAAAAAATGCATCAATTTAAAGAACTTCAAATTTGGAAAAAAAGCAGATTGTTTTGTTCTAAAATTTATAACGTAACAGCAACTTTTCCAAATGAAGAAAAGTTTGGAATTACAAATCAATTAAGAAGAGCATCTGTGTCAATTCCTTCAAATATTGCAGAAGGTTCATCCAGAAATTCAAATAAAGATTTTGCCCGATTCTTGGAAATTGCAATTGGTTCTGCCTACGAAGTGGAAACACAACTTTTAATTTCATCTGATTTAGGATTTATTGATGAAGAAAACACAACAGAGTTAATAAGTTTCCTATACGAAATTACAAAAATGACTTCAAGATTTCGAGCCACTTTATTATAGTTTTTTTTTAAAACTTTAATCAATAAGTTGAAAATTAAAACATGCCTAAAAAATCTAAGAAGTCTAAGTCAGTCTAAAAATCTAAGCAAGTCTAAAATGAAAATTCTTTCCAATAAAAACAACCTCCAAATTCTACACGAAGACAACCATATTATTGTGGTCAACAAGCGCGTAGGCGATATTGTACAAGGTGATAAAACAGGTGACAAACCTTTATCTGATGTTGTAAAAGAATACATTAAACACAAATACAATAAACCTGGTGATGTATTTTTGGGCGTAATTCATCGTTTAGATCGTCCTACAACCGGAATTGTAGTTTTTGCCAGAACAAGTAAAGCTTTAACGAGAATGAATGAAATGTTCAGCAATCGTGAAACTCAAAAAACTTATTGGGCAGTTGTAAAGAATAAACCTCAGGAAACAACGGCCAAGTTGGTTCATTATCTTAAAAGAAACGAAAAAAATAATACTTCGAAAGCACATTTAAAAGAAGTTCCGGACAGTAAACTGGCTAGCTTAGATTATACCGTTTTTAAAGAACTTCAAAATTATGTGGCGCTGGAAATCAATTTACATACAGGTCGTCACCATCAAATTAGAGCTCAGTTAGCCGCTATTGGATCACCTATTAAAGGCGATTTAAAATATGGTTTTGACCGAAGCAATCCTGATGGCGGCATTCATCTTCATGCCCGGAAATTGGTTTTCGTTCATCCGGTTTCTAAAGAAAACATCACCATCACAGCGCCAACTCCGGATGAAACTATCTGGAACGCCCTTTGATTTTATGATACAATTGTTAATTTTTTAATTTTTATCGATTAACTTGCATAGGCAAAAATCAAGTGAATCATAAAAATGGACTATAAAAACGACATCGGATACAGAAAAGAAACGCTAAAAAAGTTGTTGTATAACCTTCAGAAAAGCGAAGACTTAATTGTAAAAGCTTTATACGATGATTTTAAAAAGCCCGAATTTGAAGCTGTTTTAACCGAAACGAATTATGTTATTTCGGACTTAAAAGACACCATCAAAAATATTCATAAATGGGCAAAGCGAAAACGTGTTTTTCCTTCTCTTCTTAACTTTCCTTCGACAGATTATATTTATAAAGAACCTTATGGAGACGTTCTGGTTATTGCTCCCTGGAATTATCCATTTCAATTGGCTTTATGCCCTTTAATCGCAGCCGTAGCAGCCGGAAACCGGGTAGTTTTAAAACCTTCTGAACTTACACCCCACACCTCAGCAATAATTGCTAAAATCATCGAAAAAACATTCCACGTTAATCATGTTGAAGTTTTTGAAGGCGGTGTCGAAGTGTCTAATCAGCTACTGGCACAACGATGGGATTATATTTTCTTTACAGGAAGTGTTGCTGTTGGAAAAGTGGTTGCAAAAGCCGCAGCCGAAAATTTAACTCCAGTTACATTAGAACTCGGCGGAAAAAACCCCTGTATTATTGATGAAACTGCCAATTTAAAACTCGCTGCTAAACGTATTGTATGGGGTAAGTTTATTAATGCAGGCCAGACCTGTATTGCTCCCGATTATATTTTGATCCAAAAAAACATGAAAGTTAATTTCATCTCTTTTTTAATCGAGGAAATCATAAAAGCCTACGGAAAAAAAATCGACAAATCTTCGGACTTTGCCCGTATTATCAATACCAAAAACTGGTTGCGACTAGCCAATATGATCGAACCCGAAAAAGTGATTTTTGGAGGAGAAACAAATGCCAACGAACTTTATATTTCACCAACTTTAATCGAAGAACCTGCATTGGATAGTCCTGTTATGAAAGAAGAAATTTTTGGTCCTATTTTACCTATTCTTCTTTATGAAACAGAAGCTGACATTCAAAACGTGATTAGCCGTTATGAGAAACCTCTTTCATTTTATGTTTTTAGCGAAAATAAATCGTTTGCCAAAAAATTAATTAAAACTTATTCGTTTGGCGGTGGCTGTATCAACGATACTGTTGTTCATTTTTCTAATAAAAGACTGCCTTTTGGCGGAGTTGGCCATAGTGGCATGGGCGCTTATCATGGCCAATTGAGCTTTGATATTTTTTCTCACCATAAAGCTGTCGTAAAAAAGGCAAACTGGCTCGATTTACCAATGAGATATGCACCTTACAAAGATAAATTAGCTTCTATAAAAAGAATCTTGGACTGGATATAACAGCAAAAACAATTTCGTAATGTTTTTGAGATTTTCCTATGAATTTGATTAAAAATATTATATTTACGTCACATTATTTATCTTAAATTCCAGAATATAAAACAATTCTACTTTTACATAAAATGAAATCCACACTTAATCAAATCAAAGACATTAAGAATCATGGTTATACCTTAGATTTTTCAACTGTCTTTAACGCTGCTTTTGAAAACTATAAAAAAATAGCACTTTATGCCGGATTGATATTATTAGTATTTTCTATACTATTTGGTATCATTGGTTCTATTCTTTTAGCCGTTATTTTTGGTGTAGATAAATTAAACGATCCTGCCTTCTTTTCGATAAAACCTAATCAGTTATCAAGTATTCAACTCGTTTATTATATTGTGGCCACAGTATTATTTTCTGCAATTTTAAGCCCTTTTGGTGCCGGATTTCTAAAAATGGCCTATTGTGCTGACAGAGATCAGGAATTTAATGTTTCGACCATTTTTACTTATTATAAATCAAGTAAATTTTTAAAAATATTTTTGGCAACTGCAATTATCTCATTATTCAGTGTCTCTATATCTACATTTTTCGAAATTCAAAATCTTAATATGATAGGAATTGTGGTTTCGTTGATGACTTCGTATTTTACATTTTTAACGGTTCCGCTTATTATATTTGGAGACTTAAAAGCAATTGACGCTATTACATCAAGTTTTATTCTTATTGCAAAACAACCTGTCGTACTTTTAGGATTAATGATCACTATTGTTGTTGCTTTGATAATTGGCTTTATGGCTCTTTTTATCGGAATCCTTTTTACTGTGCCGCTTAGTTATTCAATGACATATGCTATATATTATGCGATTTTTAAAAATGATAAAGAAGATCCAATTGATTCAATTAGGCAATCGGATTTAGAATAAAACAGAAGATTCTATACAACAAAAGAGCTTAACCTACTCTTTTTAGAGTTTTCAAAAAACTTTTTACTAAACCAAACATACCTCAAATTCTATGGTAGAGAACTATAGTTTTTTCAATTCGCTGATTTCTGGAATTGCCACTCTTGGTAATGCCCTAAAATCAATTATTGCAAACTGGTATGTTTTTACTTCCGACATTATTTTTTATAACAATCCTAAAATTATACTTTTAGGATTAGCGTTATGTGGTCTTTTGAGTATTCTGGTGTATCAATTTTTTAAAATAAAATCCAGAATTGGTTATTTCATAGAAAAAAAACTGGAAACCGAAACTGCCAACAGAGAATATCAACTTTATATTTTATTTTTTGGCATTGCCATTATTCTAATCGAAATTATCAATGAACTTTTTAAAATAAGACCTAAAAGTTTATTAGTAATCAATGTTTCCATCGGATTTTCGATTCTGGTTATTTACTTCATAACAAGTAGAATTAAATTTCTAAGAGACAGGGTTCAGCCATTATTTATATTCTTTTTCTTTATTTATGTCGCTTACATTGCGCATAATATTATTTTTCATTCTAATGATGTTATTCCAATCATTGTCTTTTTAATCTCGTTTTTCTTTTCGTACAGCATTTTAAAACCCATCAAAATATATTGGGTATTTGTTGGTTTGGTTTTTAGTTTTTTAATTGCAACCGTTATTTTTCGCTTAATTTCTTTAAAATCATCCATTATATTAATCAATTTTTCTATTCTTATTTTTATTATCAATCAGGTAAAATATGCCGTTTTATTAAACAGTAAGGATAATTTCAGGTTTACAAATGAAATTGTACATAAGGGAAATTCATTAACAATTGCCACAAATAAAAAAAACGAGGTACTGTTTTGCAGCGAAACAATAACAGCAATTCTAGGATATCTGCCTGATGAAGTAATGGGTTTGAAATTTTGGAAACTAACAAAAGAAACAGAATTTATTGAAAATATAACCAATTTTAATAACGAGGAAAACAAGCTTTATATTCGGAAATTAAAGAGTAAAAATGGCGAATACAAGTACATCCAATGGAAAGATAAAAAGTTCTCTGATGATTTAATTATCAGTATCGGACAGGATGTTACAGAACAAATTAATGTTCAGGATCAATACAAAAACCTGATTCAAACCGCAACTGATATTATATTTGAAATCGATAGCGAAGGTTATTTTACTTTTGTAAATGACTTTGGTTTTTCGATTTTAGGCTATTCGGAAAATGAGATTATATCACAACATTATTCGAATTTTATTCATGCAAACTACCAGCGAAATGCAGTTGATTTTTATGAAAACCTGGACAGCAGTGAAAACAATTTTCCTTCTATAGAAATTCCGATTTTAAAGAAAAACGGAAAAACTTTATGGATCTCCCAAAAAATTATAATTCGTAAAAATGATTTAGGCCAAACCATTGGTTATGCCGGTATAGCCAGAGATATTACGGATATCAAAAACATAGAAAACGAAAAAAAGAAGCGCCTTAAAAAAATTGAGTCCTACAATCATTCCATAAAAAAATTATCAACCACAGATTTTAGTAAATATAATAATCTGGATACTGTTGTGGATTACATTATTAAAGAGGCTGCCACGGTTACCAAAACAAACAGAGTAAGTTTCTGGAAATATGATAAAGACTTAATTAGTTGCAAAAACATATTTAGTATTGATAATCAGAATTTAAGCGACAAAAACATATTAGATAAAGAATCATACCCCATTTATTTTGAAACTTTAAAAAACAAGGCCATAATAAATGCGCCAGATGTTTTTAATAAATTAGAAACATCAGAATTTCAAAAGCTTTATTTTACCAAAAATCACATCAAATCAATGCTGGATGTTCCCATATTTTCTAGCGGACAACTGGGCGGTGTCGTTTGTTTTGAAAGCACTCAGGAAAAAAGGGACTGGGATAATGAAGATATCAATTATGCCAGAACAATTGCAGATGTGATTTCGTTGGCCATTTCGTCGCAAAAGCGTCTGGAAGCTGAACGAAGATTAGAATTTAAAAGTCAGTTGCTTTCGGCACTTTCTTTATGCACAGAGAAATTTTTGCTGAGTAAAACCACTCAAGAAATGTTTCAGGAAACGTATGAAATAATTGGTAAAGCAGCCAAAGTCGATCATATGTATTACTACGAAAGGGACTTTAATACGAATTGTATCTCCCAAAAATACAAATGGTCAAGAAAAGGAATAGAACATCAAATCACAAAAATACAACAACTTACAGAAGACAATTTACAGGAAATTTACGAAGCAGCAAAAAATAGAAAAATCTTAAATAAGCTCACGTGTAAACTTGGTGATACTTTTTTTAAACAACTATTAATTGATAACCAAATCAAATCTATATTGATCCTGCCTTTGTTTATTAATGATGTTTTTACCGGCTTTATTGGTTTTGATGATTGTACCAACGAAAAAAAATGGTCTGAAGAAGAAATCTACATCTTTCAGGTTCTTGCCAACAACATTTCATCGGCATTGGAGAGAAATCGCAATGAAACCAAAATTCTCGAAAGTGAACAAAAGTTCAAACTGATTGCCAACAATATTCCGGGTACGGTTTATTTATCAAAATTTGATGCCTTGTCGACCAAAATTTTCCTGAATGATGAGATTGCGAATTTAACGGGTTATTCGAAATCAGAATTTATTGAGAATAATTTATCTTTTTTATCCCTTATCCATCCTGATGACAAAGACGAAGTAGTCCGCAATCAGATTGATAACTTACATAACGGCATGCCTTTGCACAACATATACAGAATTTGCAGAAAAAGCGGCGAATACATATGGGTAGAAGAATTTGGTGATGTTATTAAAAAAGGAGACGAAATTGAATTTGTTGGCGGAATTTATTTTGATATCACAAACAAAAAAGAAACCGAAGATGCAATAAAAGCCAAACAATTGGCCGAAGCAGCGAATAAATCAAAATCAGACTTTTTGGCCAATATGTCGCATGAAATAAGAACGCCTTTAAACGGTATTATTGGCTTTACCCATTTACTGATGAAAACGGAACTTGAAGAAATTCAGGAAAAATACATGACTACCATCAATCAGTCAGCTCATTCTTTGTTAGAAATTATAAACGATATACTTGATTTTTCGAAGATCGAAGCCGGAAAGCTGGAACTTTTTATTGATTTATATGATATTAAAAAAGTGCTTGGACAGGTATTTGATCTAATTGTTTACGAATCGAACCAGAAAAACCTTAAACTGGAATTAAATGTAGATCCTGATGTTCCTAAATACATTTGGACAGATATCGTGAGAATCAAACAAATTTTGATCAATTTGCTCTCAAATGCAGTAAAATTCACCAACGAAGGTTCGATTAAACTAAATGTTTCTGTTCTGGAAAAAAATAAAAGCGGCAATTGTGTTATTCGTTTTTCCGTCATAGATACCGGAATTGGAATTCTGGAAAAAAACCAAAAGAAAATTTTTAAAGCTTTTTCTCAGGAAGATAGCTCTACAACGCGCAAGTTTGGAGGAACCGGTTTGGGTTTAACAATATCCAATCAGTTATTGGCTCTAATGGATAGTCGATTACAGCTGGAAAGTAAGATTGACATGGGAAGTAATTTTTATTTTGATTTAAATTTAAAAACCAGCAACCAAAGCATTAATGAAAAATACAATGCAGAACTTAAGAAAATAAATCTGGAATTAAGCTCAAAAAATGCTGGTGCCTATCATAAAAATATCACTTTTTTGATTGTTGAAGACAACAAAGTAAACATGTTATTACTAAAAACCATTATTAAAAATTTGTATGGAACTGCTTATATTTATGAATGCGAAAATGGATACGAAGCCGTTAATCAGTTCGAAAGCATAAATCCTGATCTTATTTTTATGGATATTCAGATGCCCATTATGAATGGTTATGAAACAACAAAAGCGATAAGAAATACAATTACCGGAAAAGATATTCCGATCATTGCAGTAACCGCAGGCGCAGAGAAAGATGAAAGAAATAAATGCTTATCGGCAGGAATGGATGATTATATCTCTAAACCAATTATTAAAGGCACTGTAGAAGAAGCGTTATCAAAATGGTTAAAATAGTTAAAACTAAATTGTTTCATTTTAACAATAATTCCTAAAAAATCTATAAATTCGTGTAACATAAAAACTCAATAAACTAAAATACAACATAATATGAAGTGGCTAGGCGGTAGACAAAGTGATAATGTAGAAGACAGAAGAGGACTTTCTGGCGGAAAAGTAGCCGTTGGTGGCGGTGTTATTGGTATTATTATTTTATTACTGAATGTTTTTGGCGGCGAAAATGGCCAGACTATAGGAAATGTATTAGAGCAAATGCAAGGCGGCCAGACACAAACCGAAGCAGCTGCGCCATTAAGCAAAGAAGATAAAGAACTCGGAGATTTTGTTAGAGTGGTGCTGGCACGTAATGAGGACACCTGGAGCAAAATTTTCGCAGAACATGACATGACTTACGAAAAACCTAAATTGGTGCTTTTTAGAGGCTCTGTAAACACAGCTTGTGGTGGTGCATCATCTGCATCCGGTCCGTTTTATTGTCCGGGCGATCGCAAAGTATATATGGATTTGGCTTTTTTTGAAGAATTAAAAACCAAATTTGGAGCTGAAGGAGGTGATTTTGCTATTGCTTATGTTATCGCTCATGAAATAGGCCATCATATTCAAACCTTACTGGGAACATCAGAAAAAATGCGTCAGGAACAAGAAGGAAAAAGCGAAGCGCAGGCCAATAAACTTTCTGTAGCGTTAGAATTACAAGCCGATTTTTATGCGGGAGTCTGGGCCCATGACAACCAGCAATATCTTGAAGCAGGAGATATCGAAGAAGCGTTAAGTGCAGCAAATGCAGTTGGCGATGACGCCATTCAAAGTAAAATGCAAGGACATGTTGTTCCGGATTCATTTACGCACGGTACATCAGAACAAAGAATGTACTGGTTTAAGAAAGGTTTTAAAACCGGAGATATCAAACAAGGAAATACTTTCGACGAAATACGATAATTCAATAAACCAAACTATAATAACCAAATGAGCATGACTTAATCGTCATGCTTTTTTGGTTATTATAGACAATACTTCTTTTTGTAAACGGTTTGAATTATTTAAAAATGATTACAGAAAATGTGATTTAATAACTTGTAACCTTTTTTAAAACCTCGGTCTTATTCTGTTCTACAATAATTTTAGCAACGGTAAGCATATTAGTAAATTCAACAAGCTGTGTTGTTATTTTTTGCTTTCTAAATAATAAGCCTACTGTTGTCATTTTCATCGATTCTATTCTATTTAATATTTTAAGAAAATCAGAATCTTTACTGGCATAAAAAAAAGTCATCATGGTTTGAAGTTCTTTTTTCAATTTTATAAAGTAATTAGAATCTTTGTCCAGTAAAGGCTCATCGAACTTCAACAGGCTTTTTTTTGAGGAGAAAGATAAATCATCAATAGTCCTGCCGATATGATCCGAAGCCTGGTGAGCAAAAACCAAAGCTTCTAATAAGGAGTTTGAAGCCAGTCTGTTTTTCCCATGCAAACCTGTTCTGGAACATTCTCCTATGGCATAGAGATTCTTTATATTGGTTTGTGATTTTTTATTTACACTAATACCGCCACATTGATAATGAGCAACGGGAACAATAGGAATTAAATCTTTTTCAGGATGTAATCCAATAGTCTTGCAATATGCTGTAATAGACGGAAAATGAGTATAAAATTCATCAAAATCAAGATGTCGGCAATCCAAATAAACATACTGCTTTCCGGACATTTGTATTTCTTTGCTTATGGCTTGCGATACTACATCCCTTGTTGCCAATTCCCCACGAATATCATCTTTAAAAATAAAACGCTTTTGATCTTCATTAACAATGTGCGCCCCAAAACCTCTTACAGCTTCTGAAATCAAAAAGAACGGATTTTTATTTTCTTCATACAATGCTGTTGGGTGAAACTGTATGTATTGCATATCCTTTATTACAGCTCCGGCGCGGGAAGCTATTGCAATTCCGTCACCAGTTGCAATCTCAGGATTGGTCGTATTCTTAAAAATCTGGCCACATCCTCCTGTACTCAAAACTACCGTTTTAGTACGTACGTATTTTACTTTCTTATTGATTTTATCACAATAAAAAGCGCCTTTACAACGAATCTTTCCGTTACTTTTTTTAGTATCGACATCAATAACCAAATGGTCTTCAAGAACTGTAATGTTCGATAAGTATTTTACAGTTTCAATTAGATTTTTTTCTATTTCTGCTCCGGATATATCTTTATGATGCAAAATACGATGTTGAGAATGTCCGCCTTCCAAACCTAAATTCCATATTCCGGATTTATTTTTATCAAAAGAAACTCCAATATCAATAAGTTCTTTTAATCGCTCAGGAGCCTGATGTATAACCATTTTTACAATTTCTTCATCGCATAAACCTCCGCCCGATTTTAGGGTATCTTCTATATGTTGCTCAAAACTATCCTCTATGTAATCCGTAACAACAGCAATACCACCTTGAGCCAATTGGGTATTAGAGTTTTTGACCTTGTCTTTGGTCATAATTGTTATGGATAAATCTGGTCGCTTTTTTGCAATTTTTATCGCAAAAAATAAACCTGCTATTCCGGAACCAATTATAAGTATATCAGTTTTTTTCATGTTGATTGACTTAGATGTTATGACAAATTGAGCATTCTGTTTATAGGTTTTATGGCTTCTAATCGTAATTCTTCATTGATAGTAATTTCCGGGCCTTCATTTTTTAGACATAAATAAAGTTTTTCTAAAGTATTTACTTTCATATAAGCGCATTCACTGCAGGCACAAGTATTATCTTCGTGTGATGGCGCCGGAATTATTGTTTTTTGTGGAGCATCTTTTGAGAGCTGATGCAGGATTCCAGCTTCTGTTGCTACAATAAAAGTCGTAGCCGCATCATTCTTGATAAAATTGAGCATTCCGGACGTTGATCCAATATAATGGGCTGTTTCTAGAATATGCCTTTCTGATTCAGGATGTGCTACAATTTTAGCAGTGGGATTTGCATTGTAAATTTCGATAAGCTTGTCTAATGAAAAAGCTTCATGAACAATGCACGAGCCATCCCAAAGTAGTAGTTCACGGTTTACAACCTTTTTTAGATACATTCCTAAATTTTTATCAGGAGCAAAAATTATTTCCTGCTCTTTAGGAATTGCTTCTATAATTTTTTTTGCATTTGATGAAGTACAAACCCAATCACTTAAAGCCTTTATCTCGGCCGAAGAATTGATATAAGTTACCACGACATGATTAGGATGAAGCTCTTTTAATTTCCTGAAATTGTGAGGATCACATCCATCAGCAAGAGAACATCCAGCATTGATGTCAGGCAAAAGCACTTTTTTATGCGGATTTATAATTTTTGCCGTTTCAGCCATAAAATATACTCCTGCAAAAACAATGATATCTGCTTTGGCAGAGGCTGCTTTTTTAGATAACTCAAGACTGTCCCCTACAAAGTCAGCAATGTCCTGTATTTCACTATCCTGATAATAATGAGCGAGGATAATCGCATTTTTTTCTTGTTTGAGTCGGTTTATTTCAGTAATTAAGAATGACTTATCCATACGGTTATTTTTTTCTTGATATTCTTAAAAATTATTTTTAAAATACCTGGATTATAGATTGTTTTATTTTTTTGGAGCTTGATTTACGTTGTAAAGATATTATGCCACTTAATTTTATTTCATGATTAAAATCATGAAAAATTACTTTTTAATTTAACATTTTAGAGTACTAAATTATTCCAGTCTTGATAATTGACCGGTTTTTAAATATGCAATACTTTAGGGAATTTTAGTAATTATGCTTTTTTAGTCTTAATGCTAAATATCGCAGAGAAACATTAAAAATTTTATTGTTCATAATTATTTTTAACGCAAAGAGCACAAAGGTTTTTCGCAGAGTTCATTAAGATTTAAGTTGTTTAGATAATCTAGGTTCGCAAAGCTTATTTGAACTTAGTATTTATAAAAGCTAAGAGTACAAAAAACTTAGCGTTTTCTGCGGTAGTTTTTTTACTCTCTTTAAAGGTTGTGAGATTAATTAAGGATAATAGCCTGGAAGAGTATTTAAGAAATAGATTTTTAAATTCTACGCACAAAAAAAGCCTTGAATTTCTTCAAGGCTTTAAATTTCCGGGTGGCTGACCGGGTTCGAACCGGCGACCCGCGGCACCACAAACCGCTACTCTAACCAACTGAGCTACAACCACCATTTTTCTTTGCGGATGCAAATATACAACAAAGGTTTGCTTCTCCAAAGAAAAAACGTTTGAAAACCGGAGATATCAAGTTACAAAATGATTTTGATGAAGTAAAATGTTTTACAAGTTAAACCGTAATAACCAATAAATCATGACTTAAACGCTGCTCTTCTTTTGTGAAAAACAAAAAATTAAATCCAAAAATTTCAAAATCTTTAGTTAATGAAATATTCACCATCCTGGAATTTGGAATTTTAAACAAAATTGGAATTTAACTTATAGGCACAAAAAAAGCCTTGAATTTCTTCAAGGCTTTAAATTTCTGGGTGGCTGACCGGGTTCGAACCGGCGACCCTCGGCACCACAAACCAATACTCTAACCAGCTGAGCTACAACCACCATTTTTCTTTGCGGTTGCAAATATACAACAAAGGTTTACTTCTCCAAAGAAAAAAATGAAAAATTTACACCAAAATTATATCAAATCTTCTAAGCTATTGACTGCCAAACACCTTTCAACAGTAAAACCTTCTGCAAAATCTTTACCAACTAACCTTCCTAAGTCCTGCGCACGATAATTTAGGCTTTCAAAAAAGTTTTTACTTGTAATAGGTGTTACAGGTTCGGTAGAATTTGGATCATAAAACTGAGTCTTATAAGCCATAACAGCTTCTATTTTTTTATTTTCGAAACCCGTAATATCAACCACAAAGTCCGGAGTAATATTTTTCCACTGAATATAATGGTATACTACTTTTGGTCTCCAGGCTTCCTGACTTTCGCCATCTACAGCTGTTTCAATTTTCATCAATCCTGATAAAAAGCAAGCATCAGAAACTAATTTGCTTCCTTTTCCATGATCAATATGACGATCATCGATTGCATTGCATAATACAATCTCTGGTTTGTATTTTCGAATCATTTTTATGACTTCAAGCTGATGCTTTTCATCGTTTACAAAAAAACCATCTCGTAAACCTAGATTTTCACGAACCAAAACCCCTAAAATCTTTGCTGCATCTTTTGCTTCCTGATCTCTGGTTCCAGCCGTACCGCGCGTTCCTAATTCACCGCGCGTTAAATCAACAATACCTACTTTTTTTCCAAGAGATATTTCTTTTAAAATTGTTCCTGCACATCCCAGTTCTACATCGTCCGGATGTGCGCCAAAGGCTAATATATCTAATTTCATTGTTTGTTTTTTGTTTGATTTGTTTCAGGTTTCAGGTTTCAAGTTCTGTTGGCAACCTGAAACCTGAAACTTGAAACTTTTTTAACTATTTGGAGCTCAATACTCTCTTCATCGTCATTGATTTATTCACGCTTTCCTCCCATTCTCTTTCAGGAATACTTTCTTTTGTAATTCCGCAGCCCATGTACAAAATGGCCTTATTTTCCTGAATTTGCATGCTACGTAAATTTACAAATAAATCAGAACTAATCTCGTTATTGGCAAGACTGCTGTTTAACTCACCCAGAAAACCGGTATAAAAAGTTCTGTCGTAATTTTCGTTTTCTATGATAAAGGCTTTTGCTTTTTTCTTTGGCAAACCACAAACTGCCGGAGTTGGATGCAAAGTATCTATCACTTCTTTAAGCGTCGAATTGTCATTCAAAACTCCTGAAATATCCGTTTTAATGTGCCATATAGATCCCGCTCTAAGACTGTAAGGTTCTGTAACGTTAACCGAAGCAGCAACTTCCCGCAATCTTTTTACAATAAAATCAGTTACGTATTGTTGCTCGTCTTTTTCTTTTTGCTGCCAGAGAATTTCAGTTTCAGCGGTTGCTTTTTGAGTTCCTGCCAAAGCCGTAGTTGCAAAAACATTTCCGTTAGCTTTTAGTAATTGTTCCGGGGTTGCTCCCATCCAAAATCCAATTTTAGGATGAAAAAAGCAATACGAAAAAGTAGTAGGATACAATTCGATCAAATGCTGAAAAGTGGCTACAAAATCAAATTGTGCCAAATCAACCTTTTCGCTTCTGGACAAAACCACTTTTTTGAATTCTTCGTTTTTAATCGCTTCTATTCCTTTCGAAACTAAATCTTCGTATTGAATTTTAGCGGCTGCATCAAAACCTGAATCTTCAACTTCAACAACTTCAAAAGAAAGTTCTTCTTGCTCTGTTGTTATAACTTCAGATTCATTCTCCGGAATCAAAACCAATTGTTTTTCATCAAAAGAAGCAAAAACAAAACCTTTTTCTTTGTAATTAGAGATCGTATGCAAAGCGTCATTTTGCTGTAAAAGTCCAAAAATAGTTCTGGAATTAGGCTTAGAATACATTACAAAAGGCAAGTGCTTTTCGTAATGTTTTTTTATTTTAGAAAAAAAATCATTCATGTTCTATTCTGTTTTCTTTCTTTCTAAAACCATATTTGTCAACTTGCAAAGCGAAATCAGATTCCCGGCTTCATCAGTGATTTTAATTTCCCAAAGATGAATACTTCTTCCTTTATGAATGATTCTCGCCGTCCCGAAAACCCAGCCTTCACGGATGCTTTTTAAGTGATTGGCCGAAATTTCGATTCCGCGTACTTCCTGTTCTTTTGGATTGATGAAAAAAAATGATGCTGCACTGCCTACACTTTCTGCCAAAGCTACAGAAGCTCCTCCGTGCAAAAGTCCCATTGGTTGGTGAACGGAAGGATTTACCGGCATTCTAGCCGTTAAAAAATCCTCACCCGCATCTATATATTCTATTTTTAGCGTTTCCATTAGCGTGTTTTTAGAAAATTCATTGCAACGCGCTAAAATCTGCTCTTTTGTATAATTCATTAAAATGGAATTTAAAATCGTAAAATTAAAGAAAAGAAGAGATACAAATTCGAAAATCGAATTCTAAATTAAAAATCAACTTCAAACGTGTAAGTTTTTTGTTATTTTTACAAAAATAATCGATATTAATCTTCGGCTAAAAAAGTAATGTTTTTTTGCCACAGATACACAGATTATCACAGATTAAAAAAAATATAAAATCCTTTTTAATCTTTTAAATCAGCGGCAAAAAAAAGAAACAAATGCGTCAATACTTTATACTTTTTATTTTTGGAATCCTTATAACTTTCAGTTCTTGTCGCACTGATTTTGACACCGTTGCCAGTTCCGGAAATTTAAAATTTTCAAAAGACACTGTTTATTTAGATACTGTTTTTAAGAATATTGGCTCAGGCACTTACCAACTTAAGGTTTACAATACAAGTAAAGATGATATTTCGATTCCCACCATTCAGCTTAAAAATGGTTTAAATTCTAAATACAGGATGACCGTTGACGGAATGAGCGGAAACAATGGCAAGATTTTTAAAGACGTAACACTTTTAGCGAAAGACAGTTTGTATATTTTTATAGAAACCACCGCAGATATTACAGATGCAAATCCGACTGATTTTTTGTACACAGATCAAATTTTGTTTGACAGCGGTGCCAACCTTCAACAAGTTGCTTTGGTTACCTTAATTCAGGATGCTGTTTTTTTATATCCAAAACAAAATGCTGACGGAACCAAAGAAAAAATAGTAATAGACGGCAAACCTGTTGATGGTTTTTATTTGGATGAAAATGACGCTGCAAACGGAAACGAATTGCTTTTCACCAATCAGAAGCCCTATGTCGTTTATGGTTTTGCAGGCGTTCCTCAAAATAAAACCGTTACATTTCAAGCTGGCGCAAGAGTCTTTTTTCATGCCAATTCAGGACTTTATATTGACAACAAAGCATCATTACAAGTAAATGGAGCGGTATCTACTACCAATAAATTAGAACAAGAGGTTATTTTTGAAGGAGATCGATTAGAATCTCTTTACGATGACATTCCCGGGCAATGGAACTCGGTTATTTTAGCGAGTGGAAGTAAAAATCATTCAATCAATCATCTTACTTTAAAAAATGCTATTACGGGTTTAAATATAAAAAGTCCTGATAATAGTACTACAATCGACATCAAAAATACCCAAATATACAATTGTGCCGAATACGGAATCTTAGCACAAAACGCATACATTAACGGAGAAAACATCGTCATTAATTATGCTGGCTTAGCGAGTTTATCTTGTGTTTATGGCGGAAATTATGTTTTCACGCATTGTACTTTTAATAACAACTGGCAAAACTCATCACATTTTGCAGTTAACCTCAGTAACAATTTGGCTGGATTAACCCCTGCAGCAAATCCTTTAACGCAGGCGACTTTCAATAATTGTATTATTTACGGATCAAGTACAAACGAATTCAATTTGAATAAAAACACAACTGCAGCATTTATCTACCAACTCAATAATTGCCTGTTGAAGTTTAGCAGCTCAAGTACCAATCCTGATTATCAGTTTAAAACCGACACAGAACATTATAATCAGATTATCTTAAATGAAAATCCGAAGTTTTATAATGTTTCACAAAATAAGTTTAATATTGATACTACTTCTCCCGCTTTCGCGAAAGGGAACCAGGCGTATATAATTCCGTTGGATATTCTGGGGAAAACCAGAACTTCTCCGCCCGATTTAGGCGCATATCAGAGTGCTGTATTTCCTAAATAAGATTTTGTCGCGAAGACACTAAGTTTTTTTTTAAAAGGTAACTATTTAAACCTACTTTTTGTCATTTCGTGGAACTAGAAATGACAAAAAGTACGTGAAAAACTTTGTGTGATCAAAAACTTTGCGCCTTAGCGTCTTGGTGGCAAGAAAAAAAACAACAGTAAGAAAATTTTTCTAAAATTAAAGATCACTTAACGTAGCGTATTTCAAAAAGTAGTAAATTTGATACAATTAATATATTGAGTATATTCAACATCAATTTATTAGCACCAAATCTTAACCACTTTTTATGAAAAAAAACTACTTTTTATTCTTACTGATGTTTACTGCTGTTGGTTTTTCCCAAATTCCAGCCGGTTATTATGATACCGCAACAGGAACAGGCTACACATTAAAAACGCAATTGTATAATATTATAAAAGGCCATACTGATAATGGCTATGGTGGTTTATATACCACTTATGCAACATCGGACATTGATAACTTTTATGAAAATGACGGAACAGTTTTAGACATGTATTCTGAAAATCCTGCCGGAAATGACCCCTACACTTACAGTATTGCTACAACACAAAGATGTGGCAGCTATACAAACGAAGGTGATTGCTACAATAGAGAACATATTATTCCGCAATCTGTATTTGATGAAAAAGCCCCAATGGTTTCTGATGCGCATTTTATTACACCAACTGATGGAAAAGTAAATGGTGTTCGCTCTAATTATCCTCATTCTGTTGTGGTTGCACCAACTGAAACAAGCCTTAATGGAAGCAAATTAGGCCCAAGTACTACCGCTGGTTATTCAGGCCCCGTTTTTGAACCTATTGATGAATTTAAGGGTGATATTGCCCGAATGTATTTTTATTTTGCAACACGATATGAGAATACAGTAGCAGGATATTCGTATCCTATGTTTAACGGAACGGCTAACAAGGTATTCACTCCGGCATTTTTAAGTCAGTTGATTGCGTGGCACAATCAGGATCCAGTAAACGCAAGAGAAATTGCGAGAAACAATGCTATTTATGCGCGCCAAAACAATCGCAATCCATACATTGACCATCCTGAATATGTAGCAGCCGTCTGGACAACCGAAGCAGATGATACTACTCCGCCAAATCCTGCATCAAATTTAACTGTTACAGCAAGCACTTCAAGTACGGTTAGCTTAAGCTGGTCAGCCGCTACAGATAATGTTGGAATTGCCAGCTATGCTGTTTATATAAACAATGTTTTTAAACAAAATGAAACAGGAACAACCGCCACCATTAGCGGCTTAACAGCATCGACAACGTATTCATTTTATGTGATTGCAAAAGATACTTCAAACAATTTATCACTGGCAACTACTCCTGTTGACGGAACTACGACGGCAGCTACAGGCGGCGGACCAATCGCTAATGAAATTTTCTTTTCAGAATATGTTGAAGGATCAGGAAATAATAAATTTTTAGAAATTTCAAATTTTACAGGAAGCACAGTAGATTTAACGCAGTATACAATTAAAAAACAAATTAATGGTGCAGGCGCATGGACTTCTACCGCCGGACTGGCACTTACAGGTACACTTGCGCAGGGAGCTTCGTATGTAATAGCTTACAGTCAGGGGCTAACAACTTGCTTTAATCCGGCAAATGCAAATCTGTCAAGCGGTGCTACAGAATTGCAATTTAACGGAAATGACCCTATTGGATTATTCAAAAATGATGTTTTAATTGACATTATTGGCACACTCGGCAATACAGCGAATTTTTCTATTGATGAAACTTTAAGAAGAAAACCAACTATTTCGTCTCCAAATACTACCTTCAATAAAACTGCTGAATGGGATGTATATCCAAAAGACAAATGTGATGGATTAGGAAGTCATTCACTTGCAAATCTTAGTGTTGGAGATTTTGATTTTAATGATGTTTCTCTTTATCCAAATCCTTCAAATGGTCATTTTACTATTCAGCTAAAAGAATCTAATGAAGCATCCAATATCGAAATTGTCTCCATCTTAGGACAAAAGGTATTTACAAAACAAAACAGTACTGCTTCGCTTGTAACGATAAATAATATTCCAAAAGGAATTTACATTGTTCATATTACACAAGGTTCAAAAACCAGCAGTAAAAAAATTATAATCAACTAATAACGAGTGCTTACTAAAAAGTAAAAAGCGGCAATATTTGCCGCTTTTTTTTATTGGTTTTTACGACAATGACACCAAGTTTATTCCTGCAACTAAGACACAAAGGCACAAATCTATTCTCATTTTTGCTATTGCTACAAACAGTACGATTACTCATTACTTTATCTAATTTTTTGTGCCTTTATGTCTTTGTGGCAAAAAGTTCAAAAGACTTTGTTTTCAAATTTGCGCTTGCTATTTATTTACACTAAATTTGCACCTCAATACAACAAACTACACAAAACAATGATCCATTTCTTTGAAAACCAAAGCAAAACTGTTTTTGCCGTACAAACGCAAAACGAAATTTCGGCTCAAGACATTTCAAAATTAAACTGGCTTTTTGCCAACTCCAATAAGATCGAAAAATCCGCCTTGACGGATTTTTTTGTTGGTCCCCGCGCCACTATGATCACACCCTGGAGTACAAATGCTGTAGAAATTACTCAGAATATGGGTATTCCGGGCATCATCAGAATTGAAGAATTTTTTCCTGCAACGGAAGATTTTACTGATTTTGATCCGATGCTTTTTCAAAAATTCAATCAATTAGATCAGGAAATTTTCACTATCAATGTTCAGCCAGAACCGATTTTGGAAATCGATGATATTGCAACTTACAATAAAGTAGAAGGTTTGGCTTTAAGCCAGGAAGAAGTAGATTACTTGGATAATCTTGCTGTAAAACTGGGAAGAAAGTTAACGGATTCTGAGATTTTTGCTTTCTCACAAGCGAATTCAGAACACTGTCGTCACAAAATTTTCAATGGAACTTTTGTTATTGATGGTGAAGAAAAAGAAACTTCTCTTTTCAAATTAATCAAAAAAACATCACAGGAAAATCCTAACGATATAGTATCTGCTTACAAGGACAACGTTGCTTTTGTAAAAGGACCAAAAGTGCAGCAGTTTGCACCAAAAACAGCTGACAAACCAGATTATTACGAGATAAAAGAATTTGATTCTGTTTTATCTTTAAAAGCAGAAACACACAATTTCCCAACAACAGTTGAGCCTTTCAACGGAGCTGCAACAGGTTCTGGAGGAGAAATTCGTGACCGTTTGGCTGGTGGACAAGGTTCTTTGCCATTAGCAGGAACTGCAGTTTACATGACTTCTTATTCTCGTTTGAACGATGACAGAAAATGGGAAAATGCTGTTGAAGAAAGAAAATGGCTGTACCAAACGCCAATGGATATTTTGATCAAAGCTTCAAACGGAGCTTCTGATTTCGGAAATAAATTTGGCCAGCCGCTTATTACAGGTTCGGTTTTAACTTTCGAACATTCAGAAAACGATCGCAAAATTGGTTACGATAAAGTAATCATGCAAGCGGGTGGAATTGGATACGGAAAACTAGATCAGGCTATCAAAAAGAAACCACAAGAAGGCGACAAAATTGTAATTCTTGGTGGAGAAAATTATAGAATCGGAATGGGTGGTGCAGCGGTATCCTCTGCAGATACCGGAGCTTTCGGTTCAGGAATCGAATTAAATGCGATTCAGCGTTCAAACCCTGAAATGCAAAAACGTGCTGCTAACGCGATTCGCGGATTAGTAGAAAGCGATCATAATCCGATTGTTTCTATTCACGATCACGGAGCTGGAGGACACTTAAACTGTCTTTCGGAATTGGTGGAAGAAACGGGTGGTTTGATTGATTTAGATAAATTACCGGTTGGAGATCCAACACTTTCTGCAAAAGAAATTATTGGTAACGAGTCTCAGGAAAGAATGGGATTGGTTATTGGTCAAAAAGATATTGATCAATTGCAAAGAATCGCTGACAGAGAGCGTTCGCCAATGTATCAGGTTGGAGATGTAACGGGAGATCACCGTTTTACTTTTCAATCACAATCAAATGGTTCAAAACCGATGGACTATGCTTTAGAAGATTTCTTCGGAAGTTCTCCAAAAACGGTTATGAACGATAAAACTATCGACAGAAAATATGCTGCTGTTTCTTACGACAACGCCAATTTTGAATCCTATTTAAAAGACGTTTTACGTTTAGAAGCTGTTGCATCAAAAGACTGGTTAACAAATAAAGTAGACCGTTGTGTTGGTGGAAAAGTTGCCAAACAACAATGTGCAGGACCTTTGCAATTGCCTTTGAATAATGTTGGGGTTATGGCTCTGGATTATTTAGGAAAAGAAGGAATCGCCACTTCTATTGGCCACGCTCCTATCGCTGCTTTGATTGATCCGGTTGCGGGAAGCAGAAATGCTATTGCAGAATCGTTATCAAACATTATTTGGGCTCCAATTAAAGATGGTTTAAAAGGAATTTCATTGTCTGCCAACTGGATGTGGGCTTGTAAAAACGAAGGTGAAGACGCTCGTTTATACGCTGCTGTTGAAGGTTGTTCAGAATTTGCAATTGAATTGGGAATCAACATTCCGACAGGAAAAGATTCACTTTCGATGAAACAAAAATATCCAAATGACGAAGTTATTGCACCGGGAACGGTTATTATTTCGGCTGGAGGAAACTGTACAGATATTAGAAAAGTAGTTGAACCGGTTTTACAGAAAAACGGAGATTCTATTTACTATATCAATTTGTCTCAGGATGATTTCAAATTAGGAGGTTCATCTTTTGCACAAATCAGAAACACAATCGGAA
>Ga0247813_10000364_pt1 | contig 46138 bp, 36 predicted proteins | sample UWRJL169409C1_FD_180719 | JGI IMG/M metagenome (GOLD analysis project Ga0247813, IMG submission 180719) | Plant litter microbial communities from Arlington Agricultural Research Station in Wisconsin, United States - UWRJ-L169-409C-1 | ecosystem: Environmental > Terrestrial > Plant litter >... | reverse complement strand
GGCGTCGGCCGGGTCGTCGTGGACTCTTTCGCGGAGATCGACCGCGTCGCCGAGCTCGCTCGCGACGCAGGCCGCGACAGCAGCACCCGTGTGCCCGTCATGGTGCGCGTGACGACCGGCATCCACGCCGGTGGCCACGAGTTCATCTCGACGGCCCACGAAGACCAGAAGTTCGGTGTCTCCCTCACCGGCGGGCAGGCCCTCGCGGCGCTGCGCGCCGTCCTGGACCACCCCGAGCTCGAGCTGCTCGGCGCCCACACGCACATCGGGTCGCAGATCCAGGACGCGGCAGCCTTCGAGGCGAACGCCCGCAAGATGCTCGCGCTGCGCGCCGAACTCGAGACCGAGACGGGATACCTGCTGCCCGAGCTCGACCTCGGCGGTGGCTACGGCATCGCCTACGTCCCCTCCGAGACGCCCATCGACGTGCCAGCCCTCGCCCGCGACCTCGCCGGCGCGGTGGGCGCCGTCTGCGCGGAGCTCGGCACGACGGTCCCGCGCATCTCGATCGAGCCCGGTCGCTCGGTCGTCGGATCGACCACCGTCACGCTCTACACGGTCGGTGTGGTCAAGCCGGTCACCCTCGACGACGGCAGCGTGCGCACCTACGTGTCCGTCGACGGCGGGATGAGCGACAACATCCGTCCCGCCCTCTACGGCGCGGAGTACACGGCCCGCCTCGCCAACCGGTCTGGCTCGGCCGAGACCGTCCGCGCCCGGGTGGTCGGCAAGCACTGCGAGAGCGGCGACATCGTCATCTCCGACATCGAGCTCCCGTCCGACGTCACGCCCGGGGACCTGCTCGCCGTGCCAGCGACGGGTGCCTACGGCCGCTCGATGGCCAGCAACTACAACCACGTGCTGCGCCCGCCCGTGGTCGCCGTGGCCGACGGTGCGGCCCGGGTGATCGTCAGGCGCGAGACCGAGGACGACCTGCTGGCGCTCGACGTCGGCTGAGGCTGCGAGGTCCAGCCCAGGGCCCGCCGGGTGACAGCGACGTCCCCGGTCGTCGTCCTGGCTGGACCACGGCTCGGCTCGCGCACGGCCGAGTGCTGGTCTGAGCTCTCAGGCTGCCACGACCTCGCGCTACCCTCGCCCTGTGGATCGACGACCAGAGCTGCCGACGACGGTGGTGCGCGCTCTGCGTGCCCCGGTCCCTGAGGACGCACCGCACCACATCCCCACGAGCACAGTCCTGCTGGGCAGCTCGGTCCTCCTGACCTCGTGGGTCGAAGGACGGGCCGCGACCCGCCTCGGCGTGCTCGACCTGCGCACCGGCCGATGGAGCGTGGTGAGCGGCGTGCGTGGGATGCTCCGGGCTGCCCAGCCCGGGATCGACGGGCACGCCCTCGTGCTCACGGACCAGGGGCTGTGGGAGATCGATCTCGTCGCCCTGAGCGTCACCCGGAGCCTGCGGACGAAGATCGGCAAGGGCAACGACGAGCTGCGAGCCGAGAGCGACGGCACGGTCGTCGTCGCGGGGTCGGCGTCGACGATGGAGAGCGTCGTCGACAGCTCGACCCTGACCGTGGTCCGGCGCAGGCGCCGGGCTCCGCTCAGGCTCACCCTGCCGACCGCGGCCGCGCGACGGGCCGGGATCGTCCGTGTGCTCCACGAGGGCTCAGGTGTCCTGGCCGGGGGGACCGCCACCAGAGAGGCCGCGCCGCAGCGGCTGCTCGTGGTGTCGCTCGAGGACAACACCGAGATCGCGTCGGTCGAGCAACCGACGGGTCTGAGCAGCGTGCACGTGGTGCACGACGGGATCGTCGCGGCAGCCCCGGACCTCGGGCGGTCTCGCAGCCTCACCGCTGTGCTCGGTGTCTTCGGCCCACCACCGCCGGGCACCGTCCCGGGCGCTCTCGACGACCTGGTGGTCGCCGCGACCGCGTCCGCCGAGTCCCTCCTGACCCGGGCGTCACGCCGTAAGCCTGTCCGCACGGTGCACCGCGACCACAGGCTCGAGCCGGGTGCCCACCTCCACGACCTCCGCGCGGAGCGGCTCACCCTCGACGGCTGCTCGGTGGCCCGTGCGGCCGAGGCTGACTCTCGTCCCACGATCTCCCGTGCCCACGTGACCGACCTCGAGCTGCAGGCGAGCACGCTCAGCGGGGCGGTCTTCGAGGACGTCACCGTCGACGGGCTGCGGGCCGTGCACGGCTCGGGCTTCCTCTTCGGGTGCGAGCTCCGCCGCGTGACGCTCCGGGGGAGGGTCCGAGGCCTCGTCCTCGCCACCGGGCTCGACGACCCCGACCCTGCGACGGAGGCCCTGTACGCCCGGTGGCACCAGGAGCGCCTCGCCGACCCCGAGTGGATGCTCGACCTGACCGAGGCCACCGGAGACCTCACGATCCGGGGCTACCCGGCGAGGTTCGTCCGACGCAACCCGGAGCTGCAGGCCGTGGTGACGGCCGAGGCTGTCGCGGACGATGCCTGGCGATCGGTCGACCCGGGGCGCTCGGCGCTCCGCGTCGCGCTCCACGAGCTCGTCCGTTCCGGCTGGGAGGACGTGATCCTGGTGGCAGACCCGCACGGCGCGCACGCCGACGACGACCTGCGGTACATCCGGGACCTTCGGGACCTCGGAGTCGCGTCGCCGGACTGACATGCTGGTCGGGAGGGTCGGGGTCACGCCGGCCTCGGGCCCTGGAGGTCGACCTGGCCCACGACGGCTCTGGGTTAGGATAGCCATACCTCCTCTCGGGGGTCCTCCCTCGGCGCCGCCCGGCGCTCCCGCGCGACCGCGAACGGACTGACATGACCGGCCACCCCCGCACCGCCCGACGCGACGTGCGGGCTCTCGTCAGCACAGTCGCCGCGGTCGTCGTCGCCGTCGGTCTCGCCGGGTGCCAGGTCGCGTCGCCGCAGGCCGCAGCACCCGCGGTGATCGACGGAGGCACGACGCTCGCCGACGCGACGCTCGTGGACGACCCCAAGGGCTACGTCGGTCCCTCGACGGCGCTGCTCGCCGAGGCGGCGATCCCGGTCCCCGAGTCCGCGCCCACCCCCGCGCTCCCCGCCACGGTCACCGACATGCAGGGGACCGAGGTGACCGTCACGGACACGAGCCGCATCCTCGCCCTCGACGTCTACGGGACCACGTCTCGGATCGTCTACGAGCTCGGTCTCGGTGACAACCTCGTGGGGCGCGACGCCTCGTCGTCCTTCCCCGAGGCCGCCGACCTCCCGCTCGTCACGCAGTCCGGGCACGACCTCAACGCCGAGGCGATCCTCGCGCTCTCGCCGACCCTCATCATCACGGACACGAGCCTCGGCCCGTGGGACGTCGTCCTGCAGATGCGCGACGCCGGGATCCCGGTGGTGGTCGTCGACTCCGAGCGCTCGCTCGAGAACGTCGGGACGATCATCGACCAGGTCGCGGCAGCTGTCGGGCTCCCGGACGAGGGCGCCGCGCTGGCCGAGCGCTCCGCCGCGCAGATCGACGCCAAGATCGCCGAGATCGCGGCCGTCGCACCCCAGGACCCTGCCGAGAAGCTCCGGGTCGCCTTCCTCTACGTCCGCGGCCAGGCCGGGGTCTACTACATGTTCGGCACCGACTCCGGGGCGGACACCCTCATCACCGCGCTCGGGGCGACAGACGTCGCGACCGAGATCGGCTGGGAGGGCATGCGACCGCTCAACGACGAGGGTCTCGTCTCGGCTGCGCCCGACGTCGTGCTCGTCATGACCAAGGGGCTCGAGTCCGCCGGCGGGGTCGACGGGCTGCTCGAGGCGATCCCCGCGCTCCAGAGCACACCAGCGGGGGAGAACCACCGGATCGTCGACATGAGCGACAACGAGATCCTCAGCTATGGACCCGGGACGGCCGACGTCCTCGACGCCCTCGCCGTCGCCCTCTACGCACCCGCGGCGCCAGCCTCGTGACCACCCGCTCCGCCAAGGTGACGGCGCTCTTCGTCGGGCTCGCCGTCGCGCTGCTCGCCTTCGCCGTGATCTCTGCGGGCAGCGGCCAGCTGCGCATCCCGCCCGGCGAGGTCTTCGGGTCGGTCCTCGGCCGGCTCGGCCTCGCGACCGACGGTGTCACCCACCCGAACGGCGAGGCCGCGCTCTGGTCCATCCGCTTCCCGCGGGTCGTGATGGCCGTGCTCGTCGGAGCTGCCCTGGCCTCGGCCGGTGCGCTCATGCAGGGTGTGTTCGGCAACCCGCTCGCCGATCCCGGTGTCGTCGGTGTGTCTTCCGGCGCAGCCCTCGCCGCCTGCACGGTCATCGTCTTCGGCTGGACGTTCTTCGGGACCTGGACCGTCGCCGTCTTCGCCTTCGTCGGCGGGCTCGTCACCACCCTGCTCGTCTATCTCGTCTCGAGGTCGGGGGGACGAACCGAGGTCGTGACCCTCGTGCTCACAGGTGTCGCGGTCAACGCCATGTGCGGTGCGGGCATCGCCTTCCTCACCTTCCTCGGCGACCAGCAGGCCCGCGAGCAGATCGTCTTCTGGCAGCTCGGCAGCCTCAACGGGACGCGCTGGCAGTACGTGACCGTGGTCCTGCCGCTCGTGGTCGTCGGGCTCGTCGGCGTCATGATGCTGGCCCGCCGCCTGGACCTGCTGTCCCTCGGGGAGCGGTCGGCCCGTCACCTCGGCGTGGACGTCGAGCGGCTGAGGATCGTGTCAGTCGTCCTCGTCGCGCTGCTCACCGCTGCGGCCGTCGCCTTCTGCGGCATCATCGCCTTCGTCGGCCTCGTGGTCCCGCACCTGGTCCGGATGATCGTCGGGCCCGGGCACCGGGTCCTGCTCCCCGCCTCCGCGCTCGGCGGGGCGGTGCTGCTGCTCGCCGCCGACCTCGTCGCGCGGACCGCTGTCGCCTACGCCGACCTGCCGATCGGCATGCTCACGGCGCTCGTCGGTGGGCCGTTCTTCTTCTGGCTCATCCGCCGGACACGACGCACCGCCGGAGGCTGGGCATGACGCACCGTCGCCGGGCCCTGGGCCCGCAGGACCATGCACCGACGCGGGGCACCGTCGTGCTCAGCGCGCACGACGTGCACGTCGCCTTCGACGGTGTGCCGATCGTCAGCGGCGTCGATCTCGAGCTCCGCGCAGGTGAGGTCCTCGCCCTGGTCGGGCCCAACGGTGCCGGCAAGTCGACGCTGCTCTCCGTGCTCGCGGGCGACCTCGCACCGAGCTCTGGGAGCGTCCGGCTGCACGGCGAAGACCTCCACGGGCTCCGGCTGTCGGACCTCGCGCGCCGACGCGCCGTGCTGCTGCAGGAGCAGCGGCTGTCTTTCCCCTTCCACGTCGAGGACGTCGTCCGGATGGGCCGTGCGCCGTGGCGCGGGCTCCCCGAGGAGGACGACGACGACACCGTGGTCGCCCGGTCGATGGAGATCGCGGAGGTCACGCACCTCGCGCCGCGGCTCTTCCCGACCCTCTCCGGCGGGGAGAAGGGGCGCGCGTCCTTCGCGCGGATCCTCGCTCAGGGCACGCGCGTCCTCATGCTCGACGAGCCGACGGCAGCCCTCGACATCCGGCACCAGGAGGCTGTCCTGGTCCAGGCGCGCGAGCAGGCCGCGGCGGGGGACGCCGTGGTCGTGGTGCTCCACGACCTGACCCTGGCCGCCGCCTACGCCGACGTCGTCGCCGTGCTCGACGGCGGTCGCCTGAGCGGATACGGGGTCCCGCGCGACGTCATGACCTCCGACCTGCTCACCGAGGTCTACAGGTACCCGATCGACGTCTTCGAGCACCCTGACCGCGGAGAGCTCGTGGTGCTGCCCGTGCGCGAGCACGCTGTGCGACCGACGCCGGGAGAGACGGACCGCCAGTCGTCGATCCTCTCGAAGGGACAGCGCGACGCCCGGCCGGACGATCCGCGCCACGACCTGCCCGACAGCCCGACCCTGCCTTGATCTCTCGTCCCGCTCTCACCCCGCTCTCCCAGGAGGACCCCGTGCTGCGAACCGTCACCCGACGACCGTCTGCCACCCGTCATGCCCTCGCCCGCACCGGGGTGACGCTGCTGCTCGCGAGCGTCGGGCTCGTCGGGCTCTCGACGACGGCCTCGGCCGAGGCGCAGGTGACCGTGGCCGACGAGTCCGGCGCGGCGGTCAGCACCGTCGCCGCCGGCGGCGTCGTGACGGTGTCGGGGGCGGGTTTCCAGTCCGTGCAGGGCGGCGCCGGCGGCATCTACGTCGTGTTCGGGTGGGTCGACGACCCCGAGGGCGGGTCGTGGCGACCGAGCGAGGGTGGCGCGACGGGTGCCGACTACCTCTACGCCCCGGACACCGAGGACGCGCAGAACGCGGGCTTCCAGCGCTTCGTCGCCTTCCCCGGGGCTGGCACGGCCGTCGCGGCCAACGGTGGTGAGATCGCCGCCGACGGCACCTGGACCACACCCCTGACCGTGCCTTCGGCCCAGTTCGAGGCCGTAGACCGTGCGGGTGCTGCGGTGCCCGTCGACTGCACGCAGGTGCAGTGCGGGATCATCACCTTCGGTGCGCACGGCATCAAGAACGCGACCAACGAGACCTTCACCCCCGTGACCTTCGGCGACCCGGCGGCAGACGCTGCGGCTGCGGAGGCCGCCGCTGCCGAGGCCGCAGCGGCTGAAGAGGCTGCGGCAGCCGAGCAGGCCGCCCCCGCGGACGAGGCCACGACCGACGACGCGTCGACCGAGGCGACCGACCCTTCTGACGGCGGCACCGACGCGACCGACGCCCCCACGGACTCGCCCACGGCCGGGACCGACGACGACGCGCTGCTGTCGCCGGGGCTGCGCCTCGCGCTCTCGATCGCGGGTGGGGTCGCTGCCCTCACGGTCCTGGTCGTGCTCGGCATCCGCAAGATCCGTGCCCGCGAGGCGCAGGGGTCCACGACCGGCGCCCCCGCAGCCCCGCAGACCGGTGAGCCGTCAGACGACGACACCTCCCGCGACGAGGGTCCAGGCACCGGTCGCTGATCGACCTTCGGACCCTTCGGGTCTGCGCTGCAGACCCGTGGTCGTCCACAGCACGACCTCGCGCGGCTCTGCCCACACGGCGCCGGACGGGCGGCTCGCCCGCCTCCACGGAGCGCGTATCCTGTGGGCGTCCGCCCGACGAGCAGCCTCTGCGGCCGTCCGTCGTGCGCCCCTCTCGCCCCAGCATCACCAGCTCGACCTCGTCCCACCAGCTCGACCATGACCGACCGGCACGGCCGCACCCCAGGGTGCCAGCCGCACCGACCGACGACCTGAAGGGTGGCCACAGTGCCCGCTCCATCGGCGCTCCGCGTCGCACTCCTCGGCTGCGGGGTGGTCGGGACCCAGGTCGCGCGCCTGCTGTCCGACCAGTCCGACGACCTCGCTGCGCGCGTCGGCGCCAGGCTCGAGCTGGTCGGCATCGCCGTCCGGGACGCCGCTGCGCCCCGTGACCCGTCGATCGACCGTGCGCTCCTCACCGAGGACGCCGAGACGCTCGTCGACGGCGCGGACATCGTCATCGAGGTCATGGGCGGCATCGAGCCTGCGCGCACCCTGCTGCTGCGCGCGATCGCCGGTGGGGCGTCGGTCGTCACGGCCAACAAGGCCCTGCTCGCCGAAGACGGTCCCACGCTCTACCACGCGGCCGACGAGGCCGGGGTCGACGTGTACTACGAGGCTGCAGTCGCGGGGGCGATCCCGATCGTCCGCCCCGTGCGCGAGTCGCTCGCCGGAGACACCATCCAGCGGGTGCTGGGCATCGTCAACGGCACCACCAACTACGTCCTCGACCAGATGGCCACCCACGGCCTAGCCCTCGACGACGCGGTCCGCCAGGCCCAGGAGCTCGGCTTCGCCGAGGCCGACCCGACCGCCGACGTCGAGGGCTACGACGCCGCCGCCAAGGCCGCGATCCTCGCGTCCCTCGCCTTCCACACCCGCGTGACCATCGACGACGTGAGCCGTGAGGGCATCACCTCCGTCACGGCCGAGGACGTCGCCTGGGCACGCCAGACCGGTCACGTCATCAAGCTGCTCGCCATCTGCGAGGCGAGCGAGGCAGGCGTCTCCGCCCGCGTGCACCCCGCGCTCGTCCCCGAGCAGCACCCGCTCGCAGGCGTCCGGGGCGCGTTCAACGCCGTGTTCGTCGAGGCCGAGGCCGCCGGCGAGCTCATGTTCTACGGGCGCGGAGCAGGTGGCGCGCCGACAGCCTCGGCAGTCCTCGGCGACGTCGTCTCGGTCGCCCGGCACCGCGTCCTCGGCGGCAAGGGCCCGGCCGAGTCGCACTACGCGCAGCTGCCGATCGCCCCGGCGTCGTCAGCGGTGACGCGCTACCAGGTGCGGATCGCCGTCTCCGACCGACCGGGTGTGCTCGCCCAGGTCGCCCAGGTCGTGGCCGAGCACTCGGTCTCGATCGAGGCGGTCCGCCAGGCACCGATCGAGAGCTCGCTCGACGGCGTGACCGCCGCCCACCTCGTCATCACCACGCACCACGCCCCGGAGTCGGCCCTCGCCGGCACTGTGGCCGCGATCGCCGACCTGGACGCCGTCCAGGGCATCCTGTCCGTCCTGAGAGTTGAAGGTTCCTGATGGCCCACGTGTGGCAAGGCATCATCCGCGAGTACGCCGACCTGCTGCCCGAGCACCTCACCACGCACGTCGTCACCCTCGGCGAGGGTGGTACGCCGCTGGTCCCCGCCCCGGCGCTCTCCGCGCTCACGGGTGCTGAGGTCTTCCTCAAGGTCGAGGGCATGAACCCGACAGGCTCCTTCAAGGACCGCGGCATGACGACCGCCATCTCGGCTGCTGCGCACAAGGGTGCCAAGGCTGTCGTCTGCGCCTCGACGGGCAACACCTCGGCCTCGGCCGCCGCCTACGCGACAGCTGCGGGCATGACCTGCGCCGTGCTCGTGCCGGACGGCAAGATCGCCATGGGCAAGCTCAGCCAGGCGATCGCGCACGGCGCCAAGCTGCTCCAGGTCGACGGGAACTTCGACGACTGCCTCGTCGCGGCGCGCAAGCTGGCCGAGGCGTACCCGGTCGAGCTCGTGAACTCGGTCAACCCCGACCGCATCCAGGGCCAGAAGACCGGCTCCTTCGAGGTCGTCGACGTGCTCGGCGACGCGCCGACCATCCACGCGCTGCCCGTCGGCAACGCCGGCAACATCACCGCCTACTGGAAGGGCTACGTCGAGTACCTCGAGGCCGGGGTCTCCACGCATCTCCCGCAGATGTGGGGCTTCCAGGCCGCGGGTGCCGCTCCCATCGTGGCCGGCCACCCGATCACCGACCCCGAGACCATCGCGACGGCGATCCGCATCGGCAACCCTGCCTCGTGGGAGCAGGCCGTCGAGGCACGCGACACGTCGAAGGGGGTCATCGAGTCCGTCACCGACGAGCAGATCCTGCTCGCGCACCGCATCCTGTCGGCCGAGGTCGGCGTCTTCGTCGAGCCCGCCTCGGCTGCGGGCGTCGCCGGGATCATCTCCCGCGCCGAGCGTGGCCTGGTGCCCGCCGGGGCGCGGATCGTCGTGACCGTCACGGGTCACGGTCTCAAGGACCCGCAGTGGGCGCTGCGGACCGCCGACGGCTCGGAGATCGTCCCGCAGCGGGTCACCGCCGACGTGGTCTCGATCGCCGACGCCCTCGGTCTCTGAGCCCGCGATGAGGCTCGGAGCCGACCACGTCCGTGTCCAGGTCCCGGCGACGAGCGCGAACCTCGGCCCGGGCTTCGACAGCCTCGGTCTGGCGCTCGGCCACCACGACCATCTCGAGGTCCGCACCCTCGGTACCGACGAGGTGCGGGTCGACGTCGTCGGCGAGGGGGCGGGGGAGGTGCCCTCGGACGAGCGGCACCTCGTCGTCAGAGCGCTGCGCCGCGGCCTCGACCACGTCGGGGCGCCCCGGACCGGGCTGCACCTGAGCTGCACCAACCGGATCCCGCACGGCCGGGGCATGGGGTCGTCGGCTGCCGCTGTGGTCTCCGGTCTGCTGGCTGCCCGTGGGTTGCTCGAGGACCCCGCGAGCCTCGACGACGCGACGGTCCTGGCCCTCGCGACAGAGCTCGAAGGTCACCCCGACAACGCGGCCCCGGCGATCTACGGCGGTGCGACCGTGGCCTGGACATCCGGGGGCGCGGCTCGGGCGGCACGCCTCGAGGTGCACCCCGACGTCGAGACGACGGTCGTCGTCCCGGTCGTGCGGCTCGCGACCTCGACAGCCCGTGGCGTGCTGCCCTCGGTGGTCCCGCACGTCGACGCCGCCTTCACGGCCGGACGCTCCGCGCTGCTCGTGCACGCGCTCGCCTCCGACCCCTCGTTGCTGCTCGACGCGACCGAGGACAGGCTCCACCAGGGCTACCGATCCTCGGTCATGACCAGCACGTGGGAGCTCGTCGAGCGCCTGCGGGAGCGCGGCGAAGCGGCCACGGTCTCCGGCGCGGGGCCGACGGTCCTCGTGATGGGGCGTCGCCAGGACCGTGCCCGCCTGGACGCCGTGCTCGACGAGATCCTCGCCGGGTCCTCCGGCTGGGCAGTCCTGCACCCGGAGATCGACCGACGGGGCGCCACGGTCGACCGTCTCTGAACGACCTGACCGGCGAGGTCGCACGTCCGCCCGCGAGGTCGCACGTCTGCCCGCGAGGTCGCACATCCGCCGGCGAGGTCGGGCGTCTGCTGGCGAGGTCGCACGTCTGCCCGCGAGGTCGCACGGACACGCCGTCTCGGGGGCGTCGGCCCCACAATCTGGCGTGTCTGTACGACCTCGTGAGAGTGCGTGCGACCTCGGTGGGGGAGTGCGCGCGGGGCACCGGAGAGGTGCGTGCTGAGATCACCCGGTGGGCGCTCTGAGCCCGGGAATCACGCGGGTCTTCCGGTGTTATAGTGGGTGCAGTTTCCTGCTATGCCCGGCTTCTGAGCCGGGATGCAGCGTGCCGCGGGTGTGCAGTCGACATCGCGGAAGCCACCCACAGCGCATCATCGGCGAGTGCTCCTGCTCTCTGCGGACAGCATCGATGGTCGCCTCGGCACACACGCGGGAAGCACTCCGAACCGTGTCACCTCTCGACGTCTGTCGTCGCGTGACGCGTTCCTACTACGTCCCGGCCGCATCGGTGCCGGACGTCGACCGCCCGCAGCCTCCTCGCCTCCCGTCGTGGCTGTGTACGAGGGGAAGGGTCCTTCGTGACTGACACCATCGACGCCACCGAACGCAGCAACGCTGCTGGTGGCACAGCCCGCACCGGCGCGATCTCCGCGCTGCGGCTCCCAGAGCTCCAGGCGCTCGCCTCACAGCTCGGGGTCAAGGGCACGTCCAAGATGCGCAAGAGCGATCTTGTCGACGCCATCAAGTCGACGCAGGGCGGTGGCTCCGGCCGCTCCGCCGCAGCGACGAAGGCCCCGGCGGCCTCTGCAGCGCCGGCCCGTGAGGACGACCGTCCGGCGAGGTCTCGGACCGAGGCTCCCGCAGATGCTCCCGCGACCACGACCACCAGCCGCGACGAGAGCGTCACCAGCGACAGCTCGACGCGCCGCGGCGAGAGCGCCAGCAGCGCCGACTCCACGAGCCGCGGCGAGAGCGCCAGCAGCGCCGACTCCACCACCCGTGACGAGACGTCCGGCCGCAGCGCCCAGCGTGGGTCACGCCGCTCCGGCCGGTCCGAGGCGCCCGCGGTGTCCTCGTCGCCTGTCTCCTCGCCCGCCGAGATCTCTCTCGACGGCCCTGAGCTCTCCCGCGTCCGCTCTGAGCGCGCCGAGGTGCGCCTCGCCGCAGGCGAGACCGCCGACGAGCGCGCAGCCCGCGCGAAGGACGCCGTCGTCGACGTCACCCTGCCTCCCCGTCGGGACCGTGGCTCACGCCGCGCCGGCCGCTCGGCCGGTGCCGCCGGCGACGCGCCCCAGGGCGAGGACGCCCAGCGCACCGAGCAGCGTGGCGGCGACCAGCAGCGAGGCGCCGACAAGCAGACCGGGGCCGACAAGCAGTCCGGCGACGGTCAGCAGACCCGTGCCAACCGCCAGAACCGCGACGGCCAGCCGACGCGGGACGGCCAGTCTCGTGACCAGCAGACGCGCGACGCCCAGCAGACGCGCGACCAGCAGGCCCGCGACGCCCAGCGCGCCACCGACCGCGGCGCCGGCGCGACCGACCGTCCCTCTGACGAGGACGACGAGCGCGGCGGCCGTCGTCGTCGCGGACGTGACAGGTTCCGGGACCGCGACCGCGACCGTGGGAAGCGCAGCCGCAGCCGCAACGGCGGACCCGACCTGAGCTTCGACGACATCGAGGTCAACGACGACGACGTCCTGCTCCCCGTCGCCGGCATCCTCGACATCCTCGAGAGCTACGCCTTCGTCCGGACCAGCGGCTACCTGCCCGGTCAGAACGACGTCTACGTCTCCCTCAACCAGGTCAAGAAGTCAGGTCTGCGCCGCGGTGACGCCATCACCGGTGCCGTCCGCCAGCCTCACGAGGGCGACACGAGCGGCCAGGCCACGGCCGGGCGCCAGAAGTACAACGCGCTCGTCCGCCTCGACAGCGTCAACGGCATGTCGCCCGAGGAGGCGCGCACCCGCCCGGACTTCTCCAAGCTGACGCCGCTCTACCCGCAGGAGCGCCTGCGCCTGGAGATGCCGGACCCGACACGCCTGACCCCGCGCGTGATCGACATCGTCGCGCCGATCGGCAAGGGCCAGCGCGGCCTCATCGTCGCTCCGCCCAAGGCCGGCAAGACGATCATCATGCAGCAGATCGCCAACGCGATCACGACGAACAACCCTGAGGTCCACCTCATGGTCGTGCTCGTCGACGAGCGGCCTGAAGAGGTCACCGACATGGAGCGCACGGTCAAGGGCGAGGTCATCGCCTCGACCTTCGACCGCCCCGCGTCGGACCACACGATCGTCGCCGAGCTCGCGATCGAGCGCGCCAAGCGTCTTGTCGAGCTCGGCCAGGACGTCGTGGTGCTGCTCGACTCGCTCACCCGCCTGTCCCGCGCGTACAACCTCGCGGCCCCGGCCTCGGGCCGCATCCTCTCGGGTGGGGTCGACGCCTCGGCGCTGTACCCGCCCAAGCGGTTCTTCGGCGCGGCGCGCAACATCGAGAACGGTGGCTCGCTCACCATCCTCGCCTCCGCGCTCGTCGAGACCGGCTCGAAGATGGACGAGGTGATCTTCGAGGAGTTCAAGGGCACAGGCAACATGGAGCTGCGCCTCGCGCGGTCCCTCGCCGACAAGCGGATCTTCCCGGCCGTCGACGTCAACGCGTCGGGGACCCGTCGCGAGGAGATCCTCATGGCCCAGGACGAGCTCAGGGTCATCTACAAGCTGCGTCGCGTCATGGGTGCGCTCGACCACACCCAGGCGATCGAGCTGCTGCTCGGCAAGCTCAAGGACACCAAGTCCAACGTCGAGTTCCTCATGCAGGTGCAGAAGACGACACCGAGCGGGCTCGTCGACGACGAGAACGCCGGCCGCACCGTCTGACGCCTGCAGCACCTGCTGGCTCCGGCCGCAGAACCACCTGTCGTACTGCCGCACCTGCTCGTCACAGAGCCGGTGCGGCGGTACGGTCCGACGCCAGGACGACCGTCGGGACTATTCCGGTCCCCCCGGTGGTTGTGGCATGATGTCCCGTTGGCTTCTGGTTCACGGGGACGGTCCTGTCCTCGACCCAGACGCACGAACCAAGGAGATGCACCCCATGAAGGCTGGAATCCACCCCGAGTACGTCGACACCACGGTCACCTGCACCTGTGGCAACACGTTCACGACCCGTAGCACCCAGACCTCCGGACAGATCTCGTCCGACGTCTGCTCCGCCTGCCACCCGTTCTACACGGGCAAGCAGAAGATCCTCGACACCGGTGGCCGCGTCGCCCGCTTCGAGGCTCGCTACGGCAAGAAGTCCTAGCACCTCTCCAGCGCCGGTGAGACGATCCGCCGACAACCTCTCCAGGGGCAGTCGGACGGTGTCTCACCGGCGCTGTTGCTATTCCCGGGCGGGCGGCCTCCAGGCGCCGTCCAGCGCGACCCGTCCAGCGCACCCCACACGCACGCACGCAGGCAGGAACCCCAGATGAGTGAGACCTTCGTGGCAGCCGAGCCGCTGATGGCCGAGCACGCAGAGATCGAGCAGCAGCTCGCGGACCCTGCGGTGCACGCCGACGCGGCCCGCGCCCGGACGCTCGGGCGTCGCTACGCCGAGCTCAACCAGGTGGTCGCCGCGTACCGCGGCTGGCGTTCCGCCGTCGACGACGCCGAAGCAGCGGCCGAGCTCGCCGCCGAAGAGCCGGCCTTCGCCGAAGAGCTCCCCGCGCTGACAGCTGCCGCGACCGACGCCGCGGAGAAGTTGCGCCGCGTGCTCATCCCGCGCGACCCCGACGACGGCCGCGACGTCATCCTCGAGATCAAGGCCGGTGAGGGCGGCGAGGAGTCGGCGCTCTTCGCAGGTGACCTGCTCCGCATGTACCTGCGCTACGCCGAGCGGCGTGGCTGGAAGACCGAGATCATCGAGGCCACGGAGTCCGACCTCGGCGGCTACAAGGACGTCCAGGTCGCCGTGAAGGCGAAGGGCACCGTGGCGCCCGAAGACGGCGCCTGGGCCAACCTCAAGTACGAGGGCGGTGTCCACCGGGTGCAGCGGGTCCCCGTGACGGAGTCGCAGGGCCGCATCCACACCTCCGCAGCCGGGGTCCTCGTGTTCCCCGAGGTCGAAGACGCCGGAGAGCTCGAGATCGACCAGAACGACCTGCGCATCGACGTCTACAGGTCGTCGGGCCCCGGTGGGCAGTCGGTCAACACGACGGACTCCGCAGTCCGCATCACCCACATCCCGACGGGGATCGTCGTGTCGATGCAGAACGAGAAGTCTCAGCTGCAGAACCGCGAGCAGGCCATGCGCGTGCTCCGCGCCAGGCTCCTGGCCGCGCGCCAGGAAGAAGAGGCCGCCGCGGCCAACGACATCCGTCGTTCCCAGGTGCGCACCGTCGACCGCTCCGAGCGCATCCGCACGTACAACTACCCGGAGAACCGCATCGCGGACCACCGCACGGGGTACAAGTCCTACAACCTCGACCAGGTGCTCGACGGCGACCTCGAGCCCGTGGTCCGCTCGGCCATCGAGGCAGACGAGGCCGCCCGGCTCGCCGCCGCCGGCAGCTGAGACGTGGCCGAGGTGACCCTCGCGACGCTCGCCGTGTCACAGACCGCCGACGTGCTGGTCCGTGCCGTGGCCCGTGAGCTCGCCGCTGCAGGGATCGAGACGCCCCGCGTCGACGCCGAGATCCTCGTCGCCCACGCGGCCGGTGTGTCCCGCGGGGACCTGCAGCACGCCGCCCTGCTGGGCCGGCCTGTGCTTGCCGACCAGGACCAGGTCGACCGCCTCCGCGGCCTCGCGACCTCCCGTGCGGAACGGCTGCCGCTCCAGCACCTGACCGGTACGGCTCCGTTCCGCCACGTCGAGCTCGAGGTCGGGCCCGGCGTGTTCGTCCCGAGGCCCGAGACCGAGGTCGTCGCGCAGGTGGCCGTCGACGAGGCGCTGCGCGTGGTCGCCGAGCGCGGCAGCGTCGTCGTGGTCGACCTCTGCACGGGGTCGGGTGCGATCGCCGTCGCGATCGCCCAGGAGGTGCCGCAGGCGCAGGTGCACGCCGTCGAGCTCGACGCCGCCGCCCACGCCTGGGCCCTGCGCAACGTCGACAGGCTCGCGCCAGGCGTCACGCTCGTCCGCGGGGACGCACGGACCGCGCTGACCGCGCTCGACGGCCGCTGCGACGTCGTCGTGTCCAACCCGCCGTACGTGCCGACGGGCGCCGTGCCGAAGGACCGCGAGGTCGCCGAGCACGACCCTGCCGTCGCGCTCTACGGGCTCGGTGCTGACGGTCTCGAGGTGCCTCGCGGTGTCACACGAGCGGCCGCACGCCTGCTGGTCCCCGGGGGGCTGTACGTGATGGAGCACGCCGAGGTGCAGGATGCCGGAGCCCGCCAGATGGTCGACGCGACGGGTGACTTCGAGGGGATCCACACCCGTCCCGACCTCACAGGACGTCCCCGGATGGTCGTGGCTCGTCGTAGCAGCGCGAGGATCGTGGAAGACTCGTCGTCGTGAGTACGTCCGCGATCCGCCCTGCACACGACCCGTCCACCTGGGGCCCGTCCCTCGACGAGGCCGTCAACACCGTCCAGGCGGGGGGCCTCGTCGTCCTCCCCACCGACACCGTCTACGGCATCGGGGCAGACGCCTTCGACGCCGACGCCGTCGCCGCGCTGCTCGCGGCCAAGGGGCGCGGCCGGCAGATGCCGCCGCCCGTCCTCGTCGGCTCGGTCGCGACCCTCGACGGTCTCGCGACCGACGTGCCCGACGGCGCACGCGCCCTCGCGGCCAGGTTCTGGCCCGGAGCGCTCACCCTCATCCTCACCGCCCAGCCGTCCCTCGCCTGGGACCTCGGCGACACGCACGGCACGGTCGCGCTGCGCATGCCCGACCACCCCACGGCCCTCGCGCTGCTCGCGCGGACCGGACCGATGGCCGTCTCGAGCGCCAACCGCACCGGGAACCCTGCTGCCACGACGGCCACCGACGCGCACGAGCAGCTGGGCGCCTCGGTCCGCACCTACCTCGACGCGGGGGAGGCCCCCGGCGGGGTCGCGTCGACGATCGTCGACGCGACGGGGGAGACCCTCCGGGTCGTCCGCGCCGGGGCGATCTCCCTCGAGGAGCTCCGGACGGTCACGGTTGTCGAGGACATCCTCCCGCCCGAGCCCGAGCCCGAGCCCGAGCCCGAGCCCGAGCCCGAGGGCGCGCCTGATGCCTCCGACCAGGTCGCTGGTGCTCCCGAGCACTCCGAGCCTGAAGAGCCTGCTGAGCCCGGAGAGCGTGCCGAGGGCGCCGAGCCCTCGACCGACCCCGACCGGCCCGGTGGCGACGCCGGGTGAGGGTCTACCTGCTGGTCATGCTCGTCGCGGCAGCCGTCACGTACCTCGCGACCCCCTTCGCGCGCTGGCTCGCCGTCCGGACCAACGCCGTGACCGCCGTGCGCTCGCGCGACGTCCACACCATCCCGACCCCACGGCTGGGCGGCGTCGCGATGCTGCTCGGTCTGGGGGCAGCCTTCCTCTTCGCCTCTCAGATGCCCTTCCTGGAGGGTGTCTTCGAGGTCAACAACAACGCGTGGGTGATCCTCGGCGCCGGGGCGATCGTCTGCCTGCTCGGGGTCGCCGACGACATCTGGGACCTCGACTGGATGACCAAGCTCGCGGGCCAGGTGCTGGCCGCTGGTCTCATGGCGTGGCAGGGTGTCCAGCTCATCACCGTGCCGATCGGCGGTCTGACGATCGGGTCGAGCCGGATGTCGCTCTTCGTCACCGTCATCTCGGTCGTCGTCGCGATGAACGCCGTGAACTTCGTCGACGGTCTCGACGGTCTCGCCGCCGGCATGATCGCGATCGGCGGGGCCGGGTTCTTCGTCTACACCTACCTGCTGACCCTCGAGTCGAGCCCCGGCGACTACTCCAACCTCGCGACGGTGATCCTGTCTGCCCTGGTGGGGGTCTGTCTGGGCTTCCTGCCGCACAACTTCCACCCGTCGAAGATCTTCATGGGTGACTCCGGCTCGATGCTCCTGGGTCTGACGATCGCCGCCGCCGCGATCGTCGTGACAGGGCAGATCGACCCCGAGCAGGCCTCCGACCGTCAGCAGATCCCCGCGTTCATCCCGATCTTGCTGCCCGCAGCGGTGCTCATGCTGCCGCTGCTCGACATGGGCCTGGCTGTCGTCCGCCGGGTCCTGGCGGGCAAGTCGCCGTTCCACCCGGACCGCATGCACCTGCACCACAGGCTCCTGCAGCTCGGCCACTCGCACCCCCGCGCCGTCGTCATCATGTACCTGTGGAGCGCGGTCTTCGCCTTCGGTACCGCGGCGCTCGTCGTCGTGCCCTGGCAGACCGTCCTGGCCGGCCTGGGCGTCGCCGTCGTCGTCTCGATCATCCTCACGCTGGGCCCGCTCCGTGGCCGCGAGCGTGGGGCCCGCCACGTCTCCCCCGGAGGACACCACGCATGAGCACCCCCGAGCCCACCCACGACGTCGAGCCTGGTGAGGGCGCCTCGGAGCTCCCCTACGTGCCCGAGCATGTGAGCAAGGAGATCTTCAGGTCGGCGCTGCGCGCGACCCTCGCGCTGCTCGTCGGCCTCGCCGTGCTGGGGGTCGGTATCGGATATCTGGTGTCCGGTACGCCCGGTGTGTGGGCGGCGGCTCTCGGTGTCGGCATCGCCCTGCTCTTCTCCGGGTCGACCATCGCGTCGATGCTCTACACCGCCGACAAGAGCCCGAACACGATGATGGCGGTCCTCATGGGGGTGTGGATCGCCAAGATGGTCGTGCTCGTGGTCATCCTCGCGCTGCTCGGGCAGGCCGACTTCTACGACCGCGTGGTGTTCGCCGTGGTCGTGCTCGTGGGTGTGGTCGGTTCGGCCGGTCTGGACATGTATTCGGTCGTCAAGGGACGTCAGCCCTACGTGTCACCCAGATAGAGTGCTTTAGTCGATTGGTCGTGATGGTTCTGGCAAGATCCAGTCTTCGTCACGCAACGGTGTGGGTTAGGATTCCTCTGATCCATGACGGACAGGTCCATCGACGCGCGCCTGCGAGGTAGTCGGCGACGAGGCCATGAACACCGGGAGTTTGCTCTGTCCACCATCGCCCCGATCGTGCTTCTCAGCGCCTCCGGTGAGAGCGGGGAGTTCCACCCCCCGTCGATCTCTGAGTTCTTCCCCTCTGCGATCTTCTTCGAGGGGTCCCTCTTCGAGTTCAACCGGATCATGCTCGTGCGCGTCATCGCCGCGATCGTGCTCATCGCGCTCTTCGTCGTCGCTGCGCGCCGCGCGAAGCTCGTCCCCGGCCGCGGCCAGAACATCGCCGAGATGGGACTGGACTTCGTCCGGGTCTCCATCGCGGACGAGATCCTGGGCCACAACGCCCGTCGGTACCTGCCGATGCTCACGACGATCTTCTTCGCGATCCTCGCCTTCAACATCACCGGCGTGATCCCGCTCCTCAACATCGGCAGCACGGCCCTCATCGGCCTGCCGCTGCTCCTGGCAGCCTGGGTCTACGTCGTCTACCTGGCCTCCGGCATCCAGAAGTTCGGGCTGCTCGGCTACCTCAAGACGAGCCTCTTCCCGCCCGGCGTGCCGTGGTTCCTCTACTTCCTCATCACGCCGATCGAGATCCTCCAGGTCTTCGTCTTCCGCCCGGTCACGCTCGCCCTGCGTCTCGCGGCGAACATGATCGCCGGCCACCTGCTGCTCGTCCTGTGCTTCAGCGCGACGCAGTTCTTCTTCTTCGAGGCTGCCGGAGCCCTCAAGGCCATGGGCGTCGTCTCGCTCGCAGCCGGCTTCGGCTTCACGCTCTTCGAGATGCTCGTCGCGGCCCTCCAGGCCTACGTCTTCACCCTGCTCGCAGCGGTGTACATCTCGATGTCCATCGAGGAGGAGCACTGACCTCACGGTCGGTCTCGACCCGAGGCTCGCGCCTCGACGCGCCACGGCGCACCCGCACTTCCCTGACAACGCACCACGCGTAGCACGTCCCACATGACGCCCGGACGGGCGCCCAACGGAAGGAACACCCCAGTGGACACCACCACCACTCTCGCCGAGCTCACCGGAAACATCGCGACCATCGGTTACGGTCTCGGCACGCTCGGCCCGGGTATCGGTCTGGGTATCCTCATCGGCAAGACCGTCGAGGGCATGGCACGCCAGCCTGAGGTCGCCGGTCAGCTCCGCACCACCATGTTCATCGGTGTCGCCTTCGTCGAGCTGCTCGCTCTTCTCGGTATCGTCGCCGGCTTCCTCTTCACCGCGTGATGACAGCCCTCACCGCACCCGTGGCCGTCCTGGCCGCGACCGAGGGCGACGTCGACGGGATCCAGCTCTTCCTGCCCGCGGGGTACGACATCCTGTGGTCAGCAGTCGTCATGGTCGCGATCGGCCTGATGTTCTACAAGCTGGTCCTGCCGAAGTTCACGGAGATCCTCGACGAGCGCACCGCCAAGATCGAGGGTGGGCTCAGCAAGGCCGAGCACGCGCAGGCCGAGGCCGACGCGCTGCTCGCCGAGTACAAGGCCCAGCTCCAGGAAGCCCGTACCGACGCTGCTCGCATCCGCGAGGAAGCACGTGGCGAGGCCACCGCGATCGTCGCCGAGGCGAAGGCCAAGGCGTCCGAGGAGTCTGCTCGCATCTTCGAGACGGCTCAGCGTCAGATCGAGGCCGAGCGTCAGCAGGCAGCGACCTCGCTGCGCAACGACGTGGGTTCGCTCGCGACGGAGCTCGCCTCCAAGATCGTCGGCGAGTCCCTCGAAGACACCGCACGCCAGTCTCGTGTGGTCGACCGCTTCCTCGACGAGCTCGAGGCGACGGCCCTGACCACCGCACCTAAGGGGAAGTGATGCGCGGGACCAGCCAGTCGTCTCTCGACGCCGCTCAGGCCCGGCTCGCGCCGGTGCTCGCGGCAGCGGGGGAGCAGGCCTACACCATCGGTGACCAGATGTTCGCCGTGGTCGACGCACTCGACGCCTCCGGGGCGCTGCGCCGGTCTCTCGCAGACCCGTCACGTCCCGCGGCTGACAAGTCGGGGCTCGTGCGCAACCTCCTGTCGAGCGCGTTCGACCCGAAGACGGTCGACGCCCTCGCGGACCTCGTGGCAGACCGCTGGTCGCACGAGGCCGACCTCGTCGATGCTGTCGACATCCTCGGGATCGACGCGTACCTGGCCTCGGCCGAGGCACGCGGAGCCCTCGAGAAGGTCGAGCACGAGCTCTTCCAGATCACCCGTGGTCTGGTCGGGCAGCGCGAGGTCCGCCAGGCGCTCTCCGACAGCAGCACCGACCCGGCCCGCCGGGTCAAGCTCGTCGACGACCTGTTCGCGGGCAAGGCTGACCCGGTCACGCTCGCGATCTGCCGTCGTGCGACCGCGAAGCCTCGTGGCGAGCGGTTCGTCCCGGCTCTCGGCCGGGTCGGCGAGATCGCCGCGAAGCGTCGGTCGCGCAGGGTCGCCTCGGTGACCTCGGGCTCCGAGCTCAGTGCCGCCCAGCAGGACCGTCTCGCAGCGCTGCTCGAGTCGGCCTACGGCACAGCCGTCCAGCTCAACGTGACCGTCGACCCGGCGGTCGTCGGTGGGCTGCGGATCCAGATCGGGTCGGACGTCCTCGACTCGACGGTCCTCAGCCGTCTCGCGGCCGCACGACGGCAGCTGGCCTCTTGACCGAGACCAGCAGTCCCCGACCGGTCCACCGCGCCGGCACCACAGACATGCAAGTTCGACCGCACACGCGGCCACGACAGGAGAGAACCAATGGCTGAGCTGACGATCCGGCCCGACGAGATTCGGGCCGCGCTGGACAGCTTCGTGAAGTCCTACGAGCCCGAGACTGTCGTCACCGAGGAAGTGGGCCGGGTCGTCCTGGCTGGTGACGGCATCGCTCAGGTCGAGGGGCTTCCGGGAGCGATGGCCAACGAGCTGCTGCGCTTCGAGGACGGCACACTGGGCCTCGCGCTCAACCTCGACGTCCGCACGATCGGTGTGGTCATCCTCGGTGAGTTCACCGGGGTCGAAGAGGGACAGGTCGTCCGCCGCACCGGAGAGGTCCTCTCCGTCGCCGTCGGTGACGGGTACCTCGGTCGCGTCGTCGACCCGCTCGGCGCACCGATCGACGGCCTCGGCGAGATCGAGACCGTCGGACGCCGTGCCCTCGAGCTCCAGGCGCCCGGCGTCATGGCCCGCAAGTCGGTCCACGAGCCGCTGCAGACCGGTCTCAAGGCGATCGACGCGATGATCCCGATCGGCCGTGGCCAGCGTCAGCTGATCATCGGTGACCGCCAGACCGGCAAGACGGCGATCGCGATCGACACGATCATCAACCAGAAGGACAACTGGGAGACCGGCGACCCGTCGAAGCAGGTCCGCTGCATCTACGTCGCGATCGGCCAGAAGGGCTCGACCATCGCGGCCGTCCGTGGCGCCCTCGAAGAGGCCGGCGCGCTCGAGTACACGACGATCGTCGCTGCTCCGGCGTCCGACCCCGCGGGCTTCAAGTACCTCGCGCCGTACACCGGCTCGGCCATCGGCCAGCACTGGATGTACGAGGGCAAGCACGTCCTCATCGTCTTCGACGACCTGTCGAAGCAGGCTGAGGCGTACCGCGCCGTGTCGCTCCTCCTGCGTCGTCCGCCGGGCCGCGAGGCCTACCCGGGTGACGTCTTCTACCTGCACTCCCGTCTGCTCGAGCGCTGTGCCAAGCTCTCGGACGAGCTCGGTGCCGGCTCGATGACCGGTCTGCCGGTCATCGAGACCAAGGCTAACGACGTGTCGGCGTACATCCCGACCAACGTCATCTCGATCACCGACGGTCAGATCTTCCTCCAGTCCGACCTCTTCAACGCCGACCAGCGTCCTGCTGTCGACGTCGGCATCTCGGTCTCGCGAGTCGGTGGCTCTGCGCAGATCAAGGCCATGAAGAAGGTCTCGGGGACGCTCAAGCTCGACCTCGCGCAGTTCCGCTCGCTCGAGGCCTTCGCGATGTTCGCCTCCGACCTCGACCCCGCCTCGCGGGCTCAGCTCGCCCGTGGTGCGCGTCTGCTCGAGCTCCTCAAGCAGCCTCAGTACTCGCCGTACCCGGTCGAGGACCAGGTCGCGTCGATCTGGGCCGGCACGAAGGGCAAGCTCGACGACGTCCCCGTCGACGACGTGCGCCGCTTCGAGGCCGAGCTCATCGACCACCTGCGTCGCAACACCGACGTGCTCACGACCATCAAGTCGACGGGCAAGCTCGAGGACGCGACCGAGGCGGCACTCACGGCTGCGGTCGACGAGTTCCGCAACGGCTTCCTCAAGGGTGACGGCTCGCCGCTCGTCGGCGGCGACGAGGAGAACGACGAGTCTGCTCAGGTCGAGCAGGAGCAGATCGTCCGGCAGAAGAAGGCCTGACGCGTGGCAGGCAACCAGCGCGTCTACAAGGCGCGGATCAAGTCGACGCAGTCGCTCAAGAAGATGTTCCGTGCCCAGGAGCTCATCGCGGCGTCGCGCATCGGCAAGGCTCGGGCGCGGGTGACCGCGGCTCAGCCGTACGCGACCGCGATCACGCGTGCCGTGTCGGCCGTCGCGACGCACTCGGACGTGAGGCACCCCCTCACGTCCGAGCGTCACGACACGAACCGTGCCGCGGTCCTGCTCATCGCGTCGGACCGCGGCATGGCCGGGGCCTACTCGGCGAGCGCGATCCGCGAGGCGGAGAGCCTCATCCAGCGTCTCACCGAGGCCGGCAAAGAGGTCTCGCTCTACGTGAGCGGACGTCGGGCACTGGCGTACTACCAGTTCCGCGGACGTGAGATCACGCAGTCGTGGACGGGTGGCTCTGACGCCCCCGACGCGGCCGAGGCCGAGCAGATCGCCGACACGCTCCTCGACGCGTTCCTCGCGCCGGCGGACGAGGGCGGCGTCGGCGAGCTGCACGTCGTGTACACACAGTTCGTCAACATGGTGACCCAGCGTCCCCGGGTCATCAGGATGCTCCCGCTCGAGATCGTCGACGGTGTCGGCGAGGCCGGAGAGGCAGCGGTCCTGCCGCTGTACGACTTCGAGCCCTCGCCCGAGGCCGTGCTCGACGGTCTGCTGCCGCGGTACGTCCGCAGCCGCATCTTCAGCTGCCTCCTCCAGGCTGCTGCGTCCGAGCTGGCCTCCCGCCAGCGCGCGATGCACACGGCCACGGAGAACGCAGAAGACCTCGTCCGCATGTACACGCGGCTCGCGAACCAGGCCCGTCAGGGAGAGATCACGCAGGAGATCAGCGAGATCGTCTCCGGTGCCGACGCCCTGGCAGCATCATGACGGCCGGGACGCACATGGCCGTCGTCACCAGGACACCTGCACCACCACGAAGCACAGACCACGCCGGAGTCATCTCCGGCCCAGCGAAGCGAGGCCAGCAATGACCGCCACGTCCGTCGAAACCACGGCCGGTTCCCAGGCTGGACCCGGCGTGGGCCGTGTTGCCCGCGTCATCGGTCCGGTCGTCGACATCGAGTTCCCGGCCGACTCCATCCCCGACATGTACAACGCCCTGACGGTCGAGATCGACCTCTCGGCCCAGGGCGAGGGGGAGCAGTCCTTCACGCTCACCCTCGAGGTCGCCCAGCACCTCGGTGACTCCCTCATCCGCGCCATCGCGCTCAAGCCGACCGACGGCCTGGTCCGCGGAGCCGTCGTGACCGACACCGGTGCGCCCATCAGCGTCCCCGTCGGTGACGTCACCAAGGGCCACGTCTTCGACGTGACCGGCAACGTGCTCAACGCCAAGCCCGGTGAGCAGATCGAGGTGACCGAGCGCTGGCCGATCCACCGCAAGCCCCCGGCATTCGACCAGCTCGAGTCGAAGACCGCGATGTTCGAGACCGGCATCAAGGTCATCGACCTCCTCACCCCGTACGTCCAGGGTGGGAAGATCGGTCTCTTCGGTGGTGCAGGTGTCGGCAAGACCGTCCTGATCCAGGAGATGATCTACCGTGTGGCCAACAACCACAACGGTGTGTCCGTCTTCGCAGGTGTCGGCGAGCGTACCCGTGAGGGCAACGACCTCATCGAGGAGATGACCGACTCGGGCGTCATCAAGCAGACAGCCCTCGTCTTCGGCCAGATGGACGAGCCGCCGGGCACGCGTCTTCGCGTGGCCCTGTCTGCTCTGACGATGGCGGAGTACTTCCGCGACGTGCAGAAGCAGGACGTGCTGCTCTTCATCGACAACATCTTCCGCTTCACGCAGGCCGGTTCTGAGGTCTCCACGCTGCTCGGCCGCATGCCGTCCGCCGTGGGCTACCAGCCGAACCTCGCCGACGAGATGGGTCAGCTGCAGGAGCGCATCACCTCGACGCGTGGTCACTCGATCACGTCGCTCCAGGCGATCTACGTCCCTGCTGACGACTACACCGACCCGGCGCCGGCGACCACCTTCGCGCACCTCGACGCGACGACCGAGCTCTCCCGCGAGATCGCGTCGCGTGGTCTGTACCCGGCCGTCGACCCGCTCGCCTCGTCGTCGCGCATCCTCGACCCGCGCTACGTGGGTCAGGCGCACTACGACACCGCGACGCGCGTCAAGCAGATCCTCCAGCGCAACAAGGAGCTGCAGGACATCATCGCGATCCTCGGTGTCGACGAGCTCTCCGAAGAGGACAAGACTGTCGTGTCGCGTGCGCGACGCATCCAGCAGTTCCTCTCGCAGAACACGTACATGGCCGAGCAGTTCACCAACGTGCCCGGCTCGACGGTCCCCCTCACGGAGACCATCGAGGCGTTCTCGAAGATCGCCGACGGAGAGTTCGACCACATCTCCGAGCAGGCCTTCTTCAACATCGGTGGGCTCGAGGACCTCGAGCGCAACTGGGCGCGGATCCAGAAGGAGTACGGCGTCTGACGCTGTACGACCCGACAGGACCGCACTGAACGCAAGGAGTAGAACGTGGCACAGCTCGAGGTCGACCTCGTCGCAGCAGACCGCAAGGTCTGGTCCGGCGCGGCCAAGCAGGTCAGCGCACCCGCGGCCGACGGTGAGATCGGCATCCTCGCCGGCCACACCCCGTTGCTGTCCGTCCTGCGGGACGGCGTCGTGCGGGTGACCGCTGTCGACGGCGACGACGTCACGGTCGGGATCTCCGGGGGCTTCCTCTCGGTCGACTCCGACACCGTGACCGTCGTCGTGGACGCGACGGACCTGGATGTCTCCATCGGCGCGAAGCGCTGACGGCAGGCACAGGGAACTGACGGAGCCGTGACAACACTCTGGGTCGTCCTGGCGGGGCTGCTGGTAGCAGCCCTGCTCGGGGTGGCCCTGGTGTTCTCACGGCTCCGTGCTCTTTCCGGGCACATCGGGTCCTTCTCGGCCTCGTTGCGCCTGCGGACGGACGACGTGGCCGGCGGGCCGTGGAGCTCAGGCTTCGGGGTGTACCGCGCGGACCGGCTCGTCTGGTGGCGTGCGAGGTCCCTGTGGCCCGCGCCCAAGCACGAGTGGCTGCGTGACGACCTCGTCGTGACAGGCCGCGTCCCGCTCGACCAGGCCGGCCAGCCGGACCACTACCTGGTCCAGTGCCGGTACCGTGAGATGGTCTTCGACCTCAGCATGTCGAGGGACGCGTACTCCGGGCTGGCCTCGTGGATCGAGGCAGCCCCACCGAACATCCGCCACTACGTCGTCTGAGCAGGCTGAAGCGCCTGGCTCGGACCCCCTCGCGATCCCGACCTAGGAGTCTGTTGTGCGTCTTGTCGTCGCCCGGTGCTCGGCCCACTACACGGGGAGGCTGTCGGCGCACCTGCCGCTCGCGACCCGGCTGCTCGTGGTCAAGGCCGACGGCAGCGTGCTGCTGCACTCCGACGGTGGCTCGTACAAGCCGCTCAACTGGATGAGCCCGCCCTGCTCCATGCTCGTCTCCGCGCCCGACGCCGAGGCTTCCGAGCGCGGGGTGAGCGAGGTCTGGGCCGTGCAGCACGCGAAGAGCGACGACAGGCTCGAGATCGAGCTGCACGAGATCATCCACGACTCCAAGCACGACCTGGGCATCGACCCCGGCCTCATCAAGGACGGCGTCGAGGCCCACCTCCAGGCCATGCTCGCCGCGCAGATCGAGCTGCTCGGCACCGGGCACTCGCTGGTCCGCCGGGAGTTCCCGACGGCAATCGGTCCTGTGGACATCCTGGCTCGTGACGCGTCGGGCGGCACCGTGGCCGTCGAGATCAAGCGCCGTGGCGACATCGACGGCGTCGAGCAGCTGACCCGCTACCTCGAGCTGCTCAACAGGGACCCGATGCTCCGCCCGGTCCGCGGCGTCTACGCAGCCCAGGAGATCAAACCGCAGGCCCGCACCCTCGCGACAGACCGTGGCATCGCCTGCCTCGTCCTCGACTACGACGCCATGCGCGGCGTCGACGACGTGGACTCGCGGCTGTTCTGACCGCTCGCGGCGGGCTAGGGGCGAGCTGATCCCCTAGCGGACGCGTTTCTGCACTCAGGTCCTGGCACTGTCTCGCGCATCTTCCGAGTAGCGCCTCTGAGCTCTGCACCGGGCTGCCGATGAGACCGACGCGCCCGTCTACGGTCATGACTGCCCGCACAGTCAGCCCGGACGAGGACGAGGACGACGAGGAGCGTGCGGGGCGTGCCTTCGTCGTCTGTGGCATCGAGCTCGGCCACGAGGACGTGTACTGGCCCGACGCGGACGCCCAGGCCAGAGGGATGCTCCGTGAAGTCACCGTCGACGGTGAACCCTCATTCCTGGAGCAGCTCAGTCCGTTCTCCTGACTAGGGCTGAGGAGGAGGCGCTGCCCGGGGCGTCGCGGCGGCTGCGCCCCTCAGACCTGAGGACGGGCGAGGTGCAGGTCGGCGCACCGTGCGCTGCCCTCGAGTCTCACGGTCAGGTCTCCAAGCCGTCGAGCCGACTCCGGCACGGGGAAGACGACTTCCGTCCAGACCTCGGCCGCAGCCGGGAGACGAAGCGGTCCTGTGCAGGTGCCGTCGGGCAGGACGAGCGAGAGGCCAGCCTCGCGCCTGGACGAGCCTGGGCTAGAGGACCAGCGCGCTGCGGACAACCAGATCTCCGTCACCCCGACGAGGTCCACACGCGAGTAGGCCGCCTCGCCGCTGCGCACCCCTCGACGGACTCCGAGCGCCGTGCCGTGGAGTGGGCTCCATGGCACGAGGTCGAGGTCGCGCACGGTGTCGAAGGCGGTGGTGGAGAACGAGTCGCCCAGCCCGAGCGACGGCGCGTGCGGCCCGACGACCTCGACGGACTCGACGGACCTGACGTCGACGCTCGAGCGTCCGAGGTCCAGCCTGTAGCTCCCGGGCGCTGTGTGCCACCGGTCGTGATGAGCGTCCCAGGTGGCGAGCGAGGCTGGGTCGACCGTCAGCTCGACGCGGCGTGACTCGCCGGGGGTGAGCATGACGCGGCGGTGCCCGCCGAGCCGACGGCGGCCAGCAGGGTGCTGGTCGGGCAGCGAGACGTACACCTGGACGAGCTCGTGCAGTGGCCGGTCTCCGGTGTTGGTCACCTCGACCGACACGTCGAAGGGTGCGACGTGACCGTCGGCCACGACCTCGACGCTGCTCGGCGAGGTCGTGCGACCGTAGGAGGCTCCTGCATAGCCGAGACCGTGCCCGAAGGCGTAGAGCGGCGCTGTCTCGTCGTACCAGTACGTGCTCTTCGCCGAGACGATGTCGTAGTCGAGGATGTCGCCGGCGTCGGCGGTGCTCGCCACCCAGGTCTGCGTCAGCCGGCCTGTCGGCTCGACGTCTCCGACCAGCACGTCCGTCAGGCCCGGTCCGAGCTCTTGGCCGGCGTGCGAGGACCAGACGACCGCGGCGGCCTGCTCGGCGGCGTCGCCCAGCGCGTAGGGATAGCTCGAGACGACCGCGAGCACAGCACGGTCGTTCGCCTCGACCGCAGCACGCCAGATCTCCTGGGAGGCCCGGGGCAGGTCGAGGTCGGGGCGGTCTTCGGTCTCGCGGCCCAGGACGTGCGGGTCGTTGCCGACGGCGACGACCACGACGTCCGCAGCACCCGCGGCCTCGGCGACGGCCGCCTCGCCCGACCGGACGGTGCGCAGGTCGAAGCGCTCGGCGTCCTCGAGGGTGGTCGCGTCGGTGACCAGGGTCAGGGACCCGTGCTGCACGCGCAGCCAGCGTCCGGAGCCGACGTGCTGGACAGACCACGCTCCGTCGGTGTGCCTGTGCAGCCTGAAGGTCTCCTGGGCCACCCATCCGCCGACCCGGCTCGCGTCGGCCCGGACGATCCAGGACCCGCCGCTGAGGAGGGCGTCGGTGGCCGCGCTGCGCAGGGTCACGACACCGTGCCCCCAGTCGGTCACGTCGAGCTGGGCGGTGAGGTCGCAGCGCTCGGCCGAGGCCGTGACGGTTCCGTCAGGCTCGCTGACCGAGAGATAGGTCCCTGTGCTGCGCGCCCGCAGACCGATCCTGTCGGCGCCGTCGACCACAGTGACCTCGGCGTCAGACAGTCTGTCGGCGAGAGCGGAGCCGAGGTCGGACAGGTATGGGGGAGTGCCGGAGTACCAGTCGTGCAGGACCCGTTCGGCGAGCGGGCCCACCACGGCTACCCGGCGCGGCGCGGCGCGGTCCGGTCCGAGCAGCGGGAGGATCCCGTCGTTGGCGAGCACCACGACCCCGGCGGCTGTCGCCTCGCGCGCGAGGGCTCGGTGCTCAGGGAGGTCGATCGCGTCCGCGGGGATCGAGGCGTAGGGGTCGAGGTCAGGATCTAGCTCGCCCGTGCGCAGGCGGAGCTCGAGCAGGCGTACGACGGCCCTGTCGACGTCGTCCTCGGTGAGCAGTCCGGCCTCGAGCGCGGCGGTCACGTCGCGGACCGTCGGGCCAGAGTCTGTGTCGTGGTCGGTGAAGGAGTCCACGCCGGCCAGCAGCGCCGCGGCGTGCGACTCGGCCCCCGAGGTGAAGTACCGCTCGCCCTCGACGAGGTTGCTCGGTGCCGCGGCGTCGGAGACCACGAGGAGCGACGCCGGTGTCCAGGACCTCAGCTCGTCGAGCAGCTCGCGGGCGACGTGGTTGGGTCGTCCGTCGACGAGGTTGTACGAGGGCATCACGGCGCCGACGACCCCCGCCTCGACGGGTCCGCGGTAGGCCGGGAGCTCGTACTCGTGGAGGACGCGGGGCCGGAGCTGGGAGCTGGTGACGGCGCGGTCGACCTCGTTGTTGTAGGCGAGGAAGTGCTTGAGGGTCGGGACGGTCTTCCAGAAGGCGGGGTGGTCGCCGCGCAGACCTGAGCAGTAGGCGGTCGCGATCTCGGCCGTGAGCGCCGGGTCCTCGGAGTAGCCCTCTTCGTTGCGACCCCACAGAGGGTTCCGGAGCGGGTTGACGACCGGAGCCCACACATTGAGGCTCACGGTCGGGTCAGCGGCGTGCTTGGCGCGCACCTCGGTCGCGACGGCGTCGCCGACCCGGCGGACGAGATCGGTGTCCCAGCTGGCCGCGAGCCCGACGGGCTGCGGGAACACCGTCGCGGTGCCGAGCCAGGAGACACCGTGGAGCGCCTCTGTCCCGGTGCGGAACGCGGCGAGCCCGAGCCTGGGGAGCGCTGGGACGGCCTGGTGGAGCGAGGCGATCTTCTCCGCGAGGGTCATCTGCCCCACGAGAGTGCGGGCGCGCCGCGCGAAAGAGCTGTCCGAGGGGGCTGCGGCGGCACCGGGGTCGCCAGGCTCGGTGCTGCGCGCCGAGAGGCCTGGGCCGTCTGCGGGCGCTGTCGGGCCGGAGGGTCCGGCGGGGTGGGGCTCGGTCGTCGGCCTGACGTCGTCGTCTGCCTGGAGGTGCACTGTGGTGTCCTTCGGTCGAGGTGCAGACAGGGTAGCCCTCGAAACGGTTCGATGACCAGAGATGCGTGGTCGACGCGTTTCGACTGCTGACGACCCTCGTTGTCTTCCGCCGGTCGACGCCAAAAACCGAGGCCCTGGAAGGTATCTCAGCGTCAGCCGCCAACCCTTGTCTGCACCATCGAACTGTCGTAAAGTCCCTTCCGTCGAACCGCTTCGACGAAGATCAGACCTTGAGAACGCACATCGACGTGCCGCGAACCACACACCGTAGTGAAGGACGCCCTCATGAACACCAGAACCGATCGACGCCTCATGGACCTCCAGGTCGACCGACGGTCCTTCCTCGGCATGCTGGCCGCAGGAGCGGCCGTCGTCGGGGTCCCGTCCCTGCTGTCCGCCTGCGGCGGCTCGTCCGCCGGTCCCACGACCGGCTACGTCGCGGCCGGCGCCGACGTCATCCCCACCTACGTACCGATCGAGTACGCGAAGCCTGACTTCCCGAGCGTCAACGGCTCGACGCCGGGGTTCGCGACGCTGCCCGCCGAGCTGGTGCAGTCTGTCCCGACGCCGCCTGGCAAGGGCACGGCCTTCACGGCGATGACCCCCTTGTGGGGCACCATCCCGCCGAAGTCCGGCAACCAGTACTACGCGGCCGTCGACGAGATGCTCGGGTCGACCATCGACTTCCAGATCACCGACGGCAACACCTACGGCGACAAGCTCGCGACGGTGCTCGCCTCGTCCCGCGACGTGCCGGACTGGGTCTGCGTCCCGACGTGGAACCTCCCGCCGCGATTCGGCAGCGAGATCGTCGGCAACGTCTTCCAGGACCTCACGCCCTACCTCGGCGGCGACAAGGTCAAGGACTACCCGAACCTCGCGAACATCCCGACGGACGCCTGGAGGTACTGCGTCTTCAACGGCAAGCTCTACGGCCTGCCGTTCCCCGGCGAGATCCTCACGGACGCGATCTTCTACCGCAAGGACGTCCTGGACGGCCTCGGCATCACCCCCGACGTCACGAGCGCGCAGGACCTGCTCGACCTCGCCGTCGAGATCACCGACACGAACGCCGGCCGCTGGGGCACCGAAGACCTGTGGAACAGCGCGGCGATCATCTTCGCGGTCCCGCCCAAGTGGAAGCTCGACGACGCCGGGAAGCTGGTCCACAGGGTCGAGAGCGAGGAGTACCGCGCGGCCCTCGAGTGGAACGCGTCGGTCTTCGCCGCGGGTGTGGTCCACCCCGACGCCGTCGCCGACCAGAGCGGCGACGCGAAGCAGCGCTTCCAGTCCGGCAAGACGCTCATCGCCAACGACGGTCTCGGGTCGTGGCACGAGGCGCTGCGCGACAACCTCGCGAGCAACCCGGAGTTCTGGCAGCAGCCCTTCGCCCCCTTCGCAGGCGACGGCGGGACGCCGGTCCTGTTCAAGGGCAACCCCGCCAACATCTTCTCCTTCCTCAAGAAGTCCGACGACGAGGCCCGCATCAAAGAGCTGCTCTCGCTCGCCGACGTCCTCGCGGCCCCCTTCGGCACGACGGAGTTCGACGTCGTCAACAACGGTGTCGAGGGAGTCCACTTCACGCGGGACGACCAGGGCATGCCCGTGCCGACCGACCTCGCGGCGACCGAGCTGCAGCCGACGTACATCTTCCTCGTGGACGGTCCGATCGCGAACACCCGGGTGCAGTACCCCGGGTACGTCGAGGCCTCGTCGACCTGGCAGGCTGCGGCCTCCGAGTTCGTCACCGAGCCGGTGTTCTTCGGCCAGCAGATCTCCGAGCCGCAGCAGTACGCCTCGATCGCGCAGCCCTTCGTCGACCTCGAGAAGGACATCTCGCGCGGCCGGAAGTCGCTCTCCGACCTCGACTCTGCGATCGCCACGTGGAAGTCGGCCGGCGGCGACGAGCTGCGGACCTTCTACCAGGACATCCTGGACAAGCAGTGACGGCGTCCGACGTGAAGGACGGGGCACGCAGCGGAGCGGGGACACCGGCCCCGCCCCCTGCGCGGACCCCGGTCGTCCAGCGCAAGATCGGCTGGCGCACCCGCCTGCGCCGCGACCGCTCGCTGCTCATCATGACGCTGCCGGCTGTCGGCCTGCTCGTCGTGTTCGCCTACATCCCGATGCTCGGCAACGTCATCGCGTGGCAGAACTACTCGCCGTACTCCGGTTTCTTCAACAGCAGCTGGGCCGGCTGGTCCAACTTCGAGAGGGTCTTCAGCAACCCGCTGTTCCTCAACGCCGTCGGCAACACGCTGACGATCACCGCCTTCCAGCTGGTGTTCTTCTTCCCGGTGCCGATCGTCCTGGCGTTGCTGCTCAACTCGGTCATCACACCCCGGATCCGCACGACGATCCAGTCGATCGTCTACCTGCCGCACTTCTTCTCGTGGGTGCTCGTGGTGACGCTGTTCCAGCAGATCTTCGGCGGGGCCGGCCTGATCAACCAGACGCTGCGGGCGCACGGTCACCAGGGCTTCGACCTCATGACCAACCCGGACACCTTCCTCCTGCTCATCACCATGCAGTCCGTGTGGAAGGACGCCGGCTGGGGGATCATCATCTTCCTCGCGGCGCTCAGCACGGTCTCGCCCGAGCTCTACGAGGCCTCGGCCGTCGACGGGGCGAGCCGGTGGCGACGCATGTGGCACATCACGCTGCCCGCGCTCAAGCCTGTCATCATCCTGCTGCTCATTCTGCGTCTCGGCGACGCGCTGACCGTCGGCTTCGAGCAGCTCATCCTCCAGCGCGGGGCTGTCGGGGCCGAGGTCTCCGAGGTCATCGACACCTTCGTCTACTACCAAGGGGTCGTCTACGGCGACTGGAGCTTCGCCGCTGCGGCCGGTCTGGTCAAGGGGGTCGTCAGCCTCGGGCTGGTCCTCGGGGCCAACAAGCTGGCGCACGTCTTCGGAGAATCGGGAGTGTACAAGCGAGCATGAGCGGACAATCACCTGAGCTCTCGGCCTCCGTGGCCGTCCTGCCCTCCGACGTCGTCGACGACAGCCGGGGCTCCGGGCCACCGGCCCCGCGCAAGAGACGCCGGTTCCAGTCCCAGCACCGTCCGGTCTGGGAAGAACCACCGACCCCCGTCGGCGCGAGCCTGAAGTTCCTCACCCTCGCCGTCATGGTGCTCGTCGTGGTCTTCCCGCTGTACACCGTGGTCCTGACCAGCCTGTCGACGCAGGCCGAGACGCTGCGCGCCGGAGGCCTCGTCGTGGTCCCGGGGGAGATGACCCTCAACGCCTACAAGCAGATCCTCAGCGGAGGCATCGTCACGCGGGCGACGATCGTCAGCATCGGGATCACCGCTGTCGGCACGGTGATCTCGACTGTCGTCTCGATCCTCGCGGCCTACGGGTTGTCGCGGTCGAACTCCTTCGGTCACCGCCCGATCTTGTTCGTCTTCCTCATCACGATGTTCTTCGGCGCCGGGCTCATCCCGACGTACCTGCTCGTGAGCGAGCTCGGACTGATCGACTCCTACTGGGCGCTCATCCTGCCCGGAGCGGTGTCGGCCTTCAACGTGCTGATCCTGAGGAACTTCTTCATGGGGATCGAGCCGGCCATCCTCGACGCCGCGCGCATCGACGGTGCGGGCGACTGGCGGATCCTCGGGTCGCTCGTGCTACCGATGTCCAAGGCCGCGACGGCTGTCGTCGCGCTGTTCTACGGGGTCGGGTACTGGAACGCGTTCTTCAACGCGATCCTCTACATCAACGACAACGAGAAGTGGCCGCTCCAGCTCGTCCTGCGGTCCTACGTCCTCCAGGGCGTCACGCTGCCAGGCAGCGGGACCGGCCAGGTCGACGTGGCCTCGGGCGCTGTGACGGGTCTGCCGATCCAGATGGCCGTGATGGTCCTGGCGATCGTGCCGATCTTGCTGGTCTACCCCTTCGTGCAGCGCCACTTCACCAAGGGCGTGATCTTCGGGGCGATCAAGGGCTGATGCGCTGGTCGGGCACGGCAGCCCGGTCGAGCACGCTGCCGCGGTCGACCACCCGTGGGGTGAGCAGCCGGGTCTCGGCGGGGTGGTCCTGGTCCAGACGGGCCATGACCATCTCGACCGCGACGGCGCCGATCGTGTGCGCAGGCAGGTCGATCGAGCTGAGCGGGACAGGCTGCGACTCGGCCACCTCGGGCGGGCACACCGCGAGGACGGAGACGTCCTGCGGTGTGCGCAGCCCGCGGTCGTGGAGCGCAGAGACGACGAACGGGAGGGCGACCTCGTTGTGGACCACCACGGCGGTGACATCAGGCACGGCGGCCAGCAGGGCGTCGACGGCGGCGCGTGCGCCGCTCGGCGACGACTCGCACGCCACGTGCCCGGACTGCACCTCGAGCGACTGCGCCTCGCTGCGGAAGCCCCGCAAGATGCGCTCGGCGTACGAGGTGTGGCGCTCGAGCACGGCGGGCGGCGAGCCGACCAGGCCGACGGCCCTGTGCCCGCGGGCTGCGAGGTGGCGGACGGCGAGCCGTCCGGCGCCCTCGAAGTCCAGGTCGACGCAGCTCAGGCCTGCAGCCTCGTGCGGCAGGCCGATGAGCACCGTCGGCTGGCGCAGCGTCGCCAGCAGCGGGACGCGCGGGTCGTCGTCCTCGATGTCCATGACCACGAGGGCGTCGACCATCGAACCGCTGGCCACCCTGTCGAGCCCGGCGGCGTCGTCCTGGGTCAGGAGCAGCACGTCGTGCTCGTAGGTCCGGGCGGCGGTGACCACGCCGGTGACGAACTGCATGATCACGCTCACGTCGACGTCGACCCGCAGCGGAGCCATGAGCGCGATGACCTGGGTACGGCTCGAGGCGAGGGCCCGCGCACCGGCGTGCGGGCGGTAGCCGAGCTCGCGGATGGCCTTCTCGACGCGCAGCCGGGTCGGTGCCGAGATCGGTCGCTTGCCGCTCAGCACGTAGGACACGGTCGAGGTGGAGACACCGGCCGTACGGGCGACGTCGTCGATGGTGGCCACGGGGTGCTCCTCGGTCTGACGGTCGGCCTGGGCCCCGGCGGCCGGGTGCCAGACGTGCGCTGCGCGCAGGCTCAGCGTAGGGGAGCGGGGCCCTCGACGACAGTATTTCGACGGTTCTTCGCCCCGTCGTCCTCTGTCAGAACGTTGGCACGAGGCAGGAGAGGGGACCGCTGCGCAGTGGTGCTACCCCTACAATCATTGAAGCGCTTCGACGACGAGCCGACGGTCTTCCGCAGGCTCGCCGAGGACGCCGGAGCTCGGAGGAGACACGCATGACGGACCACGCGAGCAGGGCACCTGACGCAGCGACGCGCCCGACCCTGGCCACGCTCACCGACGAGCTCGGTCTGCTCTACGGCGGGGACTACAACCCTGAGCAGTGGGACCGCGAGACCTGGCTCGAGGACGCCCGCCTCATGCAGGCGGCTGGCGTGAACCTCGTGACCGTCGGGGTCTTCTCGTGGGCTCTGCTCGAGCCACGACCCGGCGAGCGCAGCTTCGGCTGGCTCGACGAGGTCCTCGACCTGCTGCACGCGCACGGCATCGCCGTCGACCTCGCGACCCCGACGGCGTCACCGCCGCCGTGGATGGGCCACCTGTACCCCGAGACCCTCCCGGTCGACCGCGACGGGGTGCGCCTCACCTACGGCTCCCGGAACCAGTTCAGCCCGTCGTCGGAGGTGTACCGCAGCTTCGCCCGGGACATCACCCGCGACCTCGTCGACAGGTACGTCGAGCACCCGGCGGTCCGGATGTGGCACGTGGGCAACGAGCTCGGGCAGGTGTGCCACTCGGACGCCACGGCCCTCGCCTTCCGCACGTGGCTCGACGATCGCTACGGCTCGCTCGACGGTCTCAACGAGGCGTGGGGCACCACGTTCTGGAGCCAGCGGTACAGCCGGTGGGAGGAGGTGGCCCCGCCCCGTCGGGCGCCGTACCTCATCAACCCCACCCAAGAGCTCGACTTCCGGCGCTTCACCTCGGACGCGCTGCGCGACGTCTACCGCGAGCAGCGCGACATCATCCGCGAGCGGGACCCCCGCCGACCCGTGACGACCAACTTCATGGGGTTCTTCCCGCTCGTCGACTACTGGTCCTGGGCCGACGACCTCGACGTCGTCTCGGACGACGCGTACCCGGACCCGACAGACCCGACCTCGCCCCCGGCCGCCGCCCTGACCCAGGACTTCATGCGCTCGCTCGGCCAGGGAGCGCCGTGGCTGCTCATGGAGCAGGCCGTGAGCGCGGTCAACTGGCGCGACCACAACGTCCCCAAGACGCCCGCCCGGATGCGGCTCGAGTCCCTCCAGGCCGTGGCGCACGGCGCAGACGGGATCTGCTTCTTCCAGTGGCGCGCCTCTCGCGCGGGGGCCGAGCGCTTTCACTCGGCGATGCTCCCGCACGCCGGAGCCGACACCGACGTGCACCGCGGCGTCGTCGGCCTCGGCGCGGACCTCGCGCGGCTGCGGCCCGTGGTCGGCGGGCGATCGCGGGCGACCGTGGCGATCGCCTTCGACTGGTCGAGCTGGTGGGCCGCCGAGGGCGAGGCCGGGCCGACCCGGCGGCTGCGCGTGGTCGAGGAGGTCCGCAGGTGGCACAGGGCGCTGTGGGAGCGCGGCGTCGCGGTCGACCTGGTCCGCCCGGGCGACACGCTGGGGGAGTACGACCTGGTGCTCGCCCCGAACCTCTACCTGCTCGACGAGCCTGACGCCGCGAACCTGCGGGCCTTCGTCGCGGGCGGCGGGACGCTCGTCCTGGGGCCCTTCAGCGACGTCGCCACACGTGACGCGCACGTGCGCCCGGGCCGGTTCCCGGTCCAGCTCGCGGACCTCGTCGGTGCGAGCGGCGAGGAATGGCTGCCGCTCGACGACGACGGCCTCGACGTCGTCTCCGACCTGTGGGCCGGCCCGGACGGTGTGCTTCCCGGCATCGCGCACGTCGACTCCTACGTCGAGAGGCTGCGGCTCGACGGCGCTGACGGCAGCGGCCTGACCGCAGAGGCCGCCGAGGCCGTCGTGGTCGCCAGCAGCAGCGCGCCGGCCGGTCTGTCCGGTGCCCCGGTCGTGGTCCGTCGTCGCTCGGGCGCCGGCCGCGCCTGGTACGTCGGTGCGCTGCTCCCCGACGCCGCGCTCGACGCCGTCCTCGCCGAGGTCCTGCGCGAGAGCGGCACCCTGTCCGCGCTCGGCACCCCCGCCGCGCGGCTCGGCGTCGAGGCCGTGCGCCGCGGCGACCTGCTCTTCCTGCTCAACCACACCGGTTCGCCGGTCTCCGTCCCGGTCGGGAGCACCCCGCTCACCGACCTCCTCACCAGCGCCGTGCACAGAGGCTCGGCCGTCGTCCCACCCGTGGACGTCCTAGTGCTCACCGAGAGGCCCTCATGAAGTTCACCGACGGCTACTGGCAGGTCCTGCCCGGAGTCTCCATCCTGCGCCCGGGCTCGGTCGACGACGTCGTCGCCGAAGACACCGCAGACGGGGCCCGGCTCACGGTCTTCGCCCCGACCGCCCGGATCCAGACCCGCGGCGACACCCTCAACCGGCCCCAGGTGACCGTCACCTTCGACACCCCGGCCGACGACGTCGTGGGCGTGCGGATCGAGCACTTCCAGGGGGTGCTCGACCGTGGTCCGTCCTTCGACGTCACCCGCACCCCCGGGGACGCCAAGGCCATCGCGCCCGTGGTCGACGGCGACCCTGTCGCGAGCATCACCTCGGGGGCGCTCACGGCGCGGGTCTCGACCGACGGCGCCTGGGGTGTCGAGTTCGTGGCCGACGGCCGCGTCCTGACGTCGTCGACCCCGCGCAGCGTGGGCATCGTCTCGAGGGACGACGGCCGCAGCTTTGTCCACGAGCAGCTGACGCTCGGGGTCGGCGAGCACGTCTACGGCCTCGGCGAGCGGTTCGGGCCCTTCGTCAAGAACGGCCAGTCGATCGACATCTGGAACGAGGACGGTGGCACGGCGAGCGACCAGGCCTACAAGAACGTGCCCTTCTACCTCTCCGACGCGGGCTACGGAGTCTTCGTCGCGCACCCGGACAGGGTCTCCTTCGAGGTGGGCACCGAGGTGGTCTCGCGGACCCAGTTCAGCGTGGAGGGCCAGCACCTGCAGTACTACGTGATCTACGGGCCGAGCCCTGCGGAGATCCTCGACAAGCTCACGGCCCTCACCGGCCGGCCGGCCCTCGTGCCCGCCTGGTCCTACGGGCTGTGGTTGTCGACCTCCTTCACGACCGACTACGACGAGCAGACGGTGACGGGCTTCATCGACGGGATGGCCGAGCGCGACATCCCGCTGTCGGTGTTCCACTTCGACTGCTTCTGGATGCGCCAGTTCCACTGGTGCGACTTCGTGTGGGACCCGGCGACCTTCCCCGACCCCGAGGGCATGCTCGCCCGGCTGCGGGCCAAGGGGCTGAAGATCTCCGCGTGGATCAACCCGTACATCGCCCAGCGCTCCCACCTCTTCGCCGAGGCGCGCGAGCTCGGGTACCTCGTGACCACGCCGCAGGGCGACGTGTGGCAGTGGGACATGTGGCAGGCCGGCATGGCCCTGGTCGACTTCACCAACCCTGACGCCGCAGCCTGGTACCAGAGCAAGCTCAAGGTGCTGCTCGACCAGGGCGTCGACTGCTTCAAGACGGACTTCGGCGAGCGCATCCCGACAGACGTCGTGTGGCACGACGGCTCAGACCCGCAGGCCATGCACAACTACTACGCGCACCTGTACAACAAGTGCGTCTTCGACCTGCTCGTGGCCGAGCGCGGCGAGGGCGAGGCCGTGCTCTTCGCCCGGGCCGCGACGGCCGGTGGCCAGCAGTTCCCCGTGCACTGGGGCGGTGACTGCGAGTCGACCTTCGTCTCGATGGCCGAGTCCCTGCGCGGCGGGCTCTCGCTCGCGCTGTCGGGCTTCGGGTACTGGAGCCACGACATCGGCGGCTTCGAGGGGACACCCGACCCGGCAGTCTTCAAGCGCTGGGCGGCCTTCGGTCTGCTGTCCTCGCACTCGCGGCTGCACGGGTCGAGCTCGTACCGCGTGCCGTGGGCCTTCGACGACGAGGCCGTCGACGTCACCCGCCAGTTCACGCGCCTGAAGATGTCGCTCATGCCGTACCTCGGCAGGCTGGGCGAGCTCGCGCACACCCGTGGTCTGCCGGTCATGCGACCGATGATGCTCGAGCTCCCGGCCGACCGGACCGCCGCGACCGTCGACACCCAGTACATGCTCGGCGACAGCCTGCTGGTGGCCCCGGTGTTCTCGGCCGAGGGCACGGTCTCCTTCTACGTCCCCGAGGGGACGTGGACGCACCTGCTGAGCGGGGAGACCGTGGTCGGCCCGCGGTGGGTCGAGGAGCACCACGGCTTCGACTCCCTGCCCCTGCTCGTCCGGCCGGGGTCCGTGCTCCCTGTCGGGGCACGCTCCGACAGGCCCGACTACGACTGGGCGGACGGTGTCACGCTGCGCCTCTTCGAGCTGGCCGACGGGCACAGCAGCGAGGTGGTCGTCCCCTCGAGCGAGCACGGCGGCGACGTCGCGGCGAGGTTCACGGTCGAGCGCACGGGCGGGTCCGTCGAGGTCCGCAGGGTCGAGTCGCAGCGACGCAGCGCCTGGGCCGTCGAGGTGGGAGGGGCGCGCGTCGAGGCTGACGGAGAGGACGACGTGCTGGTCGTCCAGGTCTGACGAGCACGAGCACGAGCACCGAGCCTGGGGCCAGGGGGCCCTCAGGCTCGGCGCTCGGTGCCTAGCGCGGGCGGCAGGGCGTCGGAACCTGCGCCCCAGCTCGACCGGACGGCTCGACGGCCCGGACGGCTCGACGGCCCGGCCGGCCGACGTCTCGACGGACCAGCTCCGTGTGCGCGGCCGAGCAGCCTCAGCTGCGCAGCAGCCCGTCGCGCAGCGCGACCGAGAGCGACGGTGCCAGCGGGAGCTGGGGGAACAGCGTCGCCTGGAAGGCGTGGTAGATGTCGGGCTTGCCGGGCCAGACCTTCGCGGTCGGCGTGTTCGTCGCGTCGAGCTCGTGGTGCCACGAGCCGTGCTCGCCGTCGAGGAACACCGCGGCGACGTGGTCCCACCAGCGCTCGTAGTCGGCGGCGTAGCGGGCCTCGCCCGTCGCCTTGAACAGGGACGCCGCCGCGCCGACGGCCTCGGCCGCGACCCAGTGCATGCGGGTCTCGACGACGGGCTCTCCGTCCCAGCCCGTCGTGTACACGAAGCCGTGGGCTCCCGGGGTGCTCTCGCGCCAGCCGTCGGCGACGGCGCGGGCGTAGAGCTCCTGCGCTGCGGGGACGAGCCAGTCGGGTGCGTCCGCGCCCAGCCCGGCCGACAGGTTGAGGAACAGCCGCGCCCACTCGATACCGTGGCCGACCGTCGCACCGTAGGGCTTGAAGGGGTCGTCCGGTGTGGCCTCGTTGAGGTCGGGCTGGGGCACCCAGGCCTCGTCGAAGTGCTCGGGGATCCGCCACCCGTTGCCGGGCGCCCACTCGACGCCCACGTACCGGGCGATCCCCAGGGCGCGCTCGCGCCACCGGGTGTCTCCCGTCACGTCGGCCGCGGCGAGCAGCGCCTCGACGGCGTGCATGTTCCCGTTGACACCCCTGTAGGGGTCGAGGGTCGACCACGACTCGTCCCACTCGTCCACGTGCAGACCTGTCTCGGCGTCGAAGAACCGCGTGTCCAGCACGTCGAGAGCGTCGTCGAGGAGCTCCCGCGCGCCGTCGAGCCCGGCCACCACACCCGTGCTCGCGGCCAGCACCACGAAGGCGTGCGCGTACCCGCTCTTGGTCGTGTCGACGGTCCCGTCGGCTGCGACCGAGGCGAACCAGCCGCCGTGCACGTCGTCGTGCAGCCGACCGCGCAGCGCGTCGAGGGCGGCCTGGGCGAGCGGCCGGTCCCCGGGGACGCCGAGCAGCGCGCCCAGCCCGTAGACGTGCGCCATCCGGCAGGTGATCCAGGTGAAGACCCCGCGCTCGGCGTCGAGGGTCCCGTCGTCCGCCAGCCACCCGGCGCCGCCCTGCGGGCTGACGAACCCTGACCCGAAGGCGAGCAGGCTGCGGGCGTGCTCGTCGAGCCAGTCGAGGTGCGTGGGGGTGGTCAGCCAGCTGTTGGCAGGTGAGGTCATCGGTGACTCCTACGTCGACAGGGTGGAGATCTCGCTCAGCGGGGCGCTGGGGCGAGGGTGTGCAGGGGGTGCCAGCGTCGGCACGAGGTGGGACTGCAGCACGAGGGCCGCGCCGCCGACGGCCGGGGCGCTCGCGGCCGTCCGGGACAGCCGCACGTCGACGGGGTGGTCGCCCCGGGCGAAGAGTGCTGCGGACAAGAGGTCGCGGACGACGGGCAGGTACACGTCACCGGCCGCAGCGAGGCTGGCCCCCGAGAGGACGAGCATGCGGACGTCCAGCAGGTTCACGGTGTTGAGGGCGGCTGCGGCGACGTAGCGCGCCGAGCGGTCGAGGATCCGGCGCGCCTCGGGGTGGCCGGCGGCGGCAGCTGCGGCGACGGCGGCGAAGGCCGAGACCACAGAGTCGTCCGCGGCCGCAGGGTCGTCGGTGCGGCCGGCGTCTGATGGCGACCCGGGCTCTCCTGCGGGTGCTCCGTCTGCCGGTGCGACCCCGAGCTGGCGCGCGAGACCCGGGGAGGCGCGCACCTCGGCCACGACGGCGGCCGGTCCCGCGAGGACCTCGACGCAGCCGCGTGTGCCGCACCAGCACAGCGGCCCGTCGAGGTCGAGCGTGGTGTGACCGATCTCCCCGGCGTTGCCGCTCGAGCCCCTGTACGCGACGCCGTCGAGGACGAGCCCGGCACCGAGCCCTGTGCCCATGTACAGGACGGCGAAGCTGCCCTCGGAGTCCGTCCCGCCCGACCAGTACTCGCCGACAGCCGAGGCCGTGGCGTCGTTCTCGAGCAGCACAGGCAGCCCGGTGAGCCGTCCGAGCTCGAGGGTGATCGGGTAGTCCGTCCACGGCCGCATGCTCGGCGGGGTGCGGTGCATGCCTCCCGAGGAGGTGAGCGGCCCGGGGGCCACGACGCCGACGCCCAAGAGGCGCTCGCGGTCGACCCCGGCCTCGTCGACGAGCCTGTCGACCTCGGCGGCGACAGCCTCGAGGACAGCGGCAGGGTGCTCGGTCCCGGGGCCAGGACGGGTCGAGATCGCGACAGGCGTGCCGGTCAGGTCGGTCACCGTGCAGGTGATCGACGCGTGGTCGAGGTGGACGCCGGCGGCGTAGCGGGCTGTCGGCTCGAGCTCGAGCAGCACCCGTGGCTTGCCGCCCGTCGACTCCGCGCGGCCGATCTCGACCACGAGGCCGTCGTCGATCAGTCGTCGCACGACGGTCGAGACTGTCGCACCGGTGAGCCCTGTGACGGTCGTGAGCCCCACCCTGGAGATCGTCCCGGCGGCACGGATCGCGTCGACGACGGCGGAGGTGCTCGCCGTCGCGCCACGCTGTGCCTGAACCATGTCCGACTGCTCCGTCTCAGGTGTGCTGACCGGTCTGGAGCCCACTTTATTCGCTCTCCGAAGATTGTGGAAGGAGCATGCGCAGACGGCCTGCGAGACGGTTCGTCAGGAAGGTTGACGAAGTCTCGCGAGGTGCCCCAGGATGGACTGGAGCCCGACCTGTCCTGCCAGCACCGACCCCCCGACCCCCGACGCACCGGTGCGTTGCAGACGTCGGTCTGCCGCCCGCTGCCCCCCACCTCCCGCCGGCCTGTCGCCGACCTGCACCTCATCGAACCGAGCCGCCGACGTCTCGCGGCCCCACCGTCCTCTCGACCCAGGAGCCCACGCACAGATGACCAGCCAGACGCTGCACACAGGATGGACCCTGCGAGCCACGGGCGGACCGGTGCCACCCGAGCTGACCTCCAGGCTCGTCGAGGACACCGTCCCTGCCCAGGTCCCCGGGACCTCCCACACCGCGCTGCTCGACGCCGGTCTGATCCCCGACCCGTACCTCGACCTCCACGAGACCGAGCTCGCGTGGATGCACCTGGTCGACTGGCGCTACGAGACGACCTTCACGGCGTCCCCTGCGGCCGACGGCGAGCAGCTCGAGCTCGTCTTCGACGGCCTCGACACCGTCGCGACGGTCACCCTCAACGGCACCGAGGTCGGGCGCACAGCGAACCAGCACCGCAGCTACAGGTTCGACGTCGCGGCTCTGGTCGTCGACGGCGAGAACCACCTGGTCGTCGACCTGCGCTCGGCGCTCACCCACGCCCGCGAGGTCGCCGACCAGATCGTGCTGCGTCCGCGCGCCTACGACCACCCCTTCAACATGGTCCGCAAGATGGCCTGCTCCTTCGGCTGGGACTGGGGCCCCGACCTCCAGACCGCAGGCATCTGGAAGGGCGTGCGCCTCGAGCGCTGGACCCTCGCCCACCTCGCCCAGGTCAGGCCGCTCGTGACAGTGGGCCCCGACGGGACCGGGCACGTCGACGTCCACGTCGACCTCGGACGGGGTGTCGACGACCGCCACCACGGCGACGTCATCCTCACGGCCACGCTCGCAGCCGCCCACGGGATCGGCGACCACGTCGCGACGGTGACGGTGGTCCCCGGGGACCCCACCGCCGTCGTGCACCTCGAGGTCCCGGGCGCACCTCTCTGGTGGCCCGTCGGCTACGGGGAGCACCCGCTCTTCGACCTCTCGCTCACCCTCGGCACGACCGACGGCGTGACCCTCGAGACCTATGAGCGGCGCATCGGCTTCCGCACCGTCGAGCTCGACACGACGCCCGACGACCAGGGCACGCCCTTCACGATCTCGGTCAACGGCCAGCCGGTCTTCGTCAAGGGGGCCAACTGGATCCCCGACGACCACCTGCTCACGCGGATCACCCGGGAGCGCCTCGAGCGGCGCGTCGACCAGGCCCTCGACGCCAACATGAACCTGCTGCGCGTGTGGGGCGGCGGGATCTACGAGACCGAGGACTTCTACGACGTCTGCGACGAGCGGGGCGTCATGGTGTGGCAAGACTTCCTCCTCGCCTGCGCCGCCTACCCCGAAGAAGAGCCGATCTGGTCCGAGATGGAGGCCGAGGCGCGCGAGAACGTCGCCCGCCTCACCCCGCACGCCTCGCTCGTGCTGTGGAACGGTGGCAACGAGAACCTCTGGGGCTACCTCGACTGGGGATGGCAGCAGGACCTCGAGGGCCGCACGTGGGGCTTCCGCTACTACACCGAGCTGTTCCCGGCGATCGTCGCCGAGCTCGACCCGACCCGGCCCTACTGCGACGGCTCGCCCTACAGCCCGGGCTTCACGGCCGAGGTCGCCGGCGGCGCACCGGCCGTGCACCCCAACGACGCCGACCACGGCACCCGGCACGAGTGGGAGGTGTGGAACCGCGTCGACTACACCACGTACCGCGACCAGGTCCCGCGCTTCAGCTCCGAGTTCGGCTTCCAGGGGCCGCCGGCCTGGACGACCCTGACCCGGTCGATCCCCGAGGCGGCGCTCACCAAGGAGTCGCCCGAGTTCTTGCTCCACCAGAAGGCCGCCGACGGCAACCTCAAGCTCGACCGAGGCCTCGAGCCGCACCTTCCCACGCCGTCGGCCTTCGACGACTGGCACTGGACCACCCAGCTCAACCAGGCGCACGCCGTCCAGTACGGGATCGAGCACTACCGCTCGCACTGGCCGCGGACTGCCGGGTCGATCGTCTGGCAGCTCAACGACTGCTGGCCGGTGACCTCGTGGGCTGCGGTCGACGGCGACGAGCGCCCCAAGCCGCTGTTCTACGCCCTGCGCCACGCCTACGCGGACCGCCTGCTGACGGTCCAGCCGCGCGACGGCGTGCCCACGCTCGTGGTGGTCAACGACCACGCAGAGGCGTGGGACGGCCAGGTGACGCTGCGTCGTCTCGACGTGAGCGGCGGCGAGCAGAGCCAGACCGAGCAGGTCTCGGTCTCCGTGCCCGCGCGCTCCGTGCACGAGGTGCCGCTCTCTGCGGCACTCACGACCCCCGGGGACGCGACCCGCGAGGTGCTCGTCGCCGAGCTCGACGACGTCCGCGAGATCCACCTCTTCGCCGAGCCCAAGGACCTCGTGCTCGACCCGTCCGCGGTCGACGTGTCCTTCCGTGCGGTCGAGGGCGGGGTCGTGGTCGACGTCTCGGCGGCGACCCTGGCCCTGGACGTCTCGGTCCTCGCCGACCGCATCGTGCCCGACGGGGTGGTCGACGACATGCTCGTCTCGCTGCTCCCGGGGGAGGCGCACACCTTCCTCGTGTCGAGCGGGGCGGGAGTCTCGGAAGATCGGGTCGCCGAGCTGGCCGCCGCGGACGTCGTCGCGTCCGTCGTGAGGTCCGTCAACAGCTGCGCGCGGTCCTGACTACCCGGGCCGGACGCCCCGACGACGGGCGTCCGGCCCGACCTGGCCCCACCCGTATAAGGTCGGAGCGAAGCGCTTCGACGACGAGCGCCGCACACATCGAGGAGAGTCATGACCGCAGCAGGCACCGCCGCCCGCCAGTTCCCCGCAGACTTCGTCTGGGGCTCGGCGACGGCCTCGTACCAGATCGAGGGAGCAGCGACCGAGGGAGGCCGCGGCCCGTCCATCTGGGACACGTTCTCGCACACCCCCGGCAAGACGCTCAACGGCGACACCGGCGACCAGGCGGACGACCACTACCACCGCTGGGCCGAAGACGTGCAGCATATCAAGGACCTCGGCCTCGACGCCTACAGGTTCTCGATCTCGTGGTCACGCGTGCAGCCCGGCGGGACCGGTGAGTTCAACCCTGAGGGCATCGCCTTCTACTCCTCGCTCGTCGACGGCCTCATCGAGGCCGGCATCAAGCCCGTCGTCACGCTCTACCACTGGGACCTCCCGCAGGAGCTCGAGGACGAGGGGGGCTGGGCGAACCGTGCGACCGCCGAGGCCTTCGCGGTCT
>Ga0247813_10000363_pt1 | contig 46299 bp, 33 predicted proteins | sample UWRJL169409C1_FD_180719 | JGI IMG/M metagenome (GOLD analysis project Ga0247813, IMG submission 180719) | Plant litter microbial communities from Arlington Agricultural Research Station in Wisconsin, United States - UWRJ-L169-409C-1 | ecosystem: Environmental > Terrestrial > Plant litter >... | reverse complement strand
AAACTGGACAATTGATGCACAATTCGGACTAAATCCAGAATGGTTTTCTGAAACTTACGACATTCATACGCCAACGGGTTCCGGAATTATTCCTGCCATAAAAGGGCTTCACGTAGGAATCGTTACGCAGCTCGAAGCAGATCCTAACGGTGAAGAACGAATTCTGGTAAAGATTCCCATTATCAACAACGAAGAACAGGGAATTTGGTGCCGGGTAGCATCGCCGGACGCCGGAGACAACAGAGGATTTTATTTCAGACCCGAAATTGAAGACGAAGTCATTATTGGTTTCATTAACGAAGATCCTAATAATGCCATTGTTTTAGGCACGCTTTACAGCAGCGGTAAACCATCGCCAATAACAGCTTCTGATAACAATCATCAAAAAGGAATTGTCACCCGCAGCGAAATGAAAGTGCTCTTTGACGATGAAAAAAAATCGATCGAAATTGAAACTCCGGCAGGAAAAAAAATCACACTCGATGAAGACAAAGGTGTTATTATTATCGAAGATGAAAATTCGAACGTAATAACTATTGACAGCAAAGGAATAAAACTGGAAAGTGCAGGAAACATCGAACTAAAAGCCACCGGAGATGTAAAAATTGAAGGTGCAAATGTGTCGATAAATGCTACCGCACAATTTAAGGCAGAAGGAAGCGCCGGAGCAGAATTATCATCAGGAGCAGCCGCAATTCTAAAAGGAAGTATTGTACAAATTAACTAAAATTATGGGAGCACCAGCCGCAAGAGTTTCAGATATGCATGTTTGCCCAATGGTGACCGTAACGGTTCCGCATGTGGGCGGCCCTATTTTACCAGCAGGAGTGCCAACGGTTTTAATTGGCGGAATTCCTGCTGCCTGTGTGGGCGATATGGCAACCTGTACAGGTCCGCCGGATAGCATTGTAATGGGTTCAACAACGGTCTTTATTGCTGGCAAACCGGCTGCAAGAATGGGAGATTCAACTGCTCACGGCGGCACAATAGTCGCCGGATTAGCAACAGTTTTAATTGGATAATTATGGAAAGCGAAAAAGCATTTTTAGGAACCGGATGGAGTTTTCCGCCAGAATTTAAGAAAACAACAAAATCTGTCGTCATGATCTCTGATGAAGAAGATATTAAAAGCAGTCTCGAAATTTTATTATCAACCAAAATTGGCGAACGTATTATGCTTCCAAAATTTGGATGCAATGTAGATGAGCTCCTTTTTAATCCGTTGAGTACGACATTAAAAACCTATGTATCAGAATTGATCAAAACCGCAATTTTATACCACGAATCACGAATTGACGTAGAAAAAATTGACATCACGCAGGGAGATGATATAAATGGTGAAGTACTAGTGGTTTTAGATTATAAAATTAGGGCAACAAACTCAAGGACGAATATGGTTTATCCTTTTTACAAAGAAGAAGGAACAAATCTTTAAATTAAAAATTGAGAAATAAAGAAATTAAATCGGCGTAAATCTTTTTAAATCGGCGTGAAAAAAAATTAGCCACATATTACATTATTAAATAAATCTGAGCTAATCTTTTAATCTGTCGCAAAAAAACAAACGTTTACAAAATACACCCAACCAGTGATAATATTAATAGCATTATGTGTAACAACAGCGACCATACAAACGATATAATATTTAAAAGAAATGGCACAGACCAGGGAGATCGCACGAATACAAATCTCGATCCCAACAATCTGCAGCTTCATGACTTTGATATGGAAGATTGGTTACTTTTTACCTATAACTTCGCAAAACAAGTCCACTTTTTTGATACTAACAATAGTGAAAATCCATCTGGAAACTGGCAGGAAATTTTTGATCATTTTGGTTTTCCAAAAGACATTCCGGAGCGAAAAGACAAAGCATTTGGTATTTTAAAACAAAATATAGCACAAAAACTGATCAGCATTGAATTTGAAGGTACGTTAACCCCACATATGACGCTTTTTGTGTGTTTCTTAAAATTATTGGAACTATCAAAAACCCGCTTTAATTTAATTACAAAAAAACATCTCGATTTCTTTTATAAAGACATTTTACAAATCGAAAAACTTCCTTCAAAAGCAGATAAAGTTCATGTAATTTTTGAATTGGCTAAAAAAAGCACTGAAGAACAAATTACAGCCCAAACCGAATTAGACGCCGGAAAAGATGCCGAAGGAAACAAACTGATTTATAAAACTACCGAAGAATTAATTGCCAATAAAACGCAGATTGCACAACTTAAAAGTGTTTATAACGATATTAAATTAGGCGAAATAAAAGCCAGCGAAGTCGCTAATTCGCTTGACGGAAAAGGAGAAAGCCTTAAAGAAGAAGCAAAATACTGGCTTCCGTTTGGTTATACATCCGAAGAAAAAAAATATACAGAATTGCAAGCGGCCAAGCTTGGTTTTGCCATCGCTTCTCCCCTTTTGGAATTAAACGAAGGCCAAAGAACGATTGAGATTACCATCAATTTTAATGAAGTTTTTAAATTTGAATCCGCACCAATTACTGTAACTGATCTTCGTGATAATATGACTGTTTTTTGCAGTGGCGAAAAAGAATGGCTTGGTCCTTTTAAACTCAATGCTGAAGCTCTTAAATCAGGTATTTCAGGAACCCAATTAAAATTGGTATTTGAAATTTCAAAAGACACTCCGGCAATTGTCAGTTACAATCAGAAAATATTGGGCGAGAATTTTTACAGCGATCAGCCAATTGTAAGATTCTTAATTCGTACCGAAGATAAAAAGGGACATTCTTTATTTCGAAATTTAGTCACCAAAACCATACGCGACATTAATGTAAAAGTGGCGGTAAATGATATTAAATCTCTATCGCTGGAAAACGACAACGGTTTAATAAATGCCGTAAAACCCTTTTATCCTTTTACCACACAGCCCGTTAAAGGTTCATCGTTTGTGATTAATTATCCGGAAATCTTTTCAAAAAAATGGAAAAATATCGACGTAACCATAAACTGGAAAAATACACCAACATCTTTTACAACGCATTATGACGCTTATAAAACGAAATACCTAACTACAATAAGCAAAAAAGTTTTTCTTGACGGAATGTTTATTGAAGAAACGATCAAAGATTTAAAGGCAAACCAGCCCGAAGAACCTCAAATAGAAGATCCTATCGCTCTAAATATTCCTAATAAAAGCAATGTGATTTTAAACTCAAATCCGTCAGATCTTATTGTAGGTTCTGATGCTTATTTTAAAGCGACGGTTTCAGTTTTAGATAAAGAAAACTGGGACAATAAAAATTCTGCCGCCATATTGTTTACAAAGAAAGATACTTTTTATACAACAGAATTTTCTATCGCCGGAGATACTTATGAAATTGACAAAAGCGGTCCGGTTCGGTTAACTTTAAACCAATCATTTTTACACGCTTTATATCCAAAAATATACATGCTTGCGATAATGAGCGAAAATCCGGAAACATTAATTCCGAACGAAGCCTACACGCCCCTTGCAGAAAGCATTAGCCTAAATTATACGGCAGAAGAAACGACAAACTTCGCCAATCAAACCGAGCAGGAATACAATTCAGAACGTATTAAATTGTTTCACGAAGCACCGTTCGGACAAAGCGAAGAACATTCGTATCTAAAAAAACTGGCGAAACAAAAAAATGTTCTAGATGCCAATGCTACGATCGCAAGTCGTTTGGTCTCTGATTATTGCAACGGCGGCGAATTCTATATTGGTCTTAACGAAGCCGAAGTTTTACAGCAAGTTTCGTTATTATTTCAAATATTAGAAGGAAGCGAAAATCCTTTGGCATCATCTTTTACAGGAAGACAAAAAGTAGAATGGTTTGTACTTTGTGATAATTATTGGAAAAACATCGAAAATGATCTTTTGGCAAATTCGATTGATAATTTTTTAAAATCGGGAATTGTAAAATTTACCATTCCGAAGCAGGCAACAAAAACCAATACCTTATTTCCCGGAAATCTGATCTGGCTTAAAGCAAAAATGCATAAAGCGTATGATGCGGTTTGCAAAGTGATTGACGTAAAAACACAAGTAGTTACCGCCGAATTTTTCAATAATGGAAATGAATTATCACATCTGAAAAAAGGATTGCCAGCCGAAACAATTTCGAAATTAATTACCCGAATTACGCAGGTTAAAAGTGTTTCCCAGCCTTTTAATTCTTTCGGTGGAAAACCAATAGAATCTGATGATACGTATTACAAACGCGTCAGTGAAAGACTTCGACACAAAAACAGAGCGATCACACTGTGGGATTATGAGCATCTTATTCTTCAGGAATTTCCCGAAGTTTTCAGGGTAAAATGCCTTAATCATACCAATAATGCAACGAACTCATTTCTTTCGCCCGGCCATGTCACAGTTATTGTTGTTCCGGATATTATCAACAAAAATGTGTTTGATATTTACGAACCGCGAGTAAGTAAAGCAACTTTGAATAAGATTCAGAATTACATAAGCAATTTAAACAGCATGCATGTTGACGCAACCGTAATTAATCCTGAATATGAAAAAGTCGTAGTTAAAGTGAGTGTGAAATTTTATGAAGAGTACGATGCCAATTTCTATAAAAAACAACTTAATGAAGACATTTCAAAATTCCTTTCGCCGTGGGCATTTGATACTTCTCAGGATATACTTTTCGGAATTGAGCTGCACCGAAGCACTGTAATTGATTACATCGAAAAATTATATTATGTTGATTATTTAGCCGAATTGGAAATGGCAAAACCGGAAGACAATACAGAACCCGAAAACCCCAATTATCAGGAACTGGACTTTTTGCCCGTCGTTTCACCATCGAATCCAAAACGAATTTTGGTTTCGGTAAAAAATCATATCATTTCTACAGAGATAAAAACTTGTAAACAACCCATCATTCAAGCACCAGAAAAATGTCAATATTAAATTCACATAGTACTATTCCCAAAAAAGTTGCTACCGAAGACGACCTGGATTTCTTTTACTTAAGAAAAAAAGGCATCGAATATATCGAACAGCTTGGCGGCAAATTATGGACCGATTTTAATGCGCACGATCCCGGTATTACCATGCTGGAAATGCTTTGCTACGCGATCTCCGACTTAGGAATGCGATTGAATCTTCCTATCGAAAATATTCTGGCTTCTGAAAATAAAGACAAAGGACTGGCTTCGCAGTTTTTTAAAGCTTCAGAAGTTTTGCCAACAAGTCCGGTAACTGCGCTGGATTACAGAAAACTGTTTATCGATATTGAAGGCGTTAAAAACTGCTGGCCGGCAAAACACAAAAAAACAGTTTATGTAAATTGTAAAGAAGATAAATTATCTTATGATTACAAAGACTTTAACGAAGTTCCGAGAGGTTTTAAAAAGCAATTTGAACTGAAAGGTTTGTATGATCTGTATGTCGATTTTGAAAGCAAAAAATCTTCAGAAATTAATGCTGTTAAAGACAAAATCAGACAAAAATACCACGCAAACAGAAACCTTTGTGAGGATTTAATCAACATAATAAAAGTTGCCGAATATCCGATAAAAATATGCGCCAATATTGAAGTTGATACGCAGGTCGATGAAGAAATGGTGCACGCTCAGGTTTTGCATGCTTTGGATGGCTATTTATCTACAACGGTAAACTTTTATTCGGTAAAACAAATGATGGACAAAGGCTATTCATCAACAGAAATTTTCGACGGACCCATTCTTGAAAACGGTTTTATTGACACTAACGAATTGATGGAAGCCGAACTTACCAGCGAAGTACGATTATCTGATATTATAAAACTGATTATGAACATTCCGGGCGTTCTCAAGATCAAGGATATTTCTATGGGAAATTGCGGCGATGGCGAGCCAGATGTCGACCAGTGGCTTATCTGTCTGCAGGAATATCAAAAACCGGTAATTTGCTATAAAAGCGTTTTCAATTACAACAAAGGTGTGTTGCCATTAAACATCAATAAATCGCAGGTTACATTTTATCTGGACGAAATTAAAGCCGAAAAAGCTGCAGCAACCGCTTATTCTCGTCAAAATAAAGAACTGAAATTACCGGAAGGCGATTATTTTGAAATTGACAGTTACACGACAATTCAAAACGATTTTCCGGATACATACGGAATTGGCGAAACCGGTTTGCCAACAAGAGCCTCAATTGCCAGAAAATCTCAGGCAAAACAACTCAAAGGATATTTGTTGTTTTTTGATCAGATTTTAGGGAGTTATTTTAAACATTTAGGACAGATTAATGAAATACTTTCGGTTAGCGGGAATCTCACGAAAACCTTTTTTACGCAAGCCATAAAAGACATCGATGGACTTTCGCAACTGGTAAACAATTATCCTGAAAATAACGATGATTATTTAACCGAAATTCTTTTTAAAGAACTCGACAATAATATTGAGAGAAGAAATGAAATTCTCGATCATCTTTTAGGGCGTTTTGCCGAACGTTTTTCTGAATACGTATTCATTAACAAAAGCATTTACGGCAACGCGACAAACGAAGTTGTACTGAAAAACAAAGAAGATTTTCTAAAAGATTATAAAATCGTCAGCAAAAATCGTGGTAAGTCTTTCAATTATTTCAATCAGCCAAATAGCAATTTATGGGACACTGACAATGTTTCGGGCGTAAAAAAACGACTTGCCAGACTTTTGGGAATTAGAGATTACAACCGAAGACATTTGTCAGATTCTTTTGTGGATTTATACCATTTTACCGATTCAGATAATCAGCTGGTATATCGCTGGAGAATTCTTGATGAAGAAAATAACATCATTCTCTCTGCAACAACAGAATATTATGACACTTCGAGAGCCAACAGAGAATTATATTTTGCGGTTTTGCAAATCATACAAACGAGAGAATATAATGTGGAGGAAGCCTTTAAAAATGGAATATCTGACCCTGAAATCATTGATAACATTCAGATTCATCGTGCAGATTCCGGCAAGTTTTCTTATGACATTATAAATCCACTAATTAAGGATGAAAACAACGCTGACAGAATTATTGCCAAACGATTTGAATACTATGAGACTTTAGCGGAACTAAAAAAATCGATTTTGGATTTAATGTACTTTATGAAAAACGTTTTTACCGAGGAAGGAATGTTTATCGTAGAACATATGATGCTTCGCCCCGATGTAAATCAGACAACTGTAAATCTCGAAACATTTTTGCCCATTTGCACTGATGAATGCAAAAGCTGTGAACCGCTTGACCCTTACTCCTACCGCATAAGTATTGTTTTGCCCGGCTACACGCTGCGTTTTGCCAATACCGATTTTAGAAATTATATGGAAAAGGTCATTAAAGAAGAATTACCGTCGCACGTATTAGCAAAAATCTGTTGGATTGGACACCGAAAAAATGAGATTGAAAATCCGGCAGAAAATGAACTTTTGAACTTTGAGAACTCGTATAAGACTTATTTATTTGGCAAAACCAAGCTGAACCAGGAACAACCGGAAACAGAATTAATTTCCTTTATTAATGCATTCTCCCACCTTAGCAATTTATATCCTACGGGAAGATTATTTGATTGCAGCGATGAAAATGAAAACCAATTCGAAAAAATAATTCTAGGAAAAACAAATTTAGGATCACTATAAATACCATTCAAAATGTTAGCAAAACTTTCAACCATAACAACTTTGTACCGAAAATTTACAAAAAATCAGGTACTTACAGAAGGACATCTTAACGAGATTGTAGATTTTTTTGATGATCAGGACCGTATTTCCAGAATTAGCCTCAGCGGCGTTGGCATCATTTGCGGATTTCAGGTTTCGTATGATTCAGCTGCAAAAATCATTTCCATAACGCAAGGCAGCGGAATAACGACGGACGGTGATTTATTTCATTTGTATAATGCTATTCCAAACGGTGATAAAATTATTGATTTAGAAAACAAACAATACACACATTATAAAATTTACGACAATAAAAAAGCAGCGTACAAACCGTATTTTTATGACGGAAGCGATCAGCTTGAAATTTTCGAACTTTTAACAGCAGAACAACAGGCGATTGATAATGCGAACACTTTTCCATTACAATATCTAAAAGCTAATACGGGAATTGAAGTCAGCGATGCCGTAATTCTTTTATATGTGGAATCGTATGAAAAAGAACTCGATCTCTGCGTAAGTCTTTCCTGTGATAATCAGGGATTAGAAATTATCGGCAATCACAAAGCATTGTTGGTTAGTAAAGAAGTGGCAACACAAATTAACAGCCACGACAAAATATTTAATACCACTAATTTTGCCAATTTGTATTATAAATTGCCAACGGTAGTTTCAAACCGAATTGTCTTGCAGCCCGAAAATTTCATTAACTATATCGAAATCAAAAAGAAATTTACGAACGGTATTTTTAAAAACAATGTTGTAAATAAACTTCGCGATGGTTTTGAAATACTGTTGAATGGTTTGCAAATGCCGGTAATTCTTACTTCGGTTAAAAAAAATCTGGCAGAATTATACAATTTTGATCAAAGCACTACACCCGCAGATTTTCAGTACCGATATGATCTTCTTAACGATTTGGTTGATACTTATAATGAGATAAAAACTTTATTATCAAATATGGATGGCGAATTTTGCTGTCCGGATTTAAAATCGTTTCCCAAACATTTAATGCTGGGAGAAGTTGTAAAAACAGGTCCGTTTTTTGAATACAGACATGCGTTTTACAAATCGCCTTTGCTTACCGTTCAAAACCTAAGTACGGCTAACGATTGTTTGCCATTTGACACCTTAATTGAAACCGGAAATCAGGAAACTATTCCCGAATTTATTCTAGATCCCGAAGGTAATGAAATCAAAATTTGCTATGGAAAAAATACCAATTTACAGCAATTATACAGCCTGATAAAACGCGCCGCGCAATTGCTGGCCAACTACAATGTCAATTTTAATTACATCAAAATTACGCCAAGTTTTGAGCTGGGTACGTTAAGTAAAAAAGCAATTCCGTTTTATAATAATGTCGGAAACCATCTTATCGAACTTTGGGACTACGAAAAAACCGCTTTCGGAAAACAACGCAGCAACAGAAGTTATCACGACAAATTTTTAAATACAAAACGTCCCCTGGAACTTAGTATTAACAGTGATTTTTATAGAATTGAAGGACATCATGGCACGAATTATAAAGAGGCTTTAAAAATAATTCAGGAGATCAGACGTCAGAACGGCTTAGGATTTAATGTCGTTGTATTGGGCGTAAATGAAACTGAAGCGCAAGAAGTTATCGAGAATTTTACCAGCTATTATCTTAACAAAAACCACGGTTACGAACACAAAGCCGGTGTTGCTCCCGGAGGAACTTTTGTCATGATTTACATTGAAGGCGAATACAGTCAGTATCCTTATTATTATGATTATCCGTACGGACCTTCATTGGCAGGTGATTTTCAAGAAGAAGGAAATGATGGCGGATCGATGGTTTTAAATCCCATAATTGCCGATTTTACTTTGCCTTATTTATGCTGTGATGATAATTTAATAGCGCTGAGTTTGCCTGTAGATAAACTTTGTTTTGATGAAACAACACAATATTTGCCATTTCATGTTACGCCAACAGGAGGTTTTGTAAAAGCAGATATCGACGAAGATTTAAACGGCGGTGTGACTAAAAATCAATATGGCGAATTTGTTTTTGATCCTAAATTGGTCAGCGAAGAACTGATTGGAAAACCGATCAATTTTACGGTCAATAATTTTGAAACCAATTGTGGAATCACCATTTTCAAAAAACCAAAATTTGATTTTACGATTGTCATTAATAAATCAAATGAAACGAATGAAGCTACAGTCGATTTTGAAATTATTGGCGAAAATCAGCCGGGAATGAAATACGTTTGGGATTTTGGCGACGGAAGCGAAAGAGTAATTACAAACGAAACAAAAATGCAGCGCATTTATAAATACGATGCACCAACAAAAGAAGGTTTTAGTTTTCCGGTAAACGTTGTGGGCGAAAACGGAAATTGCAGCTTTAAAGTAAATCATTCGGTAATTTTTGAAGTTACGGACATCAACGTTAAAATTGACAAAAACTACATCTGCAGAAATGATGAGTATCCGTATCCTTTAACCATCGAAACTAAATCCAAAGCCAAAAAAATAATTTTGAGCGGGAATGGAGTTTCTCAGGATAATTCGGGTCAATACATTTTTATTGCCGCTAATGTTCCGCCAAATGTAGATCAGGTTGTGATTCTGGTTAATGGAAAAACATCTGATCTTGTAATTACGATGAAAAATGTGCCGTTTGCACTTTTTACCTATTCGGTAGAAAACGATGAAATTATTTTAACCAACAAATCTACAGATGCAGAATTTTATACTTGGGACATTGGCGGAGAAAAATTTACCATTGATTCTGCAGACACAATAAGACGTTCAGTTTCTAAATATGAAAGCGCCTCAATTGAAGTAGTACTTTATGCATTTAACAAGGATTGTGGCGAATCATCGTATGGACCAAAAGAAGTGCCATTAAAAGGAAGAGTTCCTGTAAACACTTGTTTGAAATCTGCGCGTGCGTTTCTCAAAAGAACATTGATGGATATTGTGACCGCGAAAGAACTTTCTAAAACAGAAACTGTAAGCGACGAAGTCGTAACGCTTTTGACAGAAATACAACAACAATTTATTAAAGTCGAAGAAAACACAATTGCTTATATCTCCGGCGAATTTAATGATCAACTTCTTGGAATGTTTACTGACAAGATTTATGATGATTTGCTACAGGCTGCAAGTAAAAGCAAAGGCGAAGCAGAAAAAACAATTTTGAGTGTTCTTATCGAAAGTCATATCTCGTTGTTTTACATTATTTTAAAATGTCAGGAAAAAGAAAGTCTTGAAAGATTCGAAAAAGACATTCAACATATCAATTCCATTATTGAAAACCTGCTAAAAAATCTTTACAAAATGCAATTTAGTACCGATGCTGACGGAACATTAAAAAAATTCCTGAATGATATGCTGACTGTATTTAAAAGCATAGAATTTATCTTAAACGGCATCAAACTGCTATTAGAAGTTATTGTTTAAATGCAGGTATTTAATACACATATTATCAGCAAATTTTTTCTTGAAGTAAATACAACTTCAAAACAAAAAGGGTATTATCTGAAAGACAATATAAACACGTTTCTAAAAGAAGAATTATTTCCGCTTTTACAAACGTATTTCGATACAATTGATAAAAAAATTCAATCAAAAAATATTCAGATTGAAAGTCTAAAGATGGATCTTTCTGTAAATCCGGATCTTGATTTTAATACCATAAAACTGGAAATTATCGATCAGGTTCAAAAGCAAATTGGCAAACAAATTGAAACGGATTTTTCCGATACAAAAAATTACAGTGTATTAAGTAATAAAGAAAAAGAAATAAACGAATTCTTCAGTTTTTTAGAAACCGGAACAAATGTCTGGTGGTTAATTTCAAGGAATACAATTGAAAGTCAGGAGAACCAATTCGAAAAGATAATTGGTGAAAGTGCTTTTGCTTCTAAATTATCAGTTGCACTAAAAAATTCGCAAACTAGAATTCGATTCATCAAGCAATTATCAGATAATCAAATTTATATAATTATAAAAAAAACTTTTCTTGCAGAATTAACTAACGAAACGACATTAAAAAATATTAAGAGAATTAAACAAAATCTGAATGATGTTATTTATTCATCAAAGTTAAAATTGCATCAGAGAAATTTAATTTGGGAAATTATTCTGTTGAAATTATTACAAAATAACGAAAGCAAAATTAAAGAGAAATTAATTTCATTGATTGTTTCTTTTACTTCTGTCAGAAAATACAATTTAGAATTTGTTCTTCAACATCTTAACCGTCAAGTACAAAACAAATCAGTTTTGAGTCTATTGGGTAATCTGGAAAATGAAATTTTGAATCTGGGAATAATTCTCGAACAAAAAGCTTCAGAAAAACTTTCTAAAAACAATGCTTTATCAGAATCAAATCTTCTAAAAAGAGAAGAATCTTGTGTTTCAAATCATAAAAAAAATGAAGCGATAAATTCAATTTTCAATACTAAAGAAGAAGACGGAATTTTGAATACTGATTTGTCATTGAATCAGGAAATTGTTATTGAAACGGCTTCAGATTATTATGGAAACAATGCCGGATTACTACTAATTCATCCGTTTTTGAAACAGCTTTTTGAGAATTGCAAATTACTCAATCAGGATAATTCAATTACTGATCCGGAAGCAGCGGCGCATCTTTTACATTATATCGCTACAGCCAAAGAGCAGGATTATGAAGCTGAAATGGTGTTTGAGAAATTCTTATGTAACATTCCAATAAAACAAAGCATTAACAGAAATATTATACTTTCTGAAGAAGTAAAAAATCACGCGAATGAAATGTTAGATGCTGTTTTGGAAAACTGGACAATTATGAAAAATTCGTCTGTTACTTTATTGCAAAATGAATATTTGCAAAGACCCGGAAAAATAATTTTAACTGCAGAAAACCCTAAAATTCTTGTCGAAAGAAAAACACAGGATATTTTGCTGGATAAAATTACGTGGAATTTAAGCATTGTAAAACTGGTCTGGAAAAACAAGATCATTTACGTTGAATGGTAAAATACGAAGTTATGGAAATCGAGAAAAACACATTTGGAACAGAAGACGAAGCGAACATTTTTTACGAGCAGCAACAAGCGCTTAAAAATATTTTTGAAAAACTTGATATGTCAAAAATTGCTTTTGTTGGCGGAATCGCAGATTACCTGAACCTGAGAGATTACTACGAAATGCCGGTAAATGATATTGATATTATTTACCAAAATGAAGATGATTTATTGCCCATTAAAGAACAATATGGCATTATAAAATATTGCACCAAGTTTTATAATATGGATGTTGGCGAAGTTCTGGTTTCAGAATGCTTTGTCAATAACAAAAAAATCCACATGGATTTTTACAAAAGAGATTTTTCGAAAATAAAACTCACGCAATCGCCCTTGTTGGGAAAAATGGTTTGGCACGCGACTTTTAATGAAATGAAAAAATTTCATAATAAACAAATTCCCGAAGTAACGTCTAAAATAGCGGGTGAAAAGTATGAATGGCGCCGACTTTACAAGCACAGCAGAAAAGCTTCGCTATACAATATTGTTTCTTATCTGGAAGAAAAACAACTGCTTCAAACCTTAAAAAAATCATCATGAAAGAAGAACCAAAAATAATCTATAGTCTGGATGCTTTTCCGCTCATAAACAACCGCTGGCAAATGGGCAATAAACTAAAGGAAACCATCTACATGACCGCTTTAAGCGTTTTATACAGCCATCTTTGGTACAAGGACATCGAACTTTATGCTGACGAAACGGCCTATAAATTCTTATATATGCTGCCGTGTCGCGTGACCAAAGTAAACAACGAAAAAAACAAGGAATTATGGATGAAATCAAAAATTCATGCCATCGAAAAACAGACAAAACCGTTTGTTCATCTGGATACCGATGTCTTTATAAAAAATAAAATCAACTTCAATTTCGAATCTATAATTCTGGAACGAAAAGAATGCGGTTATGAAATGCATTATAAAAAACAGATCGATTTTTTTAATCAATATACTATTCATCTGCCGTATTGGAATTCGGATCTCGGGCACTCTTTTAGCTGTGGCATTTTGGGTTTTAATGATCTTCAACTCCGTAATAATTTTGTAAATGCCTATTATGATCTGGAAGAAATTTTTACATCGAATCGAAGTGAATTTGAGCCTTTAAAAAAGCAAGGATTTGAACCCTGCATTGTTGTCGAGCAGTACAATCTGGCGTCAATTTTAGACTACAACCACATCACGCCTACTTTACTGCTTAAAGGAAAAAATATCGCAGAGCAAAGCAAATATGCAAATGAAATAGGATACAGTCATCTTTTTGGTTTGAAAAAGTACAAAAAAGACATTACAGACGAGATCGAATACCGACTGTTTAAAATTTTTCCGTACTGGTATTCAGAAATTAAAATGGAATTAGAAAAACATCAGATCATTCAAAAAGAAGATGTTAACCCTAAAATAATGGTGGCTTAAAATTAATCTGCAACTACGGTTAAAGAAAATAATATCTGTTTTAAATAAAAAAATAAAGCTATGAGAAGTTTAGATAAAAGAAAACAGGATAAGCACTCGCCTACTCCTTTTTTTGAACCAAAAATTCAGAAAAAATTAAAAACCGGAAATCCTGGCGATCACTTTGAGGCAGAAGCTGATAAACTCGCAGATCATGTAACGAATAAACGTTCGGCCGGCGGCGGACTTTTGCAGTCGAAAGAAATTGTTCAGAAGAAACCAGAAGAAAAAGAAGAAACCGTTCAGAAAAAAACCGAAGAAAAAGAAGAAGCCGTTCAAAAGAAAACCAACGAAGATTTAATCCAGAAAAAGGAAGAAAAAGACCCCACTTCTAATGTAGAAAGAAATCTGAAAAAAGGAGGCGGAAATCCTCTTGACAGTGCAGTAAGATTGGAAATGGAGAATTCCTTCGAGGTTGATTTTAGTCCAATAAGAATTCACACTGATGACAATGCTGTTAAAATGTGCCAGGAAATTGGCGCACAAGCCTTTACAAACGGAGCTGATATCTATTTTAATAAAGGAAAGTACGATCCGAATTCAGTACAAGGAAAAAAGCTTTTGGCACATGAACTTACTCATACCATTCAGCAGGGCGCAATTTTTCAAAAGAAAAAATAAAATGTAAACGTATTTAAAATGACTGTTTTCTCCAAAAAAAATAATAGTGCTTCTAATCACTCAACTCAATCAAGAGATAAGAGTGAAGAATCTTTTTTTGGAGTTCAGGCAAAACTCAATATTGGCAAACCAAACGATAAATACGAAGTTGAAGCAGATGCTGTTGCAGATAAAGTGACCTCAAAAAAGGAAACTAAAAATAGTGATACCTTTTTTTCTGCCTCGCCTGTTATACAAAAAAAACAAAACAACGAAAGTCAGGAAAAGGAAGAATCAGGAAATGAAATTCAGGAAAAACCATTAGCAGAATCAATTACGCCTGCTGTTCAGCTAAAAGCAGCATCTGATGCACCAAAAGCCAATCCTGATATCGAGCAAAAAATCAACAGCTCAAAAGGCAGCGGTTCGTCTCTTCCTGAAAATACGAAAACAGAAATGGAATCTGGTTTTGGAACTGACTTGGAAAATGTTCGTATTCACAATGATTCAAATGCAGTGCAAATGAATAAAGAGCTCGGTGCTCAGGCATTTGCAAGCGGAAATGATATTTATTTCAATGAGGGTAAATTCAATCCGGATTCGCAGGATGGCAAACATTTGTTAGCGCACGAATTAACACATACGGTGCAGCAAGGTGGAAATAAACCGGTTGTTCAAAGAAAGGAAGAAGAAAAACCACCACAAGATACCAAACTGCAAACTCCTATCCCCGAAAATCAAAATCCATCAACAGAAGAAGGAACCAAGAAAAGGGATGATGCAAAAACTACGATGGATAACGAATTATCTGCTGTAGCAACTGAACCCAATGTAGCGGTAGAAAGAAAAGCAGGACAACCAACAGTACTAAAACCAAAAGAATTTCCGGCGCAAGGTAGTACTGAGCCTCAACCCGAAGAGACAGAGTCAAAGACAAAGGCAGCACCTGAAACAGAAACATTGATTGAACCCCTATCAAGCGAATCGAAAAATGTTAAGAATAATGTAGAAGAACAGGCAAGCAAAATACTAAATACGGAAACTCAAACCACAGCTCCAAAAAATGAAAACAAACAAAAGCCTCAAAATAAAAAAGTAAACATAGACAAATCGTCTGTTGAACAAGATTCGATCAATGCACCTACAGCAATACAGGTGACTGCTTCTATTGCTGATCAAGTACCTGATCGCGAACTGACAGAAGCTGAATTTTTAGCAGAACTTCAAAGTGGATCTCCAGAAGAAAAAGCAGTTATTGCGCATGGCATGCTGGCAGAACTTAGCAATTATGGTGAGCAGGAAAAAGTAACCGTATTGACGAATGCAGATTCTCTTATTAGCGAAATTATGTCCAATACTGAGTCCATTATTGCTTCCATAAACGCAGAAATTGTCTCAAAAACCAGTCAGGCAGAAAGTATGTTTTTATCAAAAACTACACAATTGAATTCGTTTGCAGCGCAACAAAAAACAACTGTCGAAAGTTTAGTTGAGCAGGAAAAACTGAAAGTTGATGCCGATACTATTGTAAATATTCAGGATTTAGAAACACAACTGGAACAAAGAAAACAAGAAATAACAACATATACAGAATCTGAAAGTCAGCAGCCGAAATCAATAGTTGATTCAGAAGTACAGCGGGCAAGCTCTCAATTGCAAGCCGCTGCAAATCAGGCCGAAGCCGAAGGAGAAATGGTAGCTAACAGATACCCTGGAAATGAAGATCCTGCCCCTGAACAACGTCAGGTAGCAAGACAAGTAGGAAGAGAAAGTGCTGCTGATATCAGGAATAAAATTTCTGGCATAAGAGACGCTCTTAATGGTAAAGCAGAGGAATATAAAACCAGATATGAAGGTTTTGCTATAAAAATACATGAAAAAATAGACGAAGTAAAACCACAACTCATAACTCCTATAAATGAAATTGCCGCTACTACAAAAAGTACTTTAGATACGCAAAAAGAAACTACAATACAGGCCATCGATAAAAGACTGTCTTCAGATCAACAAGCACTTGAAGCTTCAAAAACTGCCAGTATAAATCAAATTCAGGGAGAAGGTGAAAAAGCTGTTGGTGAAATTAAAGGTATTGCAGAGCAAACTATCATTGGCATTAATGAAAGTAAAACAGAAATAATAAGCGCAATAGAAAGTATTGTTTCAGAAACTGAGACAATCTTATCTGCTGAAGAAGCACCTTACATTGAATCCGTGAAACAAATCATCAATTCTTCACGGGCTAACATACAGCTTACTTCAGCAAATGGTTCGCAGCAAATGCAAACGCTCACCTCTGAGAGTGCACTTATTATGACCAAAACGAATTTAAAATTTACGACAGTTACGAATGAAGCATTACAAACTGCAACACAACAGGCAAACGAACTACTGGATAAAGCTATCGCCTCTCTTCACCAAACCACAGACAAAAGACAAGTTGATGCACAAGCAGTAATAACTGATTTAACTACGCAGCAAAAAGGAATAATCACAAATGGACTAATGCAGATTGATTCCGGAATAGAACAATCTAAAGAAGAATTAAGAGCTGTGACGACAGAATTTAGAGGAGTTGCAAAAGAAGCTACTGACCAAAGTATAACCGATGCAAAAAAACCATTAACAGATGAGACACATACACGCGCAGATGCTGCTGCAAAAGATTTAGAAGGGTCATGGCTCGACGGAATACTTTCTGCAATTGGTGAATTAATAGTTGGATTTTTAATTTTGGTTGCTATAGCACTAATTATAGCTGTTCTGGCAGGAATTACATTAGGAGCCGCACTTTTAATTGTTGGTGCTGTATTTCTTGTTATTAGTGCTGTTGCCGCTTACAGTTACAGATCGGCACAATTTCAGGCTATGGGAAGAGATGCCAGCTTTGGAGAAACTTTGCTCTATGCCCTTTCTGATGCAACGGGATTTACAGGAATTGCAGAGGCCTGGACAGGAAATGAATTTGTAACAGGAAGAGCATTAGGCGATGCTGAAAGAGGAAAAAGAGGGACAATAGGATTAGTCACTATGATAGGATTAATAATGGGCGCACGGGCTGGTATTAAAGCATTCAGAGCACCGCCTGGAACTTTTTCAAGACCTACTAGCATATTTAGCGGCTGGAAAGAATTTAGCGTCGTAAAAAATATTAAGGGATTCTGGACTGATATTGGAACAGCTGTCAAGAATGGAGGAACCAGAATATACCAGGCTTATAAGCAAGCCGAAGGATTTGCAGACTTTTTTAAAAGAGTTTTTAGACCTGATGCTGCCCCAGAGCCTGCTCCTGAACAAGCTGCCCCAGAACCACAACCAAATCTAAAAGGAAAAAGACCCGCTGTACCTGAACGACCGGTTCTTGATGAAGGAGGAAATTTAACGGAATACGGAAGATGGTATTATGAAAAACCCGCTACTTTTAGAAACAAAAAAAGCGTAAGAGATGCTGTTTGGGAAAAGGCCAAGGATGCTGATGGTACAGCAAGAGATCCTGTTTCTGGAGATGAAATAAGTCCGGACAACTGGATTATGGAGGAACGTCCGGGACAAGACCTGGCAACATTACAACGCAATGCAGCGATTAGAGGAGCTAACAGAAATCAATTTCTGGATGATTATAATAACCCTAATAATTATCGTGCGAGACAAAAGCTAACCACAGCACAATTTAGCGGAGACAGACCAGCAACTCCTCAACAGCCGGTAATAGATCCTGCAACTGGAAAATTAACAGATTATGGCAAATGGTATTACGATCGTCCAGGATTTAGAAATGGTGTAAGGGATGCTACATGGAACAATGCAGAAGCAAACAGTATTGGTAATATTGTAAGGGATCCTTTGACAGGTCAACCACTCAATCGTGCTGAACCTTGGGAAATGGGACATCGATATGGTTACGAATTCTGGAAACATAAGGTAAGTTCTGCTCAAAGAGGAATAGGAAGAACCCAGTTCATCGACGAATATAATAATCCTAATCATTACCAGCCCGAATTACCAAAATCGAATCACAGTCATCAGGGTGAAGCACCTCCGGGAATTTATTATGGAGATTAATTTATAACTTTACAAAAAAAAGAAAAATGGAAAATGTAAACACTCTTTTTATTGATATTCAAAAAGGAAATATTGATAATGTTAAATCATTTCTTAAAGAAAAAGATATTAACATAACTGATAATTTTAAAAGATCAGCAATCATTAATGCCGCACTCTACAATCAGGTCATTATTATAAAATGGTTGGTCGAACAGGGTGCAGATATAAATTTGCAGGATAAGAATGGCTATACTGCTTTGCATTTCTCTGCTCAGGAAGCACACATTGATGCAACAAAGCTACTGTTAGAAAATAAAGCAAATCCAAATATTCAGGATATTCATGGTAATACGCCTGCGTGGGTAGCTGTTATAAATTGGAAAGCAGGTGCTAATTTTGATACTCTCGAGCACTTGGTTAAAAGCGGTGCCGATTTAACCATAAAGAATAACGCAAATCGATCTGTATTGGATTTACTTCCTGAAGATATAAAAGAAAAACTCAAAATATGATTGACCAATCTCAACCGGCTACTTCTTTTTTAGTACAAATGGAATCCCTTTTTAAGGCAAAAGCTTCAATATATAAGGGAGCTCCCTCAATTGACGGAATAATTGAACCCTCTGTTCTGGTTTTTAATGATGTTCCTGAAAAAGGGCAAATGACTTGTGTAACTTATGGACTTTCATTTGTAAAACACGAAAAATGGACAACGAATATGCGGCCTGAGCTTTTATTCTCCATAAAATCCAATGATGTAAAATGGGCCATTTTAATTGCTGATTTAGCCTCAGAATTAAGAGGGAAATTTCCATTTACATACGGACAGAGAATCAATCTGAACAAAAAAATTGAAGGTACGAATGTATCTTTCTTTTTAATTTTTGCTCCTGAAATCATTAGTCGTGATCAATTTTTAAATATTGATATTGGACTGGATTATAGAATTTGTCTTACGGGAATTTATCCCCTAACTAAAGGTGAAAACGATATTATTGATCTAATAGGATTGGAAGAATTCTGGAAAAATGATCAATTTGATCTTGCAACAGTCAATAAATAATGTAGTGCCCCGGTGCATTTGAAATAAGTTTATAAAATGGAAACAATATTCGATTATCTAAAAAACCAGTTCATTTTTCAGCTTGACCAACTTTTTCAAGCAGAAAATCCATTGGAAAAACCCGATTTAAATCAATTAGATTCAAATGGATTTATCAACGAATTTATTATCGGAAATAAACTGACACAAACCGATATTCTTTTATTATCATTAGCTCTTATTCCGCATCTCAAACCCGATTTTTTGAGTTCAATTATTGGTGAATATCTTCCTAATGGCGGCGAATTACCCGAGTTTGGCGGATTAAAAACCAAAAACCACCGTGGCATTTTGCCAACCGGAGAAACCGCACAATTTTTAGTCGCAGGAAATGATCTTGAAAACCGTATTGCATTTTACAATTACCTTTACAATCAGTCTTTTTTATATCAAAAAGGAATCATTAAAATTGATAATGTTCCAAACGGTGAACCCAAACTGAGTGGTTTGCTTATTTTGGAAGCCGAATATATCGAAAAATTCATTACAGGAAAAATTCTAAAACCACAGCTGAGTAGTATTTTTCCGGCAAAATTAATTGAAACACAGTTAGACTGGAATGATTTGGTTTTGAATCAAAACACTTTAAATCAGATTAAAGAAATTGAAACCTGGCTGAAATTCAATGAGATTTTACTTCACGAATGGGATATGAAATCCAAGATAAAACCGGGTTTTAGGGTGATGTTTTATGGCGCACCCGGAACCGGAAAAACGCTTACGGCGTCACTTTTAGGAAAATATACGAAAAGAGATGTTTACCGAATTGACTTGTCTATGGTGATTTCGAAATATATTGGTGAAACCGAAAAAAATCTCTCTTCTCTTTTTGACAAAGCAGCCGATAAAGACTGGATTCTCTTTTTTGATGAAGCCGATGCCATTTTCGGAAAAAGAACAAACGTAAGAGATGCACACGATAAATATGCTAATCAGGAGGTTTCGTATTTGCTGCAGCGCATTGAAAATCACCCCGGACTCGTTATTCTGGCTTCAAATTTTAAAGCAAATATCGATACTGCTTTTACGCGAAGATTTCAATCTATAATTGAGTTTGAAGTGCCTTCGTACAATGAACGTTTGCAACTATGGAAAAATAACCTGCCACAAGGAATTCGAATTGCCGAAGATGTCAATCTTAACGAGCTTTCAAAAAAATACGACATTACGGGTGCCAATATTGTAAACATCATTCAGTATGCCTGCTTGAGAACACTTGAAGATGAAAACAAAAATATAAACCTTCATCACCTTTTGCAGGGAATTAAAAAAGAATATGCCAAAGAAGGAAAAATGATGTAAAAATAAAGCCCTGAGATTTTCAGGGCTTTATTTTCTATTTCTTCTTTTTCGATTTTGATTTCGATTTTTTTGCCTTCTTTTTGGCTATTTTTTTCGCTTTAGCTTTATCCTTTGCTTTTTTCGCTTTGGCTTTCTTTTTTGCGTTGGCTTTTTGTTTGGCTTTTTTAGCTTTATCTTTCTTTTTCTCTAGTTTTGCTTTTTCTTTTTTCTTAGCAACTTGTTTTTTCTTTTTTGCTTTTTCCTTGTCCTTGTCTTGTTCTTTCATCTTTTTATTCTCTTTTTTAATTTTAGATTTTTTCTTGTCTGACGAAACAGTTTCTTCTGTTTCTGCTGTAATTTCATCAGATACAGCTATTTCTTCTTCGTTTTCAACTGTATCAGCTGTAGTTTTAATTACAGATTTTATGGCTGACTTCTTTTTAGTAGGTATAGCTTTTTTTTCTGTCGCATTTTGTTCTTGCGTGTTTGTTTCTGCTGTATTTACTTCATTGCTATTTTCATTAGAAATTTCTGCAGGTATATTTAAAATATTGCTTTCTGCTTTGTTATCTAATTCATTAATATTCCCTTTTTCGTTCATATGGCACGTATTAGTATTTATCATTTATAGTAAGAGTTATCTTTTGATTATTTTAATGTTATTAAATTATTAACAAATATACTGTTAAAAATCACTGTCCAATGTTAAGCTTTGCCTTGGAATGAAAACTTAACATTGGAAATTTAAACCAACAAAATGCTGCTCTACAATAATACAGAAAGCAGTTTTGTGCGAATTTAGACTAACAAAAAAATGCGTTTTTCACGCTTTTTCATTTTTTTATTTAAAAAGTTAGTACGTAAATCTTGCTGGTTTATCTAAAATTATTCTTTTGGATGATCAGAATTACAATTTTTTAAATGGTCTCAAAATGGAAATTCTTCAAAAAATCATTTACAATGCGATTTAAATATTGATTAATTTTCAATTTATAGGAAAAAATTAATGAAACAGAGTTGCATTTAAAAATAAGAATTTTATATTTGTACTGTCATCCTTTGTAAAGATGACTGTTCAGAATGAAAAAGAAATTTAAATTTATCAAACTTTTTATGCCGCTGCTGGTAGTATTTGCAATACTATTTCCGGCGATACATTCATATGAACATATTCAGAATCATAATTCTGAGCATAAAAATACTTTTCAAAATCATACGCATAAAACCGAATTTAAAATACACAATTATTCTAATGAAGAATGTGCGATCTGTCATTTTAAGTTTTCACCGGTTACTACTTTCTCATTTATACATTTTAATTTTTATAAAAGTTTCAGCATTACACCTTATGTTAACTTTTATTTTAAAGCCTATTCTTCCTTTTTTAGAGGATCGCTTTTTGCGCTTCGTGCACCTCCAACAATCTAAATAAATAAATAAGCAATCATTTCGCAATGAAATGTACACGCCTTTTTTATTTAGAATTTCATTCAGTTAAAACCGATTATTTTTTAGTCCATCATTTTATTTTTGAAAGTTACTTTCTTTCAATATTTTATGCGTTCTGAATTTAAATTCAGGTTTCAAAAATTTGTCAAAATAATCTTTTATTACATTAATTGAACAGCCTTAAAAGCTCTTCATAAATTTGTATTAAACTTATTTGATAACTAATCGACTTCAAATTCAATTCAAAATAAAAACCTAACCTAATTTAGGTAACGGCGTTACGTTACATTTCAAACAAACAGAATCTATTTTAATTCTTTAATTATGGGTTAAATCTTGTTTAGTTTGAGAACTGAAAAGCTTATTTCAGAAGATGCCCTTTTCTGGCATACTTCCACTCCATTATTTTAAAAAATATAATTAGTGCTTCCGTTTAAATTTTTAAATGGCTCTGCATTAACGCAATGCATTATTTTCTCTAGTAACCCAATTTAATATTTATGAATACAATCAGGACCCAATCCAACAACATGAAAAAAACAAAAATTTTAGTGGCTTTTTTACTAACCGCCTTTGCTTTTACAGCTTGTGATAACAACGACGATCACCCCTCAGAAACGGAAAAAGCGAAACCAACGATCGACAAAATCGAACTGGGACTTGGAAATAATGAAATTGGAACCATTGGCGAAGATTTCCATTTTAATGCAGAAGTTATAGCGGCCGATAAAATTGAAAGTGTGCAAATAAAAATAGCCCAGATAAGTACTGAAAAATATTCAAAGGTATGGTCGCATGAACTTAACTGGCCACAATATGCGGGTGCAAAAAACGCTACCATCCACAAACATTTTAATATTCCCACAGATGCGCCTGAAGGTAAATATGATTTCATTATTATCATAAAAGATCAAAACGCAACTACGCTTGAAGTAAAGAAAACCCTGAATATTTATGCGGCAGGAAATTTACCCGTTAACCCGGTAGCCTCAATATTGACGCTGTTTAAAAATGAAGGCTTTTTCTATAGAAAAGGGAAATATTATACCGAAGGAGATTTATTTCAAAAAGATGATACCCTAATGTCGCAGGTTACGTTGTCAGGAGTAAAAGGAAACGGAATTATGTATTTGCTTTTAATTAACAAAAGTGCAAAACATATACCCGAAAGTGTTGATCAGATTGACTTTAGTAAAGTGATTGTATATGATGTATTTGAGCATAAAGACATGGCTGAAGTTGGTGATTTTTCGAATGTTCCGTGGAACGAAAGCAATAATACTTTTTTAAGGGATATGCCCACATTAGTCATTGGCGCACAAAAAGACAACAATATACCGGCGCAGGATATTACAGCAACAAAATCTTGGACACCAGGAACATATGTTTTTATGGTAGTTTATAAAAACACAACTTATAACATCAATTTTTCACAATCTATTGATGTTTCTCTCCATCTGTAATTGGGAATTTTATCAACAAAAATCTTTTAAAATAAAAAAAATGAAAACATTAAAACTTGTCTTTTCTCTCACCATAATGTATTTTTTCGTTACGTCCTGCTCCAGTGATTCGCCAGAAATTGATACAGAATATCCTGTCATTGATATTTCTTCCGCAAATGCATTTCCCGTTCAATGCAGCGAAATTGCACGCGGAAAAAAGATCACGTTTAGAACTAAATTTACTGATAATGCAGAATTGGGTTCTTACAGTCTTGACATTCACCACAATTTTGATCATCACACACACAGCACAGAAGTCAGTAATTGTGTGGCAGATCCGATAAAAAAACCAGTTAATCCAATGCTTTATATCAATTCCGTAACTATTCCGGCAGGACAAAAAAGTTACGAGGCGGTTCAGGAAATCAGTATTCCGCAGGATATTGATCCCGGAGATTATCATTTTTTGATCCGCCTGACGGATAAAGAAGGCTGGCAGACAATTAAAGGTTTAAGCATTAAAATTTTATAAACTGATTTGATGAACAAAACCAAATTAAAACGATTACGGATTTTTTGCCTGCTGCTTTTTTGTTTTATAATAGTTTCAAAAATGTCAGCACAATCGGTTCGTATTTCAGGTAAAGTGCTTTCCAGTGATAGGGGTTCGCTGGAAGGTCTTACCGTTATTATCCAGCCCGGTAATTTAACCGCAATTACAGATAATAAGGGCCAATTTTATTTTACAAATATTCCAAAAGATGCTAAGACTTTAAAGATAAAACACGCCGGTTATCTGCCTTATGAAATAAAGCTTTTACTGAAACAAAATGCAATTCTATTACCGGATATTTTATTAAAAACAGACATAAAGCAATTAAAGGAAGTGGTCATTACAGATCATTTTGGCTTTCGCCGAAACAAAACAGAATCGCTTAATATCGAAACCGTAAACAGTAATTTTATCCAGAGAAATCTCGGCGGAAGCCTTATGCAATCGTTGCAGAGAATTCCCGGAGTTAAAACAATTTCTGTTGGATCCGGCGGCTCAAAACCACTAATCCGCGGATTGAGTTTTAATCAGGTTATAGTTGTCGAAAACGGCATTAAACACGAAGGTCAGCAATGGGGAGCAGATCACGGTCTTGAAATCGATCAATATGCGGTAAATCGTGTCGAAATTATCAAAGGACCATCCTCTTTTATGTACGGATCGGACGCTATTGGCGGGGCGGTTACTATAAAACCCGTTCCACTGCCTTTTAAAAATACTTTGGGAGGAAGCATTGATTTTACAGGAAAAAGCAATAACGAACAATTTGGAGGATCAATTAATCTCTTCGGACGCACTGAAAAATGGTTTTTCGATACCCGAATGACGGTTATGGATTATGGCGATTATCGTGTTCCCACAGATACGGTTCATGTTTATAATTACGCCGTTCCGTTGTACAAAAATCAGTTGCGAAATACGGCAGGCCGGGAACTTGATTTACATGCAAGTACGGGATATGTGACACAAAAATTTACGTCGGTTTTTTATGCGAGTAATGTATATACTAAAAGCGGCTTTTTTGCAAATGCGCACGGACTCGAACCCCGAAATGTTGATACCGAACTTCATGATAAATCCAGCCGTGATATCTTGATGCCTTTTCAAGAAGTTACGCATACCAAAATTAGCAATACAACCTCTTTTCAATTGGGAAACCATAAAGTCGAAACGCAGTTGGGTTATCAAAAAAACTTTCGTCGCGAATGGAGTCATTATGTCAATCACGGTTTTATGCCTCCTATTTATCCTGACGACATGTACGCACCGCAAGATCTGGAAAGGCAATATGATAAACAGGTTTTTTCTGTGGCTTTTAAAGATGAATTTTCATGGCGCAAAAATCAGTTTACAGTTGGAATTAATGCAGAACAACAGCAAAATAATATCAATGGCTGGAGTTTTTTAATTCCTGCTTTTAAGCAGTTTAACGCAGGGTTATTTGTTTATGATAAACTTCGTCTGAGCGAATTGTGGCTGCTTCATGGCGCTGTTAGACTGGATTACGGCAAAATCGAAATGAAACAATATAACGATTGGTTTCCAAGTGAAATTACAGAAAATGGACAGACCACTTCTCAATTTCTAAAACGTTCAAACGATTTAACCAGGACTTTCGAAAGTTTCAACTGGTCTGCGGGAGTGAATTATACACCCGGAAAAATTTCATTAAAAGCAAATATGGGAACTAGTTTTAGAATGCCCATTGCAAAAGAACTGGCTTCAAACGGTGTTAATTATCACTATTTCAGATTTGAAAAAGGAGATCCCAATTTATCGGCAGAACGTTCCTATCAGTTAGATCTTGGAATGGAATGGCAGGAAAATAAATGGTCTTTTCAACTGAGTCCGTTTTTTAATTATTTCCCTAATTACATTTACCTTAATCCTACTTCACGGCACGATATCTATTACGGAGCAGGAAATCAGGTTTTTGAATACGAACAAGGTAAAGTAATGCGTTATGGCGGTGAATTACAAACGCGTTATCAGTTTCTCGAAAATTTCAGCGCCGAAATTCTGGCAGAATATCTCTATTCAGAACAATTGTCAGGCAGTAAAAAAGGATATACACTTCCGTTCTCGCCTCCTGCATCGGTTTTGTTTGGGATAAATTACAGTCCGCAAATCAAAAATTTAAGCGACACTTATTTTTCACTTGATTACCGTTATACAGCCGCACAAAATCAAATTGTGCCTCCGGAAAGGAAAACCTCCAGCAGCAACATTTTCAATCTTGCTTTGGGAACGAAACTAAAAACAGGGCAACAGGATTTTATAATTAGCCTGCAGGTTCAAAATCTATTGAATACAAGATACCTCAATCACACTAGTTTTTACAGGTTAATCGAACTTCCTGAAGCAAGCCGGAATATTATTCTATCAGTGAAACTTCCGTTTTTAATATCAAAATAATTCATAATTCATAATTCATAATTCATAATTCATAATTCATAATTCATAATTCATTAACCCAAATATTAATTTAAATACATTTACAATGAAAAACAATTATTTCAGACTGATTTTCCTATTTGCTTTATCCACTTTTGCAGTATCGTGTAATAACGATGATGACCCTGTTATTGATACTCCCGAAGAAGAAATCCTTTCAGAATTTAAATACGTAAGAGTTTTAATTTCTGATGAAAAAACAACCGAAATTACATTAGTTAATCCGGTTGATGCTACGACAGCTTCTTTTAATGCCAAATTTGCAAAATCGGCACTTTACACCACTGAATCTGGAAGATATGCCGGAATTATTCACAGAGCAGACAACACGGTTGAAACTTTTGACAGCGGTTTTGAAAGTCATGGTGATCACGTTGATGTTGACGGACTTCCGCAATTTGGTGCTTTAACCGGCCAATCGCTTTTGCCAACACATTTTAAAAGTAAAATTGGCGAACTATTGACTTTTAATGATGGTGATGGCACATTATCTGTTGCCAAAGAATCTGAAATTAATACAACAGGAGCTGCTTTTAAGGTGGTTAACGCCGGACTTTTGGCACATCATGGCGCAATGGCCACTTTTTCAAACGGAACTTATGCCATTACTGAAAAAGATAATTCTATTACAGGAACTCTTCCTGAAAAAGTAAAAATTATCGACAATACAGGTAAAACACTTTTTGACGCAGCAATTGTCACGAAAGGAATTCATGGAAATGCTTCAGACGGAACTTACGCTGTTTTTGGTTCTGCAAGCGGTGTTCTTGTGGTTGAAAGTACTGGAAAACAAAAATTGATTGCACTTCCGGAAGATTTTGGAACAGCCTGGTTTGGAAGTATTTTAGAAACTTCAACTAAAGGAAAATTTGTAGGGTTTACTACTGCAAAAGGTGCTTATTTAATTGATGTGACAAACAGTACAATAAAACCAATTTTACAAAACACAACAATCATGCAATGCAAAGTAAGCTACAACGATAGCAAACTTGGAATTTTATTGCATTCGGGCGAATTCAAACTATTTAATCTAAACACATTAGCTGCCGAAAAAGAAGGAAAAGTGATTGCCGAAACTGCAGCTGATGCAACCTTAAAACCGCAAATTCAACTAACAGAGAATTTTGCTTATATCACTTCTCCAAATACGGGAGAATTACTGCAGCTGAATCTGAGTTCAATGCTGATTGTAAAGAAAATTAAAGTTTCGAAAACACCGTACATGATTACGATTTTGGGATTTGAAAATAGTGAAAGCCACTAAAATTTATTGAGCCTAAAATTCTTTTGCTGAATTAATACCTTCAAACAGTAATAATAATTTTAAACCAGACATCTATTTTATTTGTCTGGTTTTTTATTTTTCGATTTTATTGGGTTTGCTTACATATTTATTGCCTCTGACAAAAAATCTCCAGGGTAAAAAAGCATCTTCCTGCGCATAGGCCACTCCTACCCTTGGTGAAGCAATAATATCGTTATCAGAATATTTAATGCCGTGATCTTCTACCCATATTTCTTCACCGCCTAAATCTTTTTTATTGAAAGAATTATCAATTCCCAAAGCCTTCGCCGCAGAACCCGGACCTGATGAAATAGCATTTTTAGTAACCGGCATATTACGTCTGGTTTCCATTATTTCTTTCCCAATTAAAGGTTCAATCGCCCGTATTAATACGGCGTGAGGTTCGCCATTGACAGAAGTTACAATATTAAAAAGATGATGAATTCCATAACATAAATACACATAAGACACGCCTCCTTCATTGTACATAATCTCTGTCCTGTTTGTGCGTCGTCCGCCATAAGCATGGGAGGCTTTGTCTATTTCACCAAAATATGCTTCGGTTTCTACAATTATACCAGCGGTTATTTTTCCTTCAACCTGAGTAAACAAAACTTTTCCCAGTAAATCTTTGGCTAAAAAAAGTACGTTTGGATTGAGATAATAGGATAATGGTAATTTTAAAATTTATTGATTTAATACTTTAATAAAATAGCAATAAAGTGTTATTATATAGCTTACTAAAAAACATATTAAATTTAGATTATCAAGCATTTTGTTTTTACACCTTAATAAGTAAAGTTAAATCTTCTGACCTGAAATTACAATATCAAATAAAATTAAAATCTTATTAAGTTTTAATTTAACGCAAAATTCACAAAGCTTTGCGAACTTCCATTTTTATACAAACGTAACAGTTAAAAAAACCTTTCGAACTTTATGGTAAATTCTTAAACCATTAGCATTTATAAGATTTTATTGCTAAATTGGGTATATGAAAACAAATCCGGATGTATTAATTATTGGTGGCGGCCTTGCAGGTTTGACGGGTGCAATACATCTTTCTAAAAAAGGATTAAAAGTAACGCTAATCGAAAAATCAGATTATCCGCGTCATAAGGTTTGTGGTGAATATATTTCAAACGAAATTTTGCCATATCTTACTTGGCTTGGCGCCGATGTTTCTCCATTAAATCCAACCAACATAACTGAATTTGAATTTTCTGCACAAAACGGCAAAACAGCAAAAACCAAACTTCCATTAGGAGGCTTTGGCATCAGTAGGTATGCGCTTGATGATTTCTTATATCAAAAAGCGGTTGCAAACGGCTGTACAATTATTAAAGAAACTGTTAATGATGTTTCGTACAGTACTGATTTATTTACAGTTAAAACTCCAAATCAAACTTTATCAGCAAAAATAGTATTGGGAGCATTTGGCAAACGTTCTACTCTTGATCAGGTTTTATCTCGGAATTTTATCAGTAAAAAATCGCCGTGGCTGGCTGTAAAGACACATTATTCAGGAGATTTTCCTAATGATGTTGTGGCCCTACACAATTTTAATGGCGGTTATTGTGGAGTTTCTAAAGTAGAAAATGATGTCATCAACGTTTGTTATCTTGCTGATTATGCAACATTCAAAAAGTATAAAAATATAGAAGAATACAAGCAAAATGTACTTTACAAAAACAAACAACTTAAAAATGTATTTGAAAACTACCACCCTGTTTTTGACAAGCCATTAACTATTAGCCAGATTTCATTTGATAAAAAACAGCCTGTCGAAAATCATATTTTAATGATTGGAGATACTGCCGGCCTTATTCACCCAATGTGTGGCAACGGAATGGCAATGGCAATTCATAGTGCCAAAATAGCTTCAGAATTAATTCTCGATTATTATACAGGAAAAATAGATTCACGTGAATTATTAGAGAAAAAATACACCAAAGAATGGAAAAATAATTTTGCAAAAAGATTGCTTATGGGCAGACTTCTCGCAAAAGCTTTAACAAGCAAATCAATTACCAATATGTTTGTTTCCATAGTGGCATCGATGCCGGTTTTACTTAAAGAAATAATTAAACAAACACATGGCAAACCAATTACAATTAATTAAATGGCAATAAATATAAAATTCCGTACACAGGAAACAGAAATTATGGATGATTTTTTGCTTCATGGTGAAGAACTGAGATCAGCTCTTGACCAAATTGCCAAAATTAATCAACTGTTGGGCGGCAATAATCTCACGCTTAGTGCAACAAAAAAATTACTCAAAAAAGCAGGTATTACTAAAACAATTACCATTGCTGATATTGGCTGTGGCAACGGAGATATGTTGCGAATGCTGGCAAATTACGGAAAAAAGAACGACATCAACTTTAAACTGATTGGCGTTGATGCCAACGCTTTTACAATAAATTACGCTAAAACGCTTTCGACTGCATATTCAAATATCGAGTATTTATGCCTGGATATTTTTAGTGAAGATTTTGATGAGCTTAAATACGATCTTGTTTTGTGTACTCTTACCCTGCATCATTTTTCGAATGAACAAATATTAAATATAATTACTACCTTTAATAAGAATGCAGCTCTTGGTGTTGTCGTTAACGATTTACACAGAAGCAAATTAGCGTACAGGCTTTTTCAAATTATCTGCTTTGTATTTAATTTAAACAGCATGTCTCGGGAAGATGGTCTGGTTTCTATTTTAAGAGGATTTCGAAAAAAGGAACTGGAAGCATTCTCTAAAAAACTAAATTTAAAAAACTATACTATAAGTTGGAAATGGGCTTTTCGTTACCAATGGATAATTTCAAAAATATGAGTGTAAAAATTGTAACTGTTGCAAAACAACTGCCAAAATATTCGAGAGCAACAGCTGATATACTTCCATTTTTGGATGAATGGCTTGCCGGGCAGGATGAACGTTTTATAAAAAAAGTAAAAAAAATATTCGAAGGTGCTGCTGTCGATAAAAGGTATTCTATTATGGATCCTGTCGAAGTTTTTACAGCAACATCCTTTGAAGATAAAAATGATATTTACAGTCGGGAGGTGATTATATTAGGAGAACAGGTTCTGAAAAATGCACTCGAAAAAGCCGGCTGGGAACCGCAGACTCTGGATTACATTATTACTGTAAGCTGCACCGGAATTATGATTCCTTCGCTCGACGCTTACCTTATTAATAAAATGAAATTAAAGCAGGACATTGTTCGCCTGCCAGTTACAGAAATGGGTTGTGCAGCAGGAATTTCGGGAATTATTTATGCCAAAAACTTCCTGAAAGCAAATCCCGGCAAACGTGCTGCTGTAATTGCGGTAGAATCGCCTACAGCAACATTTCAGCTCGACGATTTTTCAATGCCCAATATTGTTAGTGCAGCGATTTTTGGTGATGGTGCTGCCTGCTGCCTTTTATCTTCCTACGAAGAAGATTACGGTCCGGAAATACTTGCCGAAGAAATGTATCATTTTTACGATGCTGAACATATGATGGGTTTTAAACTGACCAACACTGGTTTGCAAATGGTTTTGGATGTTGAAGTTCCTCAAACTATTTCGTCTCATTTTGGCGATATTATTCATCCGTTTTTGAAAAAGAATAATCTGGAAATTGCAAATGTCGATCATATGATATTTCATCCCGGTGGAAAAAAAATAATCTCAACGGTTGAAACCCTTTTTTCGGGATTAGGAAAAAATATTGATGACACCAAAGAAGTGCTCAAGCAATACGGAAATATGTCGAGCGCAACTGTACTTTACGTTTTAGAACGTATAATGGATAACAAACCGCAAGCTGGTGAAAAAGGCTTAATGCTAAGTTTTGGACCGGGTTTTTCGGCACAACGTGTTTTATTGCAATGGTAACTATTTAAAATTAAATCATGGAATTGAACGATATTATAGCCCAGCTTCCTTATAGTAAGCCTTTTTTATTTGTCGATGAATTGCTTCACGCTGATGAAAACAGCATAAGCGGCACCTATACTTTTAAGGAAGATCTTGATTTTTATAAAGGCCATTTTAAAGAAAATCCTGTAACGCCTGGCGTCATTTTAACCGAAACAATGGCGCAGATTGGAATGGTTTGCCTTGGTATTTATTTAATGGGAAATGACCTGAAAAAAGACACTGTTGTGGCTTTTACATCTGCAGATGTGCATTTTTTAAAGCCGGTTTATCCCAATGAAAAAGTAACTGTAACTTCTCAAAAAACATTTTTCAGGTTTGGAAAATTAAAATGCGAAGTTGTAATGAAAAATGAAGAAGGAAAAGAAGTTTGTAAAGGCATTTTAGCCGGAATGATTACTACAAGATTATGAGCAAACGAGTTGTCATAACAGGACTTGGCGTAGCGGCTCCAAACGGGGTTGGGATTCCCACATTTACGCATTCGATAAAGAACGGAATTTCAGGCATACGACATGACGCTCAGTTGCAGGAACTTCAGTTTTCTTGTCAGATTGCCGGTAAGCCGGAAATATCAGAAGAACTTAAATCGCAATATTTTACAGAACTGGAACTACGCGGATTTAACAGCACGGGTATTTTATACGGCGTTATTGCAGGTATAGAAGCCTGGAAAAATGCCTCATTACCAATAGAAAATAATCCACAGCCGGACTGGGACAGCGGAACTATTTTTGGATCTGGAACTTCGGGCATTGATAAATTCCGTGAAAGTATTTATAAAATAGACGAATTGCAGGTTCGAAGATTAGGAAGCACCGTTGTTGCCCAAACGATGAACAGCGGTATCAGCGCTTATCTTGGCGGCAAACTCGGACTCGGAAATCAGGTCACTACAAATTCATCTGCCTGTTCAACCGGTACAGAAGCAATTATGATGGCTTATGATCGTATAAAATGCGGACAGGCAAAACGAATTCTCGCAGGAAGTACTGGCGATAGCGGTCCTTATATTTGGGCGGGATTTGATGCCTTGCGCGTGTGCAGTTCTAAATTTAATGATAATCCCGAGCAAGGTTCCCGACCAATGAGCGCCACAGCTGCAGGATTTGTACCCGGCAGCGGTGCCGGAGCTTTAGTAATCGAAGATCTTGATAGTGCCCAAGAACGCGGTGCAACAATTTATGCCGAAATTTTAGGCGGAAATGTAAACTCTGGCGGACAGCGCGGAAGCGGAAGCATGACCGCTCCTAACAGCGATGCCGTACAACGATGCATTACTTCTGCTATTAAAAATGCAAATATATCGGCAAACGATATCGACGCAATAAACGGACATTTGACTGCCACTACGAAAGATGGTTTTGAAATTGAAAACTGGACAAAAGCCCTGAACCGTGATGGGAATAATTTTCCGTATATAAATTCACTAAAAGGTATGACCGGACATTGCTTAAGTGCTGCCGGAAGCATCGAAAGTGTAGCGACAATTCTACAGCTCCATGAAGGTTTTTTATTTGGAAATACAAATTGCGAAGACCTTCATCCTGAAATCACTACACTTATTCATTCCTCAAAAGTGCCTTTAAAAACGATAAATACAAATCTTAATATAATTGCGAAAGCCAGCTTTGGTTTTGGTGATGTAAACGCCTGTGTACTATTTAAAAAATTTGACAATTAATATTATGAATAAACAAGAACTTATTGCGAAACTAAAAGAAATCATAAAGCCGTATACCACAAATACTGAAGCTTTTGACAACCTTACCGAGAATACTGATTTTATAAATGATCTGGCTATAAACTCAGCAAATCTTGTCGATATAGTGTTGGACATTGAGGAAGTTTTTGATGTTGTAATCGACAACACCGATATGGAGCGCATGCTGGATGTTAGAACTGCAGTAGAAATTATAGAAACCAAACTTGCCGCAAAATGATTGGCAATGATGTGATTGATTTACAGCAATCACGTCAGGAAAGCAACTGGCAGCGTAGAGGTTTTATCGAAAAACTTTTTAGTACCAATGAACAATTGCTTATTGCAGAAGATTCAAATCCTGAAACTATGGTCTGGCTGCTTTGGAGCATGAAAGAAGCGGCCTATAAAGTGTACAACAGACAAACAAAAATTAGGAAATATATTCCTAAACAGCTAATTTGCAGTATCGTTTCAAAAGAAAATAATCAAATTACCGGTTTAGTAAATTGCAACGAAAATCTTTATTATACAAAGACGATTCTTTCAAAAGAAGCCATTCACACTGTAGCTGTACGTGATTTGAATGATTTAGATTGTGTAATTGAAATTGAGAAAAAGGGAATAATTAAAGATGCTAACGGAGTTCCGAACCTATCAAATGCGGCTTCAGATGCATTTCAGGATGTTTCGATTAGCCATCACGGCCGATTTGAAAAAGTAGTCACGCTAAATAAATAGTCTATTAACAATCTAAATGAATTGAAAAATGACGTATCCAATAAAAAATATTAGCATTTCAATAAATTGTTCACAAGAAAAAGTATATGAGTTCGCTTCTAATCCTGCAAATTTCCCTGATTGGTTAGCCTTTCTAAAAGCAATTTCCAAAAAATCAGATACAATATGGAGTGCTGAAACAGATTTAGGAAATATTGAAATAGAATTCGTTCCAAAAAATGAATTTGGAATAATTGATCATACTGTTATCCTTCCGGATGGTTCTAAAATTAAAAATGTTTTAAGAGTCATAGAAAATGGAGACGGAAGCGAAGTTGTTTTTACGTTATTTCGACTTGCTGAAAAAACTGAAAAAGAATTTAATGATGATGCTAATTTAGTAGCTGAAGATTTAAAGACTCTAAAAAATATTCTGGAAAAAAAATCAATGTAACTCAAAAATTTAAAAAACGATAAAGGACCTTAGGATCATTTGATTTTGAAGGTCTTTTTGTATGGATTCTTTCTTGATAATATTCGTTTTTTATTTAAAATGAGCATCTTTGCATATCGAAAAACACCATTAATGATAAAAATTACACCAGAATTGTCTTTTCCATTAAAAGATGTACTATTTTCATTTGCACTTGAATCTGAAGCGGCAGATGTTTTTGACGCTCATAATGCACTGATTACCGGAATAGGAAAAGTGAATGCCGCGTATGAATTAACAAAAGCCATTCAACAAAAAAGACCTTCGCTAATAGTTAATCTTGGATCTGCCGGAAGCAGTCATTTCCAGAAAGGCGATGTTATTTGCTGTACCAAATTTATTCAGAGAGATATGGACGTAAGAGGTTTAGGTTTTGCACAATACGAAACGCCGCTTTCGAATTTACCCGTAATTCTTGAATATGGTTTAGCAATGGAAAATCTCCCGATAGGAATTTGCGGAACCGGAGATAATTTCGAAATGGGACACGCGGTAAAAATTTATGACGTAGTCGATATGGAAGCTTATGCGCTGGCCATGATTGCCATGAAAGAAAATATTCCGTTTTTATGCTTAAAATATATTTCTGACGGCGCCGACGATAATGCCGCTGACGACTGGATTATTCAGGTTCACAAAGCTGCTTTGGCTTACGGAACTATTTTAAATATCAGTAAAAATGGTATTTCACTTTAAATAAAATAGAACACAAATTTCAATATAAAACGAAGCACGAATCAATAATTTGAAATGGCTAATTTAGTTTGTGAAATTAAATTGCACAAATTAAATTAACCGCTCAGAATTTGTGCTAATTCGTCACCAGAGCAAAAGAACAAAGTAAATTCGTGTTTATCCCCATTCTTTCATCTTTCATCTTTCATCTTTCATCTTTCATCTTTCATCTTTATTCTTTATTCTTTATTCTTTATTCTTTATTCTCCTCCACTAATGCGATTTCTTAAGATATTCATCAAATGCCTTGTTAGGATCTGCAGTTGCATATTCGTTTTCAGGTTCTGGAATTACGTGAATTTTTGAATCTTTTAAAGATACAATTGCCGAACATACATAAACTCCAATTTTTCCGTCGCTGTATTTGAAATCTAATAAAGTCAGCTTAACAACATCATTTATAGATACTTCATAATAATTACCGTGACGAATTATTTTAAAGTAAATTTCTCTTTTATCAACAATTTCAAATTGGTTGGTTTGGATGTTTTCGAAAATAAAATTGTTCTTGACATCTTTTTCGTTAAATCCCCATGCTCTAAACTGAATAAAACCATTTACAAAATCAATCGAAATATAGTAAGCCGTTCCTTCTTCGTCGCACTCAATTACAAAACCGGTTTTTCCCATTCCTTCAACAGCCAGCGTTCCTTCCCAGACAAAATTATTGGAAGGTTTATCAAAACAAAAAACTTCATAACCACTTCTACAGCCAAAACGCCATTTACTTTCCTGTTCCAATTCAAAATTAGCCGATGGATTTCCTAAAATAGGAACCGGAACTGGTAAATTCTTTTGTTGAATTGTTCTTTGGTAAATAGTGGCCCAATGGTGGTATGTTTTTAGTAAAAGTCGGCCGTTGCTATCGACATCTAATTGTTTTGGCGGAGGAATTACACGATGTGTATTGACATTTCCTCCAACAAAATAAAAATTGTAAATAAGATAATATTCCCCTTCTTTTACAATTCTAGCTGCATAATTTCCTTGTGGCATCAAAACATTATTATGAAACGCATGGTATTCTCCCTTAAAATCCGGAGAAAACCAATAACGCACCTTAATGTCTTCACGAATAGATCCCAGTAGATAATGCATGCCTTTGATTTCTACCACACAGGGGCATTCCACATCATCATAAACATACGGGACGTGTAATGGTTTTTGAAGCACAAAACCAGTTTCTTCTCTTTTTGCAACACCAATGCAGCCTCTTCTGTAAGTTGGTCCTACGGCACTTCGCGCGCAGATAAGCAAGTAATCTTCGCCTTCAAAAGTATATTTGTACGGATCTCGAAAGCTAATCCATTCCCGCGGATTATTGGCAGAACTTTCATAATAAGGTTCCTGACTCTTTAGCGGAAGCCCGTATTGATTGTCCTTTGTCCAATTAATCAGATCTGGCGAAACTGCCCTTCCTACTTTTTGCATAATTCCCCTATCCTTACGCTTTAAGCCGGTATAATACATTTCATAGCCTTCACCGGCAGAGTTTTTACTCACATGCATCGTCCACAACATATCGTCATCCCATTCTCCCGGATCTCCAACAAACAGTGCGTTTTTAACTCTTTTCCAGGAAAGCCCATCTCGCGATACGGCATGCGCTATATAATCATGATTTGGAATAATCAAATGAAATAAATGATGTATTCCGTTTTCATCAATAAAAACGTCAACATCGCCAATTTCCCAACTACTAAAACCTGAACCTGAATACATATTATTTTATTTTTTATTTTTATTTAATGAGCGATATGCGTCATCGTAAACCCAGCCGGTTTTAAAACCTGTCGGGGTTTAATGCGATTTACGCAATTTTATCATTTTGACGGAGGAGAAATCACATAACGTAAACATTTTCCAGCAATTATCCCGAACATTCGGGACTGGCTACAATATAAATCGTTCCTCCAGAGCTTCTACAACTATTTATTTAATAACCTTATAATGCTTTAAGCCTTCCAAAATCCCTTCAGAAGCTGAAGCTTTTGCTACAAAAATACTTTTAGTTGTTTCGTAGTGGTTTAATTCCACACTTTTGTTTCCCACAATAATTCCTTTTATTGCTCCTCTGAACATATCAATATCGTTTCCTGAATCGCCCGCCGCAATTACATTTGATAGTGGAATTGCCCATTTTCTGCATAAAAATTTAATGGCATTTCCTTTCGAAGCCCTTTTTGGAATAAAATCCAAAAACTGCCCGTGACTCGGAATAATATTTACTTTGTACCAGCCTTTGCCTAAAGCTGCGACTAATTCATCATGATTGTATTTTTCCTGCTCATAATAGTACGAGATTTTAAACGGATTTTGCGCTTCGACTTCCTGTAATTTCATCCACGGAATAGTTTTTAAACGACTTTCGATATCGTCTCTTTTCCATCTTCCGGATAAAAAAGTAGCCCATCCTTTATCTAAAACGTAATCTTTTCCGTTTGTATAATAAATCTCTGTTCCAACCGAACAAATAATAAAATCCGGCAGCGGAAATTGTTCTTCCTCAATTACTTTTTTAACAAGCGCCAGATTTCTTCCTGAAGCTAAGGCAAAAGCCATTTTGTTAGTGCGATTTATCAAATGCACTTTTAATTCTTTTAAGCCCGGATTATTTAATTTGGGTTCAATCAAAGTTCCGTCGATATCTGAAACCAATAAATTTTCAACTTTTCTTTTCAATCGGTCAATGTTGATATTGGGATAGTGCTGGTTTTTCATTCCTGAACCAGATGATAATGAGAGGTTTTCGTTTATTAAGTCCACATATTGATTGACGTGGCTTAACCAGCTGTAATGTTTTTGAATATTAATGGCTCCGTTATTCGAATAATACTTCCATTGACTTTCATCGGTTAATACTGTTCTTATCGCTTTTTTAATTTCATTTACATCCAATGGATCTACCAATATTCCGTTTTGGCAAGTCGGAATAATTTCTGAAGGTCCACCGTTTTTTGTAACCACAACCGGTAGTCCTGAGCTTGCAGATTCTATAACGGTCAGGCCGAAATTTTCATGCAGCGTCAGATTCACAAAAACGCCTCTTTTTTCTGCCGCGTAACGATAAATAATCGAAACTTCATTTTCGACATCGTGCTTTTTCGGAATGGCCATTTTTCCGTACAGATCATATTTATCCATTAGTAGTAAAAGATCTGTTAAAACATCTTTCTCAGACTCCGGCATTCGCGAAATATCTTTTCTTATACCGGCAAAAATTACCAGATTGGCGATGCTTTGCAGTTCTTTGTCTTTTCCGTAAACTTCGATTAAAGTATGAAGATTTTTATGGCGATCCGGTCTGGAAAGCGCCAGAATAAAAGGCTTATGCGGATTGGTAAGAAACTTAGAAATCGTTTCTGCAACCCAGTATTTTCTTTGTTCTTCTTCCATTTGTTTATCAGAATCCTGTTCAAGGTGATAATAAGGAACAAATTTTGTAGTGTCAATTCCGGGAGAAATGGCGTGGTATTTACCTAATTCAAAATTCTTATAAGGCTTATACGTTTCAATTTCCTGCTCTGTCGAAGTAATAATAAATTCAGATAATTCGAGGGTTTTTTCTTCTGCGGCAATTCTTGCATTAAACTTAAATTTCTTCTCCAGTTCTTCTTCATCTATACCACTTTCCATTAGTTTTTGTTTTTTATGAAAACCTAGAGAATGGCCGGTGTGCGCAAACGGAATGTTTAAAATTGTCGACAATTCGCTGGCAACATAACCTGCATCTCCGTAATGAGAATGAATCCAGTTGGGAAAAATATCGTGAACTTTTATGTGCTGAACAATTCCATTTACGAAAGTGTCAAGACCGTCCCATAATTGTTCTTTTGGTTTGTATTTTTTTCCTAAAAAGGGAATTCGCCTTATGCTTAATTTTTCATTCACCGCTTCGACCGGAACAGCATATTCGGGAGAAAGATTAGGATCATCAATTAGTCTGGTAAACAGATCAACGTGTTCTACGTCATTATGTTGGGATAAAAATTCGGCCAGCTCGTAAACATATTTTGTTTGTCCTCCATTATCAGCATCTTTACCAATCTCAAGACCGGAACCCTTCAAAAGTCCGTGAATATTTATTAATGAAATTCGTAATTTTGTCATCATCTTTTTTATTTAATATATTTTAAGGTACGAAATTTAACCGCTTGCATCCTAAATTTTACTTGGAAATTATAAGGATTTTAAGGTTTTGATTTCAAATTTTAACACTTAATATTTTGAGAGTTTTTGTCACAGATTTAATGATTAATGAGCTTTTATTGCTCGCAGATTTTGGCGAAAAAATAATTTTCAAGGGGATTCTTTCTATACGAATAATTGATATTTGAGATATGTCTTTTAATCTATTCATGACAATCAAAATCACCGTTGTTTTTTTCGCATTTCCATTTTTATGCTTTTTAGGTCAGGATAACAAAATGCTAAAATCTGCGTGAAATAATTATCGAAAAATTTTACTAATCGTTTGACCAATATCTGCAAAATCATCAAGGTTACTAACGGCTCTTTTTTCAGTTACGGTTTTATCCACTTTCGAAAAAGGATAAATCAAGATATAATTGTTGTTACTCAGATTTTTATTTAAGATTTCGGGAACGTTTTGCATTTCCGAAAAATAGGAATGCATTCCTCTGTCTGCCATCAAAATAATAAGCCCTTCATCTTCTTCAAGATTATAAGCAGCCTGCTGTGCTTCCTGCCAGGTTTCCACCGAATTGAAAGTCGCCTCAATATTTACTTTTACAGCTATTTTCTTTAAGATTTCCGAAGTTTTTTCATTGGCGTAAAAACTCATTTTCGCACCTGAATTTTTACCTATATTCCAAACTCTTAAAAGAGAATGAAAAAATCCGGCTTCGCGCTCTGCATTTGCAGGAATCAGAACCAGATATTTTTTTATGGTCGAAACAGGCTGAACCGCGTGATAAATAATGACATTAATTTGTTTGTTGCGCAAATAACCGTTGTAAAGATTATGAACAAAAGAAGTCGAAAATCCTTTTTCTTCTTCAAGACCGATAATTAAATCGGTAATATTTTGTTCTTTAACCACATTCGTTATTCCGGTTACAACATCATTGTCATGACGCGTAATGGCTTTTAAGGCAACATCTGCTGCTGCGGCCAGATTTACGGCTGAACCCAATAATTTTTCGGCATTTTTTACAGAGGATTCGCTTTTTTCTTCGTTTATAATATTCAGACCAAAAATCCTGTCTTTATTATTTTGGGTTTTCACCAAAAGTCCAAGATTGACCATTTTATCAACGGTATCTTCATGATTTATAGCCAATAGAATATTTTCTTCTTCATGTCCGGTTCCTGAAACTGTTTCTTCTTTATCAGAATCGGCAATTCTTTGGGCACTTGCCATTGAAACAAAAGACGAAATTGTACACGAAATAAGGATAAGTAAAATACTGCCGTTTAGCACATGTTCGTTTAAAAGCCTTATTGGTTCTCCAACTTCATTTTCTGATAAAATAATATTATAACCAACCATTACCGATGCCAGAGTTGCTGCCGCAGATGCTGAACTCATTCCGAAAATCAATTGCCCTTCGTCATTGGTAAGTTTGAATGTTTTTTTAGTCAAAATCGCCGCAGCATATTTTCCACCGATAGAAGCCACAAGCATAATTGCAGCTACTCCAAGCGTTTCCCAACTTTGGATAAATGCATTAAAATCAATTAGCATTCCGACGCTAATCAGGAAAAACGGAATAAAAATCGCATTTCCCACAAACTCAACCCTGTTCATCAACGATGAAGTATGCGGAATTAATCTATTTAAAGCCAAACCGGCAAAGAAAGCGCCGATAATCGCCTCAATTCCGGCCAATTCTGCCAATAAAGCAGCGAGATAAATCATAACAATTACAAAAATATATTGCGAGATTTTATCTTCTACATTCTTAAAAAACCAACGCGCAATAATGGGGAAAACCATTAGAACAATGGCTGCAAATAAAAACATCGAAACCGAAAGCTGTACCCAAAATGCGGTACCTACTTCGCCTTGTGACATTCCCACAACGATGGCCAATACTAAAAGTGAAAGCACATCGGTAATCATTGTTCCGCCCACGGTAATATTGACTGCGAGATTTTTGGCAACGCCTAATTTACTCACCATTGGATACACAATCAAAGTATGAGATGAAAACAAACTTGCAAAAAGTACCGTTGTCAAAACAGAGAAATGTAAAATGTAATAACCGCCAATTAACCCAAGTACAAACGGAACTATAAAAGTGTAGATGGAAAAGGTAATGCTCTTCCATTTATTCTTTTTAAAATCGCCCATATCGATTTCTAATCCGGCGAGAAACATAATGTACAAAAGTCCGGTTGTTCCGGTTACTACGATGCTGCTATCCCTGGCAAGAACGTTAAATCCGTTAGGGCCTATAACGGCGCCGGCGATAATAAGACCTAGTAAATGCGGCACTTTTATCTTATTTAATAAAAGCGGAATGCATAAAATGATGATAAGTTCTATAAGGAATTTTAATAGCGGATCTTCCAGTGGAAGACTTATGTGTTGTATACTTAATAACATAATTATTTTTTTGGAGGAACGGTAAGTTCTACAGAGAATTTTGCGGTACAGTTATCCTGTCCTGTAATCGTTTGGGTACCTTTAATGACATTTTTTTTAATGTCGTCTAGGATTACGTTGATTTTTACTTTACTTTTTGAAGTACTGTCAGAGATAAAGTCAAGTTGTATTTTATCGCCAATGTATTTTGCTTTGAAAATGCGAACAAGTTTTTTGTTGTTTAAAACATTGGTATAAATTCCGGTAGAATCAGAGAAAAACTGCCAGACTTCATTGCGCTGGTCTCCGATAACATAATTGCTGCAATTGGATTCGCGGCAAACCATTTTACTGTTCCAAACACCACGAAGACTGTCTGGCCATGATTTTAGTAAAACAATTTCCGGTTTTATCGTATCTTTTAAAGCCAGAATACTATCGCGCATAAGCAATAATGATTTGTAATCAGCTTCTTTGATTGCAAATTCTTCTTCTTTTAAATTGAGCACTTTTTCTCTTTCCTGTAAGTCTTGTTCTTTTTTATTTTCGCAGGAAGAAATGGCGCAAATAATTATAAATAGCAGAATTAGTTTTTTCATAGGATTGCTTTGAAATGGATTTTTTTTCGGATCTACAATTTAAGGAAAATATTGCCTTTTGCCGTTAAAAAAAACTTAAAAGGCAATAAAATCAAGATATCCTAACATCCCGACAACATTTAAAAGAAAGATAAAAACAGCTTTAAACAAAAAAAGAGATGCCGTTTAGCATCTCTTTTCATCTTGGTTTTGGTTTGTTTAGTGAATTAAAAATTTAACCTTATAACTCTTTTCAGAATTATGTAATACGAGATAATAAAGTCCCGCCGCTCTTAAATGCGTGTGAATATCTTTTTTGAATTCCTCGCCAATTTCTATTTTATTCTCTTTATAAACCGCTTTCCCGTTGGCATCATAAATTGTTAAAGTAAACGTTCCGGCATTTCCTGACATTGTCATAGTAAAGTTTCCGTTGTTTGGAACCGGAGAAATAATCAGTCCGTTTTTACCCGTAACCGGAATATCGACACCTAAAGTGGCGTCCACTTTTACTTCTACCGAAGTTGTTTTGCTGCACGACGCCGATGTTGAATATGAAAGCGAAAGATTTTGCATTCCTTTTTCATTCCATTTTATTGTTACGATATTATTGTTTTGCTCCACAATTTCACCTCCTGTTACATTCCACTGATACTCTAACATATTTTGTGTTGCCGTATAAGTTGTAGTTGAATTGGCTTCCGTAATAATAAGGTCTCCCTTTATTTCCGCAAAAATTACGGAAGAAGTTTCCACGTTTTTGTAAACGATTCCTTTTCCTGGCAAACCACTTGATTTTTTATTCAGTTTTGATAAATCAATTCCAAAAGTATGATCGCCGGTTAGTTTTTCGATTCCGCTTATTTCAAATTCCTGATCAGAGATTTTAGTCAGTGCCAGTTTTTCGTTTGAAACCGAAATTCCACCTTCTTTAACTACTAAAGCATCTTTCGTAAATGCCGAAGCCGCAATTTCATTGTCAAATGTCACGGCAAGTGCATCAGTTTCTGAACAAGTATTATTTAGGCTTAATGGCAAAATTGTAGCTCCCAAATCAACATTATCCAGATAAGCTTCGATACGAACGGGATCACTTGCGTTTCCAAATTCGTCGTAAGCAATAGCTTCAAAATTATTTTTTCCACTGTAACCTTTTATCGGCACAAAAATTTCTGATGCTGTTTCCTGATATTGTTTGCTTACTAATATTCTGCTTTGCGGCGTAATTACGTACAATTCGACATTTTGCTTGTTTTCTATTGTTGTAAGCGCAATTTGCAAATCGTTACCGGATGTTACGTTATCCGTTGCCGAAATTCCTCTATCAGGCGTTACGCGAAGGTTTATTGGCGCAAGCGGTTTATCAAATTTCACCGTCCAGTTTGTGCTTGAAGTTCCATTTCCGAAATTTCCTGAAAGATCCACAAAGTTAGACTGGTCAATTGCAATTTTATAACCTCCTGCAGTTTGTGTATATTCTCCCAAACCAGAAATTATATAATGTAAATCGTCTTGTTTGCTTACGCTTAAAATTGCGTTTAAGTTGACACTTCCTTTAAATAAACTCACCCAGTTTTTATCAAAAGTATTTAATGGTTTGTTTAAAGTGACCGCCATTTCGGTTACGTTCTGGCTGTTTACCGCACCTTGATATTGCGGTGTAAAAGTATTCACTTCCGGAAGAAGAATATCCACTTTCCATTTTTGAGACTGAACAATCAATCCAACTGTATTGTCTTCTGCTTTTATCGAAGGCAAATCAACTGTTAGTTCATAAGTACCGTTTTCTTTGTTGTATTCGCTTAATCCCACAATCGTATATTTGAGATTATCATCGGTTACAATCGAAATATTATCAAGGGCATTTCCGTTTAATTTCAATTTCTCTTTTGTAAACTGAGTTGGTTTTACATATTTATTAAACAGGATTTCAACACTGTTTACAGCCTGCGATTGCGTTTGATCGTTTTTAAACTGCATAATTCCCAGTTCGCCAATAATCTGAATCCAGGAAACGCTTTTTCCATCTGTTCCTTCGTTTCCTTCCAGATCTTTTATTCCTGCACATTGCACTGTTAATTCATAAAAACCAGATGCAATTGCAATTGTTTTGGTATTTAAAACAAAAGTAGAATCGTTTACTTTTCCAATTAAACTGTCATCAAAAGCTAGTTTTTTACCCTGATGAATTAAGGTAATATTTTGAGCTGTAAACGTACTTGGGTTTATCGCTTTGTTAAAGTTTACCTGAACAGATTCCAGCACTTTTGTTGTTGTCGATGGCACATTTCCAAACGAAATTACTTTTGGAACGTTTGTATTTATCGGCGTATAATACAAGGTGTATTTTTCTAATCCCGATATTTTATCAAGGAAATGAAGATTGTTCTCGTATTTAGGTTGTAAACCGTCTTTTAGCGTTACAAATGTCTGCCAGAAATTCTCCAGCGGCAATTCAAGATTATCACTAATTCTGACTACTTTTTCTAATTTATAACGATCAGATCCCGGATCGGTCATGTTTCCGTAATTCCATCCTGTCTGAGACGAATTCATGGTTAATATTGTGGTTAACTGACTTGGCGAAATCAAGTTAGAAACCGTTCCTGTATTTACTTTATACACTTCATCGCTTTCTCCGTTTGAATAATAAATGGCATCCGGCGTATCTTTTGTATCGGCAATATCATTTACTAAGAAATCGCCAACATTATCGTTTCCGGCCTGATACGCTTTTACACTTTTTATCAATTCATGAACATACGAAGCTTTTATCAAACTCAGATTTTTGTTGCCATAACTGCTTAAATGTTTGATTTGAAGATCGTATTCTACAAAATGGCCTAACAATGAACTTGTAAACCACCATTGTCCCAAAGCATTTTTCTGAGGCTCGATGTTTCCAAAATCTACATTTAATAAACCTAATTGTTTTGGTTCGTTGTTGAAGTTGCTTCCAACAATTTCAAAATCAATTAATAATCCTTTTTTGTTTTCGATAATCTCTGGCTGAACAGATTCTACCTGAACATTTTTAGCGATTCCGTAACCTTCATTTTTGATTAATAAAGCCATTTCTGCCGGCACAATTGGCTCGACTTTATCCGTTAAAGGATCGTCTCCCAAGATGTCACGCTGCATGAAATAATGCATTACTAAATCCGGACTTGGATTCACTTCCAGCGTTACAGGATATAATTGCACCGTAACTTTATCGCCCGTTGCAGGATCTGTATACGATAAAGTACCGCCAAAAGAATATGATT
>Ga0247813_10000362_pt1 | contig 46666 bp, 49 predicted proteins | sample UWRJL169409C1_FD_180719 | JGI IMG/M metagenome (GOLD analysis project Ga0247813, IMG submission 180719) | Plant litter microbial communities from Arlington Agricultural Research Station in Wisconsin, United States - UWRJ-L169-409C-1 | ecosystem: Environmental > Terrestrial > Plant litter >... | reverse complement strand
CTGGATCGGCTGCTGCGCCTCGGCGCCGCCACCCACCATCACGCACGGTTTGCCGGTGCGCTTGCAATGGTCCTGCACGCGCCAGTAGGCGCCGTGGCTCACGCAGCCGGTCTGGCAGATCACCAGGTCGGCGGCGCGCAGGCTGGCTTCGAGCGCGTCGGCGTCCAGGTCGGGCTCGTCCTGGCCGTCGTGGTGCAGGTAGCTGCCACCTGAAATTTCCACCAGCTGGCGCGCCAGGGCAGACGCCTCGTCGGCGCGACCGACGCACAACACGGCCTTGGCGCGCAGCTGCGCAGGCGCTGCCGGTGTCGGCGCCGCGCGGCGCTTGCCGGGCGTCAACAGCCCAAGCAGGCGGCGCGGCGCATGAAAGCCCGACTGCGCGCGTTCGGCAAGCTCTTCGCGCACCATGGCCAACGCCGAATCGCGCACGATCAAGGCGGCGCGCAGCCGCATGATCTGCGCCGCCTGTTCGGCCAGCAGGCGCGAGCAACGTTCCTGCGCCTTGGCATAGGCGCGCAGCAATACCGCGTGTTCTTCCATGGCATCTCCGTTCGATCGGGCGATTCTAGATGAGAACAGTTCTCAAATACACCCCTGTAGGCGACAGTGTTTTCCAACGCGGCTGGGTATAGTGAGCCGCATCCAATTCCCCCTTCCCACCCTTTCTCACGGAGACACCATGAGCTACGACAACATCGAAGTGCGCACCGAGGCCGGCAAGGTCGGCATCGTCACGCTGAACCGCCCGAAGGCGCTCAACGCACTCAACGACGCGCTGATGACCGAACTGGGCACGGCCCTGCGGGCCTTCGACGCGGACGAGGCCATCGGCTGCATCATCATCACCGGCAGCGAACGCGCCTTTGCCGCCGGCGCCGACATCGCCGCCATGGCCAAGTACAGCTTCGTCGACACCTACAAGGGCGACTACATCACGCGCAACTGGGAAACGATCCGCTCCATCCGCAAGCCGGTGATCGCCGCAGTGAGCGGCTTCGCGCTGGGCGGCGGCTGCGAGCTGGCGATGATGTGCGACTTCATCATTGCCGCCGACAACGCGAAGTTCGGCCAGCCCGAGATCAAGCTGGGCGTGATTCCCGGCGCGGGCGGCACGCAACGCCTGCCGCGCGCGGTCGGCAAGAGCAAGGCGATGGACATGGCCCTGACCGGCCGCATGATGGACGCCAGCGAGGCCGAGCGCGCGGGGCTGGTCAGCCGCGTCGTGCCCTACGAAAAGCTGGCCGACGAAGCGCTGGGCGCCGCGCTGACCATCGCCGATTTCTCGCAGATCGCCGTCATGGCCGCCAAGGAATCGGTCAACCGCGCTTTCGAAGGCAGCCTGTCGGACGGCGTGATGTTCGAACGCCGCCTGTTCCACGCGCTGTTCGCGACCAACGACCAGAAGGAAGGCATGGACGCGTTCCTGGGCAAGCGCCAAGCCGTGTTCACACACAGCTGAGTCGCCGCCGCCGACCCGGCCAGTGCGCCCGGGTCAGCGAGCGTTGTCGAGCGCCTGGCGCAGCGCAGACAACGCGCCAGCGCCTGGCGCACCGGTGCCGGGCGGCACGCCGTTCTCGCGCCATCGCACCTGGTCACCAGCCAGCTCGAGCACCCCCAACACCTCGCCATCGCGTTCGAGCGCGATGCGCCAGTCGACCGTGCCCGCGAGCGGCTGCGAGCCCACGCCCGCCTGGGCGGCCGCGCCCACCAGGCCACCCAGATCGCCGGCGTCGGCGCGGGACAGCACGCGGCTGTCGGCACCGTTGCGGGTGATGCGCAGCTGGGTCCATTGCGCGAGTGCGTTGGAGGTGGGATCGGGTGCTCGGATCGGCGCTGGAGCCACTGGCGCGGGCGGCGCTGGCGAGGGTGACGCCATGCCGGCAGCGCGCGATGGCGCAGCCGGTGCCGCAGGCGTCACAGGTGCAGGCAATGCAGACGGCAGGGGGGGCAGTGGAGGTGGCGGTGACGGTGGCTGCACCTTCATCCTGGCGGCCTCATCCCGCACCGGTGCCTGCCGCGCACGCTCGACCGCCTTGTCGGCCGCGGGCGCCGCCTCGCGGACGGCGGGCGGGACAGCGGGAGCAGGAGCAGGCGCTGGCGGTGCGGCCTGCCGCTCTTCCTGAGGCGCGTCGAGTTGCGCGCCGGGCACGGGCTCGCGCTGCCACATCACCGTGACCAGCACACCAACCAGCACGGTCGCGAAGGCCGCGTTCCATGGCATGCGCGAGCCCGCATCGCCGCCCCTGCCGATGCCCAGCAACCGCTGCCACCACGGCCGCTGCGCACCCGCCGGGCTGGCGAGCGGCGCCGGTGCAACCGCCGCGTGGGCCCGCGTGCGGATAGCCTGGCGCAGCGCCGCATCGGGCTTCGCCGACCGGTCGGGTGCGTGATCGAGCATCCGCTGCAACCGCGGGTCGTGCAAGGCGCCATCGCCGTCGCTGCCGAGGCTGTCGTCGGGCACCTTCCCATCGCTCATGCGCCCTCCCCCAGCACCAACAGATAGCGCGCCATGCAGCCACGCAGTTTCTTGAGCCCATAGCGCAGGCGGCTGCGGACGGTCTCGAAGCCGACGTCGAGCGCCGCGGCCATCGCCTCGACGGTGAAGCCGTCTTCGTGGTGCAGCAGGAAGGCGGCGCGCTGGTCGTCGGGCAGCTCGTTCAGGCAGGCCAGCAGGCGCCGTCCGGCCGAACGCCAGAAGGCCACGTCTTCGGCCGACGGGTGCGCCGCATTGACCGGCTGGCCCTGGCCGTTGAGCAGCTGGCCACTGATGCGCTGCACGGCGTCGAGCCCCTCGTCGTCATCGTCGTGCACCTGCACGACCCTCTGCCGGCCGCTCGCCCGCAGCCGGTCCATGGCCAGGTTGTGCGCGATGGTGAAGGCCCAGGTGCGCCAGGCCGCGCCCTGCGGCGAGAAGGAATCGCGCGCCGTGATGATGCGCACCCAGGTTTCCTGGAACACCTCGTCGACCTCGGCCGACAGGCGCAGGCCCAGCAGGCGCCGCACGAAGCGGAACAGCGCGCCCTCGTGGCGTGCGTAGAGCACGTCGAAGGCGCCGGTGTCGCCGCCGGCGTAGGCCAGCATCAGTTGGTCGTCGGGCATGGCATCGGGCAGGGCGTCAAGGACTTCGGCAGGCTCGACAGCGTCGACAGGCACGGGGGGAAGCATGGACAGATTCTCACCTCAGCTTGTACGGCTGCCGATCGGGATCGGGGTTAGCGACTTCCACTGTTCTTTTTCATCGGCGAACCCCGCGGCCCGATGCAGGCCGTATCAACCTGCATCCATCACCACGGAGTCGTCGATGACCCAAGCCCCTGCCCCCGCCTCTTCACCGGCCGCACGCACTGTGCGCCGCCCGCGTGCACTGATCGCCGTCCTGTGCGCGCAGCTGCTGCTCAGCGCCTGCCACGCAACCAGCGTTTCACCCAGCGGCGCCGTGTGGCCCGAGCCGATGCCGCAGCCGCAAGAGCCCGCGCGCACGGCGCCGCAGTGGCCGACGAACGCCGTGGCACGCAGCGCACCGAACTTCCAGGCGCCATCGGCCACGCACTGCGCGCGGCCCATCCAGACGCGTGAAGTGCCAGGCCTGGATCCACAGCAGCCGGCGTCGAACCCGACGCGCGGCCATCGCGCGGAAAGCCGCCTCGAGCGGCTGCGTGATACCCACGCCAAGCGTGCCGAGACCCACGGCAAGCTTGCCGAGGCCGACGCCACCGCGGACGCCGTGCCCGCGCCGCCGCCCGCCCCCGTGGCCGCATCGCCCGTCGCGCGCGATGCCGAGCCCGCAGCAATCCTGCCCATGCCGCCGCGCCAGCGTCCCGCGCCCACGCAGGCCCAGGCGCTGCCCGTGACCGCCGGCATGGTCGACGACAACGCCGACTTCGGCGAGTACCTGCGCTTTCGCGAACGCACGCAGGTCGCCCACCGCGCCCGCGACGTGCGCGAGCGCTACCTGCTGCAGGTGCGCAATGCGCGCGGCACCGTCGTGCCCGACGCCGAGGTCGCCGTGACCGCCCCCAGCGGCGCCACGCTGTGGGCCCGCACCGACGCCGGCGGCCGCGCCTGGCTGCACCCCGATGCCGTCGACACCACGCGCAGCGCGCTCTACGAAGTGGCGGTGCGCAAGGACGGCCGCGAGGCCAGCGCCTTCCTGCGCCGCGGCCAGAAGAGCGCGGTCGACGTGGTGCTGACCGACAGCGCCGCACCGTCGCGGGCGCGGCTCGACCTCGTCTTCCTCATCGACGCCACCGGCTCCATGGCCGACGAGATCGGCCGCCTGAAGACCACGCTGCGCAGCATCGCCAACGAGGTCGCGCAACTGCCCAGCCGCCCCGACACCTGCTTCGGCCTGGTGGCGTACCGCGACAAGGGCGACGAATTCCTGCTGCGCAGCCACGACTTCACCAACGACCTCGGCGCCTTCCAGGGCGTGCTGAACGCGCTGCAGGCCAACGGCGGCGGCGACTACCCCGAAGCGATGAACGAGGCCCTGCACGACACCGTGCACCGCCTGAGCTGGCGCGGCAGCGGCACCACCCGCATGGTCGTGCTGCTGGCCGACGCACCGCCGCACCTGGACTACGGCGGCCCGCAGTACGACGACGACATGCTCGCGGCGCTGGGCAAGGGCATCAAGCTCTTCAGCGTGGGGGCGAGCGGCCTCGACAAGCAGGGCGAATACGTGCAGCGGCAGATGGCGCAGTACACCGGCGGGCGCTTCGTGTTCCTCACCTATAAAGAAGCCGAACGCCCTTCCAGCGGCCCCGGCCGCGAGACGGTGCACGACGTGAGCAACTACTCTGTGCAGACGCTGGACCGGCTCATCGTGCGACTGGTCACCGAAGAGTTGGCGATGTTGCCGAAAGGCAGTTGACGAACTGCCAAGAAACCGGGTTATAATCACAGGCTCGGCTCTTTAGCTCAGTCGGTTAGAGCGATGGAATCATAATCCACAGGTCCGCGGTTCGAATCCGTGAAGAGCCACCAGTCAAGAAAAGCCTTGTAAGTCAACGACTTACAAGGCTTTTTGTTATTCAGGGGTGCCACTTGAGGGTGCCACCAATGGGATTTTCATCCCCGCGTTTTTCAACAGAATCGGCCAGGAGCGGACTGTCACTGCGTCGAGCCGAAAGTCCGCTGCAGAGCCGCCGTTTGCTGTCGTCCATGAACCGACAGCTTTGCTCAACAGCGACCACTTGGCGGCTTTTGAGACATGACATAGCCGACGTGGTGAATCGTGGACATCCGCTGTCATGGCATCAAAGTCGATGGTGCCCGCGAGTTCTCCAAACAAGCCGAAATCTGAGGGTCTAGGACTGGCCGTGAGCAGTTCTTTGCGCATGCCACCTACGACGACGAATGCTGGACAGACTGCTTTGCAAGGCATTCAACGAGCAGTTCTCCCGTCGCGGAAATGTGCTGCTTCAGGAGCTTGCAGGCGTTGACAACGTCACCCTGCTTGCACATTGCCAGGAGTTCCCAATGCTCCTGTTGCGAGCGATCGCGATGTGAGGTGAACTCCCACGTGTAGCGAAGATAGCGCTCAAAGCCCAAGCGCAGGGTCTCGACCATTGTCAATGTTCGTGGGCGATCGGCAGCGGCGTACAGCCCGCGGTGAAAGCGGGCGTTCAGCGAGATGATCCGATCCACGCTCGCTTCACTGTCCAGTTCTTGGAGCACACGCTTGGCTACCTCGAAGTGGGCGTCGGTCAGTCGCGGGATGGCCCACGCAAGGGCCTGCGGCTCCACCAGGCTTCTTAAGCGCGTCATCTCTTCCGCCTCATCGGCGGACATAGTCGCCACGCTGACGCCCCTGCGTGGCTCGGCGGCCAGAAAGCACTCACGGATCAGATCCTTGAAGGCCTCCCTCACGACAGTCTGGCTGACCCCGAAGCGTGATGCCACGGCGTCCTGTCGCAAACGCTCGCCCGGCTTGAGCCGACCCTGAATGATCTCGACACGCAACGCGTCGACGACCACGCCCGAGGTGGAACGATCACCCAGAACTTGGTCTGCGAGCGAGGCTTCAACGTAATCCATAACTGTTCTCCTGTCAGGGATTGTACGAACCCGGGACTAGTTTGACGATTATCGATAATCGATTATATTTGTTGGACCATCAATTTTCATCAAGGTTGCACATGACGCTCCGCCTCTCCGATTTCGACGCCGTGACTTTCGACGTGTACGGCACGCTGATCGACTGGGAACCCTCAATCGCCAAGTTCCTGACGCGCTGGGCGAACGACAACGGCGTCGAAGCCGACGCCAATGCCTTGGTCATGGCCTTCGACGGCGCCCGGGCGGCGATCCAGAAGGAACGCCCGGCCCACCTCTACCCCGAGGTGCTGAACAGGTGCTTCGATCGCATCTGCGCCCAGTTCGGCGTGGCCGTGGACCCCGACTTGCGGCGCCAGTTCTCTGCCGCGCCTCACACTTGGCCCGCGTTCGCAGACAGCCATGCCGGACTCAAGCGCCTGCAGGCGTCCACCAAGGTCGGCGCGTTCAGCAACATCGACCAAGCGTCGCTCAACACCTCATGCGACAACTTGGACTTCCGCTTCGACCTGGTGGTCACGGCACAGCGCGTGGGCGCCTACAAGCCTGACTGGCCGCATTTCGACACCGGCATCGGCGACCTGATGCGCATGGGCATCCCGCGCGAACGGATCCTGCACGTTGGTCAGAGCCTGCGTGCCGACATCACGCCGGCCAACCGGCTGGGCGTGCGCTGCGCGTGGGTCAACCGTCCAGGTCGGCTGCTCGGTTTGTCCGGCGAGGGCGCGGCCGAGGCCAAGCCCGACCTCACCGTGTCCAGCCTTGCCGAACTCGTGGCCGCCCTGACAGGCGCCGTTCAACCCGCAGCCGTATTGGCCTCCTGAGGAACGTTCGAATGAACACCGCCATCCATTCCATGTCTCGCGTCCTGTTCGGCGTCGTTGGTGCCGCGCTGTTCGTAAGCAGCGGTGCGGCGCTCGCACAAAGCACCGACCCCATCCTGGAGCGCATCAAGGCCAAGGGCACGATCACGCTGGGCTACCGCGAGTCGTCAATTCCGTTCTCCTACCTCAACGACGACAGAAAGCCCGTCGGCTACGCGATGGACCTCTGCTTGAAGGTGGTCGACGCCGTCAAGCAGCGGCTCCAGGTACCTGCACTCAAAGTCGACTACATCGCAGTGAACCCGCAGAACCGCATCGCGCTGGTGGCCAACGGCACGGTCGATCTCGAATGCGGCTCAACGGTCAACACGCTGGGCCGCCAAGCCCAAGTCGACTTCAGCGCGCCGCACTTCATCTCCACCACCCGGGTGTTGGTCCGCAAGGGCGCGGACATCAAGGAGGTCGAAGAACTGAATGGAAAAGCGGTGGCGCTGCCCATCAACACCACGCCGGAGCGCCTGATCAAGGCATTGATCGAGGCGAAGAAACTGAAGGTCCGCATCGTCCCGGTGAAGGACAACTCGGAGGGCTTCCTCGCCCTCTCGACGGGGCGGGTCGACGCCTTCTCAACCGACGACATCCTGCTGTCCGGGCTGCGCAAGAGCGCACCGGTGCCGCTCGACTACGAGGTGGTCGGCCGGCCGCTGTCCTTCGATCCGTACGGCCTGATGCTGCAGAAGAACAGCACCGTGTTCCTCAGCCTCGTCAATGCCACCATCGCGCGCAGCGTCCGCTCCGGCGAACTCAACGCGTCCTACGACAAGTGGTTCACACCGCTGGACGTCCCGATGTCAAAAGATCTCGCAGCAGCGCTGAAATTGGCCGCGCTTCCGGAATGAATCGGCCTGCGCGCGCCTCGTGATGAACTACGCATGGAATTGGAAGGTCCTCTTCGAGGACCCATACGCCGGATGGCTGCTGTCCGGGCTGCAGGCGACGGTGCTGATCTCGCTCGCCGCCTGGGCGATCGCCGTTACGCTCGGTCTTGCCTTGGGCGTGCTGGGCTCACTGCCCGGTCGCGCGAAATGGCTGGTGACCGCCTACGTCTCGGTGTTCCGGAATGTGCCGCTGCTGTTGCAACTCTTCATCTGGTTCTTCGTGGTGCCAGAGCTGTTGCCGAGCGAGGCCGGACGGTGGCTGAAGCGGGATCTGCCGATGCCGGAACTCTGGACGGCCATCGCTGCGCTGGGCCTGTTCACCGCGTCGCGGGTCGCGGTCCAGGTCCGTTCTGGCATTGCCGCACTGCCACACGGTCAGCGGTTCGCAGCCTTCGCTAGCGGGATGACCTTGACGCAAAGCTATCGCTTCATCCTGCTGCCGCAGGCGATGCGGCTTGTCCTGCCACCGCTGACTTCCGAATTCCTCACCGTCTTCAAGAACTCGGCACTGGCGCTGACCATTGGCGTCTTTGAGATGACCGCGCAGAGCCGCCAGATCGAGAGCTACACCTTCAATGGCTTCGAGGCCTTCACCGCCGCCACCCTGGTGTACCTGACGATCGCGCTCTGCGTGACCGCAGGTATGCGGAGTCTGGAGAAGAGACTGACGATCCCCGGCACCCAGGGGGGGCGGACATGAATGCGACATTCGATGCCTCGGTCATCCTGAAGGCCTGGCCCTTCCTGCTCGAAGGCCTGGGGCTGAGCCTGATGTTGACCCTGGTCGCGATGGCGGGCGGCCTGGTGCTCGGCCTGTTCCTGGCACTGGCGCGGCGCTCCCGTCACCGCCTGCTCGCCGGTGCGGCGGCGGCGTACGTAAACGGCTTCAGGGCCGTGCCTCTGATCCTGGTGATCTTCTGGTTCTATTTCCTGGTGCCGCTGATCGTCGGCAGGCCCGTGGGTGCGCTCACGTCGGCCTTGATCGCCTTCACGCTGTTCGAGGCGGCCTACTACTCCGAGATCATTCGTGCGGGCCTGCAGAGCGTGCGCATGGGCCAGTGGCAGGCGGCCGCGGCCTCGGGCCTGCGACCGGCGCAGGCGCTGCGCTATGTGGTGCTGCCTCAAGCACTGCGCAACATGATGCCCGTGCTGATCACGCAAGCCATCGTCCTGTTCCAGGACACCTCGCTCGTCTACGTGATCTCCCTGCGAGACTTCATGACCTCCACCAGCATCGTGGCGAACCGGGATAACCGCCTGGTCGAGATGTACCTGTTCGCAGCGCTCGTCTATTTCGTGCTCTGCGCATCCCTTTCACTGGCGGCCCACCTGGCTGCCAAGCGCAGGAGCGCTGCATGACTTCCCAGAAAAAGAGCATCGAAGCGCCCATGATCGAAGTGGCCGGGCTCCACAAGGCCTATGGGTCGGCCCCCGTGCTCAACGGTTGCGACCTGACGATCCGCCGCGGCGAGGTCGCGGTGATCTGCGGCCCCTCCGGCTCAGGGAAGAGCACGCTGATCAAGTGCTTCAACGGCCTCGAGCCGTTTCAGCGGGGCAGCGTGCGTGTCGACGGCGTCGAGGTGGGCGCGGCGACGTCAAATCTGAGCGAACTGCGCAGCCGCGTGGGCATGGTGTTCCAGCACTTCGAGCTCTACCCGCACCTGACGGTGCGAGAGAACCTCTGCCTAGCGCCCATGAAGGTGCTCGGCCGATCGCGCGAGGCTGCGCAGCACAAGGCCAGCGAACTGCTGAGCCGCGTGGGCCTGCCGGGGAAGGTCGACGCGTATCCCGCTCAGCTCTCAGGCGGCCAGCAGCAGCGCATCGCGATCGCTCGTGCGCTGGCGATGGACCCTATCGTCATGCTCTTCGACGAGCCGACCTCGGCCCTGGATCCAGAAATGATCGGCGAGGTACTCGCCGTGATGCTGGAACTTGCACAGGACGGCATGACGATGGCCGTCGTCACCCACGAAATGGGTTTTGCCCGGCGCGCCGCGGACCGCGTGATCTTCATGGACGCCGGCAAGGTCGTGGAGAACACCTCGACAGACGCGTTCTTCGCCTCTCCCACAACCGCGCGGGCGCAGGAGTTCCTGTCGCGCCTAGTCTCTCACTGAAGGCAGTGCGCAGGAGGACACCATGACCGGAAACGACATCCAGACAACACCGAGCGCCTTCCTCTCCCACGAATCGTTGGGCCCCATGCGCGTGCCGACCTTCGACGATGTCCGCTCGGCGTCCGATCGCATCGGCGCCCATGTGGTCCGCACGCCACTCATCCGATCAGCAGACCTCGATCGCATCGCCGGCGGGGCGGTCTGGCTCAAGGCCGAGAACCTGCAGGTCACGGGATCGTTCAAGGCGCGCGGCGCCTTTAACGCCATGCTGCGCTTGAGCGAAGCCGAACGGCAACGGGGCGTTGTGGCCTATTCCACCGGCAACCATGGCCAGGCCATCGCTTGGGCCGCCCGCTGCCTGGGCGTCCCTGCCACGATCGTCATGCCCATCGATGCGCCGCGCAACAAGGTCGCCCGCGCGCTTGCCCATGGCGCCCGCGTGGTGCACTACGACCGGCGACACGAAAGCCGTGAAGCGATTGGGATGCGATTGCTGCAGGACTCCGGTGGCACTCTCGTTCCGCCAGGCGATCACCCCGACGTGCTGGCCGCACAGGGGACAGTGGCTCTGGAAGCGCTGGACGCACTGCCCCCCGCGGCCAGAGCGAACCTCAGCGCCTTCGCTGCACCCTGCGGCGGCGGCGGGCTTCTGGCGGGTTGCGGCCTGGTGTTGAGCGCCCTCCAGCCGAACGCGCGGATTGCCGCCGTCGAGCCTTTCGGCTTCGACGACACGGCGCGCTCGCTCCACAGTGGAAGGCGCGAAGTCAACGACCCTGCAGCGCACTCGCTCGCAGACGCCCTGCAAGCCGCGACGCCGGCAGAACTGCCGTTCGCGATCAACCGTCACTTCCTGAGCGAGGCATGGTCCGTGACCGACGAGGAGATCGGCACCGCCATCCGCTTCGCGCTGACCGAACTGCGCATGGTGGTCGAGCCCGGAGGCGCCGTGGCACTGGCGGCCGTGCTGGCTGGCCGGCTCAAGCTCGGAGGTAAAGACGCGCTCGTGGTGCTGTCCGGCGGCAACGTCGACATGACGTTGCTGGCCACGCTCATGCGGGCCGACGACAGCCGTGGCGCCATCGAGCGGCCGTCTTGACCGCGGACGAACGCATGCAGTCCTCATCGTAGCGCGCCGCGCGCACCCCTTTATCGCAACAGCAAAAGCAAAAGCAAGCCATGAACACCATCGAAGAGAAATTCCTGAAGCTGGGCATCGACAACGCGCCCGGTCAAGAAGTACGCGAGGATCGCAACGGGGCGGGTGCCGTGGACCCCGACGAGATCCTGCCCGGTGCTGCGGTTGACTTCTCGCACGGTGACGTGAACATCACAGCGTTCGAGCCAACGCCCGGCGCCCTGGATGCCTTTGTTGAAGGCGTCCACCGCGGCGGCTCGCAGGCCTACACCGAGTACCGCGGCGATGCGGCCATTCGAGAGAAACTCGCGCGCGATATGACCGCCTTCTCGGGTCAACCCGTCTCGGGCGCCGAACAACTCATCCTCACACCCGGAACTCAGAGTGCGCTGTTCCTGGCCGTCGCGGCCACCGTGACCGCGGGCGACAAGGTCGCAATTGTCCAGCCTGACTATTTCGCCAATCGCAAGCTGGTCGAATTCATGGGCGCCGAGATGATCCCGGTTCGCTTGGACTACCTGAAGGCATCGGCACATGCCGGCCTGGACCTGCAACAACTCGAATCGGCATTCGTCCAGGGCGCCAAGGTCTTCCTTTTCTCGAACCCGAACAACCCCACGGGCGCGGTCTACTCCCGCAGCGAGATTGAGCAAATCGCCGCGCTCGCCGAACGTTTCAATGCCACTGTCATCGTCGATCAGCTCTATTCGCGGCTTCTCTACGCGGGACAGTCATACACCCACCTTCGCGCCCATTTTCCGGCGACTGACAACGTCGTCACCATCATGGGGCCGTCGAAGACGGAATCGTTGAGCGGCTATCGGCTCGGCGTAGCGTTCGGCAGCGCATGCATCATCCAGCGCATGGAGCAACTCCAGGCCATCGTTTCGTTGCGTGCACCCGGCTACTGCCAGGCCGTGCTGCAGACCTGGTTCTCCGAGCCCGCCGAATGGCTGGCCGACCGCATCGAAAAACACCAACAGATTCGCGACGCCTTGCTGTCGGTATTTCGGGCTATCGAAGGCGTGGCGGTCCGCACGCCGCAAGCGGGCAGCTATCTGTTTCCTCGGCTCCCCCCGCTGCGCACGCCGCTGAAGGCCTTCATCCGTGAGTTGCGGCTGCAAGCCAATGTCACGGTCACGCCAGGGACCGAGTTCAGCCCGCACGCCGGTGACAGCATCCGCCTCAATTTCTCGCAAAACCAGCTGGCAGCGGTCGCGGCGGTCGAGCGCATCGCAGCCATGGTCGAAAAGCATCGCCTTTCCTGATCCACCTGGAGCCCAGACCATGATCCGAAAAACCTTCAACAGCGAATCGACACCAACGCCCGCCGGCACCTACAGCGTGGCAATGCAGGCGGGCCACCTCGTGTTTCTCTCAGGCCAAACACCGCGCGACCGCTACAACGTGAGGCATGGTGATAAGCCCTTCGTCGTACAGGCAAAGATGGCGCTCGACAACCTTGAGGCGGCCGCGAACGCAGCGGGATCAAGCCTGCGCGATGCAGTAAAGGTTGGCGTGTTCCTGAAGGACATGGCAAACGCACAGGCCTTCGATGAGATCTACGCGAACTACGTCGGTTCCCCACCACCAGCCAGGACCTTAGTTCAGTCTAGTTTTAGCATCTTCGACATCGAGGTCGACGCCATACTGGCGCTGGACGGCGTACGCTAGCTTGCACTGGTCATCAGAACATCTCCGAATTGCCCGGTGCATTGCACACGGAGCACGGCAGCGTCACATTTAGGCGATGCTATGCATCTGCGCCAGTGAGCCCATGGCAGGCCGACGATCGGCGAGTCGAATTGCGCCTGTATGAGCGCTGCGCCGGCATACCCTCCTGGCGCCGGCCAGACGCGCCGCGCCCCAGACGCCGAAGCCGTCGTGCAATTGCAACTTCAAGCGGGTGCCACTCCCGTTGGTGAAGAGGTAGCCGTGGTGGGCCTGCGCGGCGCCGAAGACAGCGACCACCTGGGCGAGAAGCCGTTCGGTGCCGCTACGCATGTCGACGGGCTCGATGGCCACGGGACGCCTGATGCCGTGGTACGTCAAAGTAGGCGACCACGTGATCGAGCATCAGGTGCTCCCGGCATTGACGGTCAACGACGAGGCACTTGAAACTGAGGCTGCGGTGGCGGGGCATGTGGTCGAGCTTCTGACAAGCGTCGCGGCCGGCTTGTTCCGCTCCTCGTGGAGCACGTCGTCGATCGGTCCAGCGTCTTCGTGTATTACGGAAGTCGCCCGGCTCAGCCGGCACGGGTGGGCGCGTCGGCTGACCTCCTCAAGATCCCCAGATCGCCGCTGGTAACGAATTGCCGAGCGTACACTTTGGGGTGCCACTTGCCGCAGCACTCAGGCCACCCCTGATGAGTGCTGCAAGTTGTTGATTGAACTGCCTTTTCTAACACCCGTGGGGTTTCAGTAGCTCTTCCGTGAAGAGCCACCAGTCAAGAAAAGCCTTGCAAGTCAGCGACTTGCAAGGCTTTTTTACTTTCTGGGTGCCGACTACCTTTCGTCAGGCTGACCAGCACCCAGCCGGCATCGCCGCTCACAAGCGGTCAACGAATGGGCTACAGGAGCACCTTGCGCCGCATGACTGATTCCAGCCATCCGGCACGGGTGAGTCCCAGGCAGTGTCACTCCCATATTTCGAGGCAGGGGCGCTTGACGGTTCAACTCAACCCGCAAACAGCCAACACGGTCGGGGCGATTTCTTTCAGAGTAGCCGGTGTCAGCATCCGCATTCGGAGGGCAACGGCGTTTGGCTTGTGCGACCCGATCGCGAAAGGCTCGCTCGACATCACGTCGATGCCTTGTTGCCGAAGCTTTAAAACTGCCGCCTCGGAACGATAGCCGCGTGGCAATGGCAGCCAGAGCAGCCAGCCCGAAGACGACGGGCTATGCGCTTTGAATCCAGCCAACGAGGCGGCCCGCCAGAGCTGCTCTGCATGTTCGCGCTGGGCATTTTGTAGCGACGCAATGGTTCCGTCCTCGAGCCAGAGTCTGCCGAGCTCCGCGATAAGTGGCGGCGCGGCCACGCCCCACGAGAGAGCCGTTCTTTCCAATCTTGGCTCCAGCATCGTCGGTGCAACGAGATATCCGAACCGCAGCCCATCTCCCATCACTCCGGACAAGCTTCCCAAAAGCCAGGTCCTTTCCGGAGCCAGCTCGGCCAGCGTTGGTGGTGCATCAGGAACGAGATGGTTGTACGTGACGTCCTCCAGCAGCGCGACATCGTGCTTGCGGGCCAGCGCCACGATCTCCCGCCGCCGCTTCAAAGGCACGACCCAGCCGAGCGGATGGTGGGCAGTGGGCATGCAATGCAAGACCGTCACGCCCTTACGACGAAACAACCACTCGAGTTTCTCTAGGTCAGGACCGGCAGGGTCGACGCTGACGGGGACAACATCAAGTCCGGTTTGCTCCATGACCAGGCGCCACCCGGGATAAGTTACTGCGTCAGACGCGACACGCTGCCCTCGGTGCAGGTTGAGAATCGCTGCCAATCGCAATGCGGCCAAGCCGCCCCACGTGATCACGATCCGCGCCGAATCGCCAGCAAGACCCAGCTGTCGACGCTGAAGATGCTCGCCCACTGCCCGCCTGCTCGATGCGCTGCCAAAAGGACTCGGCTGCGCCGCCAAACGCTCAAGGTCGGACAGTCCCGACACTGTCCTCAAAGCTTGGCGAAGAGTCGGTGCGTCGACGGTTTCCGCAGTTCGAGCCAGCGCCGTATAGCGCATCGCCTCCGAAAGAGGACCCGGCTCGACAGGCCTCTCGCGTACGAACGTTCCGCGTCCGACCTCACCCACGATCAAGCCTCGGCGCTGCAGTTCGGCATAGATGCGCGTTGCCGTGCTAAGCCCAATGCCTTGTTGACTGGCGAACGCCCGGTGCGTCGGCAAAGCACTGCCCCCAGGCAGCCGGCCTTGCGTGATCGAATTCGCCAGCTCATCCGCAAGGCGTGTATGTAGCTTCAATGTACTCATGACAATACATGCATTGTCATCACGTCCTCATGCAAGATCGTCTGCATCGAAGAAATTAGGGAGTAAAAGTTCGATGGACACTGGCTATGCGCATCTGGCGCTGATGTTTGCGCTAGGCATTCCATGCGGCGTCGTGGCAGTGACGGCGGGCGGCGGTGTCACCCTGGGTGTCCCTTTGCTGATGCTCGTCGGTGCACCCGCGGCTGAGAGCGTCGTGGCGGTCAAGGTGGCTCTTTGGGCTTCATTCCTGACCGGCTCGATCGCTCATGCGAGGAGACGACCGGAGTTCGCCGTTCCTACCCCGGGGTGGATGTGGCCGCTGTGCGTTATCGGTGCTGTGGCGGGTTCTCAACTACTGACGGCCTTGAAGCCAGAGCGCATGCGAGAGGTCGTGTTGACGATGCTCGTGGCGTCCACCATCGGCACCATCTGGGCCACTCGTCAGAAGAGAAACACCCACGTCGCACCGACGTCGCTACACCGTTTCGCAGGATTCGTTGCCGTGGTGGCATTGGCCGTTTACTCAGGATTCTTCGGTGCAGGATTTGGCGTTCTCCTCATCTGGGCGCTTGTCGCTCTCCACGGGCATACCTCAGGCAGTGCAGCGGCGCTGGGCACAAGGCTCAGCTTGATCATTTCAAGCGCCTCCATCGCGGTCTTCATCTGGCGCGGCGTGGTGCCATGGTCAACGGTCATTCCGCTTGGTTTCGGTTGCGCGGCAGGAGGCGTACTGGGCGCGCGAGCGACGAATGCGCTCGGTGACAAGTTCATCAGAACCACGACCTGGGTCGTATCGATCTTGGTAGCTGCCAAGCTGATCGTGAGCCCCTGAGCACCAGCCACGGCAGGCCGCATTGCGTCGATCTGAAGGACGCGTGCGCACTTGTGTCGCCAGAGAGACGAGATGACTCGTAGCGAAACTCTCACGCAAAGCGTCCCGCCCGCGATGGCTATAGTGCTGAGGAGTTCGTGCAGGCGAAGATTTCATGGTACCGATCGTTCCATGGTTCGGCCCGCGCGAGATTTCGTAGAAGGGAGAGAAAAAATGAAAATCATCCATTTGGTTCGGCACGGGGAAAGTGCGGCAAACGCGGGGCTGCCTACCAGCGACCCCGGGTTGATTCCACTGACGGCGCGCGGGCATGCCCAAGCAGCCCAACTGCCTGAGATGTTGGCCATTCGCCCGTCGGCGATCGTGACGTCGGAGTATGTGAGAGCTGTCGATACAGCGCGGCCGTTTGCGCTGCGCCATGGTGTGACCATGACGTCCCACGCCCTGCTGCACGAGTTCGTGACGCTAGGTCCGGACAGCGTTGCGGGAACGACAATGCTTGAGCGGCGACCACTCGTCGACAAGTACTGGAATGAAAGCAGTCCCGCACTTCGAATGGGGTCGGGCGCGGAGACCTTTGCGGAGTTCTCACAACGTGCGGCGAACTATCTTCCGCTTCTCGATGCACTACCTCATCACACCGTCATATTTGGCCATGGCATGTGGTTCGCCATGCTCCTGTGGCGGACCATGAACTTCCCGGTCGACGATCACCTGGCGATGAAGTCGTTCCGCGCATTTCAGATCGGCCTGCCCATGCCGAACTGCGGCGTGTACGAACTGCACGGTATAGGCGACGGCCATTGGCGCATCCGTTTCAATGCCGAAATATCGCGGCGCATGCCTGCGGTTCTGGACCCTGCCCACACGATCAATTGAGCACCGCCTCGACCAAGAAGCAACCGTTCTGTCTGCAGCAAGCGCGGTTGTCGACAAACGCAAAACCCTGAGCGTTCGCATCAAGGCCGAGAAGCGCAGCCTCATTGACCGCGCTGGATCTACCCACGGCAAGAACCGCACGGATTTCGTGCTGAATGGGGCATGAGTCGCAGACGAGGAGCCGTTGCTCGACCAAGCCGTTATCGTTATGCAGCCCGGATGCCTATGCGGTCTTGTTGGCCCGGCCGAACTGCCTCCTTTGGCCAAGAGCGGCAGCAGAAAAGGCCCTGCACATGCCCGCGCCTGGGGACCGGGGCGACGCCTGCGGGACCGGTGAAGACAGGACGCAAACTTCGCAGCGCGACTTTGGAACTTCCAGAAATAGTTTCCGCATTCATCCTCGCCATTCACTGAGCCGCCATGATGGGCGAGAGCTATGACGGGCAGTGCCGTCGGGTTGGACCGTGTGGACGGATTCATTGTTCAAGTCAGTTGGAACGACAATTGCGGTTCGCCGACCAATCACCCGTTTCACCCGAAGTCGAATCTTGGCTCGCCGCTTGTATGCACGATCCTGAACACCCGAATGCAGAGCGCATGCCGCCTGCCCTCAGAGGAATTTTGTGGGCTCTGCTTGGCACGTGTGCCTTTTCGGTCATCCTGGCACTCGGCAAACTGATCGGGGTCGATGCCAAGGTTCCTGCACTGCAAATCGTGTTTCTCAGATACGTCGGAGGCTTGGCGACGATGGGCCTGATCAGCCGTCGGCGCGGCAAGCCCCTGGAGCGGCCTGGATGGACGGCGCTTCGTGCGCACCTGATGCGTGCCATCTTCGGATCGGCCGGTGTGGTGTGTTCGCTTTACGCCGCCACCCATATGCCTTTTGCCGACGCGACTGCTATCGGTTTGACCCAAGGGTTGCTGGTGGTCGTTCTGGCGGCGCTCTTCTTGGGCGAGAAGGTGAGCATTGCTCAGTGGGTGGCCGGTGGCGTGTGTGGTGCGGGCGCCTTCATCGTCGTGTTGGGGCAGGGCGGATCTCATCAACCGACAGCAATCCATTGGTGGCCGATGATGGTGGGCTTGGCCGGGGCGCTGTTGGTGGCCGCAGAGATCGTCATGATTCGCACGCTGGCAGTCCGCGACAGTGCGGAGGTCGTCCTGCTGTACGTGAACCTGCTGGGCTCGCTTTTTCTGGCGGGTCCAGCCCTGGCGATGTGGCAACCGGTGGCGATGCCGCAGTTGCTACTGCTCCTGATGCTCGGTCCATTGGGCATCGCGGCACAGTACTTCAACCTCCGGGCTTTTCGGCTGGCTGGGGCATCGCTGCTGGGACCTGCGGGGTATAGCCGCCTGCTGTTCGCCGCTGTGCTGGGCTTCCTGATGTTCGGCGAAGTACCGGGCTCATCCACCTGGATTGGCGGTGCCGTGATGATCGGCGGTGGTATTGCGCTCGCCCGGCTGCACAGCAAAGGTGACCGGAGCAGGTAGCATCACAGCGCACTATCGAGAAACACTTGGCCAGCTTGGACAAGTTGGACACAAAGAAGGAAAGCGGCTCAGCGAAGTGATGCGGGGAACGCCATCCATGCGACCACTTCACTAGACTCCGCCCCATGAAACGAGGATTCAGACGAGCAACGGAGATGGATGTCGCGGCCGTGGGCTTGTTGACCCGCACTGCGTACGCGAAGTGGGTTCCAGTCATAGGACGGGAGCCGCTTCCGATGAGGGCCGACTATGAAGTCGCAGTGAGAGAACATCTGGTCGACCTGTTGGAAGTCGACGGCGTACTCGCAGCGGTGATAGAAATGATCCCGGAGCCGGACTGGCTGCTCATTGAGAACCTTGCTGTCGCGCCGGCTTTCCAACGCCAAGGTCTCGCAGGCGTTCTCCTGAAACGCGCGAGCGACACGGCTATGGCTTTACGACGCAAGGGACTTCGACTTTTCACGAACAAGAAGTTTGGGTCGAATGTCGACTTGTACCTGCGACACGGATTTACTGTTGATCGCGAGGAAGCGTTCATGGGCGGCTTCACCGTTCACATGAGCAAAACGTTCGTGGACTGATCTCGGCTGCCTGTCTGATCAGGCTCAGCACATTCACGTCGCTCCCCGCGGTCTCATTGCGGCCAGGCAGCCCAACCGCCTCCAACGGAGGAATCGCTCTCCCCGCCTCGACGCGCTCACTGGAGCACTGGTCAAACAAAAACGGCGTCTCCCCCGTCTCACATCTGACAGGCCCCGGGTCGTACCCACGCGCCGGCGCACCCACCGACTGAACCGAATCCACGTGCCCATGATGCATGGCTGACGCATGCTGGGCCGACGCCCCACACACGCCAGCCCAGCCGACCAGCGCAACCGCAATCCAGCTTCTAGAGCACACGATGCCCGCCGACTTCTTCCCGGCAGAAATCGAAGAAGCGTTCCAGTTCTGTCGTCTTGTGGAACACGTGGTCGGCACCCAGCGCCAGGCAGACGCGCCGGATGTCGGTTTCCGCATGGTTGGACAGCACCACCACCTGCTGCGACGCAGACCGGGCGCGAACGGACTGCAGCACGCCGAATCCCGAGCCTTCACGCAGGTCGACGTCGACCACCGCCAGGTCCCACGGATTGCCCGCCTGCGTGAGCCAGGCGACGGCGTTGGTTTCCGAGTCGGCAACGCCGATGACCTGGGCGCTGGACATTTCCTGCAGGGCAAGGATCAGGCCCTGCCGAATGGCCAGATCGTCTTCGACGAGAAAGGTGGCTGGTGACATGGCGTGCTCGCTGTGAGGAAAGAGGCAATGAACGACGGAATAAAGATGCAAAGGACGCAATACGGCGACCCATGCACGTCATTAAAGGCAGCCTGAAAAACCGCCCTGTCCGTCTTTCCTGCCGCAACGAGTAGGCGCGCGCCGACCCGGCCGATCGGCGACGTGCCCCGTCCTGTCAGCGCACCGCTTCGATCTGAGTCGCGATGAATGCGCCGTCGATCCTCTCGGCCTGGAAGCGGATGCGCTCCCCGGGCTTGACGGTGTCGAGCACGGCCGGCTCCTGCACGATGAAGACCATCGTCATGCCCGGCATGTCCAGGTTCTTCAACGGTCCGTGCTTGATCGTGAGCTTGCCGTTGTCCCGATCAACCTTGCGGACCTCTCCTTCGGAAAGGTCGGCTGCAGCCAGCGCGCTCGCGCCGGTGAAGAGCGCGGCGGCGATGAGCAGTGTGTTGCGAATGAGCGTTGTCATGGGGTTCCTTCGAGAGTCAATGGCCGGCATGCGCGCCGGGTTTGCGTACCTGCACTTCGATGTTCTCGGCGGTCGCCTTGCGTGCCGCAGGCATGGCCGATGCGCCCGCATCGCGCGCGCGAGCAGGCGCCACCATGGCCCCGTCGACCTCGTGTGCGACGGTGCCCGGCGGATGCCTGAACCAGCCAGGGTTCGTGTAGTCGCCCGGCTTCTGGTCGCGGCGCACCTTCAACACGCTGAACATGCCGCCCATCTCGACCGAGCCGAACGGCCCCTGGCCGCCCATCATGGGCGCCGTGTTGTCGGGAATGGGCATCTGCATCTCGGCCATGTCGGCCATGCCGCGCTCGCCCATGACCATGTAGTCGGGCACGAGGTTGGCGATCTTGCGGGTCAGGTCCTTGTGGTCCACGCCGATGAGGTTGGGCACGTCGTGGCCCATCGCGTTCATGGTGTGGTGGCTCTTGTGGCAATGAAAGGCCCAGTCGCCCTCCTCGTCGGCCACGAACTCGACCTGCCGCATCTGGCCGACGGCGATGTCGGTGGTCACCTCGGGCCAGCGTGCGCCCCTGGGCACTGGGCCGCCGTCGGTGCCGGTGACTTCGAACTCGTGGCCGTGCAGGTGGATCGGGTGGTTGGTCATGGTCAGGTTGCCCACGCGAATGCGCACCCTGTCGCCCAGCCGCACGTTGAGCGAGTCGATGCCCGGGAAGATGCGGCTGTTCCACGACCACAGGTTGAAGTCGAGCATGGTCATCGTCCGCGGCGTGGCGCTGCCGGGCTCCACGTCGTAGGCGTTGAGCAAGAACACGAAGTCGCGGTCGACCTCGGCGATCAGCGGATGCGGGGCCTTGGGGTGCGTCACCCAGAAGCCCATCATCCCCATCGCCATCTGCGTCATCTCGTCGGCGTGCGGGTGGTACATGAAGGTGCCCGGCCGCCGCGCGACGAACTCGTAGACGAAGGTCTTGCCAGGCGCAATGCCCGGCTGGGTGAGCCCGGTGACGCCGTCCATGCCGTTGGGCAGCCGCTGGCCGTGCCAGTGCACGCTGGTGTGTTCGGGCAGCCTGTTGGTGACGAAGACGCGCACGCGGTCGCCTTCCACCACCTCGATGGTCGGGCCCGGCGACTGGCCGTTGTAGCCCCACAGGTGCGCCTTGAAGCCGGGCGCCATCTCGCGCACGACCGGCTCGGCGACCAGGTGGAATTCCTTGACGCCCTGGTTCATGCGCCAGGGCAGCGTCCAGCCGTTGAGCGTGGCGACCGGCCGGTAGGGCCGTCCGCTGGCCGGCATCAGGGGTGCCATGGTGTCTGGCGAGCTCTGCACCACGGGTTCGGGCAGCGCGGCCAGCGCCACCTTGCTGACCGAGGCAGCGGCCAGCGCACCGGTGATGGCGCCTGCGCCGCCGAGAAAGTTTCTTCTGTGGGTGTTCATGGGAATGACGGTGAAGGTTCGGCGCTCAACGCGCGGAGGCATCGGCCGGACGCCCGATGACCGTGGCGGCCAGCGTGGCGTCGGCCAGCCAGAACTGCTGCTGCGCGTCGATGGCGCGGCGCACGCTGGCGACCTGGTCGCGCGCCTCGGCCAGCAGCTCGAACACGCCGATGAGCATGCCGTTGTAGCGGAGCACGTTCTCGTCGGCCATCGACTGGCGCAACGGCACGATCTCGTCGCGGTAATGGCGTGCGATGTCGTAGGCGGTGCGGTAGGCCGAGTAGCCTTCCCGCAGCTGCGACGACGCACTGCGCGCCACGGCGTCGTAGCGGTGGGCTGCCGCCAGCGACTGCGCGTTCAGCGCGTCGCGCTGCGCGCCGCCCCAGTCGAACAGCGGCAGGCGCAGCGCGAGCTCGAAGCCGCGGCGTGTATTGCGCGTGCCGGGTGTGTTGGGCGTGCCTTCCGCGCCATCGAACACGGTGTCGCGCCGCACGCCGGCCTCCACATCGACGAAGGAGCCCAGCAAGTGCAGGCCCTGCGCCTGGCCGGCCACGTCGACCTGCGCCCGCGCCAGCTGCACGTCGAGCCGTTCGGCGCTCGTAGCGGCAGCCACGTCGTCCGCCGGGCGCGGCGCCTTCGGCAGGTCGGCCAGCCGCTCAGGCAGGCGCAGCTGCACGGCTTGCGCGTCGTCGAGCCCGAGGCTGCGCACCAGTGCCTCGCGCGTGGCCGTGACCGCATGGCGCGCCATCGCCAGCTCGGTGGTCGCGTCGGCGTAGAAGACCTGGTGCCGCGCACGCTGCAGCTTGCTGAAGTTGCCGACGCGCTGCATGCGAAGGGCCAGCTCGGCGCTGGCTTCGGCCGACTGCTGCACCTGCTCGGCGTACGACAGCGACTGCTGCGCGGCCACGGCGCGCACCCAGTCCTGCCGCACGCGCGTGACGTGGTCGACCACGGCGCCGGTCAGCTGCAGCCGGGCCTGCTGCGCCTGTTGCTGGCCCAGAGCGGCGCGCTGCGGCAGCAGCAGGAGATCGAGCAGGCCGAACGACAGCAGGCGGCCGAGTTCCAGTTCGCTGCCCAGCCGCAGGCGCTCGAAGGCGAACACCGGGTTGGGCAGGCGGCCGGCCTGTGCCGCAGCGGCGATGTCGGCCCCTGCTTGCGCCAGCAGTGCCTGGACGGCCGGGCTGTTGGCCAGCGCCAGCTGCACGGCGGCGTCTTGCGAAAGAGGTTGCGCCAGCAATTCGCGGCTGAGCGCAGCCCGGCGGTCGCGGTCGACCGGCGTGCGGTCCAACGCCAGCTTGCCGCCGGTGAAGGCCGCAGCGCGCGCGTTGGTGTGATCGACCGCCTCGTCGATGCGGGGCGAAGCGCAACCCGCCAGCAGCGCCAGGGCTGCGATGGCAGCGGTGCAGGCGGCCAGACGCGAAGGGGGCTTCATGGCCGGCCTTTCGGGGTGCTCGGCATGTCGTGGGCACCGTGGGTGCCGTGGCTGCCGTGCGCATCGGGCACGTCGGCCGCTTCTGGCGATGGCATCGACATCGCATGCCCAGCGTGGCCATGCGCGTCACCGCTGCCGGCATCGGCACCGGCTTTGCCGGGCGCGGAGACCTCGGCCTCCTTGGCATAGGCCCGCCAGCCGCCGCGGCTGTGCACTACCTCGTTGGCTTCCTTCCAGGGGAGCGGCTTTTCATCGGCAAAGTGGCGGTAACCGGCCATGGCCGATCGATGGTCGAGCGGCACTTGTGCGAACGCAGGGAGTGCCGCGCACGCCAGCGGAACGGTCAACAGCCATCGGGCCGTCGTGATGTGGAACATGGAATCCTCGCGAAATGACGAATGGGCTGCGTCGGCCCGGGCGCCCGGGGTCGGGGCGCAAGGCGGACGTGCGATGCATGCGCGTGCGCGGACGCCCGTGACTTCTCACGGACGTGCGAACGCCTCGTCAGGCGCGAGGAGGTTTGTCGAGGAGGCGTGGCGCGACGTTGGCCACGGGATGAAAGGGCTCCGCCAGGTCGGCGGGCGGCAAGGTCTGGGTCACGAACTGCGGCAGCGCCGCCGTCAGCGCCAGCGCATGGCAGGCGCCGCAGTTGCCGCACTTGTGGGCGCTGCCGCCGTCGGCATTGGCGTGTTGGTCAGCGGCAGGCGCATCGGCCGAGGCCTGCACGTGATCGCCATGCCCGAGGTGAATGCCGCCGTGCCTGTTGTCGCTGCCATGACCGGCATGACCGGCATGCATTGCGGCATCCGGTTCGACTTCCGGCGCCTGATGCAGCGTTGCCGCGGCAGACGCCGCATGGCCCGTGGGCGCGCAGAAAGCCATGGTCGTCGCCGCATATCCCTGCAGGGGGACAGCGAGCATGACGGCCCACAACATGACCAGACGCAACCAGGACGACATGCGCCGAAGTTTACCCAATGCGCGCCGGGGCGCCGCCGGCTGCCTTGCCCAAACCTTCGCGTGGCAGCAGCAAAGCGAGCGCGACGATGCCCAGCGCGACCACCAGCATCGCCACGAAGGTGGTGTGCAATGAACTGCCCAGCGCCATGCGGATGCCGGCCTGCCCCGCAGCCGCCGCCGCGTTGGGCACCGCGCCGAGCAGTTCCCGCAGTTGCGTCTCGGAAATCAACACGCCGCCGTTGGCGCGTGTCAGCCCGAAGTTGAAGACCGCGCCGAAGAAGGTCGCACCCAGCGCGCTGCCCAGGTTGCGCGAAAAGATGTTCGACGCCGTGGCCGTGCCGCGCTCGTCCAGCGCCACCGACTCCTGAATGAGGATCAGCGAACTGAGGCTGAGCATGCCCATGCCCAGCCCGATGACGAACGAGCCCGCACCCGCGAGCACGGGCGAACTGTCCGGCCCCAGCAGTGCAAATGCCAGCGCACCCAGCGGCACCAGCAGCGCCCCCGCCATCACCATGCCCCACAAGCCCACGCGGTGGAAGATGCGTGAAGTCAGGGTCGCACCGATCGGCCAGCCCAGCATCACCATGGTCAGCGCCAGCCCCGCCACCACCGACGACCGCTGCAGCACCACCTGCACGTACATCGGCAGGAAGGTGGTGATGCCGATGAGCGCCATGCCCGTGAGCAGCGAGGCGCCGTTGACGGTGGCGATGACGCGCGCACCCCACAGGCGCAGCGAGACCATCGGGTCCTCGGCGCGACGCTCCTGCATGACGAACAGCACCGCCGTCGCGACGAAACCCGCGGCCCACGCCAGCGCAGAGGTGGTGTGGCCGATACCGGCCTCGGTGAGCGCGATCATCAGCGCGGCGATGCTGACGGTGAAGAGCACGGCGCCCGCAACGTCGATGCCACTGCGCCGCTGCAGCGGCGCCTCGCGCAGGAACGCCCAGAAGCCGAAGGCGGCGGCCAGCCCGATCGGCACGTTGATCCAGAAGATCCAGGCCCACGACAGGCGCTGCACGATCAGTGCGCCCAGCATTGGCCCGAGCACCGCCGACACCGCCCACACGCTGGCCAGGTAGCCCTGCACCTTGCCGCGCTCGCGTGCCGGGTACATGTCGGCCACGATGGTGAGGGCCACTGGCTGGATGGCGCCCGCGCCTACGCCCTGGATGAGCCGGAACGCGATCATGGCCGGCATCGACCATGCGAAGCCCGCGAGCACCGAGCCCACGACGAAGATCGCGATGCCCGCGTACATCACCGGCTTGCGCCCGTACAGGTCCGACAGCTTGCCGAAGACCACCGTCATGGCCGTCTGCGCCAGCAGGAACGAGGCGAACACCCAGCTGTAGAGATGCAGTCCGCCCAGGCCGGCGGCGATCTGCGGCATGACGGTGGAGACGATGGTGGCCTCGATGGCAACCATCGCCATCGAGGCCATGATGGCCGCGATGACCAGCGGACGGCGGGTGGCGCCGGAAGGAAGGTTCATAACGAGGGAGCGCCAGCGGCGTCGTGTCGGGTGGGGTCGGGCCAGCATACCCGCGCCGCCGCGCAGGCGCTGGAGCGGTGTCGGATGTCCGCGACGCGGGCGCTGTCGCCCTGGCGCTTGCCCTGCGCCCTGCCCTGTTTCAGGCAGCGACCGTCTCGCGGGCCGCAGCCTTGTCCTTCTCCTTGTCCTTCTTCGACCGCGTCGCCACCGGCATGTGCTCCGACCAGTGCAGGATCTCCAGCGTGCCGTCCGCATGTTCGGCCAGCGCCGTCAGGCTCTCGACCCAATCGCCGTCGTTGCAGTACAGGATGCCGTCGATGTCGCGCATCTCCGCATGGTGGATGTGCCCGCACACCACGCCCTGCACGCCGCGCTTGCGGGCTTCGCGCGCGACCGCGGTCTCGAAGTCGCCGACGTAGCTCACCGCGCGCTTGACCTTGAGCTTGAGGTACTTGGACAGCGACCAGTACGGCAGCCCCATGCGCGCGCGCAGCGAGTTCAGGTGCCGGTTCAGGCGCAGCGTGAACTCGTAGAGCGAGTCGCCCACGTGCGCCAGCCATTTGGCGCACTGGATCACCCCGTCGAACAGGTCGCCGTGCATCACCCAGAGCTTGCGGCCGTCGGCGGTCTCGTGGATCCAGTCGTCGGCCACGTCGATGCCGCCGAAGTTGTGGTTGAGGTACTTGCGGGCGAACTCGTCGTGGTTGCCCGGGATGAAGATCACGCGCGTGCCCTTGCGTGCCTTGCGCAGCAGCTTCTGCACCACGTCGTTGTGCGCCTGGGGCCAGTACCAGTGCCGCTGCAGTTGCCAGCCGTCGATGATGTCGCCGACCAGGAACAGCGTTTCGCATTCCGTGTGCTTGAGGAAGTCGAGCAGCGCGCGGGCCTGGCAACCGGGCGTGCCCAGGTGCAGGTCAGAGATCCACAGCGTGCGAAAGCGCTGCGGCGAACGTGTCGGTTCGTCGTCTCCGTCGGAAGACGAAGAGGCAGAGGTGTCGCGCCATGCGCGAAAGAAGGCGTCGTCGCGTTGCATGGGAACACAGCGTCGGGCACGCGCGTGTCGTCGCCATGGCGGTGGCGTGACGCTTCGGTGACGTGGCGCGCACGCCACCCTGCGGCCCTCGGGTTCAGGCCGCCGCCACAGCGGGCGGCTCGGCCGCAGCCGGCTCCTCTTCCAGCCGCAGGTACTGGATGTTCAGCGTGATGGCCTCGGCGTAGCGAAGCACGAAGTAGTCGCCTTCCACCGGGTAGAAGCGTTCCTCGGCGGCGGGATCGCCCGGCGCGGCGTCCAGCGACTTGTCGCCGGCCAGCGGCCGTCGGCCCACGCCCTGCAGCACCAGGCGGTCGAGCGCGCCGTCCGGCGTGAAATAGAAGTCTTCGAGAAAGCCCTGATAGAGCACAGGCTGGCCCGCCACGTCCACGATGGCGGCCACCTTGATGAGGTCGGGCAGTTCGGCGCGCTCGAAGTCGGCGCCCGTGAGCAGGTAGTACCAGGGCGCGTCGTGGAAGCGGGCCACCGGCGCCAGCCAGTGGCCGAGCCGGTCGAGCCGGCGCCAGGTGATGAGCGCGCGCAGCAGCGGCGGCACCAGGAAGCTCGCCGCCAGCAGGGTCCCGAAGTAGCGCGCCACCGGCCCTGCCAGGGCACCCACGTTGGCAATGGCCGTGCTTTGCGTGACCGGGCTGGACGACAGCAGCCCGAGGAGCAGGTCGAAACGCACGAGTTCACCCAGAAAAATCCGTGCGCCCAGGAGCCAGAGTCCGTGCAGGAGGCAGGCCCAGAGCACGGCTTCGGCGACGACCCGGCCGAAGGGCGCATAGTCGAGCGCCGTTCGCTCGGCGCGCTTGAAGCGGCTGCGAAAGACGAAGCCCGGCAGGACGAGCAGGAAGATGACCAGGGCCGGCAGCGCGACGTTCATCGCTGTCGGCGGGCGGCGTCAGGCCGCCTTGGGGACGACCACGGCGGTCAGGCGTCGCACCGTGGCGCCCTCGCGCAACAGGATGGTCGGCTCCCCTGCTTCAGGCCCACCGCGCTGCGCCGCCAGCGAAACGACCTGGCGCAACTGGGTGCGTGCCTGGCGGTCGGCGAGGACTTTCTTGGCAAGAGGACTCTGGAGCGCTTTCATGGAGATTCCGTTCGATGAGTGCGGCAGTAGCGGCAGTGGCAGCAAAGGTCGATGGTCCGGATGTTGCCAGAAGCAAGGCCGGATCACCACCGGTGCAGTGCCTGATGCCCCGATATGGCGTCGCGCAACCGGAAAAACAAGAGCCCGGTGGCGGCTCCGCGGCCTGGCGGCTCAGGCGCCGAACATGTCGCCGTCGCGCGTGGGCGGCGCCACGCCCAGGTGCCGGTACGCCGCCAGCGTGGCGATGCGCCCGCGCGGCGTGCGCTGCAGGTAGCCCTGCTGGATCAGGTAGGGCTCGATCACGTCCTCGATGGTGCCCGACTCCTCGCCGATGCTCGCGGCGATGTTGTCCAGACCGACCGGTCCGCCGTCGAAGCGGTGGATCACGGCTTCGAGCAGTTTGCGGTCCATCAGGTCGAAGCCTTGCGGGTCGACGTCCAGCATGGCCAGCGCCCGGTGCGCGATGTCCTCGGTGATGCGGCCATCGCCCTTGACCTCGGCATAGTCGCGCACGCGCCGCAGCAGGCGGTTGGCGATGCGGGGCGTGCCGCGCGAGCGCCGCGCGATCTCGAAGCCGCCGGTGACGTCCATCGGGACGTTGAGCAGCCCCGCGCTGCGCGTGACGATGCGCGCCAGCTCTTCGGCCGTGTAGAACTCCAGCCGCGAGACGATGCCGAAGCGGTCACGCAGCGGGTTGGTCAACATGCCCGCCCGGGTGGTGGCGCCGACCAGCGTGAAAGGCTGCAGGTCGAGCTTGATGCTGCGCGCCGCCGGGCCTTCACCGATCATGATGTCGATCTGGTAGTCCTCCAGGGCGGGGTACAGGATTTCCTCGACGACAGGGCTGAGCCGATGGATCTCGTCGATGAAGAGCACGTCGTTGCGCTCGAGGTTGGTCAAGAGCGCGGCCAGGTCCTTGGGTTTTTCGAGCACCGGGCCGGAAGTCTGGCGCAGGTTCACGCCCAGTTCGGCCGCGATGATGTGGCTCAGCGTGGTCTTGCCCAGGCCGGGCGGGCCGAACAGCAGCACGTGGTCGAGCGCTTCACCGCGCTTGCGGGCCGCACCGATGAAGATCTCCATCTGCTCGCGCACCTTGGCCTGGCCGACGTACTCCTGCAGCAGCTTGGGGCGCAGGGCGCGCTCGATCGCCTCCTCGTTGGGCGAAGCGGGTGCAGCGGACACCATGCGCGAGGGCGCCGGTGCGAGATCGTCGGTCTGGATGGTCATGCGGGATAAGTAGGCGTTGACTGAGTTTAGTTCGCGACGACGGCGCTGTGGACGACACGCATGCGCCCCGTGCTGGGGCAGAATCGCCGCTCCCATAAGAACAGAGGCGCCCGCTTGTCGATCTATGAACTGAAGCCGCGCTTTCAGGCCTTGCTGAGACCGCTCGTCGTTCGCCTGCATCGTGCCGGCGTCACTGCCAACCAGGTGACCTTGGCTGCCTGCGTCGTGTCGGTGGCGCTGGGGCTGTGGCTCTTCTTCGCCGCGCCGCACCGGGCCGCCTTCGCGCTGATCCCCCTGTGGATGTTCCTGCGCATGGCGTTCAATGCCGTCGACGGCATGCTGGCGCGCGAGCACGGCCAGCAGAGTGCGCTCGGCGCCTACCTCAACGAACTCACCGACGTCGTCTCCGACGCGGCGCTCTATCTGCCGTTCGCCCTGGTCGCGCCTTTCAGTGCATTCTGGGTCGGGACCGTGATCGTGCTGGCCGGCCTGAGCGAATTCGCCGGCGCACTTGGTCCCACGGTGGGCGCCTCGCGCCGCTACGACGGCCCGCTGGGCAAGAGCGACCGCGCCTTCGTCTTCGGTGCGCTGGGCCTCTACGTGGCCTTGGGCGCACCGCTGCCGGCGTTCACCGCCTGGCTCATGCCTCTCCTCGCCGCGCTGGTCTGCTGGACCATCGCCAACCGCATTCGACGCGCACTGACCGAAATCGGTGCCTGAGCGTCACCCATCCAGGTCTTCAAGACTTCCAGCCTCCATGACTCCCGACAGCCTGTCCAGCACACCCGTTGCCCCCCCGAAGTCCGCACCCCGCGTCGCCCAGGATCACCATTTCCAGACCCACGACGACGTGTCCCTTTTCTACCGCCACTGGCCCGCCACGAGCGGCCGGCGTCGTGGCGCGGTGGTGCTGTTCCACCGCGGCCACGAACACGGCGCGCGCATGGCGCATCTGGTCGACGAGCTCGACCTGCCCGACTTCGACTTCTTCGCCTGGGACGCGCGTGGCCACGGCCTTTCGCCGGGACCGAGGGGCTTCAGCCCGAGCTTCGCCACCTCGGTGCGCGACGTGCAGACCTTCATCGACCACATCGCCAGCGCGCACGGCGTGCCGCAGCAGGACGTCCACGTCATCGCGCAGAGCGTGGGCGCGGTGTTGATCGCCACCTGGGCGCACGACTACGCGCCTCGCGTGCGCGGCCTCACGCTCGCTTCGCCAGCGTTCAAGGTGAAGCTCTACGTGCCTTTCGCACGCGCCGGGCTGGGCCTGATGCACAAGCTGCGCGGGCTGTTCTTCGTGAACAGCTACGTCAAGCCCAAGTTCCTCACGCACGACCCCGAGCGCATCGCGAGCTACGAACGCGACCCGCTGATCTCGCGGCCCATCGCCGTCAACATCCTGCTCGACCTGTACGCGGCCGCCGACCGGGTGGTGGCCGACGCCAACGCCATCACGCTGCCGGTGCAACTGCTGATCTCCGGCGCCGACTGGGTGGTGCACCACAAGCCGCAGCACCAGTTCTTCGAGCGGCTGGGCAGCGCCGTCAAGACCAAGGTCGAGCTGCCCGGCTTCTTTCACGACACGCTGGGCGAGCGCGACCGCGCCGCTGCCGTGCAGGGGGTGCGCGCCTTCGTGCTCGAGCGCTTCGACACGCCGCCGACGCCGGTCGACCTGCGCGAGGCGCACCTGCGCGGCGCCACCGCCGACGAATCGCGCGCGTTGGCTGCGCCGCTGTCGGCGCTGTCACCGCGCGGCGCCTACTGGGCGCTGACCCGCGCGAGCCTGCGACTGGGCGGCCGACTGTCGCAAGGCGTCAAGCTCGGCCACGACACCGGCTTCGATTCCGGCAGCACGCTCGACTACGTCTACCGCAACCATCCCGCCGGGCGGGGCAGCCTGGGCCGGTCGATCGATCGCACCTACCTCGAATCGATCGGCTGGCGCGGCATCCGCCAGCGCAAGATCCACGTCGAAGAGTTCCTGCGCGATGCCATGGAACGCCTGGTGCGCAAGCACCGCGAGGTGCGGCTGATGGACATCGCCGCCGGCCATGGCCGCTACGTGCTCGACGCCGTGGCCTCGAGCCCGGTGCGCGCCAGTTCGGTGCTGCTGCGCGACTACAGCGAGATCAACGTGCGCGACGGCCGCGCGCTGATCGTGGAAAAGGGCCTGGAAGAGGTCGCGCAGTTCGTGCAGGCCGACGCCTTCGACCGTCTGAGCGTGGGCAGCGTGACGCCGCGCCCGACGCTGGCCGTGGTGTCGGGCCTCTACGAACTGTTTCCCGACAACGAGATGGTCAGCCGTTCGCTGGCCGGCGTCGGCGACGCGGTGGAAGACGGCGGCTACCTCGTCTACACCAACCAGCCGTGGCATCCGCAGTTGGAGATGATCGCGCGTGCGCTCACCAGCCACCGCCAGGGCGAAGCCTGGGTGATGCGCCGCAGAACGCAGGCCGAGATGGACCAACTGGTGGAAGCCGCGGGCTTCCGCAAGATCGCCCAGCGCGTGGACGAATGGGGCATCTTCACGGTGTCCCTGGCCATTCGCACCGGTCACTGATCGCACCCGGTCGATGAAGGCCCCCGTCGCATCCCGTCCCTGGCAACGCGCCGCAGGCTGGCTGCTGCTGTTGGGGCCGGTGTTCTACGCCACTTACGGCCTGGCGACCTGGTGGGCGGCCTCGCAAGCCCAGGTGCCCACGCTGGCCTTCGAATGGGAAAGGCAGATCCCGTTCTGGCCCTGGACGATCTTTCCGTACTGGACCATCAACGCGTTCTATGCGCTGTCGCTCTTTCTTGCGCGCGACCGCCACACGCTCGACCGCCACGCGCTGCGCCTGCTGACGGCGACCGTGATCGCGGTCAGCTGCTTCCTCCTGTGGCCACTGCGCTTCAGCTTCGGCCAGCCCGCAGTGCAAGGCGCGCCGGCCTTCCTGTTCGATGCGCTGCGCGGTTTCGACAAGCCCTTCAACCAGGCGCCGTCGCTGCACATCGCGCTCGCGGTCATCCTGTGGGATTTCTATCGGCGCTTGCTCACGGCGCGCTGGGCGCGCGGGGTGCTGCATGTCTGGGCCTTCGCCATCTGCGCATCGGTGCTCACCACCTGGCAGCACCACTTCATCGACATTCCAACGGGCGCCTTGCTGGGGCTGTTCTGCGTCTGGCTCTGGCCGCTGGAGCGCGTGGTGTCGCTGCCGCGCAGTTGGCGGCTCACGGCCGACCCGACGCGCTGGCGGCTGGCGCTGGCCTACGCGCTGGGCGCTGCGCTGAGCCTGGCCGTGGGAGTTGGGGTGGGCGGCCTGGCGCTGTGGCTGGCGTGGCCTGCCGCGTCGTTCGGCCTGGTGGCGTCGAACTACCTCGGCTTGGGTGCGCGCGGCTTCCAGATGGACGTGCAGGGCCGCATGCGCTGGGCCGCGCGCTGGCTGTATGCGCCCTACCGCGCCGCCGCCATGCTCAATGCCTGGCTGTGGACGCGCCGGCTGCCGGCCTCGGTCGGCGTGGCGCCGGGCCTGCGGCTGGGGCGACTGCCCACGCAAGCCGAATGGCAGGCGGCGGGCAAGCCGCAGCTGGTGAGCCTGTGCGCCGAACTCCAGCCACCGAGCGGCGCCGGTGCGCGCTGCGTGCCGATGCTCGATCTGGCGATGCCTTCGCATGCGCAGCTGCAGCGCGCCATCGCCATGGTCGACGCGCAGCGCCGCGCCCATCCCGGGCGCGAGGTGTGGATCTGCTGCGCGCTCGGCTTTTCGCGCAGCGCGGCCGTCACGGTGGGCTGGCTGCACCGGCATGGCGGCGCCACCAGCCTCGCGGCGGCCGAGGCGCAGGTGCGCAGTGCGCGACCGCAGATCGTGCTGCGCCCCGCCTGGCGGGCCCTGCTGGCACGGGTCGCGCAGCAGCGTTCGGCCTGAAATCCTTGCACGACAACCCATGACCGACAACGACCGCGCCTTCTGTTCCGCCACCGCCAGCCTGCTGCGCGCCTCGGGCGCCGTGGCCGCCTGGGGCCTGGGCCTCAGTGTGATCGCGCTGGCGGTGCTGGCCCTGACGGCGCGATCGCTGTCGCTGACGTCGTGCATGGGCTTTGGTGCGGTCGTCATCGTCGGTGTGCTGGAACGCTACCTGGCGCTGCGCATCCGGCTGGACATCGGTCTTTTCGAGGCACTCGCGCAGGGCGCCCTGCCTTCGCTGGCCTCGCTGGACCAAGCCCTGCAGCGGCTGGGCGTGCGGGACGCACCCGACGGCCCCGCTGCACCCCGTGCCCTCGACAGCCGCGTGATCGGCGCGCGGCATCTGATGCGCCGCCATGGCATTGCCGTGGTCTGCCAGAGCGCCCTGTTCTTGCTGGCGCTGCTCACCCAGGACCTCCAATGAAGAAAACATCGCTGCTGCATCCCGACCTGCGCAAGGTCGCCGCCGTGGTGGCCGCCTGGCTCATCGTCACGGCCGCGCGCCTGCTCACCGGCGTGCGGGCGCTCTGGGCAGGCACCGGCCCCAAGGCCGAGCAGACGCTGTATTTCGCCAACCACACCAGCCACGGCGACTTCGTGCTGCTGTGGGCCACGCTGCCGCCCGACCTGCGCGCGCGCACCCGGCCCGTTGCCGGCCAGGACTATTGGGAGGCGTCGCGGCTGCGGCACTTCATCGGCCAGGACGTGTTCCATGCACTGATGATCCGGCGCGACGGCGGCACGGGCACAGGCGTGGCAGCCGACGCCCCACCGAGCAACCCGGTCGAGCAGATGACCGAAGCGCTGCACGCGGGCGACTCGCTCATCATGTTTCCCGAGGGCACGCGCAACACGGGCGACGACGTGCTGCTGCCACTCAAGAGCGGCCTGTACCACCTGGCACGTGCCTGCCCGCAGGTGCGCTTCGTGCCGGCCTGGATCGAGAACCTCCAGCGCGTGCTGCCCAAGGGCAAGCTGGTGCCGATCCCGCTGGCCTGCACCGTGCGCTACGGCGTGCCGCTGGTGCTGGGCGAGGACGAAGACAAGGCCAGCTTCATGGCGCGCGCCCGCGCCGCCATGCTCGACCTGCGCCCCGACTACGACAAGGCCGAGGACTGAGCCCCATGAACACTGCGTCCTCCAGCCACACCACCTTCATGCTCTTCGGCGGCGTCGCGGCCGTGCTCGTGCTCGCCTCGGCCATCGGCTGGCTGCTGAAATGGCGCGTGGCGCACGGCCAGCCGCACACGGTCATCGACAACCTCAATGCGCGGGTGAACGCGTGGTGGGTGATGGTCGCGGTCATCGGCCTGGCCTTTGCCTTCGGCAAGGGCGGCGTCATCGTGCTGTTCTACCTGATCTCCTTCTACGCGCTGCGCGAGTTCATGAGCCTGGCCTACACGCGCCGCGGCGACCATGCCGCCATCGCCGTGGCCTTCTTCATCGGCCTGCCGGTGCAGTACTTCCTGATCTGGATCGACTGGTACGGGCTCTACGCGATCTTCATCCCGGTCTATGCCTTCCTGGTGCTGCCGATCCTATCGGTGGTGGGCGGCGACACGCGGCGTTTCCTGGAGCGCACCTCCAAGATCCAGTGGGGCCTGATGATCTGCGTGTTCTGCATCAGCCACGTGCCCGCGCTGCTCACGCTGCAGATCCCCGGCTTCGAGGGGCGCAACCTGCTGCTCATCGCCTTCCTGGTGATCGTGGTGCAGGGCAGCGACGTGCTGCAGTACGTCTGGGGCAAGCTGATGGGCAAGCGCAAGGTCGCGCCTGAACTCTCGCCCTCCAAGACCTGGGAAGGCCTGATCGGCGGCGTCGCCAGCGCCACGCTGCTCGGCGCAGCGCTCTACTGGGCCACGCCCTTCAACCCGTGGCAGGCTGGCCTGCTGGCCTTCACCATCTGCCTGATGGGCTTCTTCGGCGGCCTGGTGATGTCGGCGATCAAGCGCGATCGCGGGGTCAAGGACTGGGGCACGATGATCGAGGGCCACGGCGGCATGCTCGACCGGCTCGACTCGGTCATCTTCGCCGCGCCGGTCTTCTTCCATGCGCTGCGCTACTGGTGGGTGCCCTGATTTGCTTGATTTGCTGATTCGCCTGATGGCGCCGGGCGCGGCTCAGGCGTCGTCCAGGGCTTGTCCACGGCCCACCAGGTAGCAGATCGGCAGCACCACGCCCGCACAGCCAATGGCCATCCACAGGCTGAGGAAGGTGTAGTAGTTGTGGCGACCCGGTTCGCGTGCCAGCGCATTCACCAGGTCGGCGTCCTGCAGGCCACCGAGCCCGCGGGCGGCCGCGAAGTCATAGCCTGCGGAGCCCAGGTAGGCGGCCGCCACCATCAACGGCAGGATGAACGCCAGCGGCAGCCACGCGCCCCGCACCTTGCGCCAGGCGAGAAACTGGGTCGTGAAGAACAGCACGACACCCATGACGATCAGGCCGAGAACGACATCGTCGCGCGCCAGCGGCAACAGCGCAGGCCAGACCGAGGCCAGGGGCCACAACGGCCACTCGGCCTGAGGCGCCAGCGCGATCACCGGGCGGGCGAAGACATCGAGCCCCATCGCCATCAGACCCCGACCGGCCAGGGCCGAGGCGCCCGCGATCGCCGCGACGAGCAGCGCGGCGCCGCGAAAGCCCCAGCGCCCCATCGAAAACGGCGAGGCCGGCGGTGTGGGAGGTAGCACCGTCTTGAAGCGCACCTGCTGCACGGGGCGCTGGCCCGGCCGCCACAGCGTCTGCGTGCTGACGATGCTGCGCACTGGCGCAGTCGACGGCTTGGGCCGGAATCCGCCCACCAGCGCATCGATCGCGACCAGCGCCAGCGCGAAGCTCGCCACGGCCACCAGCCAGGCGCAGGCGCCAGGCATATCGACAAAGCCGAAAGGCGTGAGCATGGCGGCGTGGCCATAGACCAGCGCCGCCGTGCCATAGGCGATGGTGACCGGCACACCGCCCAGCAGCGCGAGCCGAAGCAGCAAGGCGTCGCCTTCGGCCGACTCCTCCCGCGGGTCGAGTTGCTGCCAGGCGCCGCGCCAGTTCATTTGGCCAGTGCCCGCAGCGCCAGCTTGATGCCCTCGCTCACGCCCACGTCCTTGGGCAGCGCCTTGAGCGACGCGGCCGCTTCCTTGTCGCTGTAGCCGAGCGCCACCAGCGCCTGCAGGATGTCGCCCTGCGCGTCCGACGCGGCATGGGCGGGCAGCGCCAGGTCGGCGCCCAGCTTGCCCTTGAGTTCGAGCAGCAGCCGCTCGGCCGTCTTCTTGCCGATGCCTGGGACCTTGACCAGGCGCCCCGCGTCCTGCAGCGTCACGACCTGCGCCAGTTCGCCCACGCTCAGGCCCGACAGCACACCCAGCGCCATGCGCGGTCCCACGCCCGAGATCTTGATGAGCTGACGGAAGGCCGCGCGCTCCTCGTGGGTGCCGAAACCGTAGAGAATCTGGGCATCCTCGCGCACCACGAAGTGCGTGAGCAGCGACACACGCTCGCCGGTGTGCGGCAGGTTGTAGAAGGTGCTCATCGGCACGTCGACCTCGTAGCCGACGCCGTTGCAGTCCACGACCACCTGCGGTGGGTTGCGTTCGGCGAGCGTTCCGGTCAATTTGCCTATCATGGGTGTCCCTTCTCAAGAGCCGGAATTATCCTTTGATCGTTCGCCACACCTTCACGCCCCTCAACAACGCGCGCCTGGGCCACCTGTGCGGTCCGATGGACGCGCACCTGCGCCGCATCGAGGACACGCTGGGCGTGAGCATCGCGCACCGCCACGAGCAGTTCAAGGTCGACGGGCCCAAGGCCATCGCCCACCAGGCGATCGAGGTGCTGCAGGCGCTCTACGAGCTGGCCGAGCGGCCGATCGACCCGGCCGTGGTGCAGCTCACGCTGGCCAGCGATTCGGGCATGACCGACGACGGCGAGGCCGGCCCGATGCTGGTCACGCGCCGCGCCGAACTCCGCGCCCGCACGCCCACGCAGGCCGCCTACCTGCAGAACATCGCGAGCCACGACATCACCTTCGGCATCGGCCCGGCCGGCACCGGCAAGACGTACCTCGCAGTGGCCTGCGCGGTCGACGCGCTGGAGCGCGCGGCCGTGCAGCGCATCGTGCTGACGCGCCCGGCGGTGGAGGCCGGCGAGCGCCTGGGCTTCCTGCCGGGCGACCTCACGCAGAAGGTCGACCCGTACCTGCGCCCGCTCTACGACGCGCTCTACGACCTGATGGGCTATGAGAAGGTGCAGAAGGCGTTCGAGCGCAACGCGCTGGAGATCGCGCCGCTGGCCTTCATGCGCGGGCGCACGCTCAACAACGCCTTCATCATCCTCGACGAGGCGCAGAACACCACGCCAGAACAGATGAAGATGTTCCTCACGCGCATCGGCTTCGGCGCCAAGGCGGTGGTCACGGGCGACGTGAGCCAGATCGACCTGCCCAAGACGCAGCTCAGCGGGCTGATCGACGCCGAGCGCGTGCTGCGCCGCGTCAAGGGCATCGCGATCACGCAGTTCACCAGCGTCGACGTGGTGCGCCATCCGCTGGTGGCGCGCATCGTCGACGCCTACGACGGCCGCCGCAAGCGCGCGGACGCCCGTCCGGACTCGCTCTGACATGGCGCTGCCCGACCTGACCCTGTCGCTGCAGTTCGGCCGCTTTGCGGGCGTGGAGGCGCACCGCGGCGCGCTGCCCCGGCACAGCGTCGCGCGCTGGATCCGCCACGCGCTCGACATCGACGGCGAGATCACCGTGCGCATCGTCGATGCTGAGGAAGGCCAGCAGCTCAACCGCGAATTCCGCGGCAAGGACTACGCGACCAATGTGCTGACCTTCGACTACACGCAGAGCCCGATCGTGATGGCCGACCTGGTGCTGTGCGCGCCCGTGGTCGCGCGCGAAGCCGAGGAACAGGGCAAGACGCTCGCCGCGCACTATGCGCATCTGCTGGTGCACGGCGCGCTGCACGCGCAGGGCTGGGACCACGAGACCGGCGAAGAAGACGCCGAGGAAATGGAAGCGCGCGAAATCGAGATCCTCGCGCGCATGGGCATCGCCAACCCGTACTGACCCAGCAGGCGGGCGGTCGGCAAGACCCGCCGAGGCCGCGCCTTCAGTTCATCTGCATCGGGATCGTCACCGGCCCGTCGTTGACCAGGTGCACCTGCATGTCGGCCGCGAACACGCCGGTGGCGACCACCGGATGCGCACGGCGCGCCTGCGCCACGAAGTGGTCGTAAAGGCGGCGCCCCTCGTCGGGCGCGGCCGCCTGGGTGAAGCTGGGCCGGTTGCCGCCACTCACGTCGGCGGCCAGCGTGAACTGGCTGACGACCAGCAGGCCACCGCCCACGTCCTGCAGGCTCAGGTTCATCTTGCCGGCCGCGTCGGAAAAGATGCGCAGCTTCAGCAGCTTGGCCAGCAGCCGGTCGGCCACGGCATCCGAATCGCCGCGCTCGGCGCACAGCAGCACGAGCAGGCCCTGGCCGATCGCGCCGACCGTCTGGCCGTCGATATCGACGCGCGCTTCGCGCACGCGCTGGACCACGGCCTTCATGGCCGTTCCTCCGCAGGAAGCTGTACCGCGCGGGCCTCCAGGTTGAGCGGCAGCAGCTGGATGGTCACGCGCAGGCCGTCGACGTCGTCCATCAGCGCCTGCTCGAGCTCGTCACGCAGGGCGGCGGCGCGCTGCAGCGTCCACTCGCCCGGCACGTGCATGTGCAGGTCGGCAAAGCGGCGCTGGCCGGCGCGGCGGGTGACCAGGTCGTCGAAGCGCAGCAGTGCGCCATCGCCCGGACGCGCGGCGAAGCGCGCCAGGGTCACCTGGAGTTCGGCCAGCGACTCGGGCTCGAGCGCCTCGTCCATCAGGCCCTGGGACGAACGCCACACCAGTGCCACGCCTTCGCGCACGATGTTGATCGCCACCCCGATGGCCAGGAGCGGGTCGAGCCAGAGCCAGCCGGTGAAATGCACGGCGATGATGCCGACCACCACGCCCGCGGACGTCCAGACGTCGGTGACCAGGTGGCGCGCATCCGCTTCCAGGGCGATCGAGCGGTGCGCGCGCGCCGCGCGAAAAAGCACCAGCGCCAGTGCTCCGTTGAAGCCCGAGCTCACGATCGACAGCGCGAGGCCCCAGCCAAGCTGCTCCAGCGGCTGCGGCGACATCAGGCGCAGCACCGCCACCCAGCCGATGGCCAGCGCAGCGCCGATGATGAGGATGCCCTCGAAGCCCGAGGAAAAGTACTCGGCCTTGTGGTGGCCGTAAGGGTGTTCGTCGTCGGCAGGGCGCGCCGCGATGGTGACCATGGCGAACGCGAACATGGCGCTGGCCAGGTTGACGAAGGACTCCATGGCGTCGGAGATCAGGCCCATGGAATTGGTCACCACGCCGGCCCAGCCCTTGAGCAAGATGGTCAGGAGCGCCACCGCGATCGACAGCCGGAGCAGCGCGCGCGGATTCCAGGAAGCGAAGGAGAAGGAGGACATGGCGAGAGTTTTTGCGGCCGCCATGACGACGGAGTTGCCCGCGGCAGCGGATTATCGCGATACGCGACCAAGTAAGATGACCGTCCCTGACTATCAGGGGAGGACACCGGACATGAAAACAAGAATCTGGGTCGCGCTGAGCGTGTTGGCGTTCGCGGGCGTTCATGCTTGGGCGCAACCGGTCGTCACGCCGCCGGCGCCCCACGCGGGCATCGTGAAAGCGGTGCGCGGTGACGTTCAATTGCTCAACGGAAGCGGCGCGGCGCGTGCCGCGCGTCCGGGCGATACGCTGGCGCCCATCGACCGGATCGTGACCGGCGCCGACTCCGGTGCCAGCCTGGTCATGCGCGACGGCACCACGCTGATGGTCGGCCCGTCGTCGCGGCTCGACGTGAAGGAATTCCACTTCGACGCCACCACCCAGGAAGGCGGGCTGCTGCTCTCGCTCCTGCAGGGCTCACTGCGCCTGATCACCGGCCTGATCGGCAAAACCCATCCCGAAGCGATCCGCGTGGAAACCCAGACCGCCACGATCGGCATTCGCGGCACCGACTTCATCGTTCAGGCGGATCCGCAGCCATGATCACATCCAGCCCATCCAGCATGTCGCGCCCCTTCCGCTTCCTCGGCGCCTTGGTTCTGAGTGCGCTGCTCGCTGCCTGCGTCGCGCCCCCGGCCACCCGCGTGGTGCTGCTGCCGCAGGCCGATGGCCGCCCGTCGGCGGTGGTCGTGAGCGCCAGGGGCGGCAGCGAGACGCTCGACACGCCTTACCAGCGCGCCACCGCTTCGTCGCGTGCCACGGGCGCACCGGTGGTCGACCGCGCCGACCCGGCCCAAATCCGTGCAGAAAATGCTTTGCTGTTCGACCTGGCACCCACGCCGGCACAGAACTACACCGTGTTCTTCGAGACCGGCGGCACCGTGCTGACGATCGCCTCGATCCAGACGATGACCGACGTGGTGGCGGCCGCCCTGGCGCGCAGCGGCGGCGAGATCCTGGTCACGGGCCACACCGACACGACCGGCACAGCAGCACAGAACGACGCGTTGTCGCTGATGCGTGCGCAGCAGGTGCGCCAGATGTTCATCCAGCGCAGCTTTCCGGCCACCCGGATCGAAGCCGTCGGCCGTGGCGAACGCGAGCTGGCCGTGCCGACAGCCGACAACGTCAGCGAGCCGCGCAACCGGCGCGTGACCATCGAAGTGCGCTGACCGCTCAGGCGCCGAGCGTCACACGCGCGAACTTGCGTTTTCCGACCTGCACCACATAGCTGCCGGCAGCGAGCTTCAGCGCCTTGTCGCTGATCACCGTGGAATCGACGCGCACACCGCCGCCGTCGATCAGGCGATTGCCCTCGGACGTCGAGGCCGCCAGGCCAGCCTGCTTGAGCAGTTGAGCGATGCCCAGCGGTGCGCCGGAGAGCGCGACCTCGGGAATCTCGTCGGGCACACCGCCCTTGCTGCGATTGACGAAGTCCTGCTCGGCCGCCTCGGCCGCTGCCGCATTGTGAAAGCGCGTGGTGATTTCCTTGGCCAGCGCCACCTTGGCATGCTTGGGGTTGCCACCGGCCTCGATGCCGGCCTTGAGCGCGGCGATCTCGTCCATCGAGCGGAAGCTCAGCAACGTGTACCAACGCCACATCAGGGTGTCCGAAATCGACAGCACCTTGGCGAACATGGCGTTCGGCTCCTCGGCCACGGCGATGTAGTTGCCCTTGCTCTTGGACATCTTCTGCACGCCGTCGAGGCCTTCGAGCAGCGGCATGGTCAGGATGCACTGCGGTTCCTGGCCGTACTCCTGCTGCAGGTGACGGCCCATCAGCAGGTTGAATTTCTGGTCGGTGCCGCCGAGTTCGAGGTCGCTCTTGAGCGCGACGGAATCGTAGCCCTGCATCAGCGGGTAGAGGAATTCGTGCACCGCGATCGACTGGCCGCCCTTGAAACGCTTGGTGAAGTCGTCGCGCTCCATCATCCGCGCCACCGTGTACTTGGAGGCGAGCTGGATCAGGCCGCGGGCGCCCAGCGGGTCGCTCCACTCGGAGTTGTAGCGAATTTCGGTCTTGGCCGGGTCCAGCACCAGGCTGGCCTGCCGGTAGTAGGTCTGTGCATTGGCCTCGATCTGCTCGCGCGTGAGCGGCGGACGGGTGGAATCGCGTCCCGACGGGTCGCCGATGGTCGTCGTGAAGTCGCCGATCAGGAAGATCACCGTATGGCCGAGGTCCTGCAGCTGGCGCATCTTGTTGAGCACCACCGTGTGCCCGATGTGGATGTCGGGCGCGGTCGGATCCAGGCCCAGCTTGATGCGAAGCGGCGTACCAGTGGCCTCCGAACGCTGGAGCTTGCGCACCCATTCGTCCTGCGGCAGCAGCTCGTCGGTCCCGCGCAGCGAGATTTCAAGGGCGCGTCCTACACTGTCAGAAAGGCTTTGCTGTGTAAAGAAGTCGGCATTCATTGGGCTTATTGCCTCGTTTTGGGTCGCCGAAGCTATACTCAGCCCGACATTTGAAGCGCCGGATTCTACGCGGCGCGCCTTCCGCACTGTCCTGCCACCTCGCCACGCGGGGTCCTACAGCACAGATTTGCCGAACCGAATTTGGACCTTCAGACGTTGATCAACGCCATTCTTGCCGCAGAGGAGTTGCTAGCCTCCCGCGTGGCCCGTACCTTCCGGACCTATCCCAAGCACATCGCAGGCGCCATCGGTGCCATGCTGCTGTTCGCCGGCGGCGGCGCTTTCGCCGTGGCCTCGCTGGGCCCCGATGCCTCGAATCTGCCTGTGCAACAGGTGCTCGAAGCCGTCAAGCCGATGGCTTTCGACGACCAGGCACAGGCGCTCGACGCCCACGCCATCACCCTGTTTCGCACCGAAACCACCCGTTCCAGCGACACCATCGAGGCGCTTCTCAAGCGCCTGGGCATCGCCGATCCGGCGGCGGCTGCGTTCATCCGCGGCAATGCCGAAGCACGCACGGCCCTGCTGAGCCGCGCCGGACGCACGGTCACCGCAGAGGCAGACCGCGACAACACGGTGCAGCGCCTGAGCGCCCGCTGGATTCCCGGCACCGACGGCAGCTTCAAGCGCCTGGTCGTGAGCCGCAACGGCGCGGGTTTCACGGTGCGCACGGAAAACGATCAACTGTCGGCCTCGAGCCGCCTGGCCAGTGGCGTGGTGCGCAGCACCCTGTTCGCCGCCACCGACGACGCACGCATCCCCGACGCGGTGGCGAGCCAGCTGGCCGACATCTTTGCGGCCGACGTCGACTTCCGCTCGCTGCGCAAGGGCGATCGCTTCGCCGTGGTCTACGAAACCTTCGACGCCGAAGGCCAGTCGCTGCGCACGGGCCGCGTGCTGTCCGCTGAATTCGAGAATGGCGGCAAGGTGTACCAGGCGCTGTGGTTCCAGGAACCCGGCAAGAAGGGCGCCTACTACCGCCCGAATGGCGACAGTCTGGTGCGCGCGTTCCTGAGCTCGCCCGTCGAGTTCTCGCGCATCTCCAGCGGTTTCGCGATGCGCATGCATCCGATCATGAACACTTGGCGCAAGCACAACGGCGTCGACTTCGCCGCCCCGACGGGCACCGCGGTTCGCGCCGTGGGCGACGGCGTGGTGGAGTATGCGGGCCAGCAGAACGGCTACGGCAACATCATCATCGTCAAGCACCGCAACAACCAGGAAACGGTTTACGCACACCTGAGCCGCATCGACGTCAAGGCGGGCCAGAGCGTGAGCCAGAGCCAGTTCATCGGCGCGGTCGGCTCCACCGGCTGGGCCACCGGCCCTCACCTGCATTTCGAATTCCGCGTGAACGGCGCCTACACCGATCCAACGAACATCGCCAAACAGGACGGTGGCTCGCCCCTGAGCGCGTCGGCCCGACCGGCTTTCGATCGCCTGGCCAAGTCGACCCGCACCGAACTCGCAGCGGCCTTCTCGGTCGTTCAGGCCAGCGCCGACTGAGTCGCATCGCGGCCGTTCGGCCGCGTGCCTCACCTGACCCTGCCGCCTTTTCGCTCTTTCCTTGCCCTTCATGGCCGCCGAACGCTACATCGGCCTGATGTCGGGCACATCGCTGGACGGCGTCGACGGCGTGCTGGCCAACTTCGCCGATGGGCAGATCGCCGTGGCACACCACGCGACCGCGCCCTTTCCGGCTGCGCTGCGCGCTGAACTGCTCGCACTGAACACGCCGGGCAACAACGAACTGCACCGCGCGGCCCTTGCCGCCAGCGGCCTGGCCCGCATCTATGCCGAGGTCGCGCACCAACTGCTGGCGGCTGCGCTGCTCCGCACTTCCGACGTCACAGCCATCGGCGCACATGGCCAGACGGTGCGCCATCGTCCCGGCGAATTCGACGGCACCGGCTACACCCTGCAAATCAACCATCCTGCGCTGCTGGCGGAACTCACCGGCATCGACGTGGTCGCCGACTTCCGCAGCCGCGACGTGGCCGCGGGTGGCCAGGGTGCGCCGCTGGTGCCGGCGTTCCACCGGGCCTTGTTCGGTCGTTCGGACGCGGCCGTTGCCGTGCTCAATCTGGGCGGCATCTCGAACTTGAGCGTGCTGCCGGCAAGGGGCGAGGAAGTTCCCGGCTCCAAAGCCGGTGAATTGCCCGACGACGCATCCGCCACGGTGCTCGGTTTCGACTGCGGCCCCGGCAATGCGCTGATGGACCACTGGTGCCAGCGGCATACGGGCCAACCCTACGATGCTGCAGGCCAGTGGGCGGCGAACGGACGGGTGCTGCCCGATCTCCTCGCCCGCTTCATGGCCGAGCCTTTTCTTGCCAAGGCGCCACCCAAGAGCACGGGGCGCGACTTGTTCAACCCTTGCTGGCTGGCGGCGCATCTGGGCGATGAAGAGGCGCGGGCGCCGGTCGACGTGCAGGCGACGCTCACCGAATTCACGGCCCGGGCCTGCGCTGCCGACGTGCTTCTGCACGCACCTGCCAGCCGATCGCTGATCGTCTGCGGTGGCGGCGCCTTCAACGACCATCTGATGGCCCGTCTCGCGGCGCTGCTGCCGGGTGTCGAGGTCCTGTCCTCGGCGGAGCGAGGACTGCCGCCGCAGCAGGTGGAGGCCGCCGCCTTCGCATGGCTGGCCCGCGCTGCAGTGCTGCGGCTGCCGGGCAACCTGCCCAGCGTCACGGGCGCGCGCGGTTCACGAGTGCTCGGCGCGTTCTACCCCGGCTGACCGCTCCTGCGGGGGGCCAGGCATCGCGGTTTCAGCCCTGTCCCGAGACTTCGGGTTGGTCGGGCTGCACCGCCCGGACCTCGGGTGGCAGGTTCCAGAAGATCAGCGCCGAGGTCAGCGTGATCAGGCCCATCGTGGCAAATGTCGCCTGGAAAGCATGCAGCGTCTGCAGCGGCTGGGCGTTGCCGAAGATGCCCGTGTAGCCGGCCAGCACGGCGCTGGCCGCCGCCACGCCCATGCTCATGGCCAGCATCTGCACCATCGACAGAAGGCTGTTGCCACTGCTGGCCATGCTCGCATCGAGATCGCGAAGGGTCACGGTGTTCATGGCCGTGAACTGCAGCGAGTTCACCGCACCGAAGACCAGCAGTTGCAGGATGTGCAGCGCGAGCGGCTGGCCCGGCGCCGTGAAGCAGAAGCTGGCCATGGTGAGGCCGACCAGCGCGGTGTTGACCACCAGCACGTTGCGGTAGCCGTGGCGCTGGATCAGGCGCGTGGTGAACCGCTTCATCACCATGCCGGCCAGTGCGATCGGCAGCATCATCAGGCCGGCGCGCATGGGCGAATAGCCCATCGACACCTGCAGCAGCAACGGCACCAGGAACGGCATGCAGCCACTGCCCAGCCGCGAGAACAGGTTGCCGATCAGCCCGATGCTCAGCGTCGGCACCTTGAAGAGCGACGGCGAGAACAGCGGATCGGGGCGGCGGCCCGCGTGCAGCCAGTACGCCGCGAGCGAGGCGAAGCCAAAGACGATCAGCACCAGCACGCTCACCTGCCGCAGACCGACTTCGGCCACGCCGTCGAGCGCCAGCGATAGCGCCACCATGCCGAAGGCCAGGAGCGCATAACCCGTGCCGTCGAAACGCCGGCGCACGTCGCCGCGCAGGTCAGGCATCAAGCGCAGCGTGGCCAGGCAACCCAGGACGCCGACCGGGACGTTGATCAGGAAGATCCAGTGCCACGAGGCGTATTCCACCAGCCAGCCGCCGAGGGTCGGACCCAGCAAAGGGCCGATCAGGCCGGGAATGGCGACGAAGCTCATGGCCTGCAGGAACTGGCTGCGCGGCACGGTCCGCAGCAGCGACAGGCGCCCCACCGGCAGCAGCAGCGCGCCGCCAACCCCCTGCACCACCCGTGCTGCAACCAGTTGCCCCAGGCCATGAGAGAGCGCGCATGCCACCGAACCGAGCGTGAACAGCACGATGGCACAGAAGAACACGCGCCGCGTGCCGAAACGGTCGGCGACCCAGCCCGATGCCGGGATGAGCATGGCCATCGTCAGCGCATAGGCGACGATGACCGACTGCATGCGCAGCGGGCTCTCGCCCAGGCTCGCCGCCATGGCGGGGAGCGCGGTATTGATGATGGTCGCGTCCAGCGTCTGCATGAAGAACGCGACGGCCACCAGCCAGAGCAGGCTTTTGCGGACCGGTGCAGCCGGAGGGACCGGAGGGGAATCGACAGCCATGGAAGACGACGGGAATGAGGAGACGAAAAAAAACCGCCTTCAGGCGGTTTTCGTGGAGTGCACGCGTTCGGTCATCGACACGCGCGCGCCTCGCAAGCGAGAGTCAGGCCGAGAAGCTCGAACCGCAGCCGCAGGTGCTGGTCGCATTCGGGTTCTTGATGACGAACTGCGCGCCCTGCAGGTCTTCCTTGTAGTCGATCTCGGCGCCCAGCAGGTACTGGTAGCTCATCGCGTCGATCAACAGCGACACGCCATTCTTGGTCATGGTCGTGTCGTCTTCGTTGGTGATCTCGTCGAAGGTGAAGCCGTACTGGAAGCCGGAGCAGCCACCGCCCTGCACGAACACGCGCAGCTTGAGCTCGGGGTTGCCTTCTTCGGCAATCAGATCTGCAACCTTGGCAGCCGCGCTGTCGGTGAAGACGATCGGCTCCGGCATCTGGGTGGGGGACTGAATGGTTTCGGCGACAGCGCTCATGGGAACTCCTAAAGGGGTGGCCGTACGGGCGACCAATGCACGAATGCTACTGCAACAGCGAAAAAGCCGCCCGGAGGGCGGCTTTCGGCAATACGCGAAGTGCGGATATTCGAGATATCAGCGCTTGGAGAACTGCTTGCGGCGGCGTGCGGAATGCAGACCAACCTTCTTACGTTCGACTTCACGCGCATCGCGCGTGACGAAGCCAGCCTGGCTCAGCACGGGCTTGAGCGTCGCGTCGTAGTCGATCAGGGCGCGGGTGATGCCGTGGCGCGCAGCGCCGGCTTGACCCGACTCACCGCCACCGTTGACGTTGATCATGATGTCGAAAGCTTCGACGTTGTTCGTCAAGAACAGCGGCTGCTTGGCGATCATGATGGACGTCTCACGGCCGAAATAGGCCTGGATGTCCTTGCCGTTG